>Ga0210122_1001013_pt1 | contig 9835 bp, 11 predicted proteins | sample Muzzi_CordB_D2_FD_185530 | JGI IMG/M metagenome (GOLD analysis project Ga0210122, IMG submission 185530) | Wetland microbial communities from San Francisco Bay, California, USA, that impact long-term carbon sequestration - Muzzi_CordB_D2 (SPAdes) | ecosystem: Environmental > Aquatic > Marine >... | reverse complement strand
AGCCCGCGCGAGGGCGGGATGAGCCCCATGGCCGCACGCAGCAGCGTGGTCTTGCCGGAGCCGTTCGGTCCGATCAGCACCGTCGGGCGGCCCGCGCCGAACATCAGGGTGACATGGTCGAGGATCGTCACCGCGCGGGCGACGATCGACACGTCCACGAGCATCAACGGCAGGTCGCGGGCGGGCGGACGCATGGTCATCCCGCGTAGCGTTCGCCGGCGCGGCGCGCGCCCCAGGCCAGCATGTTGATGAGAATAACGATGCAGATCAGCACGATGCCCAACCCGATCGCGAGCGGCAGGTCGCCTTTTGACGTCTCCAGGGCGATTGCCGTGGTCATGGTGCGGGTGAAATCCTTGATGTTGCCGCCGACGATGATAATGGCGCCGACCTCGGCCGCCGCGCGGCCGAAACCGGCAAGCAATGCAGTGACCAGGCTGAAGCGCGCGTCCCAGATCAGCGTGGCGATGCGGCCGAGCGGCCCCACGTTCATTGCCGCCAGCTCGTCGCGGTATTCCACCCACAGGTCTTCGACCGTCTGCCGCGTCAGCGCGGCGATGATCGGGGCCACCAGCACCGTCTGCGCAACCACCATGGCCTGCGGCGTGAACAGCAGGCCGAATTCGCCGAGCGGGCCCGAACGTGACAGCAGCAGATAGATCGCCAGCCCCACCACCACCGGCGGCAGTCCCATCATGGCGTTGAGCACCACGATGACCGCCTCGCGGGCGGGAAAGCGGATGAGTGCGAGGAAGGCCCCGAACGGCACCCCGATCAGCGCGGCCAGCAGTACGGCGCTGAGGCTGACCATCAGCGACAGCCGCACGATGGCGAACAGTTCAGGATCGCCCGCGAGCACAAGCTGGAGGGCGGATGCGTCACCGGTCATTGCGCGGCCTTGCGTCCGGATTCTGCGGCGATGGTTTTGAAACCCATACCTTGGCAATATTGCGCATTTATTACAGGATCGGTCAATTCACGAAAATATAACATAATTATGCATAATTACAGGGTGCGGACCCGACCCCGGGGCGAGCAGTTGTCTGGGCCGGGCCGATAGTTATAGTGCCCGCCGGTCGCGGCCTTTGGCGCCGCAGCGGCCGGGTCATCGCCTTCAAGGCCTTGATTGGCGGCGAAAAATTATCGATCTGCAGGGGTGGGCGACGGCGCCGGAGTGCGCCAGGCGAGCGTCTTCATGGGAGAAGACGTGCGCCATTGCAGGTTTGGAGGGGTGGCCGAGTGGCTGAAGGCGCACGCTTGGAAAGCGTGTATACGGGAAACCGTATCGAGGGTTCGAATCCCTCTCCCTCCGCCACGCCCACGTTCGATGGTTTGCGCCGACCTGCTCTGGAAAGCCATTTAAGCGACGTCACGAAATGTCCGCTTTACTCCCGAAAGCGGACATTCGCCGAAGCGCAAACAAATGTTCGCTTTGGGCCAGGAGCAGAAGTCTGGCTATCGGCTCAGCCGTGAAAATCCCAAAATATCTCGCCGCGAAGGCAAAGATAAGAGTGCCCACCAGGTTTGCGGCAAATACGATAGCCCAGAGGCGAGCAACGAGCACAAAGTTGCGGTAAGACGGCCGCAACAGAAGAGGAAGGACCGCTGGTATCGTATTTTCGGTGAAGAGCTGTAAGCGTCCCAACACAACAATCAGGAAGCCGGTGCAATAGCCGAAATTTACAACGAGCAAGCGCCACGCTGTGTCCGGCAGCTTTTGCAGCAGCAGACCTTCAACGACCACCGACATCGAGTTGCTAAGGCGGCTGCCACTCCGGGCCACCAGAGTGAGCTGACCGGCCTTGCCGGTTCTTCGTGGCCTTCCGCGCGGATAATGTGATAGACGAGCGGGACTCGCAGCCTAAGGCGTTCCTCGATTCCTTCGAGTTCGGCCTTCGAGAGCCGCTTGTTACCGCTTTTCGTCTCGGAACGGCCTGGCATACAGACCCGGTATCGCCTCGCACTCGGCTCATAATCATTTGAACCGAGAGGCTGCCTCCTTAAGGGCATTGGTCATGTTTTCCCAAGCCGCCTCAGCCCCCTTGCGCAGGTCTTCCCACGCGCTATCGCTGGCGGCTTGAAGCTTATTTAAGTGCTGGCGAGCTTCATCTCGCTGCTTTTTTATGACCTCAATCTGGCGATCATATTCCAGCTTTGCGTCAGCTTGCGCGCCTTCGGCCTTGGCCGAAAGCCTATCGATTTCGGCATTCCATTCATCAAGCTTCGCCTTCATCTTATCAACATAGACATCGCGATCGGACATCTCCGTTACTCCCTTGGTTACGAAGATTTAGATATCGCGCCTTTTCATTGGTTGTCGACGGCGCGTTGGGCCGGGACGGTGCCGCCCTTCGGGGTTATCCGTTTTAGGAACCTGAAGAGATCACTGTCCGTGGAGAGGACAAGGGTTGTGTTTGCGGCGATGATGGACTTGTAGGCCTGCATCGTCCGGGTGAACTCATAGAAGGCCGCCGCCTCTGGGCTCTGGTTGTACGCTTTGGCGTAGATTTCAGTGGCTTTTGCGTCCGCCACGCCACGGATCTCCTCAACCTGACGATAGGCTTCGGACTGGATCTTGTTCAGGTCGCGCACACGATTGCCACGAATTCTGGCGGCTTCGCCGTTACCTTCCGACAGGAAACGCTCCGCGATCTGCCGCCGTTCGCTGATCATCCGATCGTATATTTTCGGACGCACGCTTTCATTGTAGTTGATGCGCTTAAACCGGATGTCGAGCAATCCGATTCCAAACACTCGAACCTTTTTGGCAGCCTCGGCGAAGATCTCCTGCTCGACCAGTTCGCGCCCCTTCTGGATCGGCACCAGCGACCCAATGTCCTGCTGCCGTTCCGCGGCGGTCAAGAGGGCGTCGCGCAACGGCACCCGATCTTTGGTGGTGCGGATGATCTCGATCAGTTCATGCTTGGCGACAGCGTTACGGATCTCGCTGCCCAGAATATCGTCGAGGCGGGACTGAGCACTGCGCTCATCGCGCAGCCGCAGAAAGTATTGCAGGGGCTCCATAATCCGCCAGCGCGCGTAGACATCGACGGAGATATAGAGCTTGTCCTTGGTTGGCATATCCGACGGACTGCCATCCCACTCAAGAATTCGCTTGTCAATCGCATTGACGTTCTGGATGAACGGCACCTTGAACTTCAGGCCCGCTGAAGTCACCGGATCGCCGACTGGCTTGCCGAACTGGGTGATGATCACTTGCTCGACTTCGCTGACTGTATAGAGCGAACTCGCCAAGATGTACGTTCCGATGCCCAAGACCACCAAGATCACTATTTGCCAGGTCCTGCTCATGGCTGAGCCCCCTTCTGGGAGTCGAGATTCAGAAATGGCAGGACGCTGCGAGTCTGTTCATCGATTATGATCTTGGAGCGTATGCCCGGCAGAACGTCCTGCAGGGTCTCAATATAAATGCGGCGGCTGGTGACCTCCGGGGCCTTGCTGTATTCCGCCAACAAGGCGCTGAATCGAGCGGCATCGCCTTCCGCTTCATTGACCCTCTTCAGCCGGTAGCCATCGGCCTCGCGGATTCTCTGGTCCTTTTCGCCCTCGGCAAGCGGGATCACCTTGTTGTAATCGCGCCGAGCCTCGTTGATCAGTTTCTCTTTCTCTTGCTGGGCCTGGTTAACCTCATTGAATGAATCCTGCACCGGCTTTGGCGGATTGATGTTCTTTAATTGCACCTGGTCGATGCTGATCCCCATCTCGTATTTTGTTGAGAGCGCCTGCATTTTGGTCAGCGCTTCCGATTCGATTTCCTGCCGGCCGATGGTAATCACCTCATCCACGGTGCGATCGCCGACGACTTCCCGCATGACGGATTCGGAGACATAGCGGAGGGTTTCTCTCGGCTCCCGGACCTCGAAAAGGAATTTAACGGGATCCGAGATGCGGTATTGAACCACCCATTCCACCAATGCGGCGTTCAGGTCACCCGTCACCATCTGTGTTTCCCGCTGCTCGTCGCGAGGAAGGGGACTTTGGAACGGATCAGTGGCGCCCGGGGTCATAAACCCGAATTCCTGCTTCAACTGCCGCTTGACGGGAACGATTGTCGCCACGTCAATGCCCAGCGGTAGCTTGAAATGTAGCCCCGGTGGAACATTCTTGAGATACTTACCGAAACGCTGCACGACAGCGACGGAATCGCTCGGCACAGTGTAATAGGCTGTCCATGCGCCTATGGCGGCGAGGGCGAGCGCGATCAGAACGATTACTCCGCGCGGGCTACCGCTCGGCATGATCTGCTTGAGCCGATCCTGCCCCTGCCGGACCAGATTCTCTAAATCGGTATCGGGTCTGGCGCCGCTACCCCAAGGGCCGCCGGGGCCGCCATTATTGTTTTGCGATGACATCGGAATGCCCTTTCGTGGTCTGCCACTCCTGGCAGATTTGATTGTCGGTGACTGCGATGGCGACGACGTGCGCGCCGATGATGCGATGGAAGACGTTACGCCTCATCGTCTGTCAGCCTCATTCAGGTTTGAGGCGCGCTCCAGAACCGGTCTAAATCCCAGTTCGTCAATGCTTCAGCTTCGCGGTTGCCGCGACTCAAAGAACTCTGACCAATTTCAATTTACTGACAGATTGATACTCGTCAGACAATTCTCCCGTTTGGAGAATGGGCCGAATAACAGCTTGCCGTGCTCGTCCATCACGTACCAACCCTCTTTAACTGCTCGCAAGTCGGATTGACGCTGATTGATGTAATGGGGGATATACTCGGTCACTGGTTACTGCCCATGTCTCCGATTGCCAAAACGAGAGATATGCGCGACCAATGGAAATTGTAATGCGTGCGAGCTTTTTATTTCGCTTTTCATGTCAGTGACGCTTACGTATTCGAGCAGTTAACGCACATCGATAAGCGGCCAGTCGATGTCCACTTTGGGTCAGAAGCGGACATCAACGGCATGTCCGCGTCACGTCCGCTTTACCCCTGAAAGCGGACATCAATTAGCGTATTGACCGTTTCCGCTTTGGGCCATAAGCAGACATCGGCGAGCGCAAGCAGCTTTACCGATTAACGCCGGTTCTCAACCCCCCAGGAATTGCGTACCGCCGAACTATTCTGGTAGTCCTGCCAGTCGTAGAGCATCTTGCAATCTGGCGAGGTCTTCTTGTCGGCGAAATGGAAGCCTATCCTTGAGATTAGAAACGCGCAACTCCGGCGGTCATCGACCTCCCCCTCATCGTGCCGTCTCTTCGTCAGGTGAGCTTTTAATCTCTGCCGCACGATCGGCTTTGCGTTGTGCAGATTTTTCCTCTTTCTTTCTCTGTTTTTGCTCGCTTCGAGCCTGCGCAGCACGGTTGCGGTCAGCGCGTTGCAGACCGTAATTCGGCTTGAAAGCCATGGATTTTCCTTTCGGAATTGAACCCTTTGCAAATTAGCTAGCTGTCGGATCATAGAGATGCTTTTGGACCGAATTGTCTCCCCCACCAGGGGCGCCGCCCTCATCATGCCACATGTCAGTAACAGGCTATATGCGCTAAACTGCCCTTAGAAGCCGAAGGAAGTGCTTATGCTTCAGATGGTATCGCGACTCCTTCCAGAGCTTTCGCTGTTTCTCATAACCGCCGTTGCTACGCATATGGTTATGTCATTTGGACAAACGCTGATGCATTACAAGCTTGGTCACCATCCAATGGGTGGCACGTTCTTCCGCAGCCACATCAACTTTCATCACGCTTACTATTCCAAAGATCATCTTGTCTCACGAACGTATCTCGGTGAAGAGGGTAACAACACACCCTTTTTCTTCATCCCTGTATTCCTAGTAGGAGGATGCGCTTATTTTTTATTGCCGCTAAATCTTTTTGTGGTGATGGTAATTGCAAGTGCGGCGTCGTTTTACGCGCACGTCTTTTTCGATAAGGAATATCACGTAGAGGGATCGCGGCTTCAAAGGTTTGCATGGTTCAGACGCCAACAGGAACTGCACTTTGTTCATCACCGGCACGCGAATAGTAATTTTGCGGTAATTCACTTTTTCTGGGACAAGATTCTCGGCACCTATCGAAGGCCGGATGCCGGTGCATAAAATCAGATGCATGTAAAGCGATTACATTTTTCGTCCGCCTCGCCATCAAGTGCGACTTCCGCTCTGGGTCAAAAGCAGACATCAACGGCATGTCTGCGTCACGTCCGCTTTACCCCTGAATGCGGACATCAGCGGACTAAATTGGGATGTCCGCGAAGGGTTAGAAGCGGAGATTAGGCGGAGTGAGATTGTTCTCTGAATCTTCGGATTTTCCCAGATCTGCGCCTGTCATCGACGGAATTCGACGCATTACCATGGATTGCGACTAGAGAATTTTTGTTGCATATGCTCTCCCTCCGCCAGTCCTGCTGGCGCCAACATTCTCCGGCGGCTTCTGAGCGCGCATAGAAGCCCGATAACGAAGGCCTTCGCGAGAAAACCTCCGCACTGCAAGTCGTCGTCCCAGGCCCGAAATAGTCTCTCTCTGGCCGTTTGTCTCCAAACCTCCCGACTACGCGGATTTAGTACGGTTCTCGCAACCGCCTGATTTTGACTCGCTTTTTACGAAGGCAGCGTCCGCACTTTGCAGTGATATTGCGGGGTAGCGGGAGCAACCAAGAGGCAACTCTAATTTTAACGCCCGTGCCTCACACAATCTACCAAACTACAACGCTGTATCCATCCGGTTCGCACTTAAGCCGGCCTGAGAAGTCTGTCGCAAAGAACCGGAGATCAAGCTCACGGCCTCCTGAATATCGTCATCAGTCGTGTATCGCCCGATGCAGAAGCGTAAAGATGCCGCTGCCTGTTCATAGGACAGTCCGATCGCGCGAAGGACGTGCGATGGCTCGGGAACTCCCGAAGCGCAGGCAGAGCCAGTTGAAGCCGCGAGCCGCGGCGACAAAACTGCTAGAAGATCTTCCGCAGAGAAGCCGGCGCAAGCGGCACGCGACGGACCAATCTGTGTGGATCCATCTTGACCGCGGCGCCTGCCGGGCTGGCGGTGTCGCTGGTATCGGAGGTCGACATGTCAGGCACCTGTCTCGGGATCCGGCGGCGGACGCTACTTCCAGTAGACATTCCTGTCCTGCGGATATTCTGGATCACTGCGGTGCCCAGTTCCAGGGCGGCGGTCCACCCTGCGGCAGGCCTGCCGAGGATGTGAGCAAGGGGCGGGCCGCCTTCGGTCCCGTGACACACGGTGTTCTGCCGGGACGCGCGAGTTCAGAAGGATTGCGTCCGGTTACGACGGGATTCATCCCGTCCCGGTTCCGGTCACGTCCGCGCCCGGATTTGTTTGGCGCAATTCCATGCGCCATGCATAATCGCGCCGGCCTGGGGTTCAGGACCCGGAGCCACGGTCCAGCGCGGCCGAGGAATCGTTCAGTCGATGCGACACGACCTGCGCAAGGAGGCAGACCGCCGTGAAAAAATCATACTATCGTGGGACCTGGCAGCAGAAGCGCGCATTCTCGCCCGCGGTCGTTACCGAGGGGGCAAACCGCATCGTCTGGATCGCCGGCCATACCGGACAGGTCGACGATGCCGGACGCTCGCTTGCCGGCGACTTCGATGCGCAATGCCGGCAGACCTTTCGCAACATCGAGAAGACTTTGGCGGAGGTCAATGCGCAGCTCGGTAACATGGTCACGATGACGGTTTTTCTGATCGACGCGCGCCATACCACGCGGATGACCGAGCTGCGCACGGAAATCTTCGGCAAGGACTTTCCGGCAAGCGCCGCCATCACCGTCGCAGGTTTTGCCGATCCGGCCATGATGATCGAGATTCAAGGCATTGCCGTCACCGACTGACCCGATTGGTCTGACCGCTTGTGGAACCGGAATTCCGCGACGGCTTCAACCGGCTAACGAAAGATGATAACTTCCTGTGCTCGCGTCGTTCATCCGCGCGTGCGACTTGCAATGCAGCGAATATGGCAATGAGTGAAAGCTTCGAAACGGCCCTGCAGGATCGCGTCGGGACAATGCTCGATGCGTGCACCCGGTGCGGCAAATGCGTCGAGGTCTGCCCCGTCACGACACCAGGCGGGGTTACCGCCGAGCCGAAAGCAGTGATCGAGGGCGTGATCGACATCCTGCGCCTCGGTCAGGGCAATGCGTCCGCACGCGCCTGGGCGAATGCCTGCGTGATGACCGGGGAGTGCGTGCGCGCCTGTAACTACGGCGTAAACCCCCGCTTCCTTCTCGCGGTGGCACGCGCCACCATGGCCAAGGCGCAAACCCCGGTAGCCGACCTGCGCAAGCGCGGGGTCAACGCCTTCCGGACCACCAGCCGCGACGTGACGCATCTGTCGCGCATGCAGCTCGACGATGCATTACTGGAACGGCTCGGACAGAAATCGGACGGCCACGCCAGCCTCGGCAACGGCGCGGCGTCCTCCGAGCGGCCCGACTTCGTGTTCTACACCGGCTGCAACGTGCTCAAGACCCCGCACATCGCGCTGCTGGCGCTCGACGTCATGGACGCGCTGGGCGTCACCTATCAGGTGATGGGCGGGCCGACCCACTGCTGCGGCGTCATGCGGCTGCGCGCGGGCGACACGGAAACCTATGGCCGCGTTGCGGAATCGACGATCGACAAACTCGCGCAGGGCAAGAGCGGGCAGGTGCTGTCCTGGTGTCCGTCCTGCCATGTGCAGATCAACGAAATCGCGATGCCGGAAATCGAGAAGATGCGGGGCGCGCGCCCGTTCGAGATGACGCCATTCATGCTGTTCTTGCGCGACCGGCTCGACCAGCTGCGCCCGCTGCTTCGCCAACGCGTCGATATGCGGATCGCGCTCCACCGCCATCCCGGGCTCACCGGCGCGATGGAGGCGGCGACCGAGATCCTCGCGGCTGTTCCCGGGATCGAGCTGGTCGATCTGCAGCAGCCGGCCGCCGGCCTCATGAGCAACTATCTTGCGGCGTTGCCGGACTACAAGCGCGAGCTCTACCGCAACGAATTCGAGGCTGCATCCACAGCGCGGGTCGATGCACTGGTCGCGGTCTACCATCCCGATCACCGCGAATTCGGCACCGTCCCCTTCGCTCGCCCCGCCCGAATGCGCGAGTCCGAGCGCCTGGCGGGTGATGCTCTCGGCGAGACTCGACAGGAAATCGGAGACTCGGCCGAAGTCGCTGTCGCCGCCGAAATCGATGCAGGCGGCGAAGCAGGTCTCCTCTCTCCGCAGCAGGCGCAATTCGTCGAGGCACCCCTCGAGGTCGTCCGGACCGGTCGTGAGCTCGCGCCGTGAAAGCTCGTCGGCACGCTTTGCGAGACTCGCGGTGTCGCTCGCCGCGAGCCGCTCGAAGAATTCGGGTCGGTGACTCAGGAAACCGGCTGCCTTGGGCTGCGACGCAAGCAGGCGTGCCAGGCCGACCAGCATCGGACCTTCGATGGCGGCCGCGGCGGCATCCTTGGAGCGGTATTCGAGAAACGGTGCACCGCAGGTCGCGAGACGCTCTGCAAGCACGGTGTTCGCGAGACTGTCGTGCAGGCGTTTTTCGAGGGACGAACTCATTCGCCTTCTCGGAGCACGAGGGCGTCGAAATGGCAGCGAGTTTCGTTTCGCACCGCGGTCCAGTCTTCGAGCAGGCGATTGCGCGCGCTCGAGCTGTCGACGTCGGCGTAACCCATTCGCCGTGCGAGTCCGAGTTGGTCGTTCGGATCGCGCGGGAACCGTTGGGTCTGCTGTTCTTCGGACAGCTGTACCGCGTGCTCGGCGCGCCGCAGCCACAAATAGGAGTCGGAGAGGGAATTCGTCACTTCAGAGGGTAGGAGCTCGAGGCGTTCCAGAGCCGCCAGGCAAGCGAGCACGTTGCCGGTGCGCA
>Ga0210122_1001011_pt1 | contig 9837 bp, 8 predicted proteins | sample Muzzi_CordB_D2_FD_185530 | JGI IMG/M metagenome (GOLD analysis project Ga0210122, IMG submission 185530) | Wetland microbial communities from San Francisco Bay, California, USA, that impact long-term carbon sequestration - Muzzi_CordB_D2 (SPAdes) | ecosystem: Environmental > Aquatic > Marine >... | reverse complement strand
GCTGCTGTATGCCATGCGGGAGCTGAAACTGAACCCCGCCTCGGGTTTCAAGAAATGCGCCAAGATCGTGGGCGACACGATGGGCAACTTCCATCCCCATGGCGATTCGTCGATCTACGACGCCATGGTGCGCTTGGCACAGTCCTTCGCAGTGCGTTATCCGCTGGTCGACGGGCAGGGAAATTTCGGCAATATCGATGGCGATTCGGCGGCGGCCATGCGTTATACCGAGGCGCGGCTGACCGCGATCGCCGAGATGCTACTGGAGGGGATCGATGAGGACGCTGTCGATTTCCGCGACACCTATGACGGTGAAAACACAGAACCGGTGGTGTTGCCTGCCGGGTTCCCGAACCTGCTGGCCAACGGATCGTCGGGCATCGCAGTCGGCATGGCCACCAACATCCCGCCGCATAACGCTGTCGAGATCTGCGCGGCGCTGCTCCACGTCATCAAGCATCCCAACGCCTCGATCGAGACGCTGCTGACCCATATGCCGGGGCCTGATTTTCCCACCGGAGGCGAACTGGTCGAATCCCGCGAGGCTATTCTGGAAGCATACCGTACCGGACGCGGCAGCCTGCGCTTGCGCTCCCGCTGGGAGGTCGAGAACCTGAAGAACGGCACCTGGCAGATCGTCGTCACCGAAATTCCCTATCAGGTCCAGAAGAGCAAGGTGGAAATCCGCATCGCCGAGCTGCTGAACGACCGAAAACTGCCGATGCTGGCTGACGTGCGCGACGAGTCGGCAGACGATATCCGCCTGGTGCTGGAGCCCAAGAGCCGAAATGTAGACCCCGCCACATTGATGGAATCGCTTTACCGCCATACCGATCTGGAAACCCGCTTCGGCCTGAACATGAATGTGCTGGACGCGGACCATACGCCGAAGGTGATGAACCTGCGCGAGGTGCTGCAGGCATTTCTCGATCACCGCCACGACGTCTTGAAGCGCCGCACGGCGCACCGCCTGGGCAAGATCGAGCAGCGCCTCGAAATTCTCGACGGTTTCCTGATCGCCTATCTGAATATCGACGAGATCATCCGCATCGTCCGCGAGGAGGACGACCCCAAGCAGGAGCTGATGTCGCGCTTCACGCTGACCGAGAATCAGGCCGAGGCGATCCTGAACCTGAGACTGCGCCGGCTGCACAAGCTGCGGGAAATCGAGATCAAGACCGAGCACAAGGAACTGAGCGAGGAACGCAGCCAGCTCCAGGCGCTGCTGGGTGACGAGGCGGCCCGCTGGACCAGGATCGCCGGCGAAATCCGCTCCATGCGCGACAAGCTGGGCAAGGATTCGATGCTTGGTCCGCGCCGCACCGTGATCGGCGAGCCGCCTTCGGCCGTCGTGGTGCCGCTGGAAGCCATGATCGAGCGAGAGCCGGTTACAATAGTCTGCTCTAAACGCGGCTGGATCCGGTCGCTGCGCGGCCATCTGCCGGCCGAAACAGACCTGAAATACAAGGAAGGCGACGAGGCTCGCTTCTTCCTGCATGCCGAAACCACGGACAAGCTTCTAGTCTTCGCCACCAACGGCCGGTTCTATACAATTGGCGCCGACCGGCTACCCGGCGGGCGCGGATTCGGCGAGCCGCTGAATCTGATGATCGATCTCGGCAGCGAGGAGATCGTCACGATCATGGTGCACAAGGCCGGCCGCAAGCTGCTGGTGGCCGCCACCGACGGGCGCGGTTTCGTGGTCGAGGAGGGCGGGGTGATCGCCCAGACGCGCGCCGGCAAGCAGATCCTGAATGTATCCGACAAGGCGCCGGCCATGCTTTGCATTCCCGCCGAGGGAGATTCGGTGGCTGTGATCGGGCGAAACCGCAAGCTGCTGGTCTTTGGGCTGGACGAGATCCCGACCATGACGCGCGGTCGCGGCGTGATCCTGCAGCGCTACAAGGATGGCGGGCTGTCGGACGTGAAGACTTTCCTGCGTGAGGAAGGCCTGTCCTGGAAACATGGCGGCGGCGAGCGCACTGAGACCAAACTTGAAGGCTGGCTGGGCAAGCGCGCCCAGGCCGGCCGCCTGCCGCCCGCCGGCTTCCCGCGCAACAACAAATTCAGCTAGGGTTTTTCGCGGCGGGCCGTTATAAACGGCGCTAACGAGTTCAATATACGGGGCAATCGATATGAACATGACGACCGCAATGCGGCACCAGACACTGGTTGGCGTGCTCTGGCCCGAGGGTAGTCTTGCGAAGCCGCTGCGCATGGCGATCCTGGCGCTGCTGGGAACCGCACTGCTGACCCTTTCGGCCAAGATTCAGGTTTGGCCCGGCCCGGTGCCGGTCACCATGCAGACCTTCGTGATCCTGACCATCGGCATGGCTTATGGCTGGCGCCTGGGCGGCGCCACGCTGTTGCTCTATCTGGCCGAGGGCGCGGTCGGGCTGCCGGTATTTTCGGCGGGCGGCGGCATTGCCTATTTCGCGGGCCCGACCGGCGGCTATCTGGTCGGCTTCGTACTGGCGGCGGCCCTGACCGGCTGGCTGGCCGAGCGCGGCATGGACCGACGGCCCGCGACGACAGCGCTGGCCATGCTGGCGGGCAATGTCGCGATCTATGTGCCGGGCGTGCTCTGGCTGACCACGCTGATCGGTTTTGAAAAGGCCGTTCAGTTCGGCCTGACGCCGTTCCTGATGAGCGACCTGGTCAAGCTGGCCCTGGCCGCTGCGGTAATGCCGCTGGCCTGGAAAGTCATACGCAGCTTGCGGCGCGATTGAACCGCAACGCGAACTAAAGAAAACGGCCGCTGGAGTGATCCGGCGGCCGTTTGTGTTTGGTTCAGTTGAACGCTATTAAAACTTTACCACACCCTGCAACACGATGATATCCACCGAGTTTTCATAATTTGCAGTGAAGGTTGCTGCGTTAACGGTCGAGTCGTCGATGAAAATGTGTGTGTAGGCGGCATCGATCACGAAATTGGGCGATAGTTCATATCCGACGCCGGCCGAAACCCATGTGCGGTCGGCGCCAGGGATACGCGGGCCCCGGGTTGCTTCGGGGATCGGCGACTGGTCATAGGCGATGCCGCCACGAACCTTGAGTTCCTCGGTTGGCCGCCAGATGGCGCCAACACCAAAGAACCAAGCGTCGTCCCAGCTATAGGTTTCGGTGCCGATCAAACCGACATTGTCGCCAACGATACGGACTTGGTCCAGGCTGCTCCAGCCGGTCCAACCGAGTTCGGCCATGACAGCAAACTGGCTGTTGAGATCGTGGTAGAAACCGGCTGACACTTGGTCAGGTGTTGTCAGATCGGCTGTAATTGTATCCACCAGATTGCCGCCGACTGTGAAGTCGCCCTCGAGCGTGTGCTTGATTTGAGACCGGTAGCCAAGGCCAAGACGGGTCGCCTCGGACAACTCCACCAGGAGGCCGAGTGTCAGTCCATAGCCCCAGTCGTCGCCAGTTGTTTCGGCCAACATCGGAACGTAAGACCCGTTAAACGGGTCGCCGTCCGCGGCGTCCGTCATCTGACTCAATGTGGCGTCGGCCTTCTGAAACTGTAGTCCGGCCCCGACCGAGACCATTTCATTGAGCCGGTAGGCGATAGTCGGATTGATGTTGATCGTCCTGAGATCCGATTCTACAGCATGGAGTTGGCCTGCCCATGTCTGGGTATATTCGGTCTTCAGGCCAAACGGCGCGTTAATCGCCAGTCCGATTTTCAAGTCCGGTGTTACGCTCCACATCCCGTACACTGCAGGTACAAAAGTGCCTGTACCGGCGTCTTGGGTCGAGCCGTCGCTGAGTGGTCCCGATGCATCGGCGGTCTCGGCCTTCACGTCGATATAACTCAGAACACCGCCTAGCTGGTTGCCATCCTGTCGAGCCATGCTAGCGGGATTGAAAAACATGTAGGTCACGTCATCTGCGCCAGCCGTGGCGCCGGCGAAGGAATTTCCCTGAGCGCTTGCGCTCTGTTCCTTGATCGCGAAACCGGCGGCGCGAGCGTCCGCGGCGGGCCATGCTAGCGCGGCAGAGACGCCGGCGATCGCGAGCAGGCGTGCCCGCAGGCCAAGATGAATCTTGTTGTCGTGCTTCATGATTCTTCCTCCATGTTCAATGGCTGCACCTTCATGGGCGAGCCTGATTTGTTGGATAACATGCAAGTTTGAACCAAATTGTCCGGATTGAGAAGGGCAAACTAAACCTACGAGTGTAACAAACGGTCACATGTCCGTAATTTCATCCAATGTCGCCCGATAGTTCGCATTGTCCGGACTGCCAAGTTCGATGGCTTTTTCTGCTGCTTCGATGGCTTCGCGGCGATGGCCCAGGGCCTTCAATGCATAGGCCAGGTTATTCCAGGCGGGGGCACTGTTCTCCGGATCCGCGGCGATGGCGCCGCGCCATGCTGCCGCCGCCCCGGCGTTATCGACCAGCGCATAGCGTGCGTTGCCCAGCCCCATCCAGGCCGGGAAGCTTTGTGGCCAGCGTTCGAGAATAGCTTCGTAGGCGATCGCGGCGTCGGCGTAACGTTCGACCCGTTCCAGTCCGGTGGCTGCGCGCACGACCTCCATTTCCTCGGCCGCGACCGGCATCTCGCCGGGTTTCAGCACCACCAGCGCCCAGTAACCCCCACGCCGCCAGGTATGTTCGAAGGTGCGCAGCGCCACCGGACGGTTGTCCCAGGGGCCGGTATTCATGATCAGTTCGCCGTCATCCAGGTCATAGCCGATGGCGACGGCGAAATGCCAGCGGGGATAAAAATCCAGACCGAGGTTCTGGAACACCAGAACCGGCCGGCCAGCGGCGATCTCTGCCAGCAACTCGCGCAGCGTATCGACCGGTACCGCCAAGCGCCCGTTGCGCCGCATGGCGGCGACCACGTCGGGTTGCAAAGTTCCTTCACGGCCGGGCGTGTAGACTTGTTCGGCCATATCCTCCTGCGTAACAGGCAGGCCTGACCAAGCCAGCACCATGGCCGTAGCCGCGGGACCGCAATAATATTTTTCCTGCGGAAAAAAAGGCACGTTCGCGACCGTCGCGTGCCGGGGTAGTGAACCGGGGTTGTGCAGCAGGTCGCTTGTCTGGCGTGCCGTGGCGCAGCCGGATACCAGAACAAGGACGGCCAACAGTTTGAAGGCCGCCCTTTTCAATCTGGCAAACCCCGGTTTACGAACCTTAGTTCGCTTCCTTGTTGCGCTTCACGAACGGGAAAATGTCCGTCAGGCCCAGCAGGTCGGTAATCAGAAGAATGATGAAGATCGTTACGATCGCGCCGATAACCGCACCCGCGGCGCCCTGGCCGGCGGGGGTTTCGTCGATCTTTTTGGCGACCCGTTGAATTTCGACGTCAGACATGACGGCGACCCGGCGGTCGGCCTCGTCGGGATCCACGCCCATCCTGCGCAGTTCGTCGCGGATGTCGTCGCGGGCGATAAAGGCGGCGACACGCTCTCTGTTCGTCTCCGCCTGCGATGGATCGATCACCTGCTCTGTGCCGACAAGGGCAGCTTGCGCAATACCGAGCGGCATGGAGACAGCCATCATAAGGGCGATCAAAGGTAAAGCGATAATTCTGGAATATCTGCGCAGGAAAAGCATTCTTCATCCTCCCTATCAGGTATAGCACCACTCGCCCGGTTTTCCCCCGGCAACCGGATAAAAACTTAACAAGAGTTTAACGCGGGTGAATCCGCGATGCAATGGGGGATATACACTATCTCGCGTTTTTACGCCGCTCACGCCACGAGATATAGATTCCACTGGCGACGATCACCGCGATGCCGGTCCATGTCCCTCCGTCGGGAAAGTCGCTGAAAAAGATCCATCCCACCGCCGTCGCCATGACGATTTCACTATAGCTATAGGGCGCCAGTAGCGAGGCCGGCGCATAGTCGAAGGCCTTGATCAGCAGGAAATGTCCGCCGGCTGCAATCGCACCGATACTGGCCATCATCAGCAAATCCATGGGCGACGGCGCGATCCAGACGGGAATGACCGCGATACTCATCAACACGGCGCCCAGTACGGCGGTATAGGCCAGTGTGACCAGCGGTGGCGCGCTGCGCGAGAGTTTGCGTGTCAACAGAGTGTATATCGCGAAGGAACATCCAGCGCCGACCGCCAGGAACGAACTGGGCTGGGCCACGCCAAAACCGGGCCGCAGGATGATCAGTGCGCCGATGAAGCCACACGCCACCGCTGACCAGCGTCGAATGCCGACCTGTTCACCCAACACGATGGGCGACAGCGCGGTAACGATCATCGGCGATACGAACAGCAGCGCCAGTGCATCGGCGATCGGCATTTTCGCGATGGCCGCGAAAAACAGGATCGTCGCGGCCAGCGTGAATCCGCCGCGCACCAGTTGCAGGACTGGTTGACCGGGTTTCAGTGCTGATGCGCCGTACCGGTAAAGGACGATGGGCGCGAGGATAGAGAAATGAAAGAAAAAACGGGCCCAGGTCAATTGAACGGTGCCGTATCGATCGCTGAGATACTTGGCGAGAACATCCATGAACGGAACAACCATCATCGCTGCCACCATCAGCAGGATGCCGGTCAGCGGGTGATCGCCCGGTTTGCCGTTGCTGTCCACCGCGGCCCCGATAACCCCGGCCTCGCCCATGGCGATGCCCTTCGGTGGCTCGCTGCGTTCGGTCACTTCGTTGACTGCGCGTCTGTTCGGGGGTCGGGAATCCGGATGGCTTCCTGATCGTAGGGGACGAATCCGGCCTTCTGGTATATCGGCAAGGCGGCCGGATGGTCCAGCGTACAGGTGTTGACCCACAGCCGCTCAGGATGGCGCGACCAGGCGGAATCGATGGCCCAGTCCAGCAGGTACTGGCCCAGACCGAGGCCTATATAGTCCGGAATCAGGCCGAAATAGGCGAGCTCGACCTCACCCTTCTGGCGGAAATCCAGTTCGGCATATCCCGCCGGCGTGCCACCGTAATAGAGCACGCAGACTTCCACCAGTTCGTCCTGGACGATGGCGGCCAGTTCTTCGTCGGAAAGCTGGTTTCGCTCGTACCAGCGCCAGGGTTCGCCCACGGCATTATAGAGATAGCGATAGAATCCCGCCGTCGGCCGTTCTGCCCGCATCAGGGCGAGCTTCTCGGTCAGGCGGGGCGGTCGGGCCGGGCCGCGCGAGGGCTGCTTCCGCATTTCCAGATAGGTGATGGTGACGTCAAGCTGTGGCGGTTCGTCTCGCGCCGGCGGTTCCACCAGCCATTTGGCCATGACGATGCGGTCTTCCACCTGATAGCCCGCCTTATCGTAGAATGCCTGCACCGGGTTGCCGCTTCGGATCATCAGATTGACCTTGGTGGCGCCTTGGGATTTCAGCCAGTTTTCGGCATGGGCCATGATTGCCTTGCCCAGCCCTTCGTCACGCCGGTCGGGAGAGACCGCCACGTAATAGGGCCAACCGCGATGGCCGTCGTCGCCCACCATGGCGCTGGCGACAATCGTTCCGTCATCGGCGGTCATGACGAAGACTTCTGATTGCGGCGCGGCGCGGGCCCGGGCGATGTCGGCATGGGGATCGTTCCAAGGCCGCAACAGGTCGCAGGCACGCCAGAGCGCGACGACGTTCTCGGTGTCGCCGTCCTCGATGGGCCGGATGTTCATGATTGCGATGTCTCGATCGGCGAGTCCGGATTGCTGGCCCATTCTGTCCAAGACCCGTCGAACACCGGCACGTCCTTCTTGCCTATCAGATAAAGGCCGAGAGACAGGATGCAAGCCGTCACGCCGGAACCGCAACTGGTCAGCATCGGTTTGTCGAGATCGACGCCTGCTTCCGTAAACGCGTCCAAAAGTTCATCAGCTGGCAGCATGGTCTTGTCGACCATGTCCAGCATACGGGTGAATGGAAGATTGATCGCGCAAGGTGCGTGGCCGCTGGACAATCCCTCACGAGGTTCCGGCTCGGTTCCCCTGAAGCGGCCGACGGAGCGCGAATCGATAAACTGTTCCCTTCCGGTCTTGAGGTTCGCCAACACCTGGTCGTAATCGCGGACAAGGAAGCTGTTGGTGCGCGCTGTGAAATGGCGTTCTTGCGGCATGGGTTTCTCGTCGGTTACCGGCCGTCCCTCGGCAAGCCATTTGCCCAACCCACCGTCCAGAACGGCAATATCCTCATGCCCGAATACACGGAACATCCACCAGACGCGGGCTGCCGCGGAAACGCCGGTGGTGTCGTAGACCACAATCCGATTGCCGTCGCCCAGCCCCATCTTGCGAACCCGCGAGGCAAATTTCTCCGGGCTTGGCAGCATATGGGGCAGGGGGTTCTGCTCGTCCTTTATCTCGTCGATATCGAAGAATACGGCGCCGGGGATATGTTGTTTGTCATATTCGGCGCGCGGGTTCCGGTTGGCAGCCGGCATATGCCAGCTTCCATCGACAATGCGAACGTCCGGCGCATTCATATGCTCGGCCAGCCATTGGGTGCTCACCAGCGCTTCCGGATTCGCATATGTCATGAGAAAACTCCCCTAACTCTCTCAATAATCAGACAAACACAACGTTGACGCGTCGGTTTTTCTTGCCCTTGTTTTCGATCTTCGACACGGCTACCCGGCCGATCTCCCCGGTGTGCGCCACATGCGTTCCGCCACAAGGTTGCAGGTCCGTGCCCTCGACTTCCATCAACCGGATCCGCCCACCGCCGCGCGGCGGCTGGACCGACATGGTGCGCACGAGATCGGGACTGGCGTCCAGATCTTCGTCGCTGATCCAGCGATGCGACAACGGCAGGTCTTTCTCGATCAGTTGGTTCAGTTCGAGGGTGATCTGCTCCTTGTCCAGGGTCTGGTCGCCGATGTAAAAGTCCAGGCGGCTCTTCTCGCTGCCGATCTGCCCGCCGGTGACGCCACAGGGCACTACGGCGCATAGAAGATGCATGCAGGTATGCATGCGCATATGTAGATAACGGCGATCCCAGTCCAGCCGTGCAATCACCTTCGTTCCGGTTGTGGGCAGGGCGGCGCCCTCGTCGCAGAGATGGGCGATGCCGCTGTCGTCCTTCACCGTATCGGTAATCGTCAGTTCGGAACCGTCGGGTAACACCAGCACGCCCCTGTCGCCGGGCTGTCCACCGCCCGTGGGGTAGAACACGGTGCGGTCCAGAATTACCTTGCCCGGTGCGGCGGCAGTAACCGTCGCCTCGCATTCGCGCAGGTACGAATCTTCTCGGAACAGTTCCTCAGTCATACGATTACTCCAGCCATGAAGGCGTTGGCAGGCCCTTCTCGCGAAGAAACGCCGGGTTGTAAAGCTTCGACATATAACGCTGTCCGGAATCGCAGAGTAGCGTGACGATGGTGTGGCCCGGGCCCATATGCTGCGCCAGCCGGATCGCGCCAGCGACATTGATGCCGCTGGACCCGCCGAGGCAAAGACCTTCTTCGGTAAGGAGGTCGAACAGTATCGGCAGCGCCTCTTCGTCCGGTACCTGGAAGGGAACGTCAACTGCCACGCCTTCGAGGTTGGCGGTGATCCGCCCCTGGCCGATGCCTTCGGTGATCGACGAACCTTCCGATCTCAGTTCGCCGTGGGCATAGAAATTATAGAGTGCGGCGCCCATTGGATCGGCGATGCCGATGACCACATCCTTGTTACGCTCCTTCAAAGCCATTGAGACACCTGCCAACGTGCCGCCGCTGCCCACCGCGCAGATGAATCCGTCCACCTTGCCGTCGGTCTGGTTCCAGATTTCCGGGCCGGTGGTGCGGTAGTGTCCATCGCGGTTGGCGACATTGTCGAACTGGTTGGCCCAGATGGCGCCGTTGGGTACGCTGGCGTTCATCTCCTCCGCCAACCGGCCGGAAATCTTCACGTAATTATTGGGATCCTTGTATGGCACGGCGG
>Ga0210122_1001009_pt1 | contig 9841 bp, 10 predicted proteins | sample Muzzi_CordB_D2_FD_185530 | JGI IMG/M metagenome (GOLD analysis project Ga0210122, IMG submission 185530) | Wetland microbial communities from San Francisco Bay, California, USA, that impact long-term carbon sequestration - Muzzi_CordB_D2 (SPAdes) | ecosystem: Environmental > Aquatic > Marine >... | reverse complement strand
GCAGGATCTGTTGCGCCGGCAGGCCGTGAAAGCCGCTGGATAGGCCCGCCCGCGCCATCTTTCGGTCAATAAGTTCCGCGAGGATTGTCCTGACCGGACGAAACATCCTCGAGGAACCGCAATGACGATCAGCAAGCCGCTGCCGCCGCGAACAGCTAAAATGCCAAACAGCCCTTTGCCGCATCCCGGTTCCAGGCCAGCCGCGGTGAAAAGGGAACCCAAGACACTGACCGTCGGTCGGGAAATCACGCTGTCCGGGGAAATAACCTCTTGCGACCGGCTGGTGGTCGAGGGCGAGGTCCGGTCCAACCTGGACAGTTGCCAGTCTCTGGAAATCGCCAGCGGCGGAGCCTTCCGCGGCAAGGCGACAATCGCCACGGCCGAGATCGCCGGATTGTTCGAGGGCGAGCTGGACGTGGAAGACTGCCTGATCCTGCGCGCCACAGGCAGGGTTAACGGTACGGTCCGCTATCGTGATATAGAAATTGAACGCGGCGGAAAGATTGCCGGAACGCTGGAGATTGCCAATGAAGCAGAGGCTGACAGACGCGGGGAACCCGGGCAGGCCGCAAAGGCGCCGCATGTTATCGCTTGAAAAACCGACGCTTTTTCTTATTTTCGCCCTGACGGCCGGGCTGTTTCTGGCCGGCTGCGAGACGACCGAGGATCCGTCAGCGGCCAACGATCCGCCACCGCCGCCCAAGCCCGTTGCCTTCAGCGCCGACGAGGATGACGGCACGCCTGTCGAGAACCCGGCCTCGAGCCCGTCCATGCCCTATAACGGGATGGCCACCCTGCCGCCGGTCAATGACGACCCGCAGCAACTGATGGGGATGGATCACGAGTCGCTGACTGAATTGCTGGGCAACCCGGCGCTGGTTCGCCGTGACGGGGATGCGGAGGTCTGGCAGTACCGTGCCGACCGCTGCGTGTTGGACCTGTTCCTTTATGGCGCGGAGAAGAAGGTCGAACATGTCGACCTGCGCGACCGCGGGGAAGGGAGCGAGGGTTCGGTGCGCGACTGTTTCGTCGGCATGCTGCGTACCGCCCCACCGAGCAGCTGAGGAGCGGCGTCCCCGGGGCCGGGGTCGCGCCGCGCGTTGTTACAGCGTCTTGGCCTTGTAGGCGCAGAGGTCGTTGACCGGGCAGGCCGGGCAGTCGGGCTTGCGGGCCTTGCAGATATAACGCCCATGCAGAATCAGCCAGTGGTGGGCATGCAGCCTGTATTTCGCCGGCACAACCTTTTCCAGTTTCTGCTCCACCGCCAACACCGTTTTGCCCGGCGCGAGGCCGGTGCGGTTACCGACGCGGAAGATATGGGTGTCGACCGCGATCGTCGGTTCGCCGAAGGCTATGTTCAACACCACATTGGCGGTCTTGCGGCCCACGCCCGGCAGCTTTTCCAGCGCCTCGCGGTTCCGTGGCACCTCGCCGCCATGCTCCTCGACCAGGATGCGGCTCAGCGCGATGACGTTTTTCGCCTTGGTATTGAACAGCCCGATCGTCTTGATGTACTCGCGCACCCTGGCCTCGCCCAGCGTTAGCATCGCCTCTGGCGTGTCGGCCACCTTGAACAGTGGCCCGGTCGCCTTGTTAACGCCGACATCGGTCGCCTGCGCTGACAGCACGACGGCCACCAGCAGCGTATAGGGATTGATATAATCCAGCTCGCCGCGCGGATCGGGGTCGCGCGCCTCGAGCCGCCGGAAGAATTCCTCGATATTTGCTTTTTTCATGGGGAGGGAGATTACCCGCCGGCGGGCGCTTGGCCAAGCCATAGCATGAGTGTCTGGACAGGCCGGGCCACAAGGCATAAGAATCGGGATATGGCGGGTGAGACAAGTAATATGGACAGCCCCCGTTCGGGTGGGGGCCGGGTCTTTTTCGACGCGGTGCTGCATCCTCATCGCAGCCTGTCGCCGCATGGCTTTCGGCTGTTGATGGCCGCGTCGGGGTCGGGGCTGCTGGCGGTGGGGATCCTGTTCTGGCTTGTGGGGGCATGGCCGGTGGTCGGCTTCTGCGGACTGGAGTTTGTGCTGCTGTACGGCGCTTTCTGGCTGAACAACCGCGCCGCGCGCGCGTATGAGCGCCTGAGACTGAGCGACGACGGGCTGGAGATCAGCCGCGTGCGCCCGGATGGCGCGGTGGCCGGGATCTGGCGGTTGCCGCCCAACTGGTTACGGATCGACATCGACAATCCGCCGGAGCATGACAGCCAATTGACGCTGTCCACCCACGGCCGGCGGGTGGTTGTCGGGAGCTTTCTGACGCCGGAGGAACGGCTGGAGCTGGCGGAAGCCCTGAACGATGCGCTGAATCGCTGGCGCAGCGCGCCCCCTCCCTGCGCCGCCGCCTGATATTGCCCATGAAACCAGGTTCGGCCCCGGCGGGCGCCATCGAGATTGCCCTGTTGCTGACGCTGGCGACGATCTGGAGTTCGTCCTTCGGATTCATCAAGGTTGCGGTGGATACGGTGCCGCCCATGACGGTGACCGCGGGACGCCTGTTGCTGGCGACAATCATCATTGTCGTTTATGCGCGGCTGCGCGGCCACCGTTTCCCCGATGAACCCGGACTCTGGCCGAAATTTTTCGTGATCGGGCTGTTCGGCAATGCGCTGCCCTTCACGCTGATCGGCTGGGGCGAGGAGAGCATCGATAGCGGTCTGGCGGCCATTCTGATGGCGGTGATGCCCATTGCGACGCTGGTTCTGGCGCATTTCTTTGCCGAGGACGAACGCATGAATCCGGCCCGGATCGCTGGCGTAGCCTTCGGCTTTACCGGCATCCTGGTGCTGATCGGGCCGGATGCGCTGGGCGGCCTGGGCGACAACGCAATTCGCCAGATCGCGGTGGCCGCCGGTGCGACCTGTTATGCGGTCGCAACCGTGGTTGCCCGGCGCCTGCCGAAGATGCCGACATCGCTGAGCAGTGCCGGCGCGCTGGTTGCGGCGTCGGTGCTCATCCTTCCGATGAGCCTGATATTCGACCGGCCCTGGGCGCTGTCACCCAGCGAAAGTTCGATCAATGCGGTGATTGTCCTCGGCCTGTTCCCGACGGCCTTGGCCTATATCCTGTATTTCGCGCTGCTGCGCCGCACCGGCGCAAACTTTATCGCTCTCAACAATTACCTGATCCCGTGCCTCGGGGTGATCTGGGGGATCGTCTTCCTCGACGAACTGCTGAACTGGCGTGCTGTTCTGGCCCTGGGAATCATCCTCACCGGCGTCGCCTTTACGCGAATCGGGATGAGGAAAAAAGCGTAACCTGCCGAAATTAGATACTTATCCCCAATACATCGTTCATCGAATAGAGGCCCGGGGCACGGCCCCTGGTCCACAGGGCAGCGCGCAGGGCGCCGGCGGCGTATATCTGGCGGCCCGAGGCCTTGTGGGTCAGTTCGACCCGCTCGCCTTCGGTCGCGAAACAGACTGTATGATCCCCGATCACATCGCCGCCACGCAGGGTCGCGAAGCCGATCTCGCCGCGCGGCCGGGCACCGGTATGGCCCTCGCGCGACAAACGGCCGACCTCGTCCATATCGACGCCGCGGCCCTTGGCCGCCGCCCGGCCCAGCCCCAGCGCCGTTCCCGATGGCGCGTCGACCTTGTGGCGGTGATGCATCTCGACGATCTCGATATCGTAGGAATCGTCCAGCGTACGGGCGACCTGTTCGACCACCGCCATCAGCAGATTGACGCCGACGCTCATATTGGGCGCGAAAACAACCGGCACATGGCGCGCCGCGCCTTTCAGCGACTCGATGTGGCCGGGACCCATCCCCGTGGTGCCGACGATAATGGCCGCACCCGACTGGGCCGCGAGTTCGGCATGCCGGACCGTAGCGTCCGGCGCGGTGAAATCGATGATCGCGTCAACGGCGGCGATCATCGCCGCGGCATCGTCGGTGATCGCCGCGCCGGCCTCTCCGACGCCGGCCAACAGGCCCGCATCCCTGCCGATCGCATCGCTACCCGGCCGTTCGGTGGCGCCGGCCAGCACGCAGCCTTGCGTTTCGGCAACCTGGCGCACCAGCATCTGCCCCATGCGCCCGGCAACGCCGACAATCCCGATCTTCATTTCATTCGCCATGGCATGTGGCTCCCCGCTCAATACTGTTTGGCGGAGTTAAAGCATATTAGGGAGTGGGATGCGAGGGGAGAGAACGCCGGAACGCTAATCCGTCAGGTCGTCCCAGAATTCCTTCACCTTGGCGAAGAAGCCGTGATGTTCGGGCTGGTGCTTGGAATGGCCGCCGCCGGCGGCGTCGAATTCCTGAAGCAGTTCCTTCTGCCGCCTAGTGAGATGAACCGGGATTTCGACATGCGCCTCAATATACATGTCACCCCGGTTCTTGGCGCGCAGGATGCTCATGCCCTTGTCGCGCAGGCGGAAGCGCTGGCCGGTCTGGGCGCCGGCGGGGACGTTGACCTTGGCGCGCCCGCCCTCGATGGTCGGGACCTCGATGGAGCCGCCCAGCGCGGCCGTGCTCATCGGGATGGGCACGCGGCAGTAAAGGTCCGCCCCTTCGCGCCGGAACAGCGCATGGGGGCTAATCGACAGAAAGATATAGAGATCGCCCGGCGGACCGCCGCGCAGGCCTGCCTCGCCCTCGCCGGCGACGCGAATGCGTGTGCCGTCCTCGACGCCGGGCGGGATATTGACAGCCAGCGTCTTCTCGCGCCGCACCCGGCCCGAGCCGTGGCATTCGACGCAGGGATGATCGATGACGCGGCCCTGACCCTGGCAGTTCGGACAGGTGCGTTCGATGGTGAAGAAACCCTGCTGCGCCCGTACCCGGCCGGCGCCCTGGCAGGTGGGGCAGGTAACCGGCTGGGCGCCGCCCTCGGCGCCGGAACCGCTGCAGCCGGTGCAGGTGGCGGAGGTGGGTATGCGTATTTCCGGCTGGCGGCCCTTGAAGGAATCCTCCAGCGTGATTTCCATGTTGTAGCGCAGGTCCGCGCCGCGTGTGGCCGCATTGCCGCGCCGGCCGCCGGTGAATTCGCCGAACATTTCATCGAAAATGTCGGCAAAACCCGAGGCGAAGTCAAAGCCGCCGCGGTGACCACCACCGCCGCCGCCATTTTCGAAGGCGGCGTGGCCAAACCGGTCATAAGCCGCGCGTTTCTGGTCGTCCTTGAGGACTTCATATGCCTCGTTGACTTCCTTGAAGCGGGATTCGGCTTCATGGTCGCCGGGATTGCGGTCGGGGTGTAGCTCCATCGCCAGCTTGCGATAGGCCTTCTTGAGCGTGGCCGAATCCACGCCTTTCGATACCCCCAGGAGCTCGTAATAGTCCTGCTTCGCCATTCCAACCCCTAACCGGCGTTACCCCGGCAGCCAGAGGCCGCCGGGGGTTCGTTCAATCCGTTCAACCGCGAGAGCGCGCGGTTATTATGACCTCAGGCGGACTTCTTGTCTTCGTCGCTGTCGTCGTCGACCTCTTCGAAGTCGGCGTCGACGACGTTTTCGCCCTCGGCCTTGTCGGCTTCGCCCGCGGCCTCGCCCGAAGTAGCACCTTCCGCTTCCTGGGCCGCCTTGTACATGGCCTCGCCCAGCTTCATGGAGGCTTCGGTCAGGGCCTGGGTCTTGGCCTCGATCTCGCCAAGGTCGTCGCCTTCCATCGCGGTCTTCAGCGCGGCGACTGCCGATTCGATCGCTTCCTTGTCAGCGGGCAGGACCTTGTCGCCATGTTCGGCCAGACTCTTTTCGGTAGAGTGGATCATGCTGTCGGCCTTGTTGCGGGCCTCCACCATGGCCTTGCGCTTCCTGTCTTCTTCGGCATGCGCCTCGGCATCCTTGACCATGCTGTCGATGTCGGCGTCGGACAGGCCGCCGGAGGCCTGGATACGGATCTGCTGTTCCTTGCCGGTCGCCTTGTCCTTGGCGGAAACATTGACAATTCCGTTGGCGTCGATATCGAAAGTTACCTCGATCTGGGGAATGCCGCGCGGTGCCGGCGGGATGCCTACCAGGTCGAACTGGCCGAGGAGCTTGTTGTCCGCCGCCATTTCGCGCTCGCCCTGGAACACGCGGATGGTCACCGCGGTCTGGTTGTCCTCGGCGGTCGAGAAGGGCTGGCCCTTCTTGGTCGGGATCGTGGTGTTGCGGTCGATCAGGCGGGTGAAAACGCCACCCAGCGTCTCGATGCCCAGCGATAGCGGGGTTACGTCGAGCAGCAGGACGTCCTTGACGTCGCCGGCCAGCACGCCGCCCTGGATCGCCGCGCCGATGGCCACGACCTCATCGGGGTTGACGCCACGATGCGGCTCGCGCCCGAAGATTTCCTTTACGGTCTCAAAGATCTTCGGCATGCGGGTCATGCCGCCGACCAGAATAACCTCGTCGATCTCGCTGGCCTTCAGGCCGGCGTCCTTGAGCGCGGCCTTGCAGGGTTTCACCGTTTTCTGGACGAGATCATCGACCAGCGCTTCCAGTTTGGCGCGCGTCAGTTTGATGTTCAGATGCTTCGGCCCGGACTGGTCGGCCGTGATATAGGGCAGGTTGACCTCGGTCTGCTGGCTGCTCGACAGCTCGATCTTGGCCTTTTCCGCGGCCTCTTTCAGGCGCTGCAGGGCCAGCTTGTCGCCGCGCAGGTCCATGCCCTGCTCTTTTTTGAACTCGTCGGCCAGATAGTCGATGATGCGCGCATCGAAATCCTCGCCACCGAGGAAGGTGTCGCCGTTCGTGGACTTCACCTCGAACACGCCGTCGCCGATTTCCAGCACCGACACGTCGAAGGTACCGCCGCCGAGGTCGTAAACCGCGACCGTGCCGGAGCCCTTCTTCTCAAGCCCGTAGGAAAGCGCCGCCGCAGTCGGCTCGTTGATGATGCGCAGCACTTCAAGACCGGCGATCTTGCCGGCATCCTTGGTCGCTTGGCGCTGGGAATCGTTAAAATAGGCAGGCACCGTGATAACCGCCTTGGTCACCGTTTCGCCGAGATAGCGCTCGGCGGTCTCCTTCATCTTCTGCAGGATGAAGGCGCTGACCTGGCTGGGGCTGTAGTTCGTACCATGGGCTTCGACCCAGGCGTCGCCATTGTCGCCGGATACGATCTTGTAAGGTACGAGGCCCTTGTCCTTCTCGACCTCCTTGTCGCCGTAGCGGCGGCCAATCAGGCGCTTGATCGCGAACAGGGTATTTTCGGGGTTGGTGACCGCCTGGCGTTTTGCCGGCTGGCCGACGAGACGTTCGCCGCTCTCGGTGAAGGCCACCATCGAGGGTGTCGTGCGGGCGCCCTCTTCGTTCTCGATAACGCGGGCGTTGGAACCATCCATGACCGCAACGCAGGAGTTCGTGGTCCCAAGGTCGATGCCTATAACCTTACTCATATTTGTCTTTCCTTTTCAGCGGGCTCCGGCGGCCCGTGCAATCCAGCACCTGCCGGGGCCCCCGCGGGGATTGAGATATCGTTACATATGTGGGTGCATCCACTGCGGATGCCAGTCACAGGGCTATATAGGTAGGAGAGCGGGAGCCTGCAAGCTTGATTGCGACTCGAAAAGTTTCAGGGAGGCGCGCGACAACCGGTGCATGGCTCGCCATGCGGGAGTATGGTGCGGCCATGATCGTTTCCGTAAGTTATCGCACTGACATTCCGGCCTTTTACGGCGACTGGTTCATGAAACGCATCGCGGCCGGCCATGCGCGGGTTGTCAATCCTTATGGCGGCAAGCCATACAGCGTGTCTCTGGCGCCGGGCGACGTTGAGGGTTTCGTGTTCTGGACTCGCAACATCGGGCCCTTGCGCGATCGCCTTGCCGACCTCGCGACCATCGCGCCCTTCATGGTTCAGTTCACGGTGACCGGCTATCCGCGCGCGCTCGAGCCCGGTGTCATCGTAACCGAAACCGCCATCGCGCAGATCAAGGCGCTTTCGAGTACCTTCGGGCCGCGCGCCGCGGTCTGGCGATACGACCCCATCGTCGAAACCAGCCTCACGCCAGTGGATTGGCATTTGGAAAATTTTGCGCGCCTTGCCGGGATGCTGAAAGGTTGCGTCGACGAGGTGACGATTTCCTTCGCCCAGATCTACGCCAAAACCGCCCGCAATATGGACAAAGCCGCGCGCGAGCATGGCTTTACCTGGCGCGACCCGGCCGACGGGGAAAAACAGGCTTTGGCCCGCGCGCTGGCCGAAACTGCCGCGGCGCACGGCATGCGGCTGACCGTCTGCAGCCAGCCGGAACTTTTGGGCGAGGGCGCGGAGGCGGCCAGCTGCATTGATGCGGGCCGACTGTCCGACATGGCGGGGCGGCGAATCGTGGCAAAGGTTAAGGGCAACCGGCCGGGATGCCTGTGTCACGAATCACGCGACATCGGCGCCTACGACTCCTGCCCACAGGGCTGCGCCTATTGCTACGCGGTATCGAGCCGGGACAAGGCGAAGCGGTTCCTGGCCGGACATGATCCCGAGACTGAGGTTTTGGGGGCGGTGTAGAGTGCCTCAAGATTGTTTGGATTCGCGCTTGTCGGCGGCGGAGCGACCTCATACTTCGAGACGGCGCTCTGCGCCTCCTCAGCATGAGGCTCCAACGCTTATGCCCTCATGCTGAGGAGGGCCTTCGGGCCCGTCTCGAAGTATGAGGTCGCTCGGTATTGGCGCCGCATATTTCCGAAAATCTTTTTTGCCCCTATTCGCCGGCCTCGGTCTCCGCCTTTTTCTCGGCTTTCGGGCCTCCCTTGGAGACTCCGACCATGGCGGCGCGCAGCAGGCGGTCATGCAGGCGGTAGCCCGGCTGCATTTGCTGGACCACGGTACCGGCGGGTTTTTCCAGGTCTTCCATTTCGAACATTGCCTGATGGAAATTGTGATCGAAGGGCTGGCCCAGCGGCTCCATCTTGACCACGCCATGTTTCCCGAAGGCGTCGAGGAATTCGCGTTCGATGAGCTCGACCCCGGTAATCAGATCCCTAGGCCAGCCTTCGCTGTCGCGGGCGTCTTCGGGCAGGGCTTCGAGGGCGCGGCGCAGATTGTCGGAAACGCTGAGCAGGTCGCGCGCGATCCCCACGGCGCCATACTTCGTGGCCTCCTGGCGGTCGCGCTCAGCCCGGCGGCGGGTGTTCTCGGCCTCCGCCAGGGCGCGCAGCATCTGGTCCTTGGTCGCGGCCAGTTCGGCCTCCAGCTCGGCGATACGGCCCAGCGCAGCCTCATCGCCGTCTCCGGAAACCTCGCTGAACTGGTTGGCGTCGGCCAGGGCTTCCTCGGCGGCTTCGGCCTCCGCTTCGGCGCGGGCTTGGTCGACTACCTCGATTTCCGGTTCGGTCTGTTCGCCGGGTTTCTTTTTATCGGTCATGTGTATCTGGTTCCTGCTGCAAAAATAGTCAGCCGAGTAGGCGGCTTATGAGTTTGGCGGTGTAATCGACCATCGGGATGATGCGGCCGTAATTCATTCGGGTGGGTCCGATCACGCCGATGGCGCCAACCAGCTTTTCCTCGCTGTTGGCATAGGGGGCAATGATCATGGAGGCGCCGGCCAGCTTGAAAAGCTCGCTCTCCGCGCCGATAAAGATCTGCACGCCTTCGGCGAGATCGGCCGCGTCCAGCAGCTTGATCAGCGCCTCCTTGGTTTCCAGCGCCTCGAAGAGGGCGCGGATATGTTCCAGGTCGGCGATTGCGTTCACGTCTTCCAGAAGGTTCGCCTGGCCGCGAACGATCAGCACGCCGCTGCTGCCCTTGTTGTCGGCCCAGGTGGCGAGGCCAGCCTCGACGACCTTTCCGGTCAGTTCGTCAAGCCGGTTTTTCTGGCTTTTTATTTCGTCCAGGATTTCCTTGCGCGCCTGCGAGATCGTGCGCCCGACAAGCTTGGACGCCATGAAGTTGCTGGCCTCGACCAGGC
>Ga0210122_1001006_pt1 | contig 9861 bp, 10 predicted proteins | sample Muzzi_CordB_D2_FD_185530 | JGI IMG/M metagenome (GOLD analysis project Ga0210122, IMG submission 185530) | Wetland microbial communities from San Francisco Bay, California, USA, that impact long-term carbon sequestration - Muzzi_CordB_D2 (SPAdes) | ecosystem: Environmental > Aquatic > Marine >... | reverse complement strand
GAAAAGCAGGGACACCCATCTCTAGGACGGGAAAAGCAGGGACACCCATCTCTCGAAAAAGCAGGCGAAATAAAAGCAGAAAAGCAGGGACACCCATCTCTCGCCCGGAGGTGATGGAAAAAGCAGGGACACCCATCTCTCGCCCGGAGGTGATGGAAAAAGCAGGGACACCCATCTCTCGCCCGGAGGTGATGTGGGCGGGAAGGGAAGTGGGTGTGCTGTCTTTTCTCTCCTATCCTTTCTCTTTTCTCCACTCTGCGAACCAGAGGGTGTGGCGCGCACCCTTGTTACCATGGGCGAACACCCGGATTTCCTCTACCGAAGCACCCGTCCGCTGGAGCCGGCGGCCGAAGGCCGGATCGGGGCCGGCGGACCAAAAACCAACCCTGCCCCCGGGCCTGAGCGATTGCCGGATGGCCGCCAATCCCGCGTCCGAGTAGAGCCAGTCATTGGTACTCCGGGTCAGGCCCTCTGGCCCGTTATCCACGTCGAGCGCGATGGCGTCGAATTTTGTTGGGTTGCCGGGGTCGAGCAGGGCTGCCACGTCGCCTTCGAACACCCGGGTTCGCGAATCGTCCAGCGGCCGTCCAGCGGCTTCGCCAAGCGGGCCGCGGTTCCACTCGATCACGCCAGGAACGAGTTCAGCCACCGTCACCTCGGCTTGGGCGCCGAGGGTCGCGAGGGCAGCCGCGAGAGTGAAGCCCATACCGAGGCCGCCCACCAGGACACGGGCCGATGTCGGTTGTTTTAATGCACGGCAGATCAGCGTGCCCAGGGCCTCTTCCGAGCCGCGCTTGCGGGTACTCATGAGCTCCGTGCCGCCAGAGGCGCGAATGAAGAAATCGTCCTTCCCGCGGAAAAGTTCCAGGTGCCTGGATGTGCCCGGAATGGGTGCTTCGCCAAGCTTGTCCCAATGCCTCACGACCGGCGACGCTCGGTGCACGGGCTTACAATGCGCTCATCCATCCGGCTCTCCCCAGCGCGCGACGAGCCGATCGAGTTGGTCCGCGAAGGCCTTGTGGTCGGTCGGGCCGAGCGGAGGTGGCCCACCGGTCTCGACCCCGCTGGCGCGCATCGTCTCCATGAAATCTCGCATGTTGAGCTTCTGGCGGACGTTCTCGTGCGTATACCGTTCGCCCCTGGGGTTCAGCACCCTGACGTCGTTTTTGACCAATTCCGCCGCCAAGGGAATGTCGGCCGTGACCACCAGGTCGCCCGGACTCGCCTGCGCCACGATATGCTTGTCCGCCTCGTCGAAGCCCCCCGTCACCTGCATGGAACGGATGTATTTCGAGCGAGGCGTGGAAAGTGATTGGTTGGCTACCAGGATTACATCGATGGATGCCCGGCCGGCCACGCGGTACAGCATGTCCTTGATGACGCGGGGGCAGGCGTCCGCGTCGACCCAGATGCGCTTCCTCATTTACGGTTCACCCGGCTGAAAGGCGTGCAGTGTTTACCAAGGGCGGGACGGCCGCAAGGTTTTTTTCACCTAAAAGTGCACCTAAAAGAGCACGGACACCCACGACTCCAAGAGCATGGACACCCACGGCTCCTACAAAGAGCACGCAAAGAGCACGGACACCCACGCCTTTCCCACGCATTTACGCATGCACAATGACGTACTCGCCCGAAGTTGATGTTCCACCCCGGAATGTGTTTAAAGCGTGAGTGGCTTTTTTTGTGTGGAAGAGAGAATTTTCAGAACGTCTCACGAAAATTGGTAGGTCCCGGCCTGTTCGAGGTTGCCAGCACCCCTGACTGGCGGCATATGACGTTTTTAACGTGCGCCTTCGGGGCAAAGCTGTTTGCCGAAGGCGTGCCCCTTGATGAAGCGGTGCCCGACCGACTTGGCAAAAGCCCTCAGTAAGCTCACCGGCCCCAGTGCACCCAACGATGGAAGATCGTCTTTTGCAAGATAGCCTAATACCGGTGACGCATCCATCATCAGCCTGGTGAGTATTGGCGGCGCCTTTGCAGGAATGTAACCTCGCTTATCGCGCCGGATCTCTCGACCGCCCCAATCCACCAGTTCGAGATAGTCCTTGAGGTTGAATGGGATGGCATTCTCGTCCTGTTCATTAAATTGCGCCAAGCTTGCGCTTTGAGGCCGCTCGATACGCTCCTGGACAGATGTATAATCCGACGCTTCCGGTGTCTTGGCCATCGCGGCCCTGATCGGGTTCAAGTCCACATAGGCCATGCAAGCCAACAGTGCACGTTCATCCAGAAGTGCCTGGGACTTGAAGCGGCCCTCCCAGAACCTGCCTGTGCAATGGTCTTCCGCATTGGCCATTCTGGCAATGGGCTCATTCACGCAGCGCATAAACCAGGAGAGGTTACTGAGCCGTTCGCGCCAAATTGAAAACAGCGCTTCGGCACCTTTGCGTTCATCCCTGGTCAGGTCGGCATTCAGCAAATATTGGTGCATTAATCGGTTGCCGGGGAAAAGCTGTAGCCAGCGCCGGGCGACTTCCTCGTCAGACCATTGGCTCACCGCACCGGCATTGATCTTGACCACGATGTGGTAGTGGTTACTCATGATGGCGTAGGCGCAAAGGTCGATGGCGAACACGGAGCACAGCAACTTGATGCGATCGACGATCCACTGGCGGCGATGTTCAAAGTCAAATCCCGTCACTGGATCGGAACCACACAGGAAGGCCCGACGCACACAGCGCGAAACACAATGGTAGTACGGTGTGGTCGCGATGCAGACCTGGCGGTACCTGGGTTTTGGCATGGCGTCAGTTTAGGCAACATCCCGGGCATGCGAAATAGCCAATGGCGGCAGATGATGTACGCCATGGATTAGATTTGGGTGTCCAGGCTTTTGGCACGCCATGGATTAGATTTGGGTGTCCAGGCTTTTTCGATTTGGGTGTCCAGGCTTTTTCAGGCTTTTGCATCCAGGCTTTTGCACGCAGGCTTTTGCAGGCTTTTGTCCATGCCAGGCTTTTGTTCAGGCTTTTGTTCAGGCTTTTGTTCGGCCTTTCAGCTGTGCGGGGGGCACACTACCTATTTGCTGGCGCGGACACCCTTCCCAGACAGGATCAACCTGTATTCGGTCATCGGCATCGATGACAGGTTGATCATCGCTTTGCGGTCGAACACCGAGAAGTCTTTGTTGAAACGCCAGTACTCTACATAGGAATCGACGTTATGTTCAACTTCGACCCTGCCGCGTATCTCTATCACGCGGGTCGCCGCATCGAACGTGACGCGTTCGATCACCTTGACAGGGAAGCTGCTGAAGAAGTTGGCCTTCTCGAACGCCCCAACGAACGGGTTGTAGTTGATGTACTCAATGTATGCCTCGTGCGATTCTCCCTCGGGCAACTTGTAGATCGAGATGTTCTCGCATGTGATGTAGGCAGGTTCCCCTCCGTTCTCGAGCGCGTGTCGGCACACCTTGGTCCCGGTCTCCTGCCGCCCTTTGTCTTCCGGATTGGTCACGTCGTAATGGAGGGCCGTGATGTTCCAGGTGCCGACGAGAAACTCCAGGTCACCGGTGCCGGGTTCATCGGCCTGGTCCTGTGCGAAAGCAATGACGGGTGCGAGAACCACTGCCGCTGCGGCGAAGAAATGTTTTCTGCTCACGATAGCTCCTGGTCAGGCCTTGATTTGATCTCCAACGGGCAGGTCGCGGATGCGCGTGCCTGTTGCGCTGAAGATGGCGTTACAGAGGGCGGGTGTGAACGGCGGCACCGGCGGCTCACCGACACCCGTAGGCTTTTCACCATCCCCGATCAGGTGGACGAAGACTTCCCGCGGCGCGGCGCCCATCCTCGCAACGCGATAGTCGTGGAAATTGCTCTGCTCTGTCCTGCCACCGGAAATCGTCACTTCGCCGTACAGTGCGTGGCTCGCGGCGAATGTGGCCCCTCCCTGGAATTGGGCTTTTACCTGGTCCGGGTTGATGACTGTTCCACAATCGACGGCGTAGTCGACCCGTGGAATCGCGAAGTTACCTTTGGCGTCGACGGTGACTTCGACCACGCACGCCACGTAGGTGAGGAAGCTGCGGTGTGCTGCAAACCCGAGCGAACGGCCCGCTGATCGCACCTCACCCCACCCTGACTTGTCGCGAACCAATTCGACGACGCGCCGCAACCGCCCGGTTTCGAACGGAAAGACTTCCACGGACTCGTCGTAATTCGGGACGCCGTCGCCTTCCAGAATGACGCCCGGGTAGTCGAAGTTACGATCCGGGCCGAGAAGCTCGATGAAGTTGTCGATCGGATCCAGGCCCCGCGCGATCGCCAGCTCATCGAGGAAGGAGCCGATCGAAAACGCGGAGTAGACGTTGTACACCGACCGGCACCAGCCGATCCTCACAAATGTTTCGGTCGCAACGTTCTCGACCCTGACGTGAGGAATCGCGAGCGGCATGTCGATGATCCCCTGGTTCAGGAAGTCATCACCGAGGAATCTAATGTCCGGAACGAACGTGCTCACGATGCTGTTGGTCGCGAGTCTGTGCCGCAGACCCGTGACGCGCCTGGCTCCATCGAGTGAAGCGTCGAGCTTCTGAACTGACAGAGCGGGGTAATAGCCGTGCTTGACATCATCCTCGCGCGTCCACTGAACACGGACGGGCTTGCCAAGCATCCTGGACAGCTTCACCGCCTCCACGACGAAGTCCATCTGGGCCTTGCGGCCAAAAGCACCGCCAATGAGCGTCTGAAGAATTGTCACCTTGTCAGGCTCGATCTCCGCGGCTTGCGCAGCGACGTCCCTCGCCATATCTGCGTACTGGACCGGAGCCCACAGCTTCAGGGTGCCGTCGGCTTCGTAGTGAGCGGTGGCGACGAGGGGTTCCATTGCAGCGTGAGTGATATGCGGAATCCGATAGCGCCCGGAAACAGTGTGGCTCGCACTCTTCCATGCGGTGTCGGCGTCCCCCAGGTTCCGGACCAGCCTGACGTCGCCACTCGACAGGTCACCGAGATCATCCATGAAAGACCGGGAGTTGTAAGACGCCCCGGGACCGTCGTCCCATTCAACGTCGAGGCTGTCTCGCCCCCTGATCGCCGCCCAGGTGCTCTCCGCGATGACGGCAATGCCTTCCTTGTTCATGAACCCTGCCGGCACCTGCGGTCCTTCGAGATGGACCACATCGATAACGCCTGCTACCTTCCTGGCTTCCGTGTCGTCGACCGACTTGAGCTTGCCGCCGACGACCGGACTTCTGGCAATCACCGCATAGACCATTCCGGGAACAAGGTAATCGGCCCCATAAAGAGCCTTGCCGCGGATGATATCGGGCAGGTCGACGAGCGCCCGATCCTTGCCGATGTACCTGAACTCGTCCGGGCGCTTCAATGTCAGGCTTTCAGGTGGCGGGACAGGCAGGCTCGACGCAGCGTTGGCGAGTTCGCCGTAGCCCAGGACCCGGCCGGTCGGGTGATGTTTGACCTCGTGAAACTCGGCCTTGCATTCCGAGACCTCCGCTCCCCAGATTCCTGCCGCGGCCTGCTCCAGCATCAAGCGGCAGGAAGCACCTGCCTCGCGCATTACCGAGTAATACATCCGCACGCTTTTCGAACCGTCCGTCGCCTGGTTTCCGTATTTCGGAGTTCCGTCCGACTGTTCGATCGCGACACGTGCCCAGTCGGCTTCCATTTCGTCGGCGACGACCATCGGCAGTCCCGTCCGGATTCCCTGGCCCATCTCCGCGCGGTTGGCAATGATTGTCACCGCACCACTGGAGTCGAGAGTAATGAAGACGTTGGGCATAAACTCCGCGAACGGGATTTCGTTGGGCCGCGAGCACCCCGGCAACTGCACACCAATGACAAAAGCCGCGGCGCCGGCTCCTGACAACTTGATGAAATCGCGGCGGCTCAGGTTTCGCACTGTGTTCATTTGCCGCCTCCCGCCGCCTGACTGATCGGAGAATAAATTTCGCACAGCCCCTGCCTGCATCCAAATTTCGTTCCTGTCAGGCCAGCAACGTCGTGAAGTAACCATAACAGTGGCATCGTGGGATCACCGTCCCGTCTGTAGCCCTTATCGTTGATCTGCAAAGTGGTCATGGAAGTCTCCGGGGCATGAGAGTTTTCGGATCAACGAGAGTGCTAAAAAACAACACCTCAACCACCCAGTGTCCGCGCGCATTGACGGTCAACGCTCATCGCGTGCCTATGGTTTCAAACCGACGCCGCGATTGCGAGCTTCGACGCCGTCGTCTGAGCCGAAGCAACCAGCAGACGCGGTGAGCGGATAAAGTGGCCCTCTTCCGAAAGAGCCCGGACACCCACGAAAAAGCCCGGACACCCACAGCTTTACCCATGCACAATGAAGTACCGTCAGGAGGATACGCATTTGGGGGGGAATGCGAGTTAAGCGTGAGTGGATTTCGAGATTTGGGTGTCCACGCTTTTCTCCACGCTTTTCCGCACGCTTTTCCCGAGATTTGGGTGTCCACGCTTTTACGCTTTTCCGCACGCTTTTCCCACGCTCTTCCGTTTCTTCTTTTCCGACTGGAAAAGTTTACATTGCGGAAATCTTGGGTCAGATTTGAATGGTTCGCCCGACCGTCATACCTATTTCTATCTGCATCTTTGATCGCTAGAAAGTAGCGATAGACAACCCCTATCGAACCGATCAATACATTCAATTTCAATTCATCAATTAACTGCGCTTTAATCAGGGCGTAAGACCGCATTTTCATAACCCGAAAGGAGTTAATGTATGTATAAACAGACAATGACCTTGCTCGTCACTCTGGCCGCGGCAATGTCAACCATCATGGCCCCAGGCCCCGTGTATGCGGGTGGCATGGCCAAGCCGAACAAGTTCTGGTGGCCCGAGCAACTGGACCTGAGCGCGTTGCGCCAGCACGGTGCCGAGTCCAGCCCGATGAGAGCCGACTTCGATTACGCTGAGGCTTTTGCCAGCGTTGATCTCGAAGCCTTGAAACATGATATCGAAAAGATCATGACCACCTCGCAAGACTGGTGGCCAGCCGACTGGGGCACTTATGCCGGTTTGTTCATCCGCATGGCATGGCACAGCGCGGGCACCTATCGGGCAGCTGACGGACGTGGAGGCGCTGATGGCGGCCAGCAACGTTTCGACCCGCTGAACAGCTGGCCCGACAACGCCAACCTCGACAAGGCCCGGCGCCTGCTGTGGCCGGTTAAGCAGAAATACGGCCGTAGCGTGTCCTGGGCTGACCTGATGGTGCTGGCCGGCAACGTCGCACTGGAAAAAGCCGGCTTCAAGACCTTTGGTTTCGCGGGCGGCCGCGTCGATGACTGGGAAGCGGACCTTGTTTACTGGGGCCCGGAAACCAAGTGGTTGGACGACAGCGAGCGCTACGAAGGCGACCGTGAACTGGAAAACCCGCTGGCGGCCGTGCAGATGGGACTGATCTACGTCAACCCCGAAGGCCCGACCGGCCACCGGGGCGACCCGATTGCCGCTGCTCATGACATCCGAGATACCTTTGGCCGCATGGGCATGAATGACGAAGAGACCGTCGCCCTGATCGCCGGGGGGCACACCCTGGGCAAAACCCACGGCGCCCACGGTCCGGGTAATTGTGTCGGACCTGAGCCGGCCGCTGCCGATATCGCTGAGCAGGGACTTGGCTGGGCCAACGAGTGCGGGAAGGGTAACGCCGAAGACACCGTCACCAGCGGCCTGGAAGGCGCCTGGACACCGACCCCGACAAAGTGGACGGCCGCGTTTTTGCAAAACCTGCTGAACTTCGAGTGGGTGCAGACCGAGAGCCCCGCGGGCGCCGTGCAGTGGGTGCCGAAGGATAAGTCGTTGCACGAGATGGTCGCCGATGCCCACATCGAAGGCAAACGCAACCCGATCGTGATGTTGACCACCGACCTGTCGCTGCGCGAAGACCCGGCCTATCGCAAGATTTCCGAGCGCTTCGCTAAGGATCCGGATGCCTTCGATGACGCTTTCGCCCGCGCCTGGTTCAAGCTCACGCACCGAGACATGGGCCCAAGCACGCGCTACGTTGGCGACGCGGTGCCGGCCGAACAGTTGATTTGGCAGGATCCGGTCCCGATCGTCGATCACGAACTGGTTGACGCGGATGACATCAGCGCGCTGAAGTCGGAAATTCTCGACTCCGGTTTAAGCGTTTCCGAGCTGGTCCGCACCGCCTGGGCCTCGGCGGCGTCATTCCGTGGCACTGACATGCGTGGTGGCGCCAACGGTGCACGCGTTCGCCTGGCGCCGCAAAAGGATTGGGAAGCCAATAACCCCGCCGAGCTGGCCAAGGTGTTGCAACACCTCGAGAAAATCCAGCAAGGCTTCAACGAAGCGCAGACCGGCGGCAAGCGCGTGTCTCTGGCCGACCTGATCGTGCTGGGTGGCGCTGCGGCCATCGAGAAGGCTGCCGGCAAGGCCGGGCATGACGTGCGGGTTCCGTTCACCCCGGGGCGCACCGATGCCACGCCCGAGCAGACCGATGTCGAGTCCTTCGAATTGCTCGAGCCGCACGCGGACGGTTTCCGCAATTTCTACGGCAAGGGCAACTATCGGTCACCTGCAGAGATGTTGGTCGAGCGTGCCAGCCTGCTGACGCTGACCATCCCGGAAATGACCGTGCTGGTCGGTGGCATGCGCGCCCTTGACGCCAATAGCGGAGGGGCCGTCCACGGAGTTTTCACCGACCGCCCCGGCACCTTGAGCAACGACTTTTTTGTCAACCTGCTCGACATGTCGACCCGGTGGGCCAAGGCGGACAAGGTCGAGGGCATCTACGAGGGCCGCGACCGCACATCCGGTGAGTTGAAATGGACGGCCACGCCGGTCGACCTCGTATTCGGCTCACACGCTGAACTGCGGGCTGTCGCCGAAGTTTACGCGGCCAATGACGGGCAAGAGAAGTTCACGCAGGACTTTGTCGATGCATGGACCAAGGTCATGACGCTCGACCGTTTTGACCTGAATTGACACCAGAGGCCATGGCGCGCAACGGCCACTGAAGATCGTCGCTGTAGCAAGCGCCAGGCTATACCATCAGCAAATCGGGGCCGGGCCTGTTTTCTTTCTGAAAATGGGCCCGGCCCTTTTACTCGCGACCCTTCTAATTCGGAAATCAGCCTCAGGCGCAGCCAAAGGTTCGTCTGTTACATCGACTGCGAACTCGAATAGGCAGCAGAAGAAAGGGCCAAGAATATACTTCAAAGGACATTAGTATGAGACATTAGTATGGACACCCATTAGTATGGACATATATGGACGCCTCCTCTGAATCAAGTGTTATTTCGGGCTTTTCGGGCTCGGATCAGTCTTCTCAGGATGAATAAACCCCTCCTTCTTCCGAAGGCCTTGTCGTTCAAATTGTTGCTGCCAAGCCCGATAAAGAAACAGTCTGCTGACATATATTCGGGTTCTTATTTGGAGCATTTAAACTCCGACCCAGGATGAGTTTCGAGATGCCCCGGGGCCTATACACCCACGCGGTTTATGGACCATGTCCTGATCAGGCTCTCCCGGGGCGTTTAACTTATTGCCTCATCGGTTTGGCAGACTCACGTGGCAGGTTTGAAGGCCTGCTTCATATCAAACGGTTCACCGGTGGTGACGATCACCCAGGAGATACGGGCCAGTTTATTGGCCAACGCCACCACGGCTTTATTAAAACCGCGACGGTCAATGATCGGCTGCACCCATTGCGCCAGTTCAGGACGGTTCTTCAGTCCACGGGTGATCACGGATCTCGCACCATGAATCATCAAGGTACGCAGGTAGCGATCACCATTCTTGCTCATACTCTTGAGTTGTATCTTGCCGCCGGTACCATATTGGCGCGGCACCAGTCCGAGCCAGGCGCTGACTTGTCGTCCGCACTTGAACTGTCGGCCATTGCCGATGGCCGCGATG
>Ga0210122_1001003_pt1 | contig 9868 bp, 7 predicted proteins | sample Muzzi_CordB_D2_FD_185530 | JGI IMG/M metagenome (GOLD analysis project Ga0210122, IMG submission 185530) | Wetland microbial communities from San Francisco Bay, California, USA, that impact long-term carbon sequestration - Muzzi_CordB_D2 (SPAdes) | ecosystem: Environmental > Aquatic > Marine >... | reverse complement strand
CGGCCCGGAGCACCCGAACGAAGAACCACCAGCGGGATCGGACTCCCGCACGGAGAGCGACCATGGCTGAGGCAGAGTCCGCCAACCACAAGCTCACGAATCTCCACCGTCAGGTCCTCGACGAGATCGACGGACTGCTGGCGATCGCCAGGGACCAGGACCCGGCCGTGGACACCGTGACCCCGGTCTCCGGCTGGTCCATGCTCGACCACGTAGAGCACCTGGCCCTGGCCGACGAGGCCTCGCTCCACCAGCTCGAAGCGGCGCTCGAACGCGACAGCGGGCCGCCCCTCCGGCTGGGAGGCCGGCTCGTCCTGCTGACCGGCTGGATTCCCCGGGGGGTGGGCAAGGCGCCGGAGCCATCCCGCCCCGCGTCGAGCGGACGGAATGCGGTGGTCGCCCGGTTCGAAGCCGTCCGCCAGCGGGTCGAAGAGCTGGGCGGGAAGCTGGGCCAGATCGGCTCCAGCCGAGGCCGCGCCAGCCACCCCGTCTTCGGCGGGTTGACCGCCGCTCAGTGGCTGCGGTTCCTCGCCATCCACCACCATCACCACCGCAAGATCATCGACGCCATCCGCCAAGCGATCCGGACCGAATCGGCGTCGTGAGGCGCAGGGGGGCGCCGACCCCGCGGCCGGGAGCCGAAAGCTACCCCGTGGGGCAGGAATCCCCCGCGCCTTCCGGCTGTTGGAATCTCGGATGACGCAGAAGCTCGCTGCGCCCACCCGACCCTCCGGCTGCCACCATCGCGAAGGGTCTTCCCTCTCCGACACGATGCCCTCGATCGGCTGACCCCCATGTTCGGACGCCGCTTCCACCTGTTCACCATCCTGGGGCTCCCCGTCCGCGCGGACATCTCCTGGTTCATCGTCGCGGCCCTGCTCTCGGGCTCCTACGCCACCCAGTACCTCCCCGCCCTCTACCCCGACTTCCCGACGGCCACCCACTGGGCGATGGCGGCGAGCCTGGTGCTGGGGCTGTTCGGCTCGGTGCTCCTCCACGAGCTCGCCCACGCCCTGGCAGCCCGGCGCTACAAGATGCCGATGGAGGGCATCACGCTCTTCGTCTTCGGCGGCGTGGCCGAGCTCTCCGACGAGCCTCCGCACCCGCGGGCGGAGTTCGTGGTGGCGGTGGCCGGACCGATCCTGAGCGTCCTCCTCGGGACGATCCTCGGCGGCCTCTGGCTGTTCGGCGAAGAGCTCGCCCTCGCGCCGCCCGTGCTCGGGCTGCTCGGGCATCTCTCGGCGATGAACCTGGCGCTCGTCGCGTTCAACATGATCCCCGCCTTCCCCCTCGACGGCGGGCGGGTGCTGCGCTCGATCCTCTGGGACTGGCGGAAGGACCTGGTCCAGGCCACCCGGGTGACCTCGTCGATCGGCTCGGTGTTCGGCGTCTGCCTGATCCTCCTGGGCGGCTTCCTGCTCGTCGCCGGAGCGCTCGTGCCGGGCATCTGGAACGTGCTCATCGGCATGTTCCTGCGCCACGCCGCCCGCCTCTCCTACCGCCAGGTGCTGCTGCGCCAGGCGCTCGAGGGTGAGCCGGTGTCGCGCTTCATGCACGAGCGGCCGGTGACCGTGCCCCGGTCGATCTCGGTCGAGAGCCTGGTCCGTGAGTTCGTGGTCCGCTACCGGTCGAAGATCTTCCCGGTGGTCGACGGCGACCGGCTGGTGGGCTGCGTCACCACCAACCAGGTGCGCCGGCTGCCGCGGGAGGAGTGGCCGCGCCAGAGCGTCGGCGCCATCGCCCAGAGCTGCGCGCCCTGGTGGACGATCTCGCCGGACGCCGACGCCGTCAAGGCGCTCATCCAGATGTCGAGCCACGGGGTGAGCCGCCTGCTGGTGGCGGAGGGGGATCGGCTGGTCGGGGTGCTCTCCCTGGGCGATCTGGTCCGGTTCTTCACCCTCAAGCGCGAGCTCGAGGCGAGCCGTTAGAATTCGTCGGACCGGCAGGTCTCATCGACCGCGGCTCCGACATCCATGACCAGATCCGAAGCAGCCGAGCGCGTCGCCGAGCTCCGTCTGGAGATCCGGCACCACGACTACCTCTACTACGTCCGCGACGCCCCGGAGATCTCCGACGAGGCGTACGACGCCCTGTTCCGGGAGCTCAGGGAGCTCGAGGCCCGGTTCCCGGAGCTGGTGACCCCCGACTCGCCGACCCAGCGGGTCGCCGGGCGAGCCCTCGACGAGCTCCCCACCGTCCGCCACGCGGCGCCGATGCTCTCCCTCGACTCGGGGCCCGAGGAGACCCAGGTACGCCGTTTCGACGAGCGCGTGAGAAAGGCCGTGGCCGACGAGTTCCCGGTCGCCTACGTACTCGAGCCGAAGCTCGACGGCGCGTCGGTCGAGCTGGTCTACGAGGAAGGCCGCCTCTCCCGCGGCTCGACCCGGGGCGACGGCCGCCGGGGCGAGGGCGTGACCGAGAACCTGCGGACGGTGCCCTCGGTGCCGCTGGCGTTGCGCCACGCGCCGGGCGAAACCGGCCGCGCCCTGCCCCCCTTCCTCTCCATCCGCGGCGAGCTGGTGATGCCGGTCGACGGCTTCGAGGCGCTCAACGAGCGCCTGATCGCCGAGGGCAAAGAGCCTTACGCCAACCCGCGAAACTCCGCCGCCGGGTCGCTGCGCCAGCTCGACCCCCAGATCACGGCCTCGCGCCCCCTCGACCTCTACGCCTACGACCTCCTGGCCGTCGAGTGGGGCGACGCGGCGCCCGCCAGAACCCAGGCCGAGGTGCTCGACGCCCTCGCCGACTGGGGGTTCAAGGTCAACCCGCTGATCCGCCGCGGCGTCGAGTCGATCGACGAGATCGTCGCCTACCACGCCGAGCTTCTCGAAGGCCGTGACGACCTGGGCTACGAGATCGACGGCGTGGTGATCAAGCTCGATCATCTGGCGGCGCGCGAGGAGATGGGCTCGACCTCCCACCACCCGCGCTGGGCCTACGCCTTCAAGTTCCCGCCGAGGAAGGAGGTCACCCGGGTGCTGGCGATCATCCCGAGCGTCGGCCGGACCGGCGTCGTTACCCCGGTGGCCATGCTCCGGCCTGTGGAGCTCTCCGGCGTGACGGTGTCGCGGGCGACCCTCCACAACCGGGAGGAGGTCGCCAGGAAGGACATCCGCGAGGGAGACCGGGTACGCATCCAGCGGGCCGGGGACGTGATCCCCCAGGTGCTCGAGCGGATCGAGGAACCCGACCGGAAGCGCGGCCCCAGGTTCGAGATGCCGGCGACCTGTCCCTCCTGCGGCACCGAGCTCGTCGAGCGGGGCCCGTTCAGCCTCTGCCCCAACAGCTTCGAGTGCCCGGCCCAGCTCACCGGCCGGCTGGTCCACTTCGGCTCCCGCTCGGCCCTGGACGTCGAGGGCCTGGGCGAGGAGACCGCCCGGTTGCTGGTCTCGGAGAAGCTGGTCCGCCAGCTCCCGGACCTCTTCGACTTGACGGCCGAGCAGATCGAGCCGCTCCCCGGCTTCGCCGAGACATCGGCGCGGAAGCTCGTCGAGGGGATCGAAAAGGCCTCCAAGGTGGAGCTCGACCGCTTCCTCTTCGCCCTCGGCATCCCCGAGGTCGGGGTCACCGTGGCCCGCTCCCTGGCGCGGCACTTCCGCTCGTTCGAGGCGGTCCGGCGGGCCACGGCCGAGGAGCTCCAGGCGGTCGACGGTGTCGGCCCGCGCATGGCGGACCAGATCACCACCTTCTTCGAGGAAGAGACCCACCGCGCGGTCCTCGACCGGCTCCTCGACGGCCGGATCGAGCTCGTCGAGCCGGAGGAGGAGGCTGGCGACAAGCCGCTCGACGGCCTGACCATGGTCTTCACCGGCGGCCTCGAGCGCTTCAGCCGGAGCGAGGCCAAGAAGCTGGCCGAGCGGCTGGGCGCCAAGGTCACCGGCTCGGTCAGCAAGAAGACCGACTACGTGGTGGCGGGCGAGGACCCGGGCTCGAAGTACGACAAGGCCCAGACGCTGGGCGTGGCGATTCTCGACGAACAGGGCTTCGTCGACCTGCTGGCGGAGAGAGGCTGGACCCCAGCATGATCTGCCAGCAACTGAGCGAGGGCCGGGCGGGGGGTTGTCAGGGGGGATCCGAATGACGAATCTGGACATCGCCCGCGTCCTCGCCCAGCTCGGCGACCTCCTCGAGCTCCAGGGCGCCAACCCGTTCCGCATCCGCGCCTACAGGAACGCCGTGCGCACCGTCGAGAGCGAGACCAAGCCGCTCGCGCGGTCGGTCGAAGAAGGACGGGACCTCACCGAGCTCCCCGGCATCGGCAAGGAGATGGCGAGCCACATCGTCGAGCTGGTCGAGACCGGCAAGCTCGGGGTGCTCGAAGAGATGTTCGAGACCGTCCCGCGGACGCTCCTCGAGCTCATGCGCCTGCCGGGCGTCGGTCCCAAGAAGGCGAAGAAGCTCTGGGACGAGCTCGGTGTCGAGACGGTCGACGCCCTCGAAGAGGCGGCCAAGGCGGGCCGGGTGGCCGCGCTCGACGGCTTCGGCGCCAAGAGCCAGGAGAAGATCCTGGTGTCGATCGCCGAGTACCGCCAGCACCGGGAGCGGGTGCCCCTCGGCGAGGCCGACGAGCAGGTGGCCCCCCTCGTCGACTATCTCTCCGCGCTCGACGAGGTCGATCGCCTGGAGGTGGCCGGCAGCTACCGCCGGCGCAAGGAGACGGTGGGCGACATCGACCTGCTGGCGGTCGCCACCGAGCCGGGGCCGGTGATGGAGCGCTTCCTCGCCTACCCACGGGTCGAGCGGGTCGAGATGAGCGGCGACACCCGCGGCAGCGTGGTCCTCGACTCGGGGCTCGAGGTCGATCTGCGCATCTTGCCGCCCGAGAGCTACGGCGCGGCGATGGTCTACTTCACCGGCTCCAAGGAGCACAACATCCGGCTCCGCCAGCGGGCGGTGCAGCAGGGCCTCCGGGTCTCGGAATACGGGGTGTTCGAAGTCGGCGAGGACGAGGGCGAAGAGGACACCGGAGCGGAGCGGGACGTCCTCGCCGGCAAGCGCGTGGCCGGGGCCACCGAGGAAGAGGTCTACCGCGCCCTCGGCCTCGACTGGGTGCCGCCCGAGCTCCGGGAGGACCGGGGCGAGGTGGCCGCCGCAGCCGAGGGCAAGCTCCCCCGGCTGATCGAGCTCTCCGATCTCAAAGGCGACCTCCAGATGCACTCCACCTGGTCGGACGGCAAGAACACCATCGAGGAGATGCTCGAGGCGTGCGCCGCACGGGGCTACGAGTACTTCGCCCTCACCGACCACTCCCAGTCGCTCGCCATGACCGGCGGCCTGGACGAAGCGCGGCTCCGCGAGCAGTGGAAGGAGATCGACGAGGTGGCGGCCCGGCACCCGGAGATCCGCTTCCTCAAGAGCCAGGAGGTCGACATCCTGGCCGACGGCAGCCTCGACATCGACGACGACGCCCTGGCCGGGCTCGACATCGTCCTGGTCTCGGTCCACTCCCGGTTCGAGCTGCCGGAGGACGAGCAGACCGAGCGCATCCTGAAGGCGGTGAGCCATCCGTTGGTCAACATCCTGGCCCACCCCACGGGGAGGCTCATCGGCCGCCGGAAGCCCTACCCCTTCGACGTCGACCGGGTGCTCCGGGCGTGCAAGGACCACAACGTGGCCGTCGAGCTCAACGCCCACCCCTCCCGCCTCGACTTGAAGGACACCCACCTGATGCGGGCCAAGGAGCTCGGCATCCCGGTGGTCATCTCCACCGACGCCCACGGCGTCAAGGAGCTGGGCCTCATCCGCTACGGCATCGAGCAGGCGCGCCGGGCCTGGCTCGAGCCGAAGGACGTGCTCAACACCCGTCCGGTGGACGAGCTGCTGAAGAGGCTGGCGAAGTAGCGGGCGGTCCCGCGGCTCAACGCGCGGTCACCCGGGACACCGGGCAGGTACCGCCGCAGCCCCACGGACGGCCGACACGGTTGACGTTGTTGTCGGTGGTCGCATCCCCCTTGGCTTGCACGTACGCCTTGCCGTAGCGATCCGGCTGCCCCTTCGGCTTGACGCGGTTGGCCTTGTAGCCCGGATGGAGACCCTTGTAGACCTCCTCGGCCATTCTCCTTCTCGGGACTCCCAGACGGCAGATCGTGTACTGCCGTCCGTGCGCACCGTTGGCCTCCTCGTAAACCAGCTCGATGAACTCGGCGGGTCGGCTTCGGAGGCTTCCGGCGGACAGCTCGGTCAGCGGCTCGTCCTTCCCGGGCCTCAGCTGGCTGTGCGCCGGACAACAGGCGAGCACGTGCATCTCGCGCAGAGCGTGGTTGTGGTACCCCACCGCGGTCTCATCGTCGAATGTCGGCTCAGGAACATGGAACCGGCAGACGTTGTAGCTGTCATTGGCCCGCTTCTGACCGTCCCGGTTGCCAAAGATGAACTCTCCCATCGTGATCCTCCTCTCGTGCAGTTCGCCTTTCGGCAGCTCGGCGATCGCATGACTCCGTGGTACGAGTGATCCGCGGAGATCGAGGACCCGTGGCTTTGCGCCCCCGGGACGACCCGGGGTTGCCCTTTCGAGGCTCACCTCAATTATCAAATAGATCGCAGATAATAAAAGACACGAACGGGTAGGGGTGCCGGCCGCCCTCGGGGGCAGGACCGTCGGACGAGCGCCGTCCTCCGGTAGACTAGGCGTTCACGGACAGCCTCCCCCAGCCGACCCACGAACCTTTGGAAAGCGCCCATGTCGTATGACCCAAGCCACTCCCCGATCCCCAGGAGACTCCGCGTGATCTCAGCGACCCGAACGCTCGCCGCGACCCTCGCCGTGGCCCTCTGCCTGGCGGCAGCCCTCGCCGCGCCGCTCGCCGCCCAGGACCTGGCCTCGTTCGAGCAGAAGACGACCATCCACACCCTCGACAACGGCTGGACCTTCATCATCGTCGAGCGCCCGGTGGCCCCTGTCTTCTCCTTCGCCACCATCGTCAACGTGGGCTCCGCCCAGGAGGTCCCCGGCATCACCGGCCTCGCCCACATGTTCGAGCACATGGCGTTCAAGGGCACGCCGTCCATCGGTACCAGCGACTACCCGGCCGAGAAGGAGGCCCTGGACCGGCTGGAGACCGCCTACCAGGCCTACCAGAAGGAGCGCCTGGCGCCGCACCCCGACGCGGAGACCCTCGAGGCCCTGCACAAGGCGTTCGAGGAGCGCCAGCAGGAGGCGGACGGCTACGTCGTGCACAACGAGTTCGACCGGCTGCTCGAGCAGCAGGGGGCGGTCGGCGTCAACGCGTTCACCGGCGCCGACATCACCGCCTACCTCTACTCCCTGCCGGCCAACAAGCTGGAGCTCTTCGCCTACCTCGAGTCGGAGCGCTTCCTCCACCCGGTCTTCCGGGAGTTCTACAAGGAGCGCGCCGTGGTCCAGGAGGAGCGGCGCCTGCGCATGGAGTCGAACCCCATCGGCCGGATGATCGAGCAGTTCCAGACCTCCGCCTACATGGCCCACCCCTACGGCATTCCCACCGTCGGCTACATGAGCGACCTCCAATCGATCACCATCACCGACGCCAAGAGGTTCTTCGACACCTACTACGCGCCGTCGAACCTGACCACGGCCGTCGTCGGTGACGTCAAGGCGGAGACGGTGATCCCGATCCTCGAGAAGTACTTCGGCCGCATTCCGCGCCGGCCCGACCCGTCGCCACTGCGCACCGTCGAGCCGACCCAGACGGCCGAGCGCACGGTCGTCATCGAGGACCCGTCCCAGCCCTTCTACATCGAGGGCTACCACAAGCCGGCCATCACCGACCCGGACCAGGCGGTCTACGACGCCATCGACGACCTGCTAACCAACGGCCGGACCTCGCGCCTCTACCGCCGGCTGGTGCGCGACGAGCAGCTCGCCGTCCAGGTGCAGTCGTTCTCCGGCTACCCAGGCAACAAGTACCCGAACCTCTGGGCGATCCTGGCGGTCCCCGCCCCGGGGGTGACCAACGACCAGGTGGCGGCGGTGATCCACGAGGAGCTCGAGCAGCTCCGCACCGAGGACGTGACCGACGCCGAGCTCGAGAGGTTCAAGACCCGCGCGCGGGCCGACCTCATCCGCGAGCTCGACTCGAACCAGGGCATGGCGATCCAGCTCGCCGACTACCAGCGCCTGTTCGGCGACTGGCGCGAGCTGTTCCGTACCATCCAGCACATCGACATGGTGACCAAGGAGGACATCCGCCGGGTCGCCACCGAGACCCTTCTGGCCAGCAACCGGACCGTGGTCCAGATCGTCAACACCCCGGCCGGCGCCACCGACGCGCCCGCCACCGCCCCCACTGCCGGCACCAGCCGCTAGAGAGAGACGCGCCATGACCCAGCGAACCGAATCGACCGTCCGCTTCTCCGTCGCCCTCGGGCTCGTCGCGCTGCTCATCGCGGCGCTCTGCACCCTTCCGGGCGCTCCGCTCTCGTCCCCGGCCTGGGCCCAGGTGAAGAGCCCCGACCAGATCGAGTACCCGCCGCTGCCGCCGATCGAGATCCCCACGCCTCGGCGCGTGGTCCTGGACAACGGCATGGTGGTCATGCTGCTCGAGGATCACGAGCTGCCACTGGTCCACGCCACCGCCCTGGTCAAGACCGGCGAGCGCTACGAGCCGGCCGACAAGATCGGCCTGGCCGACCTGACGGGCACGGTGCTCCGCACCGGCGGCACCCAGAACCTCGCCGCCGACGCCCTCGACGATTTCCTGGAGAGCCGTGCCGCGACCATCGAGAGCTCGATCGGCGAAGACCGGGGCCACGTCGCCATGAGCTGCCTGAAGCAGGACTTCCCCGAGGTGCTCCGGGTGTTCACCGACGTGCTCCGCCGGCCGGCCTTCGCCGCCGACCGCATCGAGGTGGCCAAGACCGGCGCGCGCGCCGGCATCGCGCGGCGCAACGACGACCCCCAGGGAATCGTGTTCCGTGAGATCCAGCAAGTGGTCTTCGGCGAGGACTCCCCCTACGCCCGGGAGTCCACCTTCGGAACCCTGGCCGCCATCACCCGCGACGACCTGGTCGCCTGGCACCAGACCTACTACCACCCGGACCGGGTGATCCTCGGCCTGGTGGGCGACTTCGACTCCGAGCAGGCCCTCGCCCTGATCCGCGAGACCTTCGGCGACTGGCCCCGGGGCGCCGCGGTGGAGACCCCGGAGGTCTGGTTCGACCAGGAGCCGAAGCCGGGCGTCTACCTGGCCGACAAGGCGGACGTCACCCAGACCAACATCGCCATGGGCCACCTGGGCATCCGCCGCGACAACCCGGACTACTACGCTCTCCGGGTGCTCAACGAGCTCTTCTCCGGCTCCATGGTGTCGCGGCTGTTCAGCGAGGTACGGACCAAGCGGGGGCTGGCCTACGGCGTGTTCGGCCAGGTGGGCGCCGACTGGGACCACCCGGGGCTGACCCTGGTCTGGACCTCGACCAAGGTGGACTCGACCATCGAGGCCGTTCGCGTGCTGCTCGACGAGGCCAAGGCGCTCCGCGGCGAGCGCCCGCCCACCGCCCGTGAGGTGACCGAAGCGAAGAACGCGATTCTCGCCTCCTTCGTCTTCGACGTCGACTCCCGGGACGAGGTCCTGGACGAGCAGCTCGTGCTCGAGAGCTTCGGTTACCCGCTCGACCGGGTGGCCAAGTTCCGCGAGCGGATCGACGCGGTGACGGTCGAGGACGTCCAGAGGGTGGCGCGGGAGCACCTGCGCCCGGACCAGTTCGCCATCGTGGTGGTCGGCCCGGCGGAGGCGTTCGAGAAGGATCTCGAGGCCTTCGGCGAGGTCAAGGAGCTCGATATCTCGATCTCCCCCTAACCCCTCGATCCCCTTCCCGCCCTCCGGGGGGAAGGGGACGCCCCCTCCCACCCTTTCTTCTCCGGGGCGGGTGGGAGGGGCGCCTGCCCCCG
>Ga0210122_1001002_pt1 | contig 9870 bp, 10 predicted proteins | sample Muzzi_CordB_D2_FD_185530 | JGI IMG/M metagenome (GOLD analysis project Ga0210122, IMG submission 185530) | Wetland microbial communities from San Francisco Bay, California, USA, that impact long-term carbon sequestration - Muzzi_CordB_D2 (SPAdes) | ecosystem: Environmental > Aquatic > Marine >... | reverse complement strand
CGCTCCGACGTGGCCGGCCGTATCGAGGTGGTGCACGGCAATGCCCGCGCCGTCCTGCCGACCTTCGCCCCCGACTCCGCCGATGCCGCCTTCCTGGACGCGGACAAGGGCAGCTATCCGGTCTACCTGGAGGAGTGCCTGCGCATCGTCCGGCCCGGCGGGCTGATCCTGGTGGACAACGCCTTCGCCTTCGGTGAGCTGTTCTCCCCAGAGGCGACCGACTCTGAGGTGGCGGCGGTCCGGCGCTTCAACGACGTCATGGCCGCGGAGGAACGGCTGCACAGCGTCATCGTCCCGATCGGCGACGGCCTGTGGGTGGGGGTGAAGGAGTAAGCCGTCGATCCCCTTGAGTCATGAGGGCCTCTCGCCACTGCCAAGACGCAGAGATTTTTTCACCACGAAGGGCACGAAGAACACGAAGGGGACCGCGCGATCACTTCTTCGTGTCCTTCGTGGTTAGAGCCAATGCCCATCCACCGCGACCGTTCGGTCTTTGGCAAACCATGCGGGATCCAATGACCCGGTCTATTGCGCCGCGGGTGAGGGTGACCTTTACCGGGATGGCCTTCGATGGCGGGGCGATGGCGCGTCACGACGGGCGGGTCGTGTTCGCCGCGGACGCGATCCCCGGGGAAAAGGCGATCGTGGAGCTGGTCCGGGAGCGGCGCTCCTTTGCCCACGGGCGGGTGGTGGAGCTGCTCGACCCCTCTCCCGACCGGGTCGCGCCCCCCTGCCCCTACTTCGGCGAGTGCGGCGGCTGCCAGTGGCAGCACATCGCCTACCCGCGCCAGGTGGGGCTGAAAGGCGGCGTGGTGGCGGACCAGCTCCGGCGCATCGGCAAGTTTCCCGATCCAACCGTGGCACCCGCGCTCTCTGCACAGGCGCCGTGGGGCTACCGCAACCACGTGCGCCTCGCCGTCGATCGCCGGGGCGAGCTGGGGTTCGTCCGCCGTGGCAGCCACCACTTCCTGCGCATCGACCATTGTGCGATCGCCCACCCGCGGATCAACGAGGCCCTTGCCCAGCTCCAGGGGAGGTGTGCCGGGCTGGCCAAGGTGACGATCCGCGTCGGGGTGAATAGCGGCGACCGGCTCGTGGCGCCGGCGCGTTGATGGATTCCGGAACCAGCGCATCAAAACCTTCCATGAAAGTTGTCATTCTCGCCGGCGGGCTCGGCACGCGCATTTCCGAGGAAAGCTATATGAAGCCGAAGCCGATGATCGAGATCGGCGGCAGGCCGATCCTCTGGCACATCATGAAGATCTATTCGGCGCACGGCGCCAACGACTTCGTGATCTGCTGCGGCTACAAGGGCTACGTCATCAAGGAATATTTCGCCAATTACTTCCTGCACATGTCGGACGTCACCTTCAACATGGCGGACAACAGCATGATCGTCCACCAGCAGAAGGTCGAGCCGTGGCGGGTGACACTGGTGGACACCGGCGAGGATACGCTCACAGGCGGGCGGCTCAAGCGCGTCGCGGAATACGTCGGCAATGAAAAGGCGTTTTGCTTCACCTATGGCGACGGCGTCAGCGATCTGAACATCCGCTCTTCCATTGAATTCCACCAGCGCCACGGCAAGCTGGCGACGGTCGCGGCGGTGCGTCCGCCCGGCCGCTTCGGCGCGCTGGAGCGTGCGGGAGACGAGGTGACCGATTTCGTCGAGAAGCCACCCGGTGACGGCGGCCTGATCAACGGCGGCTTTTTCGTTCTCTCTCCGAAATGCCTCGATCTTATCGACGGCGGCGACTGCCGATGGGAAGGCTCGCCGCTCAGACGTCTTGCCTCCATGGGGCAGTTGAAGGCGTTCGAGCACCGCGGCTTCTGGCAGCCGATGGATACCCTGCGCGACAAGACCATGCTGGAAGAGCTGTGGGCATCCGGCAGGGCGCCATGGAAGATCTGGCAGTGACGCGCGCGGCCGACGCCTCGTTCTGGCGTGGCAAGCGGGTGCTGCTCACCGGCCATACCGGCTTCAAGGGCGCATGGCTGACCGTCTGGCTGAATCGGCTCGGCGCAAAAGTGACCGGCATCAGCCTGCCGCCGCTGACCATGCCCAATCTGTTCGAGGCCGCCGGCATCGCTCAGCTTTGCGAAAGCCATTTTTGCGACATCCGCGACGGCGCGGCCCTCGCCGATCTTGTGCAGGCCACACGGCCCGAGATCGTTTTCCATTTGGCTGCCCAGCCTTTGGTGCGCGCCGGCTATCGGGAACCACTCGTCACGATCGAAACCAATGTCATGGGGACGGCCCATGTGCTGGATGCGCTGCGTGGGCTCGATTACGCGCGGGTTGCGATGATGGTGACCACCGACAAAGTCTATCGCAACTATGGCGAGGGGCGGCCGTACCGCGAGGATGATCCGCTCGGCGGACGCGATCTTTACAGCGCGAGCAAGGCGGCGTGTGAGATCGTGATCGCCAGCTATCGCGATTCCTTTCTGGCGGACCAGGGCACGGCCGTCGCAAGCGCGCGCGCCGGCAATGTCATCGGCGGCGGCGATTGGTCGCAAGACCGCCTGATCCCGGACGCTATCCGCGCCTGGCAGGCGGGAAAAATCCTTGAAGTACGTCGTCCGCTGGCAGTGCGGCCGTGGCAGCATGTGCTCGAACCGCTGGCCGGCTACCTGACACTGGCGCGCAAGCTCTGGCAGGAAGCGCCGTTGATGGGCGCCTACAATTTCGGGCCGGATACCGGTGACGCTGTGCCGGTGCGTGAGTTGGTGGAAGGAGCGCGCCGGGCTTATGGGCGCGGCGCGGTGAACTACAGCGAGGCCGAAGAGGGGCCGCACGAAGCGGCGTGGCTTTCGCTCGAAAATCACAAGGCGCGCGAAATGCTCGGTATCGTCCCCAAGCTATCGCTGGCGCAGGCGATCGAGAAAACCATGGCCTGGTATCGCGCACAGCGCGACGGCGCCGACGCGCTCGGACTCTGCCGCGCCGACATCGCTGCCTACGAGGCCCTGGCGTGAGCGGCTTCGCGATCACCGATCTGCCATTGCCAGGTCTCAAATGTATCGGGCGCCAGCGTGTAAGCGATGCGCGCGGCCATCTGGCGCGGCTTTTCTGCGCCGACGAGTTGCGCGCGGGGGGGTGGGTCCGCCCGGTTGCGCAAATCAACCACACCTGCACGGCCAGGAAAGGCACCGTGCGCGGGCTTCATTTCCAGCATCCGCCACATGCAGAGATGAAGCTGGTGAGCTGTATCCGCGGCGAAATCTTTGACGTTGCGGTCGATATCCGCAGAGGTTCGCAGACATTCCTGTGCTGGCACGGCGAGCGTCTTTCGGCCGGCAACAATCGCGCCTTGCTCATACCCGAAGGTTTCGCGCACGGCTTCCAGGCGCTGACCGACGACGCCGAATTGATCTATTGCCATTCGGTTCCGTACAACGCCGCCGCCGAGGGCGGCCTCGACCCACAGGATCCGAAACTCGGCATCCATTGGCCACTGCCCACTGTCGAGCTGTCCGCGCGCGATGCGCGGCATCCGAGGCTCGACGGCAGCTTCGTGGGCGTGTCGCCATGAAATGCCGCCATTGCGGAGCGCCGCTTGCGCACGTCTTCATCGACCTCGGCGTTGCGCCGCCGTCAAACGCCTATCTGACCGCGGCCGAGCTGAACCGGCCTGAAAAGCAGTACCCGCTGAAAGTCATGGTCTGCGAGCGCTGCTGGCTGGTGCAGACCGAGGACCACGCCGCCGCGGACGAGTTTTTCGGTGCAGACTATGCCTATTTCTCCAGCACGTCTTCCGGCTGGCTCGCGCACGCCAAATGCTATGCCGACAAGATGATCCGCGATCTCGCACTGACGCGCGAGTCGTTCGTCATCGAAATCGCCTGCAATGACGGCTACCTACTCAAGAATTTTGTCGCGGCCGGCATCCCCTGCCTTGGCATCGAGCCGACCGCGAGTACCGCGGACGCTGCCGAAAAGCTCGGCGTTCCCGTGCTGCGCGAATTCTTTGGCGAGGCCCTCGGCCGGCGGTTGGCCGCCGACGGCAAACAGGCCGATCTGATTGCGGGTAACAACGTGTATGCGCACGTGCCCGACATCAACGACTTCACGCGCGGACTCAAGCTAGCGCTCAAGCCCGGCGGCACCATCACGCTGGAGTTTCCCCATATCATGCGGCTGATCGAGCACGCCCAGTTCGACACTGTCTATCACGAACACTTCTCTTATTTGTCGCTGTTCACTGCCGTGCGCATCTTCAAGGCGGCCGGCTTGCGCGTTCTCGACGTTGAGGAGTTGCCGACGCATGGTGGCAGCCTGCGGCTCTACGGCTGTCACGAGGGCGACAAGCGCACAGCATCTGCTGCCGTTTCCGCGATGCTCGCCGAGGAGAAGCAGCGCGGCTTGCAGATGACCGAGGTCTATCGCGCCTTTCAGCCGCGCGCGGACGCGATCAAGGACGATCTTCTCCGCTTCCTCCTCGAACGGAAGAGCGGGGGACAATCTGTTGCCGCCTATGGCGCCGCCGCAAAAGGCAACACGCTGCTCAACTATGCCGGCGTGAAGTCCGACCTATTGCCATTCGTTTGCGACGCGGCCGCGGCCAAGCAAGGCAAATTCATGCCGGGCAGCCATATTCCGATTTTGCCGCCGGACGCGCTCGCCGAACGGCCGCTGGATTACCTGTTGATCCTTCCGTGGAACATCGCTGAGGAAATCAAGGCGCAGCAGATGGCGCTCGCCGCATCAGGAACGAAATTCGTCACTGCGGTGCCGCGCCTGGAGATCGTATGAGGATTCTGCTCACCGGCGCGACCGGCTTTGTCGGTCGGCAAGTGCTCAGGGCGCTGCGCGAGCGCGGCGTGGCAGTGCGCGCCGTGATTCGCGAAGAAACGGAAGCGCGGCTGGCCGAGCCCGTTGAAGATATCGTCGCGACGCCAGACTTGTTTGCCGAGAAAGCCGCGTGGTGGGCGCGCGTCTGCGCAGGCATTGATATCGCGATTCACGCCGCGTGGATTGCCGAACCCGGGAGCTATTTGCATTCGCCGAAGAATCAGGCGTGCCTCGCCGGCACCCTGGAATTGGCTCGAGGCGCAGGGCAGGCCGGGATCTGCCGCTTCGTCGGCATCGGCACCTGCTTCGAATATGATCTCGCGGCGGGCGCGCTTTCGGTTGACACGCCGCTGAAGCCCGCGACGCCCTACGCCGAAGCCAAGGCGGCCGCGTTCACGGCGCTGTCGCGGATGTTCGCCGAGAAGGGTATCGCGTTTGCTTGGTGCCGGCTGTTTTATCTTTATGGCGAGGGCGAGGACGCGCGGCGGCTGGTGCCCTATCTGCGTGCCCGTCTGGCCGCCGGTGAGCCCGCGGAGCTGAGCAGCGGCACACAGATCCGCGATTATCTGGACGTGCGGGAGGCCGGCCGCATGATCGCGGAGGTGGCACTCGGCGATGCCCAGGGCCCGCTCAATATCTGCTCGGGAATCCCCGTCACCGTTCGCGAATTGGCCGGGCGGATTGCCGACGAATACGGCCGCCGCGACCTGCTGCGTTTCAGCGCCCGGCCGGACAATGCCTTTGATCCCCCACGCGTGGTCGGCGTGCGCGCCGCGCTCTAGGCCAGCGGCCGATTCAATTTCGTGCTCGTTTGCGGTCGGCCATTGGCCGACGGGCTGCGTTGGTTAACCGTTTGCTAATCTGCTGTCTTGTAAGAAATGGGGCCATGAAAGCCCGCATCGAACCGCGCATCAATCTCGTCGGCCGCACGGCGCTGGAAACAGTCATCCCGTTGGCCACGCCCTTCATTGTCTTCGTCGACCCGGCGAGCTCGTGCAATTTCAAATGCACGTTCTGTCCCACCGGCCACCGCGACATGATCGCCGAGACGGGGCGCTTCCAGGGCGTCATGAAGTTCGAGGTCTTCCAGAAGGTTGTCGACGACCTCGGCGCGTTCGACAGGCCCATCAAGGTGCTGCGCATGTACAAGGACGGCGAGCCGTTCCTCAACAAGCGCTTGGCCGACATGATCGCCTACGCCAAGAGGTCGGGGCATGTCGACTGTATCGACACCACCACCAACGGCACGTTCCTCTCGCCGGAACGGGTCGGTCCGGTGCTCGAAGCCGGCATCGACAAGATCAATATTTCGGTCGATGGCATGACCGAGGAGACTTACCTGCGCTTCACAGGGTTCAAATTCGATCTCAATAAATTCATCGAAAACGTCAAATGGATTTATGCCAACAAGGGCAACTGCGAGATCGTCGTCAAGATTCCAAGCGAACTCATCACAGAGACGCAGCGCCAGCAGTTCTTCGACACCTTCGGCGACCATTGCGACCGCATCTTCGTCGAGAACTTCGCGCCTTGCTGGCCCGAGTTCGACATCGAGGCGCATACCGGCGTCAAGATCAGCAAGGGCATCTACCAGCAGGATATCGGTGATACCGACACCTGCCCCTATATCTTTTATGGCTATTCGGTGAATGCCGACGGCCTGGTCAGCTCCTGCTTCCTGGATTGGGGGCGCAAGCTGGTGATTGGCGATGTACGCACACAATCCATGACGGAAATCTGGAATTCCGAGGCGATGAATGCGCTGCGGCTTCAGCATCTCGAAGGCCGCCGGCGGCAGAACGGTGTGTGCGGCAACTGCGGACAGCTCAGCCATTGTCTGCCCGACAATATCGACGCGCATCGCCTGACGCTGCTGAAGAAGTTCAAGCAGGCCGTCTCGGTCGATGAGGCCGCTGAGGCGCCGGGCGGCTTCAATCGCCGCTTCACGGCAGTGGCGGCCGAGTGAAGCTCCTTCATATTGCGCCGCATCTGGGCGGCGGCGTCGGAAAGGCGCATGCGGCCATCAGAAGCGTGCTTCCCGACGAGGTCGAGCAGACGTTCCTGCTGTTGGAGGCGCCGCGCGACCGTCGCCACGTGGATACACTCAGATCCGGCGGCGCGCATGTCACGATCGCCAAGGGGCACGATCACATCGCACGGCTGGCAGGCGATGCGGACATCGTTCAATTCGAATTCTGGAATCACCCACGGCTGTTTGAGTGTCTGGCGTGCTGTGATTTTCCGGCCATGCGCAGCGTGTTCTGGTCGCATATCTCGGGCCTCGCCAGGCCACTCGTCCCGCCGGGCCTTGTCGCGCAAGCCGGCCGCTTCGTCTTCACCTCGGAAGCGTCCCTATCGATGCCTGCGGTCGCGACGCTAGGCGCAGGCGCGGGCGGCAAAATCGCCGCCATCAACAGCGGCTTCGGCTTTGCCGATGCCGCCCGGCGACCCATGAGGCCTGGCAAAATCCCGCTGGTCGCCTACCTCGGCACCGTGGATTTCGTGAAAATGCATCCGGGGTTTTTCGACGCGATTGATGCCCTGGTCGGCAACGATATCCGCGTCGAGGTTTGGGGTCGCACCGATCTATCGGGCGTGGTCGCCGCCCGCGTGCAGGCCATGCGTTATCCGCGGCGCATCCAATTGCGCGGTGAGACCGCGGACCCTCAGGCCGCATTGGCCGATGCGGATATCTTTTTCTATCCGTTGCAGCCGGATCACTACGGCACGGCCGAGAACGCGCTCATCGAGGCGATGTCGCTCGGGCTGACGCCGATCGTTCTGGACAATCAGGCGGAACGGGCGATCATCCGCGACAGCGAAACGGGTTTTGTCGCGCACTCGATTGACGAATGCGCCTCGCTGTTGCAGATGCTTTTGTTGTTGCCGGAGTTGCGCGACAGGATTTCACGCAACGCTGCGCGGTACGTTGCTGAAAATCGCGCGCCTGCGCAGGCCGCCCGGGACTTCATGATTCTCTGGCTTGGGCTCCTGGCCGAATCGGCCAGGCATTGCGATTTTCGTGGCGCCATCGGCGAATGCCCGGCCGACTGGTTCCTCGCCACCCAGTGCCCGCCAGACGAATCCTGGCAGGCGCCTGGGCAGAACGGCAAGGACATGCCGGCCAAGGGCACGTTGGCGCATTTCGAGCATGTGTTTGGCGGCGACGCCTCGTTGACGCGATTGCGGGGCCCGGCACATGCGCACGGACCGCGGCGCGCCACTGCAAAGCGGGCCTGAAGACTAAAGCTTGCGGCTGAGCGCCAGCGGCTGGCTCGCCGCCGCGCCCGGCGCGTTGGTCCGTCCGGAGGCGCCGTAGGTGGATGGCGCCTGCTTGCGGGCGAGTTCACCCGACACCCCGCGGATGACGCCCTCGGAAACCGCGTGTGCGGTCGCCAGCACCGTCATGTTGGTCTGCAACAAGCTCTGGAACGAATCGTGACGCCCGCGCAGCCGCTCGAGCGCCTCGGGCAGTAACTTGTCGATGAGTATGCTCGCCGTCTTTACCCGCTCGCTTTCCACGCCGTAGCGCAGCGCCAGATCGCGCTTGGCAGTGCCGAGTCCGACCGCGTCGCGCAGGCGACCGGCGCGAACATGCGTGGTTTCCTCCGCCACCGTCTCTTCCAGTCGATCCATGATCTTGTAGAGATTGCCGATTGCCTGCTCGGCCTCGCTGGCGCTGGCGATCGGCGCTGCGGCATTGTGCGATAGTTCGCTCATGATCCGGCCTCCTGCTGGGCGATCAGCGTGCGGTAGACTTGGTCGGCGATGCCGACGCCGCCGGCCTTGGCAAAGGAGCGGGCATACTGGTCGGTGAGCATGGAACGCCACACCCCGGTGGCGCCACTGCCGCCGAACGGGCCGTCGCCGTCGGTCTTGGTAAACATCTGCTGGAACATGGAGTTGAGGAATACGGCCTCGAAGTCCTGCGCCGCTGCCTTGGCCTGTGCCTTGCCGGAGGCGTTGAGCGAGCCGGTGGACACCTGGTTGGCGGTGACGAGATCGAGCGGTTTCGGGCCGGGCGCTGCGAGGGAAAGGACGTCCATCACATCACCTCGATGTCAGCCTGGATGGCGCCGGCGGCCTTGATCGCCTGCAGGATGGCGATCAGGTCACGCGGACCGATGCCGAGCGAGTTGAGCCCGTCGACCAGCTGCTGCAGCGACAGGCCGTTCCGGACCAACGCCAGCTTGCGGCCGTCCTCTTGCACCCCGATGCGGGTGCGCGGCACGACCCTGGTGGTGCCACCGCGCGAGAACGGAGTCGGCTGGCTCACCTGCGGCGTCTCGGTGATGGTGACGGTAAGGTTTCCCTGCGCCACGGCCACCGTTGACACGCGCACGTCGTTGCCCATGACGATGATGCCGGAACGCTCGTCGATCACGATCTTGGCCGCTTGGTCCGGATCGACCTGCAGCTGTTCGATCTCGGTGAGCAGCTTGACCACGTTGCCGCGGTATTGCTGCGGCACAGTGATACCGATGGTGGACGGATCGAGCGGTTCCGCCGTCGGCAGGCCGATGAAGTCGTTGATAGCGGCGGCAATGCGCTTGGCGGTGGTGAAGTCGGGATTGCGCAGTGCCATTCGGAGCTGGCTCTGGCGGTTGAGATTGAACTCGATCTCCCGCTCGATGAGCGCGCCGTTGGCGATGCGGCCGACGGTGGGTACGCCGCGCACAATCTTGGCGGCCTCGCCTTCGGCCTGGAAACCGCCGATGGCGACCGAACCCTGCCCGACCGCATAGACATTGCCGTCGGCGCCGAGCAGCGGCGTCACCAGCAAAGTGCCGCCCTGCAGACTCTTGGAATCACCGAGTGCAGAGACGGTGACGTCAATGCGCGTGCCCTGCGTGGCGAAGGCCGGCAGGTTGGCAGTGACCATCACTGCGGCAACGTTGCCGGTGCGCAGAGTCTGACCGCGCACATTAACGCCAAGCCGCTCCAGCATTGCAGTCAGCGACTGGCGCGTGAAGGGAATATTGTTGAGCGTATCGCCAGTGCCATTAAGGCCGACGACCAGGCCGTAGCCGATGAGCTGGTTCTGACGCACACCCTCGACGTTGGCGAGGTCCTTG
>Ga0210122_1000998_pt1 | contig 9889 bp, 10 predicted proteins | sample Muzzi_CordB_D2_FD_185530 | JGI IMG/M metagenome (GOLD analysis project Ga0210122, IMG submission 185530) | Wetland microbial communities from San Francisco Bay, California, USA, that impact long-term carbon sequestration - Muzzi_CordB_D2 (SPAdes) | ecosystem: Environmental > Aquatic > Marine >... | reverse complement strand
CGGCGACGACCATCATCGGCACATTCGGGAACTGCGCCGGGCGGCGCTGTGGATCATGCAGTCGCTCGAGATTTTCCATGCGCGCCTCGTCGGCGCCGTCCTGAGCGGCAACGCCACGCAGCACTCGACCATCGACCTGCACGTATTCAGCGACTCACCGGAAGCCGTCGGCTCGAGACTCGATGCGCTCGGCATCCGGCATCGGCATACGCAATTCCTGCACCGCTTCAAGCCGCGTCAGGGTGAAAAATTCCCGGGGTTTCGATTCCTGGCCGACGAATTCGAATACGCGGCAACGGTCTTCACCGAGACCCAGCGTCGACACGCGCCGCTTAGCCCCGTAGACGGTCGGCCGATGCGACGCGCCAACATCAGGGACGTTCGGGAGCTGGTGTCAGAGAGCCATCGGGTCCCGTAGTTCGGCACTCGGTAGCGGCAACACGCCGCCCAATCGGACGGCGATGCCTCAGCGCTTGTCGACGTCGACGTAGTCGCGTGCCGCGGGCCCGATATAGAGCTGCCGCGGTCGGCCGATGCGCCCGTCCGGATCGACGATCATTTCACGCCAGTGGGAGACCCAGCCGACGGTCCGCGCGATCGCGAACATCACCGTAAACATCGATGTCGGCAAGCCGAGCGCGCGGTAGATAATGCCGGAGTAGAAATCGACATTCGGATAGAGCTTTTTGGTCACGAAGTACTCGTCCTCGAGGGCGATGCGTTCCAGTTCGATCGCCAGGTCCATCAACGGATCCTTGCTGCCGAGTTCCGCCAACACGTCATGTGCGGCCTTGCGGATGATGTTGGCCCGCGGGTCATGGTTCTTGTACACGCGGTGACCGAATCCCATCAGGCGGAACGGATCGTCCTTTTGAATTTCGCTGTATGAAGAAAACTCAACAACCAGACGAAGCGTGATTGACTGCGTTCTGTGAACCGGTTGATGGGGAACGTCCAATTATCTCATGCCGGGGTGTCTTGTTGCCAGCAAACGAACGGCAAAAACCCGCCGCGGGAGCACCCGCTGCGGGCATTTCGAAGATATCTTTTCCGTCGCTCGCCGCGGCCGCGGCAGGACGCCTGTCAGCGGCCCCGGATTACTTGCTGTAGCGGCGCTTGAACCGGTCTACGCGACCGCCCGTGTCCATCAGCTTGTGCTTGCCGGTATAGAAGGGATGCGACGCGCTGGAGACTTCCACCTTGATCAGCGGATACTCGTTGCCGTCTTCCCATTTGATCGTTTCCTTGCTGTTCAGCGTGGAACGGGTCAGGAAGGCAAAATCGCCTGAAATGTCCTGAAAAACCACTTCGCGGTATTCTGGGTGAATGTCAGCTTTCATGACGGTATCCGGTGTTCGATCACTGCGTCCAAAGAGCCGGGTAGTTTAACGATGCCGGTGCGGCAATGCAAGCATGAGCCAGCACATCGCGCGCGTCGAACCCGGGTCTCGCCAAGACGATGTGACTCCCTGTGTTTTTGGCATGAATTTGCAGTTCCGCTTTTGCGATGAGCGCGCCATGCGCCAGTCGGTAGCGAGGCAATTTCCAAATCTTTGATTATCGGTACGCATTAGACTGCTTTGACGAATTCTTCAAAAATACAGTTTGCGCCCGGCGCTGGCCCGGGCGGGCATTACGGCAGAAAGATTTGCTGGATGTCATTGATGAATCTCCAGCCCAGCCCGGTTGCGACCAGGCGCCGCCCCCGCGCCGACAGCAGGCCCTGATCGAGCGCGCGGCCGACCTTTTCCTCCACCACCGACCACGGCAACCCGGTGCGCGCACCGAAGTCGTCCAGCGACACGCCGTCCCTGAGCCGCAGCTGGTTCAGAAAAAACTCGAAAACTCGCTCGCCCTCGTCCACATCACACCGCTGCGCCAGCCAGTCACCGCTCTGTGTCCCCCGCAGATACTGCCCGGGGTGGCGGTGCTTGGCATAACGGACGATCCTGCCTGCGGCCGCCATCGTCACCTTCCCGTGCGCGCCCGCGCCGATCGCGAGGTAATCGCCGTAGCGCCAGTAGTTCAGATTGTGGCGGCTGCGCAAGCCCGGCTGGGCCCAGGCCGAGATTTCGTACTGGCCGTAACCCGCCGCCGTCAGCATCTCGGTGCCGAGTTGCAGCATCTCCCAGGCCACGTCGTCCTGCGGCAATTCGGGTGGGTTGGCCGCAAACGCGGTATTGGGCTCCAGCGTCAGCTGGTAGAACGAAATATGCGCGGCGCCGGCGTCGATGGCCGCGGCGAGGTCCCGGCGCAGATGTTCCAACCGCTGACCGGGCAGCGCGTACATCAGATCCAGGTTGAAGTTCCGTATCGGGCTGGCGGCGAGGGACTCCAGCGCCTGGTGTATTTCGCGCGCGGCGTGGACGCGACCAATGGACTTGAGCAGCGTGTCGTCAAAACTCTGCGCGCCCAGCGAGATGCGGTTGACACCGGCCGCGGCATAAGCGTCAAAGCTGTCGCGCTCGACCGTGCCCGGGTTGGCCTCGAGGGTGATCTCGGCATCCGGGCGCACGCGCAGACGCGCCCGCACGGCGTCGAGCAGCGTGCCGATGTGATCGGCCGGAAACAGGCTGGGTGTGCCGCCGCCGATATAAATGCTGCCGATGGGGCGGCCCCAGGCCATGGGCAGGTCCGCTTCGAGATCGGTGACCAGGGCCTCGACGTAGCGCCGGAACGGTATGGCTGCAGCCGCGGCGTGGGAGTTGAAATCGCAATACGGACACTTGCGCACACACCACGGCATATGCACGTAAAGCGCGAGCGGCGGATTCTCAAGCACATCCGGTCCAGTCAGGGCGCACAGCCGCCGGATACGCACACTTCAACCGCATGCGCGCTCCTGCTCGCGCAACTGGCGCAGCAACGATTGCAGGGCCAGGCCGCGGTGAGAGATTCGCTGCTTGGCCTCCAGGGCGAGTTCTGCTGCCGAGCATCGTTCACCGTCGCCGTCCGCCACCGCGAACACGGGGTCGTAGCCGAAACCGTTCCTGCCCCGGGGGGCGGACAGGATTTCACCATACCAGCGCGCGCTCGCCATCAACGGCGCCGGGTCATCGACGGATTGAAGCAATACGATGCAGCAGTAGAAGCAGGCGCGGCGATCGGCGCCGCCCAGGCCCTCCATCCGCTCCAGCAGACGCCGGATGTTGTCGGCATCGCCGGCGCCGCGGCCGGCATAGCGGGCCGAGAACAGGCCAGGCTCCCCGTTCAGCGCGGGCACGATCAGCCCCGAATCGTCGGCGATCGACGGCAGCCCGGTGTAACGCGCGGCCTGCCGCGCCTTGGCCAGGGCATTTTCGAGAAAAGTGCCGCCGTTTTCCTCCACCTCCGGCACGCGCCAGTCGGCTTGCGGCCGAACCACGTAACCGCAGGGCTCGAGCACCGCATTGAATTCCCGCAGCTTGCCGGCGTTGCCGCTGGCCAGAACATAGTCTCTCCGCATACCCGCGAGCGGCATCAGCTTTCGAGGGCGGCGGTCTGGTCTTCGAGCAGTGAGCGAATGCCTTTTTCGGCCAGTTCCAGCAGACGGTCGAGCTCGTCGCGGCGGAACGCATGCCCTTCCGCCGTACCCTGCAACTCGATGAAGCCCCCACCGTCGTTCATGACCACGTTCATGTCCGTCTCCGCGCGGGAGTCTTCGGGATAATCGAGGTCGAGCACCGGCGTATCTTCGAATATGCCAACGGAAACCGCGGCGACCTGGCCGTGGATCGGGTTCTTCTTGATCTTGCTCTTCCGCAGCATCCAGTTGCAGGCGTCGACCAGGGCGACGTAGCCGCCGGTAATGGACGCGGTCCGTGTGCCGCCGTCGGCCTGCAGCACGTCGCAATCCACCGTGACCGTATGTTCTCCGAGCGCTTCCAGATCGACGACTGCGCGCAGGGAGCGGCCGATCAGACGCTGTATCTCGAGCGTGCGCCCGCCCTGCCGGCCAGATGACGCTTCGCGGCGCAGACGCGAACCGGTGGACCGTGGCAGCATCCCGTATTCAGCGGTCACCCAGCCGCGGCCGCTATTGCGCAAAAACGGCGGCACCCTGGATTCGACCGATGCCGTGCACAACACCCGCGTGTCGCCGCAACTGATCAATACCGAGCCTTCCGCGTGTCGGGTGTAGTGCCGGGTGATTGTGACGGGGCGTAACTCGTCCGGGCGTCTGCCGCTGGGTCTCATCATGTATTCCTGTGGGTGCTCGGTGCACGCTGTTTGCGAATGGCCGCTATTGTAGTTTAGTGCAGTACGCCAGCGGGCTTGCTGTTAACATTGTGCCATTGCCTGCCACATGGAAACAGCAATGATTCGAAGCATGACGGGATTCGCCCGCGTGGAGCGTCAGCACGAATTTGGCCGCCTGAGCTGGGAGTTGCGTTCTGTCAACCACCGTTACCTCGAGCTGTCGATGCGTTTGCCGGAGGAATTCAGGTCGCTCGAAGCGGACGCCAGGCAATGCCTCGGCGAATTCCTGAGCCGCGGGAAAGTCGATGCCTGCCTGCGTTTCAACGAGGCCAAGGGCGCCGCCGGCAGCGGCCTCAGCCTCAACCGCGGGCTGGCCACCGAGCTCCTCGCGGTCCGGGCCGAACTGGCTGCCATGGCGGGGCAGGGGCAGCCTGGAGGTCTGGACCGGCTGCTCGGCTGGCCCGGGCTGATCGAGGAGAAACGCCCCGATCCCGCGCCGCTGCGGACGGCTGCCATGGAACTGCTGGCCGAAGCCGCGCAGGAACTGCAGAACGGCCGCAGCCGCGAGGGTGAGAAAATGGAGGCGGCCGTACGTGAGAGGCTTGCCGGCGTGACCGGGCTGACCGGCCGGATACGATCCTGGCTGCCGGATATCCGCGCAGCCCTGAAACAACGCCTGCTGGACCGCGTCGCCGACCTGCAGCAGCCGCTGGAGCCCGGCCGCATAGAACAGGAGGTCGCCTTCCTGGTGCAAAAAATGGACGTCGACGAAGAGCTGGACCGCCTCGATGCGCATGTCGCCGAGGCGTACCGGGTGCTCGAATTGACCGAACCGGTCGGGCGCCGGCTCGACTTCCTGATGCAGGAGTTCAACCGCGAATCCAACACGCTGAGTTCCAAGTCCGTCGACCAGCGCACGACCCGGGCCGCGGTCGACTTGAAAGTACTGATCGAACAGATGCGGGAACAGGTCCAGAATGTCGAGTAGCGGCGGAACCGGTCTGTTGATTATCGTGGCGGCGCCCTCGGGCGGCGGCAAGACCAGCCTGGTCAACGAACTGCTCAGACGTGACCCGCGCCTGGTGCTGTCGGTCTCCCACACGACGCGCCCCGCCCGGCCGGGAGAGCGCGAGGGGCAACAGTATCACTTCGTTTCGCCGGCCGTGTTCCGCCGCATGGTGGACAACGGCGAGTTTCTGGAGCACGCCCGGGTTTTCGACCACGACTACGGTACGACCCGCCGCGCCGTGGAGCAGGAACTCGAAGCCGGCCGCGACGTGATCCTGGAAATCGACTGGCAGGGTGCCCGCCAGGTGCGTGAAATGTTTCCCGGCTGCTGTTCCATCTTTATCCTGCCGCCGACACTGGATACACTGCGTGAGCGGCTCGCGGGGCGCGGCCAGGACAGCGCGGCCGTCATCCGGCGCAGGATGCGTGACGCCCGGGCGGAAATATCCCATTGGGCGGAGTTCGACCACCTGGTGGTCAACGCCGATTTTGACGAGGCCGTCGCGGAGCTGTGCGCGGTCATCGGGGACCGGCGCGCGGGCAGGCCCCATCCGTCTCGGCCGGATGATCAAAATCTGGCACAACAACTCGGAAAAAGTTAATATTAACGGTTCCGCCTAACCTCTCAAGTACAGGATTGAACATGGCACGTATTACCGTAGAAGACTGTCTCGAAAAAATCGACAACCGCTTCGAATTGGTGCTGACAGCCACCAAGAGGGCCCGCCAGATCGTGAATGGCGCGGAACCGCTGGTCGAAGAGGAAAACGACAAGCCGACCGTGATCGCGCTGCGCGAAATCGCCGCCGGGCTGATCAATGCGGAAAGTGTCGACCTGCTGCAGGCGGAACTGGAAGCCGCGGAGGTGTTCGATATGGACAGCGAGGAGCAAGAACTCGCCTCCTGACGGAATGTGATGCTGGCGACCCCGATGCCCTTGCCGGAGCCGGTCCTCGATCTGAGAGACCTGCTCAACACCTACCTGGAGCCGGAAAAGGTCGCCATCATTCTCCGCGCTTTCGAGGTCGGCGCCGAGGCGCACGAAGGCCAGATCCGCAAGACCGGCGAGCCCTACATACTCCATCCCGTGGCGGTGGCGCGCATCCTCGCCAACATGCGCATGGACTACGCCAGCGTCGCCGCCGCAATCCTGCACGACACGATCGAGGACACTGCGCTGACCCGGACGGAAATCGAGTCCCGCTTCGGCGAGGAAATCGCCGACCTGGTGGACGGCGTCACCAAGCTGGACAAGATGAAGTTCCGCACCCGCCACGAGGCGGACGCCGAAAGCTTCCGTAAACTCCTGCTGGCGATGTCAAAGGACCTCAGGGTCATCTTCATCAAGCTGGCCGACCGGCTGCACAACATGCGCACATTGAATTCGATGACGGCCGCACCGCGGCGCAGGATCGCGCGTGAGACCCTCGACATCTACGCGCCCATTGCCGACCGCCTGGGCATGAACAGTATCAAGTCGGAGCTCCAGGACCTCGGCTTCGAAAACCTCTACCCCTGGCGCCACCGGACCATCGCGGAACACATCAGCACCGTCACCGGCGACCGCAGCGCGATCATCGCCGACATCTTCAACTCCCTGAAAAGAAAAATGAGCGAGGCGGGAATCCCCTGCGATATCAAGGGGCGGGAAAAAACCCCGTACAGCATCTACCGCAAGATGCAGGCCAAGGACCTTTCCTTCTCCGAGGTCATGGACGTTTATGCCTTCCGCGTCATCACGCATTCCGAACCGCACTGCTACATGGCGCTGGGGGCGATCCACGGTCTTTACCCGCCCAAGCCCGGACGATTCAAGGACTATATCGCGCTGCCCAAACCCAACGGCTACCAGTCGCTGCACACCGTGCTCAACAGCCCGTTCCAACTACCGGTCGAAATACAGATACGGACCCGCGAAATGGACATCATGGCCGAAAAAGGGGCCGCGGCGCACTGGCAGTACAAGAGCGGCGAGCCCAGCGCGGGTTCGGCCGAGGTGCGGGCCAAGGACTGGTTGATGCAACTGGTCGAAGTACAGCGGCACAGCAGTGATTCGATGGAGTTCCTCGAAAACGCCAAATCGGACCTGTTCCCCGATCAGATTTTCGTGTTCACGCCCAAGGGCAAGATCATCGACATGCGCCGCAACGCCACGGCGCTGGATTTTGCCTATGCCATCCACACCGATGTCGGCAACCACGCATCGAAGATTCTCGTCGACAAGCTGGAGGTGCCGTTTTCCAACCACCTGGCGAATGGACAGACCGTCGAGGTCATCACCGACGAGGCGGCGCATCCGATGCCCGAGTGGCTGGATTTCGTCACCACCGCCCGCGCCAGGACCGCGATCCGGCAGTTCATCAAGAGCCTGGAGCAGGCCGACACCGTGGCGCTCGGTCTGCGATTGCTGGAGACCGCCCTGAACAACCGCGGCTCGAGCATCGACGACGTACCCGTCAAGCGCATGGACCGGTTCCTCAAGGACAACCATTTCGAGCGCCAGGAGGATCTTTACACGGCCCTGGCCATGGGCAACCTGCTGGCCGGCGTCGTCGCCGGCAAGCTGGCGCCCGAAGTGAGTACCGATGCCTCGGCGGAAACCGCCTACGCGCTGATCATCGCGGGTTCCGAGGGCAGCGCGGTCACGTTCTCCGCCTGCTGTCACCCGGTTCCGGGCGATGCCATCATGGGTTACCTGTCCGCCGGCAAGGGCGTGGTCATCCACCGCACCAACTGCCGCAACGTGCGCGAACTGCGCAAGCACCCGGATCACTGCATCGATGTGAAGTGGGCGTCGATCCGGCAGGGCATGTTCGAGGTGGCCCTGAACATACTGGCGAAGAACGTCCCCGGCGTACTGGCCAACATTTCCGCGAGCATCGGCGACGCCGGCAGCAATATCGAGAAGATCGAGCAGCCGGAAGCGAACCCCGAAGCCGCCAACCTGCTGTTTACCATCAGCGTGGCCGACCGCGACCACATGGCCCGCGTGATGCGCCGTCTGCGCCGCAACCGCAATGTCATCCGCGTCAGCCGGATCGGCACCTGACCGGAACGAAATCACTCAATCGGAGGACTGAAGAAATGCGCAAAGAGGTAATCCACACAGACCAGGCGCCGAGTGCGATCGGCACCTACTCACAGGCGATCAGGCAGGGCGGGCTGGTTTTCATTTCCGGCCAGGTGCCGCTCGTCCCGGCAACGATGGAAGTGGCCGAAGGCGGCATCCGCGAACACATCCACCGGGTTTTCCAAAACCTGTCGGCGATCTGCCGCGAGGCGGGCGCCACACTCGACGACATCGTAAAATTGACCGTTTACCTGGTCGACATGGGCGACTTTCCGCAAGTCAACGAGGTCATGGGTGAGTATTTCTCCACACCGTACCCGGCGAGGGCGGCGGTGGGCGTGGCCTCGCTGCCGAAGGGTGTCAAGGTGGAAATCGACGCGATCGTCGCGGTTTGAAGGCGACCCGCCACGGCTCAACCACTGACATTGCAGGAGCTGCACGGCGTCGGCCCCAAACTGCTTGAGAAAACTGCTGCGCTCGGTATCGGGCGCGTCTCCGATCTGCTGTTCCACCTGCCGATCCGTTACGAGGACCGGACCCGCCTGCACCCCATCGGCAGTTGCCGACCGGGGCAGCGGCTGCTGATCGAAGGAAGCGTCGAACACGCGGCCGTCGTTCGCACCCGCCGCAGCACGCTGGTGGTCGTGCTGGCCGACGGCAGCGGCCGCATCACGCTGCGGTTTTTTCACTTCCGCGCCTATCAGAAACAGCAGTTTGCAAAAGGCGTCCGGCTCCGTTGTTTCGGCGAAGTCAGCGCCGGCTTCCGCGGCCTCGAAATGATCCACCCGAGCTACCAGCGGATCAGCGAACAGCGCCCGGAACCGCTGGCCGATAGCCTGACGCCCATCTACCCCACGACGGAGGGCATCGGCCAGAACCGCTGGCTCAACATGACCGGCCAGGCGCTGGCGCTGATGCACCGCGGCACTCTGCAACTCGACGAACTGCTCCCGCCCGGTCCGCTGGACAAACTCGGGCTGCCGTCTCTGACCAGTGCCCTGGATGCCATCCACCGCCCACCGCGGGACGCCGACGTGGCGGCCCTCGTTGAGCGCCGCCACCCCGCGCAAAAGCGGCTGGCGCTCGAAGAGCTGCTCGCGCACAACCTCAGCATGCAAAAACTGCACCGGCAACAGCGCGCCCGCCGGGCACCGGCGATGACCGGCAGCAGCGACACACTGGACCGGTTCCTGGCGTCGCTTCCGTTCAGCCTGACCGGAGCCCAGCGGCGTGTCGGCGCCGAGATCCACGCGGACCTGGAACGGCCCCAGCCCATGCTGCGCCTGTTGCACGGCGATGTCGGCTCGGGCAAAACCGTCGTGGCCGCACTGGCCGTGCTCAAGACCGCGGAAAACGGTTACCAGACGGCGATCGGCGCACCGACCGAACTGCTCGCCGAGCAGCACCTGCGCGTGTTTTCACAATGGCTCGTACCGCTTGGGATCGAGCCCGTCTGGCTGTCCGGCAAGGTCGCGGGCAAACAACGCGAACGCGCACTGGACCGGATTCGCTCGGGTGCGGAAGTCGTTATCGGCACACACGCACTGATGCAAAGCGGTGTCGAATTCAACCGCCTGGGTCTCGTGATCGTGGACGAGCAGCATCGCTTCGGTGTCCACCAGCGCATGGACC
>Ga0210122_1000993_pt1 | contig 9913 bp, 8 predicted proteins | sample Muzzi_CordB_D2_FD_185530 | JGI IMG/M metagenome (GOLD analysis project Ga0210122, IMG submission 185530) | Wetland microbial communities from San Francisco Bay, California, USA, that impact long-term carbon sequestration - Muzzi_CordB_D2 (SPAdes) | ecosystem: Environmental > Aquatic > Marine >... | reverse complement strand
GGATGCTGTATGGCCAAGGACTAAAGATATAGAGTTGTGTGGAGAATGGCAAACAAAAATAGAGATACACGAAGACAGTTAAACCTAAATTGAAATATGTTGATGAAATGGATACCATGGAAATATTTTCTACGGCGTACGGCTAAAACCTATGATATCATCGACCCACTGACGCTGCTGGCACGGTTACGCGGCTTCGCACAGCCGTCGGAAATCCAAGAACCTATAGAACTTCTTCGCGAGGGAATTAAATTTCACGCACGAGGACTGATCAACACCAAAGCCATTCAGCATAACTTGGACTGGATATGGCCTTTTTGGGTGGAAAAACAATACAATCCCAATGATCCTTCTTTCATTCCGCGTGCATTTTCTTTCAGTCACATCAATTTGACCCATCGCAACTGGACGGCTTTGGGGTTGCCGAATTTTTCTTGTTACCCGATCATAGATCCCAGGGGACTGGTAACCCCGTTTTATAATGGCTGGTCTCTTGATTTCTGGGTTGTTTCCGAAAACGGTCGAAAGATGATTCCCAGCAAACTCCAAGATGTAGAGCAGTATCTGGAAACAGAAGATATGCTCCGGTTAAAAACATCATGCCGCCTATCCGGAATACATCTGATTCAATCCGCTGAAGTCGTTATAACAGATGGTCAGCCTGTACTGGATATTTCGGTGCATGTTCAAATATCCTCGGGCAGGTGGCTGGTCACAGCCCTGAGGCCTTATAATCCAGAGGGCATTCAGTTTATCGAACGGGTGTCCTTTGAACCGTCCCGTAAGGTCCTGGTTGTGGACAATCGAGAACGAATTTATCTTGAAGAGACACCGGAAAAAATCCTTTTCTCAACCTATGCCAACGGGGATGTGATTTATAAACTGGAAGAGGAAGAAGAAGAAAATGCCGTGCGCTGTCCTGTCGGAATGGCGACGGCGGCAGCGGTTTACAACCTGCGCGGCCTCCGTGAAAAGCGATTGACCATTCGTATACCTCTTCAAGAAGAAACGTCTTCGTATACTTTTTGCCCATCACAAGATGTGCAAGATTGGCCTTCGGTTCTCGAAAATACGGCTCGCTTAAGCGTGCCCGATGAAAACACTCAATACCTCTATGATACGGCGGTAAAGACCCTCATATTGCTCTCCGCGGGTGACATTGTGCCCGGCCCATACACTTACAGACGATTCTGGTTCCGAGATGCCTGTTTTATGCTGAACGCACTTTTGGCAATTGGACTCACCGATCGTTGTCGACGTATTCTTTCCAAATTTCCAAAACGTCAGAAACGCTCGGGTTTTTTTCACTCGCAGGATGGCGAGTGGGATTCCAATGGACAGGTTCTGTGGATATATAACCGATATGAAAGTTTGAGCGGGCAGGTTCTAGATCATACAATACGTGACACCATTTATCGAGCGGTCAAATGGATCCGTCACAAACGGTTGCCAAAAAACAATACCGCCCATGCAGGTCTTTTACCACCTGGATTCAGTGCCGAACACCTGGGGCCCAATGATTATTATTACTGGGACAACTTCTGGACACTGGCCGGGTTAAAGGCTGCTGCGAAAATGGAAAAACGATATGGATCGGAAAGTAAATCAGCAGAAGTTGAACGCCTTGCAAATGATTTTAAAAAAAGTATTTTTGACAGTATCGAAAAAATTCCTGAAAAGCACAGCCATGGCGGCATTCCCGCTTCTCCCTATCGGCGCATGGATGCCGGAGCAATTGGTTCCATGGTTGCCGACTATCCTTTACAACTAACGCCACCGGGGGAACAACGCATTGCCGAAACTCTTTCGTTTTTAATGGAGAATTGCTTTCATTCCGGTGCTTTCTTTCAAGATATGATTCACTCCGGGGTCAATGTCTATTTGACCCTTGCAATTGCCCAATCCTTACTCCGGAATGGAGACGATCGCTACCGGCTCCTGATACGTACCGTTGAAGAACTGGCCACATCTACCGGCCAGTGGCCCGAAGCCATCCACCCGCTTACCGGTGGCGGCTGCATGGGAGACGGACAACACGGTTGGGCTGCCGCCGAATGGGTGATGATGATTCGTAATCTTTTTGTGCGCGAAGAAGGGCATCGATTAATCCTTTGCTCAGGTATCGATTCAAAATGGCTGCAAACAGCAACGCCCGTCAGTTTCGGTCCGACGCCAACACCTTTCGGAAAAATCAGCATAAAAATCGTTCGAATCGGCCACAAGCTGGAAGTTTCTCTCAATGCCGATCAAATGCACATTCCAACCCAAGGCGAAATTCACCTTCCAGGATATCAAAACCAAACGGTTTACCATTGGCAAGGCACTTATCACTTGAATAAATTATAAAATATTATTTCAAATCTCATGATGTTTGAGAAGCTTGTACCAGAATTTTTTGCGCGACATCCCTGTTGATATTCAAGATTATCTCATATTTTTCTAAAATATCTTTTCTTGCTTTGCTTAAAACGCCATCTGACATGAGAATCACGGTTGCCCATTTAAATGCTGTTTCTTTAAATTCCGGTTTTAATACTTTTGCTGCTGTCATGACATATTTTACAGTATCTTTAGATTTAATCGTATTCATGAATTTATTGAGACTCGGCTCGATACTGTCATGTAGGTCTTTAAATATGGGATGGTCTTTTGCCAAAGCGGCGATACGCTTTTTATCTTGGATATGGTTGTTATCGTTATCAGTCTTTTCTTTAGCCGAACATACTGCTACTAATATAAGTGCTTCATTAACCGTTAAGTCTTCTATGAGATTTTTTTCATAAGCTTCAATTTCTTCAATATGTTTTTCAATAGCTCCCATTAATCCTACCTCTTTATCTCCATGATAACCCTGTCAGCCCCTCTGTTTACTCAGCCCGGTCGACATTTTCAATCCAGTAGATATGATCAAGCAATTATTTTTCTTTTGTTCCTCTGATTGTCAGGACAGGGCATTCAGCCATCCTTACCACCTTCTCAGTGACCGATCCGCTTATCATCCGCTTCCATCCAGACTGGCCATGGGTTGACATAACAATAAGATCCACATTGTCTTCTGCGGCGTGTTTTACTATTTCAGCCGACGGATCACCGATGACGACAATTTTTTCAGATTCAATGTTACTGGAAATATATTTATTTTTCAGTTTCGCAATTTGATTTTTTGCAGAATCTTCGATTTCCTCTAAAACGGCTGGAATATGAAATCCTGTTGGCGAAGTAGAGCCCGGGATTCCGGGCAGCGGTGAAACGACATAGAATAAAATTAATTCAGCCGAAAAATGACCAGCCAGTTCGTTAGCATTTTTAAGACCTTCAAATGCAGCCTCGCTAAAATCTATCGGGCATAATATTTTATTGATTGGTAGCATTGATATATCCTTCCTGACCTCTGTGATCTAAATTTTTGTAACTTAAGGCTGCCTGTAACCACATAATTGCTTTAATATTATCCGGATGAAAAGGAAGTTGATGGTATTTTGGTTATAATTACAAGAAATCAACCATCCAAGATATAATTGTCTACCGCCTTACTGTTAATTTTATGAGTAAAAATTGCAATTATTAAGATTCGATATCAGTTGGATTTAATAAATCTCTATCCACAATGAGATCATTCTTCACACTTATAACTCCAGAGGAATTCGAGGCTATTTTATATGCAGCTCTTCGCGCCAAAAATGTTGGAACTTTTCCGTTGAAAAAGACCTTCCCATCCTTTACTTTAATGATAATATCTTTTGCGTTAATAAGAAGGCTGCGATCTATTCCACCTGAAATGCCTTTCGCAATAGATTCATCAATAATTTTTTTCTCGGGGACTACCGTTAATTTGTTTTCGACGCGAACCACTCCATGGATATCCGATATGATACTTTCAACATAGTCAACCTTCCAATATGCATCCACAATTCCTTCCGCGACAATTTTTCCATCGTTAACCTCAATGTAAATTTTTGAAGCATCGATATTTCTGTTCCAAACCAACGTGCTTTCGACACTGGTTTTAAGTTCTTCATCCGATGGAACAACTTCGGGATGTCGTACTGTAATATTGTTTCTAACATCCCTTACTTCTGGTATGCCCCATGCAATTTTTAAGGCAGTGTCCTTGGCAAGGTATGAAAATGTTTCTCCTCCGAGACTGACAGTCCCATTATCAACTGCTACAGTTATGGCGGAAGCGTCCACTCGTCTGTTCCACAAAAGTTGGTCCACAACATCTATTTTAATCTTTTCATCTTTACCGATCATTTAAACCCCTTTATTGTATATTTATGTTTTATACATTTTCCTCTCTTACAAAATATAACCAACTGAGTGAAATTATAAATAAGGGGGATTATGTATTCAGTGGTATGGTGACCAGTATTTATAAAGGAAACTTATGAGTGAAAGGAAATAAACGACGCACTTCGTTTTTAATGACAATTTTGACAACTATTGATTAAAATATGATTTTTTGATAATAATAGGTTTTGCAAAACAGAAAGAGAGACAGCATTCCGATGGAGACTACTGAGACCACTGAATTTTTAAAAATGGTGATTGAACACAGTACCGAAAAAATCTTCTTCATAAATCAGAAAGGTTTAATTACAGTGGCAGTGAATCAATCAGATGATAATTTAATCGGAAAATCTATTATAAGCTGCATTTCCAAGTCCCACATTGATCGGATGACATCCTCTATAAACGAAGCGTTCAATTCCGGAAAACCGGTTAGCTGTGAGCTGAAAGCCGGGTTCGGTAGTGAAAAAATGGGTTGGTTTTCCTGTAGAATATCGCCGATATTCCAAGGAAATGAGGTCCAATCGGCTATCGTTTTTGCGTCAGACATCACTGAACGTCGCGCCGCACATCTTGCAGCACGAAATAAAGCCAGATCAAAACAAAAAAATGCTGAAGAACGAGCCAGGGCATTAGCGAATATTCTGACCATGTGTGCCAAGACCAAAAAAGTTAGATTCAAAGGTGAATGGTTGCGGATAGAGGATTTTCTATGGAAACGCTATGGATTTAGGATAAGTCATGGATTGTCGCCCCAGGCTTTGAAAGAAGAGCTGGAAATCATTGACGATAAAGACTTCCCGCATAAGTAGCTGAACAGACAACCAAAAAGCCACTTTCATTTTAACCTGAAACTTGTAAACAAAAGCTTTTAATCATTAGGTCCTGTCTTTAATCACTCCGGTCTTTCATTAATTTTGCTGTCATTTAGCGTTCTCATAAAAAAACGCCTTTAATGGAAAGATCGCCCCCTATACCACTGATAATTTATGTATTTCCGCGGAAGGGGATCGTCTTGTAAAAGCTGTTCAATATCTAAACGATTTTGTCCGCCTGTGCGGACAGATGATAGCACTCCAATTCTTTTTTTTGATATTTTCGGCCAGATTCCTTTTCCATTGTTTATCATTTTTTTCTTTAACACTATTGAATCAGCCTGACAGCCGTTCCGGTGATATTGATTTTGGTCATAATGGCAGATACCTTTCTTTGCTTCGTATCATAATCGAAATTATTATAAACTTTCATACCAACTATTGCATCAGCTCCCAATAAATAGGCTTGTCTTTTTATCTTAAAAAGGGCCCGTTCCAAACATTCTCTATTGTCTTTTTCAGCAACTTCTTTTTCATTTTCGCTAAAATTTTTATTATACTTATATTCCTGAGCCGATATGACATTTATATATTCACCAATCCTTTTAATTTCAACGTTGTCGGTTGTTGTTATGATAATAAATTTAATATCTTCTTCGGTAATAGCTTCTAATTCTTTTTCAATATATTCTCTTTCTTTTATTTTTTCATTTTCTTCTTGCTTTGCTATTTGTTTTATCTGTTTTTCCTCGTGTTTTAACTGATTGGCACAGTTTTTACAGTAACGAATATATTCTATTGTCTCAGTTTTTGATTCTCCAACTTTCCTATCACATCTTGCACATTCTATTTTAGGCATTTTTTATCTCCTTTCAAAAACATTCCAGATTAAACATATGATTTCAATTATATGTAAAAAAATAGCGTCAAAAAAGAAATAAGTTCAATCGAGTATGTTGGTTGGCTTAGATAAGTATAATCAGGAGAACTCCTGTATAGTCATGCTATTTCGGCATGATTAAAACAATTTGAACTTTTTGATAATAATCCTTACTAAATTAACAGTTAAGCGTTCTCTTTGAAATGATTTTCATAATATCGCTTTTTTATCATCAGTCCGAATTTATAGGCTGATAGTAGAAACAAGAAAATAACTATCAGCAGCAAAAAACTTCTACCCATCATCGCATGTCCAGCAACAATGAATGGAATACCCAACAGGCCATTGACCAGATATCCGATCAAAATATAATACCGGAAGGAAATGCCGGATAACGCGAAAATATAATTTTTCATTGTATATGAAAGGCCGGGAATCGCCATGAACAAGATGCTAAACCAGATCAACCGGCTCTCAGGTATTTGTGGAAACCGATATCCCTTTTTCTTGGCAAAGTCTTTAATAAGGGGCTTTAATAATTTATTGGCCAGCAAAAAAGAAACAACCAGATGTATCGGCAGACACAGAAGCATGATCAGCATCCCGGTTTCTATACCGAACTTAATGCCCAAAAGGATGAGAAATAAAATGACGGGAAATCCGACAATTGGGAGTAAAATAAAAAGAAGGATAAAAACCACTGGGTGGGTTTGCTCGTTTATGACATATGTCATGTATGCAAAGACATTGTTTTTATATGAGAGATAAAGTATGCCCATAATACAAAGAAGTAGAAGGGCAATCATCAGAAATCTTTTCTGTTGATCATTCAAGTTCATATCAATCTCCGACAGATGCGTTGAAAGCAAATTCGGCAAAAACCGGAAGGTGATCCGAAGCGAGCCTAGTTACTGCGTCACTGGGCACTAAAACCCGATGGAGCGTGGCAAATTGCTTTGAAACGAAAATGTGATCCAAACGCAGAATAGGATATCGTGAAAAAAATGTGTTTTTCGGATAGTCTTTATGGTTTCCCATTTTCTGAGCATCCGCGAGATGAGCGGAGATTTCCCGGTATACCGGCGAACGTGCTCCCGCATTAAGGTCACCGCAAATAAGCAACGGTTTTTTTCCCAAAATATCTGAAAGCCAGTCTTTGCCGAGTAATGTTCTAATCTGAAATAATCGTTCCTTCATTTGAAGCCCAAGATGCGTATTGATCACATTTACATCACCTTGTGGTGTTTGAATCCGTACCCACATCGCCCCCCTTCGTTCGACCATTCGTCTTGATTTGACGGTCGGAAACCGATCGTATTTCATTTTTATAAGGGGATATTTGGCCAAAATTGCCAAACCGTATTTTTCCGAACCGCTGTTCATTAATGAAAAATATTGATAGCCCATGTTAAGCGCTTCGGCGAGACATTTTGCCTGATCCATATATAGCGTCCGGTGTCTGTTTGCATCGACCTCCTGAAGGGCCACCACGTCAGGGTCAAAATGGGCAATGACTTTTTCTATCTTATTGATGTCGACCATTCCGTTCATGTCCACACAACTGTGGATGTTGTACGTCATAACTTTCAGAGTGTATGATTCTTTTCGACGTTGCCCAATTGTTTTTTTATCCTTCCGGTCTTTGAATGAATTATGTATGATCCGTCGTAAATCAAGCGGACGCAAAGCAGCTTCTTGTGTTTCAATTTCATTGGGAAGTAAAACAAAGCCGCGGGTTTCCTCTTTTCCCGGGCCACCGTGGGCGCCGTTTTCAACACTGAAAGATAAGTTAGTGTTGCCCGGAAACCAGCCCGATATGACCAGATTTCCGGCATTGACGTGTCGACAGGCATTTTGAAGATCTTCAGCTGTCCATTGCCTGAATGGGTGATCCTTGCCCAAAACCTTTTGGCTTTGATTCAAGAGATTAAAAATTCCATTTTGATTGACAGCCATCAGCTGATCTTGCTTGATAAAAAACACTTGGGGAATATTTGCTTTTTTCACCAGGTTTTTGGCAAATATTTCTTTTTGAGTATCTGATACAGAAAAAGGAAGATAAATATGACCGATGGGTCCCATGGTGGTTGTCTGAATTTTTTCGGGTTGAACAATCAGTTCAGGTTGATTTTGCCGATAATTTCTCTTTTTATAAAATAGTCCGCGCGTGCGATACCGATTATCATGATCTTTATCATTGTTCACTTGAGGATCCTCATCAAACGAATCGACACCGACATTCATCAATGTTTCTCGGACTGCTTTCTTCAATGGTTTTCCAAAACGCTTTTCATAGGGCTGCACAGATTCCTGCCCGTGGTCGGAATACACGATTAAGCGATAGTTACGGCATTCGGAACGCAATGCCGTTAGGTATATGTCCTTTATGGCAGCATCTATCCCCTTCAATGTCCAATGGGCAAATGCTGAATCCGGACCGCGACGATGGGACTGCTCGTCATAGCCGACAAAATTGGCGTGAATAATGCGAACGCCCCTGGTCACATCCATCTTGACACGAAATCGTATCAGCTCACGAAGAATGATACAGACCAAAACCCGGGTGGGAATAAATTTGAGTTCTTTTAAAACATTTTTCCGGTCCGCAACCCCACGCACAAAGTCGGCGACGGCAAGTCCAAATTCAACCAGCGCATACGCGAGTATTTGAAAGATCTTATTGATATGAAAAAAAAGAATTAATAGCATTCTAAAGGGACTTGATGCTTTCAGTATGGATTTCAGGTCCATGGTTTCCGCGCAATACCGCGCCTCGTCGGCACCGCCTGCATAGATATTTGAATAAGAGGTGCCTCCTTTCAAAAGCGGTTCGCGCTGGCTCTCCAGAATTTTGGCCACATGTTTGGCAGACTCCGGGTAAAACATGGCAAACCGTTCGCCTTTTTTTCGATCGATAAACTCGAAAGCCGGTACACTGGATTTTATCCCGAAAAAAAGTTCTCCCTGTACGGCGGGTGTGCTGGACGGAATCCCTGAATAGAACTGCGTTAAAGAATAGCCTTGTTTTTGAATTAATCGCCGGATAAAAGACAGGCGTTTTTTTTGCAAAGCCCTTTCCATTTGGGTGAAGGCCAGCCCGTCAACTTGGATCGCAATGAGTCCACGTTTCGGTTCCACGGAGGAATGGCAGGGAAGGTTTAAAAGTTTAGCGACCCATTCGCTCCGGGACAATTTCTTCCGAACAGCCTTTATGTAAATTCGAAACTTATTCATCAAATTGGACCTCATTTTGATTGTCACTGACGGTTTTGACAACAGCCTTTACTTTTTCCGTAATCAGATCCCATTCGCTCTGAATACCTGCAAGCAAGTTTTCCCATGTGTTTAAATATCCATTTTCATCCCCTGCAACTCTTTTTGAATCGTCAGCTACCTCTTGATAAAGACGATAAAGTTTTTCGGCACATATTTTACGATCAAATTGAAGCGCTGTTTTCAGGGCTACTTCTCGCCAGCGGGAAATGTTTTCGGAACTAAGGATCGCATCCCGGGCTGTCTCTGAAAACATGTGTTCGGAGGCGTCGTTAGGAAGGAGGACTCCGTTTGTCGAGTTTAAAACCACTTCCCGTGCTCCCGGTGCATCGATGGCAATAACCGGCAGACCGGCGGCCATGGCTTCAATGAGAACCATGCCCTGTGTTTCACTTTTGGAGGCAAATACAAAAAGATCCATGGCATGGTAGGCATCTCGAAGCCAGGATCCCGTCTGTTTTCCGGCCATGATAAGACGGTCCGCAATTCCTTTTTTTTGAAAAATTTGAACGATCTCCTTCTCGGTGGGGCCTTTGCCCACTACTAAAAATCTCGAATTTGGAAGGGCTCCCATGGCATCCGAGATGGCTTGGGCGAGAAATATTAGGTTTTTCTCCGGAGCAAGCCTTCCCAGATGTCCGATGACGAAGGCGTC
>Ga0210122_1000992_pt1 | contig 9914 bp, 8 predicted proteins | sample Muzzi_CordB_D2_FD_185530 | JGI IMG/M metagenome (GOLD analysis project Ga0210122, IMG submission 185530) | Wetland microbial communities from San Francisco Bay, California, USA, that impact long-term carbon sequestration - Muzzi_CordB_D2 (SPAdes) | ecosystem: Environmental > Aquatic > Marine >... | reverse complement strand
CCGCCGATATTGCGGGTGCGCTCACTCCAGCGACCGGTGACCTGGGCGTTGTCGTCCGCGGTGAAATTGCCCGAGAGATCGAATTTGTAGCTGTCGCTGTTGCAGCGCAAATTCAGATCGACCTGGTGCGAACTGCTGCCGCGTGGCCGGTATTGGGCCTCGCAGCGAATGCGCTCGGGCGTGCCACCCTGCGGCCGGATCGTCCCGGTTCCCGACCAGCGGCCGTCGAACCCGTCGAAGGGGCCGGACTTGGCGAAGGCCGGCGGCATGCCGGCAAAGCCCCAGAGGGCGAACAGAGTCGCGAAGACGAGTGTCGTCATGCGCGGGGATGAACTGGAAGAGTGCCGCATTGGGTGAAAACTCCGCGGGTCTGCAAGTCGTCGTCGACGACGACAACTTATTGCGGGTTGCCTTTGAGTTCCAGCGTGGACGGCAAATTGTCGCCATGGCGAACCGGGCAATTGTCGGCCGCGAGGCCAGGCGGTCCCGGAAGGAGGCGGCCGGGCGGGGCGGAAATCGCCTAAAACCGGGTGTCAGCGGCCTTGCATTGGTCCCCGCTATAATGCATGACATCCGCGCGGCGGACCCTTAGGTTCGCCGTATCCGCTTCCGGAGGAGTGTAGCTCAATGGCTAGAGCACCGGTCTCCAAAACCGGGGGTTGGGGGTTCGAGTCCCTCCACTCCTGCCAGGCGGGATGACCGGTCTCATAATTTCGCCGCTGCGGACGGGCAAAGGGCGCCAACCGTCACCAGATACCGGCGCGTGTCGAATTCAGGACTTGGAACCAGGACTTAATTGGATGGCAACGTCTCCGTTCAAGTTTCTCCAGGAAGTGCGGGAGGAGACCCGCAAGGTGACGTGGCCGTCGCGGCGGGAAACCGCGATCACCACCGCCATGGTCTTCGTCATGGTGGCGATCGCCTCGGTGTTCTTCCTGGTCGCGGATCAACTCATCCGCATTGCCGTCACCTTCGTGCTCGGCATGGCGGGCTGAAAGCCGGAAAAAAGATGAGCGATATTGCTGCTGCCATGACCACCAAGCCGAAGCGCTGGTACATCGTCCACGCCTATTCGAACTTCGAGAAGAAGGTCGCCGATTCCATCCGCGAGCAGGCCAAGCAGCGCGGACTGGCCGACCACTTCGAGGAGATCATGGTGCCCACCGAAACGGTGGTTGAGGTTCGCCGCGGCCGCAAGGTCAACGCCGAGCGCAAGTTTTTCCCGGGCTATGTGCTGGTGAAGATGGATCTGACCGATGACGTCTACCATCTGATCAAGAATACGCCCAAGGTCACCGGCTTCCTCGGCACCGACAAGAAGCCGATGCCGATCTCCGACGCCGAGGCCGAACGGATCCTGCATCAGGTGCAGGAGGGTATCGAGCGGCCGAAGCCGTCGGTGTCGTTCGAGGTCGGCGAGCAGGTACGCGTGTCGGATGGGCCGTTCGCCTCGTTCAATGGCACGGTCGAGGAGGTCGACGAAGGCCGCTCGCGGGTGAAGGTGGCGGTGTCGATCTTCGGCCGCGCCACGCCGGTGGAACTGGAATTCGGTCAGGTGGAGAAGCTCTGACCGATTGACCGGCGCGCGGGTGCCGGTAAGAAGTGAGTAAGTCGTGGGAGGTGAGGCGGTCGCCAACCGTCAAGATCCGCACCACTAACGGAGTAGCGAGATGGCAAAGAAAGTCACTGGATACCTCAAATTGCAGGTGCCGGCCGGCGCCGCCAACCCGTCGCCGCCGATCGGGCCGGCGCTGGGCCAGCGCGGCCTCAACATCATGGAGTTCTGCAAGGCGTTCAACGCGCAGACCCAGAAGATGGAGAAGGGCGTGCCGATCCCGGTCGTGATCACGACCTACCAGGACCGCTCCTTCACCTTCGAGATGAAGACGCCGCCGATGTCCTACTTCCTCAAGAAGGCGGCCAATCTGCAAAGCGCCTCCAAGGCGCCGGGCCGCGACGTCGCTGGCTCGGTTAACAAGGCGCAGGTGCGCGAGATCGCCGAGCAGAAGATGAAGGACTTGAACTGCGAGTCCGTCGAGGCGGCCATGAAGATGGTCGAAGGCTCCGCCCGGTCGATGGGCATCACGGTGACGGAGTAAGGTTCATGGCACACGAAAAGCGCATCAAGGCCGCGCGCGAAGGCATCGATCCGGCGAAGAGCTATCCGATCGCGGAAGCGATCAAGATGGTCAAGGAACGCGCCAAGGCCAAGTTCGACGAGACCATCGAGATCGCGATGAATCTCGGCGTCGACCCCAAGCACGCGGACCAGATGGTTCGCGGCGTCGTCAATCTCCCCAATGGCACCGGCCGCGCCGTGCGCGTTGGGGTCTTCGCCCGCGGGGCGAAGGCGGAGGAAGCAACTGCCGCCGGCGCCGATGTGGTTGGCGCCGAGGACTTGGTCGAGAAGGTACAGAACGGCCAGATCGACTTCGACCGTTGCATTGCCACGCCCGACATGATGCCGCTGGTCGGCCGTCTGGGTAAGGTGCTCGGCCCCCGCGGCATGATGCCGAACCCGAAGGTCGGCACCGTCTCGATGGACGTCGCCGGCGCGGTCAAGGCGGCCAAAGGCGGCGCGGTCGAGTTCCGCGTGGAGAAGGCCGGCATCGTGCAGGCCGGCATCGGCAAGGCGTCGTTCGCCGAGGACAAGCTGGTGGAAAACATCAAGGCCTTCGCAGACGCTGTGCAAAAGGCCAAGCCGGCCGGCGCCAAGGGCCAGTACATCAACCGGGTGGCGGTGTCTTCGACCATGGGGCCAGGCGTCAAGGTCGAGACCTCGTCCCTGTTCGGCTGATTGGCCGGGGGCGCTTCCGCCGACCGGGGATTTCCCCGGAAGGGGCTTGGCAAAGCCGCTGCAACGGGCTAAATGAAGGCCATGGGCGTGCCGGCCCGTTTGTCGGCACGCCTTTGCGCGTCCTCAAAATTCAACGGTGGTCTGGCCTTCGACCTTTTGGACATCCCGGCGGGACATCTGAAAGGAAGGACCGGATTTTCCCGCGAAAACCTGATGGCGCGGCGGCCGCCTCCGGCGACGGATGCGGCCACCTGTCCGAGACTGCCGGCGCCGAGGCCTGACAAGGCCAAGGCTTAATCCCGGCCCGCCTGCGCGAGCAGCCCGGGCATTCGAAAGCGGGGCCAGCATAGACGGGGACACGACCCAGGTTTGCGCGTCCGCGAGGGCGCGCCGGTTTGGTTCGAACCTCGGAGACCCGAGCGGCCTTAGAGACCGCGCCGGGGGGCAGGCTTTCAAGGCGTTGTCCTGCCTGGTTCGCTTCGCGTGAAGGCAATCCTGGCGGGACGGCTGGTCTCAAACCCGGCGGCTCCCGCAACGCGGAACGAGCCGTCAAACCGGAAAGAGCTTGCAGTGGATCGAGCGGCTAAGCAGGAGTCCATCACCGATCTGAACGGGGTCTTCAAGACCTCGAACGTTGTGGTGGTGGCTCACTATTCCGGCCTCAGCGTCGCCCAAATGCAGACCCTGCGCAGGCAGATGAAGCAGGCGGGTTGCTCGGTGAAGGTCGCGAAGAACCGTCTCGCCAAGCTTGCACTCAAGGACACCGACGCCGCCTCCATCGAGCCCCTGCTAAAGGGGCCGACCGTGCTCGCCTTCTCGGGCGATCCGGTGGCGGCGCCCAAGGTGGCGGTCGATTTCGCCAAGGCGAACGAAAAGTTCGTCATTCTTGGCGGGTCGATGGGGAAAACGGCACTGGACACCAACGGCGTGAAGGCGCTCGCCTCGCTGCCGTCGCTGGACGAACTGCGCGGCACCATCGTCGGCCTCATACAGGCGCCGGCGACCAAGATCGCACAGCTCACCACGGCGCCCGCGAGCAAGCTCGCGCGCGTGGTCCATGCCTATGCCTCCAAGAGCGAAGCGGCCTGACGGCTCAAACAAGCATTCTCTGGTTCGAACCTATAGGAACTGAACGATGGCTGACCTGCAGAAGATCGTCGATGAATTGTCCACTCTGACCGTCCTCGAGGCGGCGGATCTGGCCAAGATGCTGGAAGAGAAGTGGGGCGTTTCCGCTGCCGCCGCCGTGGCGGTGGCCGCAGGCCCCGCGGCGGGCGGCGGCGCGGCCGCGGTCGAAGAGCAGACCGAGTTCAACGTGATCCTTGCCGCCACCGGCGACAAGAAGATCGAGGTCATCAAGGAAGTGCGTGCACTCACCGGCCTTGGCCTGAAAGAGGCCAAGGATCTGGTCGAGGGCGCGCCCAAAGCGGTCAAGGAAGGCGTCAACAAGGAGGAGGCCGACAAGATCAAGGCCACCCTCGAAAAGGTCGGCGCCAAGGTTGAGCTTAAGTAAACGGCGCTTATTTAAGAGCGGCCCTCGGACGCGCCGCGGCGCGACCCGGGGTCTGGCATGACAAGTATCGGTCCCCGGAGCGCGAGACCCGGGGACCGCAAAAAGCCGAATTCGGACCGCAGGAGCGGGTATTGGCCCGCATCCAGGCCGAAACGGCGGCGGCCGGGCGGCGCCCGGTCCCCAAACAGGGCGGTGGCGGCCCGCATGAACCGGGGCCCAAGGATGGCGAATCAGGATTGATGGAAGCGGCGGCCGGTTACCCTCGAGGCGCCGCAGAGGCGGTCGTGAACGGCAGCGTTCGGATCACGATGAGAATGCGAAGAAGTAAAGCGTGCGGCGGTTCGGGCAAGGCCCGAATCACCTAGAAAAGGACAGTCCCGACGCCTGTCCGGATGGCCGCGATGATGGCGGCCGTCCGGAGAGGCGCCCGCGCTGCCCGCCAAATTCGAATCGAGAGAGAAAAGATGGCGCAGACGTTTACCGGTCGCAAGCGCGTACGGAAGTTTTTCGGATCAATCAAAGAAGTGGCGGAGATGCCGAACCTCATCGAGGTTCAAAAGGCGTCGTACGACCAGTTCCTGCTGGTGCGGGAGCCGGTGGGCGGCCGTCCCGACGAGGGGCTGCAGGCGGTCTTCAAGTCGGTTTTCCCGATCTCCGACTTTTCCAATTCGTCGATGCTCGAATTCGTCAAGTACGAGTTCGAGCCGCCAAAATATGACGTCGACGAGTGCCGCCAGCGCGGCATGACCTATGCCGCGCCGCTGAAGGTGACGCTGCGGCTGATCGTGTTCGATATCGACGAAGAGACGGGCGCCAAGTCGGTCAAGGACATCAAGGAGCAGGATGTCTACATGGGCGATATCCCGCTCATGACCAACAACGGCACCTTCATCGTCAATGGCACCGAGCGGGTGATCGTCTCGCAGATGCACCGCTCGCCGGGCGTGTTCTTCGACCACGACAAGGGCAAGACCCATTCCTCGGGCAAGCTGCTGTTCGCTGCCCGGATCATTCCCTATCGCGGCTCCTGGCTCGACATCGAGTTCGACGCCAAGGACATCGTCTATGCGCGCATCGACCGCCGCCGCAAAATTCCGGTGACCTCGCTGCTCTTCGCCCTTGGTCTCGACGGCGAGGACATCCTGAGCACCTTCTACAAACACGTACCCTACAAGCGCGCCAAGGAAGGCTGGCGCGTCCCCTTCGATGCCAACCGGCTCAAGGGCTACAAGGCGGTCAACGACCTGGTCGATGCCGACACCGGCCGCGTGGTGGTCGAGGCCGGCAAGAAGCTGACCGTGCGTCAGGCGCGCCAGCTTGCCGAAAAGGGCCTCAAGGCGCTGCGCATGGCCGACGAGGAGCTAATCGGACACTACGTTGCCGAGGATCTGGTCAACGCCAAGACCGGCGAGATCTTCATGGAGGCCGGCGAGGAGATCACCGAGAAGAACCTGAAGGTTCTGATCGAGGCCGGCTACAAGGAACTGCCGCTGCTCGACATCGACCATGTCAATGTCGGCGCCTACATCCGCAACACGCTCTCTGTCGACAAGAACATGACGCGCGAGGACGCGCTGTTCGACATCTACCGCGTCATGCGCCCGGGCGAGCCGCCGACGGTGGACACCGCCGAGGCCATGTTCCGCTCGCTGTTCTTCGACAGCGACCGTTACGACCTTTCGGCGGTCGGCCGCGTGAAGATGAACATGCGCCTCGACCTCGATGCGCCCGACACCCATCGCGTGCTGCGCAAGGAAGACATTCTGGCGGTCATCAAGACCCTGGTCGATCTGCGTGACGGCAAGGGCGAGATCGACGACATCGACAATCTCGGCAACCGCCGGGTACGTTCTGTCGGCGAGCTGATGGAGAACCAGTACCGCATCGGTCTGTTGCGCATGGAACGCGCGATCAAGGAGCGCATGTCGTCGGTCGATATCGACACCGTCATGCCGCAAGACCTGATCAACGCCAAGCCGGCAGCCGCCGCGGTGCGCGAGTTCTTCGGTTCCTCGCAGCTTTCGCAGTTCATGGACCAGACCAACCCGCTGTCGGAAATCACCCACAAGCGCCGCCTGTCGGCGCTCGGCCCCGGCGGTCTGACCCGCGAGCGCGCCGGCTTCGAGGTGCGCGACGTGCACCCGACCCACTACGGCCGCATCTGCCCGATCGAGACGCCGGAAGGTCCCAACATCGGCCTGATCAATTCGCTCGCCACCTATGCGCGGGTGAACAAATACGGCTTCGTCGAGACGCCGTACCGCAAGATCAAGGACGGCCGCGTCACCGACGAGGTGGTTTATCTCTCCGCCATGGAGGAAAGCCGCTACGCGGTCGCCCAGGCCAACGCGCCGCTCGATAACCGCAACCGCCTGACCGAAGACATGATCGTCTGCCGCCAGGCCGGTGACGTGCATCTCGTGCCGCGCGACAAGGTCGACTACATGGACGTGTCGCCCAAGCAACTGGTCTCGGTTGCCGCTGCGCTGATCCCGTTCCTGGAGAACGACGACGCCAACCGCGCGCTGATGGGCTCCAACATGCAGCGCCAGGCGGTGCCGCTGGTGCGCGCCGAGGCGCCCTATGTCGGCACCGGCATGGAAGGCGTGGTGGCGCGTGACTCTGGCGCCGCCATCGGCGCCCGCCGCACCGGCGTCGTCGACCAGGTGGACGCCACCCGTATCGTCATCCGCGCCACGGAAGAGACCGACCCGACCAAGCCCGGCGTCGACATCTACCGGCTGATGAAATACCAGCGTTCCAACCAGAATACCTGCATCAACCAGCGTCCGCTGGTGAAGGTGGGCGACCAGGTCGACAAGGCCGACATCATCGCCGACGGTCCCTCGACCGATCTCGGCGAACTGGCGCTCGGCCGTAACGTGCTGGTCGCCTTCATGCCGTGGAACGGCTACAACTTCGAGGATTCGATCCTGCTCTCCGAGCGGATCGTCAAGGACGACGTGTTCACGTCCATTCACATCGAGGAATTCGAGGTGATGGCGCGCGACACCAAGCTCGGCCCCGAAGAAATCACCCGCGACATTCCCAACGTCTCGGAAGAGGCGCTGAAGAACATGGACGAGGCCGGCATCGTCTACATCGGCGCCGAGGTGAACGCGGGCGACATCCTGGTCGGCAAGATCACGCCCAAGGGCGAAAGCCCGATGACGCCGGAAGAGAAGCTTCTGCGCGCCATCTTCGGCGAGAAGGCATCCGACGTGCGCGACACCTCGTTGCGCGTGCCGCCGGGCGTGCAGGGCACCGTGGTCGAGGTACGTGTGTTCAACCGCCACGGCGTCGAGAAGGACGAGCGCGCGCTCGCCATCGAGCGTGAAGAGATCGAGCGTCTCGCCAAGGACCGCGACGACGAGCAGGCAATCCTCGACCGCAACGTCTACGGACGGCTCGCCGAGTTGCTCGAAGGCCGCCAGGGCATCGCCGGTCCCAAGGGCTTCAAGAAGGACAGCAAGATCACCCGCGCGGTTCTCGACGAATATCCGCGCGCGCAGTGGTGGCAGTTCGCGTCGCCGAACGACAAGCTGATGGCGGAGATCGAAGCCATCCGCAAGCAGTACGATGAGTCGAAGAAGCTGCTCGAGCAACGCTTCCTCGACAAGGTCGAGAAGCTGCAGCGCGGCGACGAACTGCCGCCGGGCGTGATGAAGATGGTCAAGGTCTTCGTCGCGGTGAAGCGCAAGATACAGCCCGGCGACAAGATGGCCGGCCGTCACGGCAACAAGGGCGTGGTGTCGAAAATCGTGCCGCTGGAGGACATGCCGTTCCTCGACGACGGCACGCCGGTCGACATTGTGCTCAATCCGCTCGGCGTGCCGAGCCGCATGAATGTCGGGCAGATCCTGGAGACCCATCTGGGCTGGGCCTGTGCCGGCCTCGGCTTCAAGATCGGCAAGGCGGTCGAAGCCTATAACGGCAAGAAGGACGTCAAGCCGCTCAGGGACATCCTGAAGAAGGTGTATGGCGACGACGAGACGATCAAGTCGCTCAACGAGGGCGAACTGGTCGAACTCGGCGGCAACCTGGCCCACGGCGTGCCGATCGCGACGCCGGTGTTCGATGGCGCCAAGGAGGCGGACATCGAGACGATGCTCGACCTCGCCGGGCTCGACCATTCGGGACAGGTGACCGTGTTCGACGGGCGCACCGGCGAGGCCTTCGATCGCAGGGTCACGGTCGGCTTCATCTACATGCTCAAACTGCACCACCTGGTGGACGACAAGATCCACGCCCGCTCGATCGGCCCGTACTCGCTGGTCACCCAGCAGCCGCTCGGCGGCAAGGCGCAGTTCGGCGGCCAGCGCTTCGGCGAGATGGAAGTGTGGGCGCTGGAAGCCTACGGCGCGGCCTACACGTTGCAGGAAATGCTCACCGTGAAGTCGGACGACGTCGCCGGCCGCACCAAGGTCTACGAGGCGATCGTGCGTGGCGACGATACCTTCGAGGCGGGCATTCCGGAAAGCTTCAACGTGCTGGTCAAGGAGATGCGTTCGCTCGGCCTCAACGTCGATCTGCACAATTCCAAGCAGTCGCGGCAGGGTCCGGAAACGGCGGAAGCGGCCGAGTAACGATTGGTGTCGCGGCCGGGCTTCGCGCCCGGCCGGCGGCGCGCTGAGATTGAAAAATTTCGAAAGCAGCCGGCGATAGGCCGGCGTAGCGGAGATGGCGATGAATCAAGAGATCATGAATCTTTTCAGCCCGCAGGCTCCGGCTCAGGTGTTCGACCAGATCCGGATTTCGATCGCGAGCCCGGAGAAGATTCTGTCGTGGTCCTACGGCGAGATCAAGAAGCCGGAAACGATCAATTACCGCACCTTCAAGCCCGAACGCGACGGGTTGTTCTGCGCGCGCATCTTCGGGCCGATCAAGGACTACGAGTGCTTGTGCGGCAAGTACAAGCGCATGAAGTACAAGGGCATCATCTGCGAAAAGTGCTCGGTCGAGGTCACACTCAGCCGCGTGCGCCGCGAGCGCATGGGTCATATCGAGCTGGCCGCGCCAGTCGCCCACATCTGGTTCCTCAAGTCGCTGCCGAGCCGCATCGGCCTGTTGCTCGACATGACCCTGAAGGACCTCGAGCGCATTCTCTATTTTGAATACTACGTCGTGCTCGAGCCGGGCACGACCGATCTGAAGATGCACCAGCTCCTGAGCGAGGACGAATACCTCAAGGCGCAGGACACGCTGGGTCCGGACACCTTCACGGCCAAGATCGGCGCCGAGGCGATCCGCGACATGCTGATGGAGCTGGACCTCACCGCACTGCAGACGCAGCTGCGCGCCGATCTCGTCGAGTCCGACAGCGACATCAAGAAGAAGAAGTTCGCCAAGCGACTGAAGTTGATCGAGGCTTTCATCGCCTCCGGCAACAAGCCGGAGTGGATGATCCTTACCGTCGTGCCGGTAATCCCGCCCGACCTGCGGCCGCTGGTGCCGCTCGATGGCGGGCGTTTCGCCACCTCCGACCTGAACGGTCTCTATCGCCGCGTGATCAACCGCATCAACCGGTTGAAGCGGCTGATCGAACTGCGCGCGCCGGATATCATCATCCGCAACGAAAAGCGCATGTTGCAGGAGGCGGTGGAC
>Ga0210122_1000988_pt1 | contig 9941 bp, 7 predicted proteins | sample Muzzi_CordB_D2_FD_185530 | JGI IMG/M metagenome (GOLD analysis project Ga0210122, IMG submission 185530) | Wetland microbial communities from San Francisco Bay, California, USA, that impact long-term carbon sequestration - Muzzi_CordB_D2 (SPAdes) | ecosystem: Environmental > Aquatic > Marine >... | reverse complement strand
ATGGCAAGCGGGATCAGGATGCCGAATATCGCGACAAGTATGCCGCCGTTGACCAGACCAAAAAGTCGTAATTCTGCGGCACTGGGTTTTTTATGCGCATCATTCATCTTCAATCCAGTATGAATTTTTCGCGCCAGTTTTCAGGACCGTCCAACTTGGGCTGATCTTGCTTTCTCAATATGCAGTTTTCCAGGACCAGGTAATCCATCTCTGTGCGCATAAAACACCGGTATGCGTCTTCTGGCGTATTGACGATAGGTTCTCCGCGAACGTTAAACGACGTGTTGACGCAAACGGGGCAACCACATAGCGCTTCGAATTCCGTAAGCAATTGATGAAACCGGGGGTTCGTGTCACGGTGCACGGTCTGCAGGCGGGCAGAGTAGTCGACATGCGTAACTGCCGGGATTTCGGATCTAGGTATATTAAGTCGCTCCAAGCCAAAGCTGTTTTCTCCCTCGCCAGATACCTCCAGGCGTCTGCTGCTGGCGATCTGTGCCACCAGGAGCATGTATGGGCTGAAAGATTCATATTCGAACCAATCGGAAACTTTTTCCGCGAGAACCGCGGGTGCGAATGGCCGGAACGATTCCCGAAACTTGATCTTGAGATTCATCGTGGTTTGCATGTGCCTGGAACGTGCATCGCCAATAATCGACCTGGTCCCCAGGGCTCGCGGCCCGAACTCCATGCGCCCCTGGAACCAGCCGATGACATTCTCATCGGCCATCAGCTGCGCAATTTTGGGAAGCAGTTGCAGGTCGTTTTCAATTTCGTAGCGCGCACCAACACTGTCGAGATAGCTTACGATCTCGTCTTGGCTAAACGCGGGGCCGAGGAAACTGCCTTGCATAGTGTCGTTTTCGTGCGCTTCACGCGGGTTTTCAAGGTACTCGTGCCAGATGGCAAGCGCGGCTCCGAGCGCACCACCGGCATCACCAGCAGCCGGCTGTATCCAGATATCCTTGAATAACCCTTCGCGAAGCAGACGTCCGTTGGCTACGCAATTCAGTGCGACGCCACCGGCAAGACAAAGGAAATCGGCACCTGTTTCCTTGCTTACCGTTTTCGCCAGTTTTAGCACGATCTCTTCTGTGACCTGCTGAATCGAGCGCGCAATATCCATGTCTTTCTGCGTCAATTGCGATTCAGCTGCTCTTGGCGGCCCGCCAAACAAATTATGAAACTTCTCATTGGTCATGGTCAGTCCGGTGGCGAAATCGAAATACGACATATCAAGGCGGAATGTACCGTCTTCCTTGACATCGACCAGATGGCTCAGGATCAAGTCCACGTATTCAGGCTTGCCATAGGAAGCCAGGCCCATCAGCTTGTATTCACCCGAGTTGATCCGAAAGCCGACGTAGTACGTGAACGCCGAGTAAAGCAAGCCGAGAGAGTGAGGAAAATCTATTTGCCATTGTGGAACCAGCTGGTTGTTCTCACCCAGCCAGACCGAGGTGGTGGCCCATTCACCCACGCCGTCGTAACAAATGATCGCGGCTTTTGGGAAGGGCGAGGGGTAAAATGCGGAAGACGCGTGTGCCTGGTGATGTTCCGTAAACATCAAAGGCGGCAATTTTTTTTCGCAAATACCGCCCAGGGTTGAGAGTTCTTTTCTGAGGGTCTTTTTCAAATACAGTTTTTCCTTCAGCCAGACCGGTATGGCTGCGAAGAATGATCTGAAGCCCTTGGGCGCGAAAGCGAGGTAGGTTTCTATCAGTCGTTCGAACTTGATCCACGGCTTGTCGTAGAAAACGATGTGCGAAAGCTCGGACAGTTGCAGGTCAGCTTCCTTCAGGCAGTACGATATCGCGTTGGCGGGGAACTCGGCGGTGTGTTTCTTGCGGGAAAAACGTTCCTCCTGTGCGGCAGCGACGATCTTGCCATCGACGACGAGCGCCGCGGCGCTGTCGTGGTAATAGGCGGAGATGCCCAGAATGGCTATTGACACATCGAGACCCCTTGTTGTCGGCAATCTGGCGCTTTGGTTATTTATGCCGCCTTTTGCCTGTTCTGTACCGAATTATAGCCAAAGACCGCTTGCCTGGAGGTTTGGGCTTGTAGGAACCAACTGATTTCGTCAAATCTTGCGGTGTTATCATCCTCGCTTCGATAGTTCGGTGCCCTCACGTGAAAAGAGACACAAAAATAAATGTTGGAATATCGGTCATCAGCACCATTGTGGCCATCGCTGTATTTGGGGGTGCCTATGAGCTTTACGGGAATTATGAATATCGGAAATGGAAAGAAAGCTTCGCCCACAGCGTTGAGTGGCGGGGTGGGCTGACCGTGCCCTCCCCCGACCCGGTATTGATGTGGGAATACCGGCCCAACTTCGAGTTTCACAGCCGATATTCAATAAAAACCAACAACTTCGGGTTTCGGGACAAAAACTTCCACAAAAAGAAAGCCAGTAATGAATTCAGAACGGCCCTCATTGGGGACTCGGTGACATTGGGGCTGCGTGTCAGGCAGGGTTCCACATTTACAAGCTTGTTGAACAGGATGGCAAAACGACGAAACCCAGCGGTCAAGCAGGATTTCATGAATTTTGGTGTCGACGGGTACAACGCCATCCAGGTCTCGGAACTCCTCAGGACCAAGGTCCTGCAGTTCAACCCGGATTTGGTCATTTATGCTCTTTGTCTGAACGACTTCGATTTCGAAGATGCCTCGGGTCTGAAAATAAGGTATTTCCGCAAACCCAGGAGTTTTCTTCTCGAAAAACTGAAGTTGGCTTTCGGCCAAATTGCAAATTACGACTCGCTTTCCGATGAGGAATACCACGAGTTCTATTTTCGAATGAATCACCAAAGGGTGTATGACGAAATCAGGAATATGAAAACCCTGCTCGACTCGAGGGATATCGATTTTCAAATCGTGATACTTCCGATTTTTCCACCCGAGCAGCCGGATTTTAAGGACTATCCGGAAAAAGATATTCACAGCCGTATCGACACGGAACTGGACAAACAGAAGATTGTGCACCTGGACCTCTTGGATGCTTTCCGTGCGTCTGGCCGGTCACCAGGCTATTTTTCACGGGACGTATGGCACCCCAACAAAACAGGTAATTTATTCATAGCAAAACAGATTTATCATTTCCTGGCTCTGCGCTACGAGATATTCCGTGGTGCTCCGATTGCGAATAAATCATCTGCTACGAACGAAGGGCATTGAAACGGGCTTGATCAATTGAGTGGCTTGCAGATATTTTTCAGCGCCGCGCTGGCCGTGCTCCTGGGTCTGTCGTTCCTGCTGTCGACGCCGGAGCGACATGTTCCGAACACCGCGGGCGTGTCGCAAGGACTGGCCCCGCCTGGCGGCCCGGACCGGCTTGCGTTGATCATGCTGTTCGCGATTGGAGTCGCATACCTTTGCTACATCGTCCCGGGCTCTGCGTTCTGGGAGCCTGACGAGTCGAAGATCGCCTACCGCATGATGTCGGGCAACGGCGCTGCCCTGCAGGTATTTTCATCCGGCAGGTTTTTCCCGCTGGGACACCAGTTGTTCAACTTCTACGGTAAATTCGCCGAATCAGCCACGGAGTTTCACCTGTTGGCCTTGTTGCCGGTCTTCGCGAGTGCAGTGTGCCTCGCGGTGATTTTTTCCAGCGTGGCCTGGAGATACCGGGTATGGGTGTTGTTGGCCGCGCTGTCCGTTCCGTCGGTGTTCTATGTTTCGCAGTCATTTATCTACATGGAAAGGGATGTCATTTTTCTGCTGACGCTCTTCGTGGTGTTTTTCATCAGGGCACAACACTCGCCGGGTCCATTAAACGTGTTCATTACGCTTTGCAGCGCTTTTCTGGCGTTGTATCACAAGGAAACGGCGTTCCTGATCATCCTCGGTTTTTCCGTTGCCAGGCTCGTCGCTGGTGGCTGGCCCGGGTCTGCCCTGCTGACGGGGCACGAAAATGAGCCGCCCCGGCGCCGCACACTCGATATGGTGCTGACCGCGCTGTGCGTCGTATTCGTTTTGAGTTATTTCTACTTCACTTTGCCCATCCGTTCAGGGCAGGCGTACTACGCCAGTCATGTCGATGTGCTGTCGGCATTGAAAACAGCGCTGGCCAAAGACCGGGTCTTCCTGCTGTTCCTGTGCTTCATGCCCGTTCGACTTGCGCTGGTGTTTTCGCGAAAAGTGGCGTTCCACCCGGTCTGGGACCCGCTCCTTTGCGGCGTGCTGTTATTTTACGCGGGCAACCTGTACCTGACGCTAATTGGTCCCTATGCCTATTACCTCGCGCCCGGTGACTTCCTGTTCCTGGTCGCTTTGTTCGGATTGTTGGCAGGGTCGCGCAAAGGCATGCACCTGATACCGGTGGTTGCGGTTTGCATTTTGGCCGTCAACCTTCCGGCGACGATGGGCTACGCCAAGGCGTACAAAGCCTTGTCCGCGGATTATGCAAGGTCACTGGATTTTCTCCAGCAAGCGTCCCGTAAGGGTGCTCTATCCGTCTACGTGGCCGCGGAAAACAGTTGGCCCGCGGTGGGCCTGGAGGCGGCGTTGCGGCAGAGGGGGCTGTCGGTAAAGCGACATGACAAGACGCTCGAGGTTATTTCCGCAAGCCCAGGTCAAAGCGGCAGGCGGGCGGGCCCGGAAAGCCGGCATTTGATCTACGTGGGCTTTTATTCCTTCTGGTGGAGCGACGAAGAGTACTTGGCCCGCTTGAAGAGATATCAGCAGCCCGGTGCGGGCATGTCGCAGATTTTGCCTTCAGCTTCCGGGCGTCAAGGGCGCATGGAGCATGCGACCCACATCTTCGAAAAGCCCGGCGACGCATCCTGATTCCAGCCGGTTTGCCGGCGTGTATTCGTCGGGTCGCGGATTCATCTGAGAGCCATCGGCTCAATCGGCCGTCGTGGTCAACCGGCGTTCCAGTTTTTCCAGCAACCCCAGCGATTTTTCATCCGTGAATTTTACCGCGAACAGCTTGTCGGATTTCTCCAGTGCCTCGAGATCGCTCTCGACGAGGATGGCGGGATCTTCCCGTTCAGGACTCCAATCGATGTAGTGCATGTACACCCTTTTCTCGTCGGGCATCGGTGGTCGTTCGCCCGCGAATATTTCCAGGGCCGCTTTTTCGTCGAACCCGAGGCAATGCTTCTTGTGCTCGGAATTCAGGATCGCCGTTTGAAAGAAAACTTCGTCGGAACTTTTGGTCAGCCGAAGATAGTTTTTCAGCCTCTGACTCTTGAGGGAATAGAAGTACTTCACCACGAACTTTGTCGTCTCCCGGTTGAGACACCACCGGGACGAGCCGCTGTAGAAATGGGTCCAGCGCGTGTTCCTCGGCAACAGGCGCCCGTTGAGCATCGCTTCCGTCTTGCCGATCATCTTCATCAGGAAACGCTTGAACCGTGATTTGTCGCTCCTGGGTCCGCCGTAGCGGACGTCATTGACGGCTGCCCGCAGATCGACCAGGAAAAACTTTTCGATATGCCCATAGCCCCAGATGCCGGGAACCAACGGGTAGTAGTTCAGGAAATTCGCCGGGTAGTGGTTCGAGAGGAAGTCATTGATGTGCGATCGGTTCTTTATCGGAAAGTCCGTTCCGGCGAGAAACAGGAAATAGTCCGCGTCCGATAATCTGAGTCCGGCCTTGAGTAACTCGCACATCGTGCGTGTCTGGCTCCATCCGGCCCAGTGGACCTTGTTTCTTGATTTGAGGAAGTGAACGTTGTTCTTTCCCGGAATCTCGAAGTCCTCGAGGTCACTGCGCTTGTCGATGTGAACCACGATGTCCGAGTTCGGCCAGCAAAGCTGCCTGAGCAGTTTGTGAAAAACCTTCGGCTGGTGGTGAGCCATGATGATGAAACAGACTTTCACCTGCCGTGACCGCTCGGCACCGTCGGTCCGCATCATTTATCTTGCCCCGGCATCGCTAGCGATCCATGTAGGTCGCGCGGTCCCTGAGCGCCCGGAGGCGGTAGTAACGCGTTTTTTGCGGCTCGGGCGCTGGTTGTGGCGCAGGCAGCTTTTGGATGAAGTCGTCCATGTTGTCAGAGCCGAATATCTCAACCCGGGGGACGTAATGCGGGTTATCCCGGTCCGGCGCCTGGCCGCCCCGGCCACACACGGCCGACTGGTATCCCGCGGACGCGATGAGCCGTTGGATCTCTGCATTCGCCGTCGCGTACGGGTAGCAATAGCTGGTGATGGGCGTCGCCAGCTTTAGTTCCAGGGTTTCCTTAGACTTTTTGGCGTCGGCGAGGATTTCTTCGCGCGATAACTGCGTCAAACGCGTGTGGCTGCAACCGTGGGAGCCGAACCGCACGCCCTGGGACTGGAGTTCTGCAATCTGCTCCCAGTCCATCAGGCGGGCGGGGTCCCCCTCATCACTGTCCCACTCGGCTCGACCGCCCACGTAGTCCACCGGGACGAATACCGTCGCCGCAAACCCGTACTTCTTCAAGAGCGGCCATGCGTTGTCATAAAAATCGAGATAGGCGTCATCGAATGTCAGCACGACCGGTTTTCCCGGCATGGGACGCAGGTTCTTGTCGAACCAGGCATCGTGGAATCGGTCGATGTCCAGGCCGTGGTAGCCGTAGCGCTGGAGGTACGCCAGTTGGCGTTCGAATGCCGCGGTGCTGACACGGTAAGGCGCCAATGCCTCGGGCCCGTCATCCGCCACCCGGTGGTACATCAGAACGGGGACGATGGGGCTGACCCAGCAATGTCTCGCCTCCGCCGCGGTTACGACGCAGCCACCGCGTTTAATCGCTTCGTGCTCGAACTGGATATCCTCGCATATCAGTTCGCGGGCCGGTCGGGGCATTCTCATGTCCGGTGACGGTTCAGGCTGCCCAGAGGACTGCACGCGCCTGAACAACTGGACGCGGTAAAGTTCGGTGCGCAGTTCCCTGAAAAACTCCAGCCCGGGCTCGGAAGAAAAGGTCTCGCCTATGAACTTGGCCCCGATTTCGTTGAAATCGAAGCCGGTGTGCTCTTTGTCGTCGGACACCATATTGCAGTGCGTCATCAGAAGGTGTCCGCCCACGGGCAGTCTTTCCTTCATCTGCCGCGCGATCGCCGCGACCGCGGCCGCATCGCGCAGGTAATAAAGGACCTCGGAACACACGATGAGGTCGAACGCGCCATCGGGCAGACCGTTTGCGATATCGTGTTGTTGAAACCTGACATTCGCCGCACTGGCGCATCTTTTCTTGGCCCGCTCGAGCGCCCGCTCCGAAATATCCACCGCCAGAACGTTCTCCGCCTTCTCTGCCAGCATCTGGGTGAAAACGCCTTCCGCGCAACCCAATTCGAGCACTTCCGGGAAGGGATCGCCGGGGATCATTTCCAATGTGTGCCTGTATTTCCGCTGTTCGTAGGCGCTCTCGTAATCCCAGGGATCCTCCCGGGCAAACACTGCCTCCCAATAGCTTTTTTCTTCAGCTTCCTTTGCCATCAGAGCCCCCAGGCCGTCTTGTTCTCCGAATTGACGCAATCAACTGTCCGGCTGCCCGAAAGCCGGTTTCGGCATCATGCTTCGAGTGCGTCGCTTCCCCAGATTTTAACCAATTCAGCATCGATAATATCGCGTTGCCCCGCATTCAGCTGCGTTCGTCCCAGCACTCTTTTCATCACGCCGAGCAGGAACGGAGCATAACCCTGATACCAGCACTCGGGGTATCGACTCGTGAATAGGTCCTTGGTGATGGCTGCGTGCCTGAGGTTGTCAGTGAGATGCTCCATCGATGTTCCTGCCGAACCGGAGTCCTTCGGGTACTTTCGGTACAGGTATACTATATTTTCCAGCAGCGATAAATGTTGCGCACTGACGAGCGCAGACGCCAGAAACACCGGGTCTTCCCCATGGACGAGGTCCGGATAGCTCAGGTTTTCCCGCCGAACCAGCGTGGTGGAGATCAGGTAGCTGGTGTGCCACCACGGAATCCAGAGGCATTGTTCCGCGGCCAGGTGGGTGCGGGTTTTGTCGGGCACGGACATGACGTTGTGAATGCTCGACAAGTCGTTGCCGTGAAACATCGCCAGCGACCCCCGCACCAAATCGACATCGTCGTTGATTGCCCGGGAGTACAGGATTTCCATGGAGTCCGGAGGGAGCAGGTCATCCGCATCGACGAACCTCAGGTATCTTCCCCGGGCCGCCGCGATGCCCTCGTTGCGCGAGTGTGCCGGCCCCATGTTTGCTTTATTGAAAATGAGCTTGAGCCGGGCGTCACGTTGCGCGTAGTCCCGCAAAACCTCTCCGCTCTCATCGGTCGATGCGTCATCGATGCAGATGATTTCGATATCCCTGAATGTCTGCCCGCAGAGGGAATCGAGGCAATCACCAAGGTATTCTGCCTTGTTGAACACGGGAACGATGACAGAGACTTGGGCGGTCATGTTTGTCGGGAACTCCGCGGCTGGGGCATCGCGTGATTGTAACCCAAGGCCGCGACCGCCACAGGGTCTTTCATACGTGCTGCTGCGTAGCCCGCCAGGCGGTAAGACGGCGGCTGGTATCGTTTCCAATCGTAGCGACTGGGCATCATCGGCAAACAGGTGCTCCCGGACCTGTGTATACTGCGGCTGGGAGCGCCCGCGAGGCCGTTCATCCGCCCCGGAGAGGCCCGTTCCCGGTAACGTGCTCCGTGCAGCTGAGATCGATGACGACAATGAAAATTTCGGCCGTGATAACCTGCTACGAGTCGACCACGACGATCGGTCTGACGTTGATGTCCCTGTTCGGGCAGACCCGGCAGCCCGACGAAATCATCGTCACCGATGACGGCTCCGGCGAGGACACCTGCGAGTATATCGGCGAAATACTCAATACACTCAGCATTGCCAGCAAGATCGAGTGCGACTTCGTCACGCACGCACGCACGACCCCCTACAGGCTCAATACGATACGCAACAACGGAATCGAGGCGGCTTCCGGAGAACTCTTGTTCCTGGTCGACGGCGATATCCTCGTTCCACGGGACTTCCTGCTCGAACACGAGCGGATCCATGAAAAGGTCATCGCCGGAGACGGCAGCGCCCTGGTGTCATGCGTCAGAAGGAATATCGCGAGAGGTGGTGAAATTGAGGAGGGCCGCATATCTGAATGGGGTCATAAGCTGGACCGGTATTTGCTCGCGCATCACTGGTCCAACCTGGATCTTGAGCCAGAACAAACCCTGTCACAGGCAACTTTTCTTAAAAGGGACTGGGATCGGGTCGGGCGCTTCGACACGGACTTCGACGGTCATTGGGGTTTTGATGAAATCGAATTCGCATGGCGGATGAAAAAAGCGGGCGTGCGTTTGACCTGTCACGGGCTCGTTTACCACATCGACGAAGGCCCGGGCGCAGGGCGCAGGGATGCGAGCCGCAACAGCCGCTTGTACGAGCGCAAAACACAAGTAGACGTTTGATCATGAGTGTCTATGCCAAACTCAGGGATGTTTGGGCCCGGGTGCGGCCCGGTTCACCGGCCCTGTCCGTGATCGTCGCCAATTACAATAATGAACAATACTTGGCCGCCTGCCTCGACAGCGTGCTCACTCAATCGTGGAAAGACCTCGAGATCGTGGTGTGCGACGACTGTTCGACCGACGACTCAATTGCGATACTCGATGAATACGCAAACGCCCGCCCCGCACAAGTCAGGGTGCTGCAGAACCGTTCCAACATGGGTGTCACTCGCACGCGGCATCTCGCCATATGCAAGGCCCGCGGCCGCTACATCACCACGCTGGATGCGGACGACTATTACGACAATCCCGAAAAACTGCAAAGGGAAATGGAACTACTGCTAAACCACAAGGACAAGAGCGGAGCGGACATCATTGCTTTCTCAAATATTGCCCTCGTCAGTGATGACAGAACCCTGATCAGGTTGGCGGGCCAACCGGAGAATTTGAAAGAAGGCCGAGTCCTCAACGACATCATGTGTCGCTCCTGCATGATCCCGCGGGATTTTGTGATGCGGCGGG
>Ga0210122_1000983_pt1 | contig 9982 bp, 8 predicted proteins | sample Muzzi_CordB_D2_FD_185530 | JGI IMG/M metagenome (GOLD analysis project Ga0210122, IMG submission 185530) | Wetland microbial communities from San Francisco Bay, California, USA, that impact long-term carbon sequestration - Muzzi_CordB_D2 (SPAdes) | ecosystem: Environmental > Aquatic > Marine >... | reverse complement strand
CGACAGGCGGTTCCGTAAACCTTCTCTTTCCTTCCATCGATGACGGCATCGATGGTGTATTCACGGCACGGGCCGGCGGTGGTTTCGTAGGTCTTGGTTGGCACCACCGTGTAGTCGTTGCCGGTGTCCGGATTATGCCACGTCGATGGCACACCGGTGCGCACGTTTTCCAGGGTGGCCGAGGTATTCAGGCGATCGGTCGTATCCATGGACTGGCCGATCGCTCCGCCGATGGCTGCACCCGCCAGGGTGCCCGCAATAACGGCGGCGGTGCGTCCGGCACCATGCCCCCCGACCTGATTGCCGAGCAGCCCCCCGAGGATACCGCCGATTACCATGCCGCCCTGTTGTTTCGGGCCCTGGTCAGTTGCACAGCCGGAGACCGCAACCACGCAGGCAAGCACGATCGACTGTAAGGGTTTTGTGTTCATAGTCAAACCTCCTTGCGCGTTGTGCTGCCTGAAAATATCCCGAGTACTCCCCGAACGCTTCGTTGCGGACATCCAGCAGGTACGAGCACACACGCTATCACGGGAAAATCACGATTCGAGGTATCCGGAATTCTAACACGGCCGGCACCGGGGTACGTTACTGACTGCCGCCGCCGGGTACCATCCGCTCCATGAGGTTCATCGGGTTGGCCCGCTGAATATCGCGCGCACCCTGGCCAACCGTACTGTCCAACCGGCCCACATGCCTTTCCATGCGTTCCATGGATACCCGCATCGCTACTATTTCCTCCCGGATGGACGACACTTCGTCGGTCATCCGTCCCATCAGCCGGGTCATGGTCTCCAGGTGGTCGACCATTCGATAAAAGAGCAGACCGCCGGCGACCACCAGGATCACCAGGACGGCCATGGCGACAGGTGAGTGGTTGCTTGCGGGCTGTTGCACGACTCCCTCCTGGTTTACGGACCTGTACCCTGTAAGCTACCGGTGGGCGCGACGCAGTTACAACCAGTCGCTACCAGCGGACTCAATGCAGGCGTGTGAACTGCACTGCCACCTGCTTGCGGTATTCCTCATCAAATACCAGTTCGATGGAAATCCCGTCCGTATCATCCTCGATCCTGACCTGTTTGAGTTCCGGCAACCGGATGGCCAGATAGCTGCACATGGCGGCCGCCATGGATTCATCATCCATCTGGATCGCATGTGCCAGATTGGCGGCCGCGAACCGGGTACGCTGGTCCAGATCCGGGTTTTTGACCAGCTGTTCCCCGATCAGGATGCCCGAATCCATTTTGGCGTCCATTCGGTCCAGATAGGCCGCCTGATGGTCCGGTAGCAGCCTCTCGCGATCGTATTCGAGTTGTGCAATCCCGTTCAGAAGCACAGCCATGATTTTGCTCATATTCAATCTGCCTTTGTCTGGCCCGAATGATACAGGCATTCACAACCGAAATACCCTGAAATCCTACGGGTTGCCCACCGTTGGACATCCGTGCGCTGTCCGCCATAAACCGGCAGCGCAGGAAATCCCCTGTGATGGCATGCACAGATCCGGAAAGATTCCGTTACCTGCCGCCCACCCCGCTCATCAATGACTCAGACACCTTCATGCCCCGGATGCGGCAAAAATCACCCGGAATTCGGCACCCGGTTCCAGGTTGACCACGTCCACCCGCGCGGCCATTGCCGCCGCCAGTTGCTTAACGAGCGCCAGCCCGATACCGGTGCCGACCGTCTCGCGGGTCAGCTCGTTCTCCGAGCGGTAGAACAGCCGGAAGATTTTTTTCATCTGGTCCCGCGGCACACCGGGACCATAGTCCCGCACCCCGAACTGTACCCTGCCGTCCCGCAGTCGCCGGCAGTGGAGGTCGATGACCTTGCGTTCCGCTGCGGCGGAAAACTTGATGCCGTTATCGACCAGATTGATGACGATCTGGGTAAACCAGTCGGCATCGACCCGAATGACGGCGCGGGCGGCTTCCCCGTTACAGTCCACCCGCAGCTCGAAACCCGCGCGTTCGATCTGGGAGGCAATCCGGGAACGGATGCCATCCATGAGTTCGGCCACGGCAATGGGGCGGGTGTCGGCCGCCAGGTCATTGCGGGTCATGCGCGCCAGCTGCAGCACATTGCCGATCAGCCGTGACAGGCGCTCACTCTCGGCAAAAATATAATCGTAGTAGGTTTTTTTCTGTGCGTCGCTGGCCCAGCCCTCGCGTAACATCTCGCCGTACATGCGAATGGAGGTGAGCGGGGTCTTGAGTTCGTGGCTGACGGCGGAGACAAAGTCCTGCTGCTGGCGTGCCAGATCGATCTGCCCTGCCCCCATGCGGTACATGAGATAAAAACCGCCACACAACACCAGCAGCAGGATTGCCGCCGACCAGCCGATCACCCGGGCACCGGGTCCCGCGGGCAGGCGCGTGATGCTGAACAGCAGCTCCAGTTCGTCCAGCGGGGCCGACAGGCGTGACCGGTAGAGCAGCGCACCGCGCAAGGCTGCGGCACTGGACCGATAGGCCTGCGCTGCACCACCGCTGAAGGCCGTGAACACACTCCCCCGCCAGGCAACGATCAGGTCGCTCATCTGCGCCAGCGCGGTACTTTGAAATACCGGTTCGATCACCCCACGGAGAAACGGCTGCTGTTCGATCAGCGCCCCCTGGATATAGCGCTGCCCATCGCGCCAGACCTTGCGGAACAGTACGAAATGGCCGCTGTCGAGCAAACTGAATTCAAACGGATCGATCTCGCTCTCGAAGGCCAGGATGCGTAGCGGTGATTGATCCGGCAACTGAATCGTCGCCGACGGAGTCGCGGCGCCACCTGCTGCCCCCTCAGGGAAGGCAGCGGGCGCTCCCGGCACCGGTTCCGGCAAGGCGCTGCGTTCCTTGCGCATGCGTTTTGCGGCGAGCCGGGTACCGGTTGCGGTGTTCTGGCGGGCGACTTCGGCGGCCGGTTCGCCCTGGTAACGATAGTCCAGCTGCAGGTCCTCCACCCGGCCGAGGGCACGGGCCGGCGTGCCCTCCCGCTCCCCGCCGGGTACGCTCTTGCTGAGCCTGTCGAAAGCGGCCTGACCCGGCGCCGCCAGTTCCGCTTTCTTTTCGGAGGGTAGCGTGACATATTCATCGACGGACCATGCTTCCAGCGCGTCCTGGTCGGCGGCGGTCTGTGGCGCCTCCGGCCGTGGCGGCCGGTCCCGGGAAAGTTCTTCTGCCAAGCGCCGCCCTGCTGCCGGCTCCTTGCCGCCTCCATGCTCGCCTGCACCACCCTGCACCAGCCGGTTCCGGCTGAGAATCTGCTGAATCCGGTCCTGCAGGGCCAGTCGCTGTTCCAGCTCCGCGCTGGAAATCCCATAGGCCGCCGGCGAGGTCCCCGCCGGTGGCAACAGGGGGGTTGTGAAAGCACCCCCGGTATCGATCTGGAAGTAACCGATCAGGCCGGGTATCGAAGACTCGACCGGATAGCCCGACAGCGGCGAGCGCTGCAGGAAGTTGGCCGCCGGGTCACCGGCGACGTTGAGGAACGCATACTCGGCAAAGGAGCGTGCCTCCTCCACGGCGATCCAGCGGGCAAACTGGCTGTCGATACGTGCGGCCAGTTCCCCGGCCAGCCCCTGGTACTGGTGAAACGCCTCCCACTTCAACTGGCTGTACGCCTGGTAGATCAGGATACCCGTGGGCACGGCCAGGGCGAGGAAAAACACGACCAGCCGCCGCCGCAATGCTTTCCGGTCCAGTCCCGTGAGCGAGGTGTGCAACATGATCGAGGCCGCTACCGGATTCTGCATCCCTGATCTACATCAGAAGTATAATTTCGCACCCAGCCGCCATTACGCCAGGCAGTCACAAAACCCGGTTGACATTCCCGGCAGCATTGCGATCGCGCGTGAGTCATTCCGTTTCCTCAAGGGTTTCCTTATCGGCCAACAACCGGTATCCCGCGCCGCGTACCGTGACCAGGTAACGCGGTTGCGCCGGTACCGGTTCGATCTTGCGGCGCAGTTTGGCGATATGGATGTCAACGGTACGGGTTTCGATATCCGGATTTCTGGCATAGCCCCACACCCGGTTGAGCAGTTCATCGCGGGGTACCGGACGTTCCGCATTGGCCTGCAGGTATTGCAGCAACTCCACTTCACGGCGGGTAAACGTCAGCGTCTCCCCGCTCCGGCGGCCGGAAAGGTTGCGGCAGTCCACCTCCACATCGTCACCCAGCCGGATGGTGTGATCCAGATCGATCGCAATCCGTGCCCGGCGCAATACGGCCTGTACCCGCAACACCAGCTGCGCCACCGAGAAGGGTTTGGACACGTAATCATCGGCGCCCAGCGACAGGCCCTGGATAATATCTTCGTCGCCGCTTCTGGCCGTCAGCAGGATGATGGGCTGCTCCCGGTCCCGGGCGCGAATCCGGTTGCAGATCTCGAAACCGTCCATACCCGGCAGCATGACGTCCAGCAGGATGAGGTCATAGGCGCCGCTCAGCGCCCGGGCCAGGCCCTGCGGTCCGTCGCTGGCATTATCCACGTCGTAACCGTGGTACACGAAGACATCCAGCAATCCGGTACGGATCGCGGCTTCGTCTTCGACAATCAGGATACGGAGCTTGCGTTGCATGGTTGCCTGCTATCTGTCGGGTGACATCCATGTATAAATACAACCTCAAGGTAGCCTAGCAGCTTGCCCCCGTCACGGCATGTAAAACTTTTGTAAACCGGCCAGCCGGGGTTTTACCAAATGCTGTCTACCTTCCCTTCCACCCGCTGCCTAAACTGGATTCACAGTCCACACAGGCAACCGGGAGGTAACCATCATGGCATTGATCACACGGGTTTCACGGCTGTTCCGGGCCGATCTGCATGCAGTGCTCGACCGCATCGAGGAACCGGAACTTCTGCTGCGCCAGGCGGTGCGCGAGATGGAAGAGGATCTCGCCCGCGACGAGCAGCGCATCCGGCTGCTGCAACACGAGCAAGGAAAGCTCGGTACAAGGGAAGCGGAGCTCGAACAGTCGCTGCAGGAGATCGAGACGGAACTCGATCTGTGCTTCGCCTCTGCGAAGGAGGACCTGGCGCGCACCCTGGTGCGGCGCAAACTGGAGGCACAGCGGCTCGGCAAGCACCTGGCGCACCAACGCACTGCCCTGCGGGAAACCCTCGCCGGCCTCACGCAACGGGTCGAGGAAAACCGCGCACAACTGGAGGGCATGCGGCAGAAGGCCGTACTGCTCGCCGGGGAAGAGCACGCCGCACACGGCGACGCGGCCTGGCAGGCGCCGCAGTTCCCGGTGTGCGAGGCCGACGTGGAAGTGGCGTTTCTGCGCGAACAGCAGAAGAGGAGCCGGTCATGAGACGGCCGGACTTCCTCGAAGGCGTGGCCGTGGCGCTCATCGCGAGTATCGGTGGCGGCGTGCTGTATACCGCCGGCCTGGCGTTCTTTCCGGGCGGCGGGGTGCTACGCCTGCTGATCGCCGCCCTCGGCCTCGGCTATATCCTCTATCTGTTGCGCCGCAGTCGCGAGCACGTTGGCCGGATCACGGTCCCGGCGGCCTGGCTCGTGATGGCGGCAGTGACCTGGTTCAGCGCCGCGCCACTGGCGATCTACGTACTGGTGCACCTGGGCGCCGTCTGGCTGATCCGTTCGCTGTACTTCTATTCCAGTGTACTGTCCGCGCTCACCGACCTGTGCCTGAGCGGCTTCAGTCTGGCCGCGGCCGTGTGGGCGCTGCTCCATACCGGCAGTGTATTTGCCAGTCTGTGGTGCTTGTTCCTGGTACAGGCCCTGTTCGTCGCCATCCCGGCCACCCTGCCCCGCAGGCCCGGCGGGCAGCTGCAGCACCCGAACAGGGAAGACCGTTTTCAGCACGCCCACCGTGTCGCGGAAGCCGCGGTGCGCAAACTCTCATCCACCCACTGAACCTTCAAGGAGCTCTCAAATGAAATCGAAACTCATTGCACTGGCGTTGTTTGCCGTTACCGCGACCGGCGTGGTCCTGTTTCCGGCCTATCAGAGCGTCGGCGGAAACACCCCGGTCGAACCGCCGCCCGCCGTTCCGCCGATCATCAATCCACTGGCCAACGAGCGGTCACGGATTGACGTCGTGTTCGTCCTCGACACCACCGGCAGCATGGGGGGCCTGATCCAGGCCGCCAAGGAAAAAATCTGGTCCATCGCCAGCTCCATGGCCGCGGCGCAGCCCGCACCCGAGATCCGCATGGGACTGGTCGCCTACCGCGACCGTGGGGATGACTACGTGACCCGGGTGGTGGACCTGTCCACCGACCTGGATTCCATGTACGCCACCCTGATGGATTTTCAGGCCAATGGCGGCGGGGACGGACCGGAGAGCGTGAATCAGGCCCTGCATGATGCGGTGCATAAAATTTCCTGGAGCCCGAAGGAACACACCTACAAGGTCGTGTTCCTGGTCGGTGATGCCCCGCCGCACATGGATTACCAGAACGACGTCAAATACCCGGTCACCCTGACCGCGGCGCAGCAGAAAGGCATTGTGGTCAATGCCATCCAGTGCGGCCGGGACGGCGGCACCACCCCGCAATGGCAGCAGATCGCCCGGCTGGGACAGGGGCGCTACTTCCAGGTGGAACAGGCCGGCGGCGCCGTGGCAATCGCCACCCCCTTCGACGAGCGGCTCGCCAGGCTCTCCGCCAGTCTGGATGACACCCGCCTCTATTACGGCAGCCGGGAGGAGAAGGAGGAGCGCGAGCACAAGGTGGCGGCCACCGAGAAGTTGCATGCGGCCGCCTCGGTCAGCTCACGGGCCCGCCGGGCCGCGTTCAATGCCACACCGAGCGGCGCGGAGAACCTCCTCGGCGAGGGGGAACTGGTGGACGATGTCGCCAGCGGCCGTGTCGACCTCTCCAGCATCGAGCAGGACAAGCTGCCCGAGCCGCTGCAGGCCATGGCCCCGGCGGAACAGCAGGCCCTGATCACGGAGACGGCGGAACGCCGCAACGAACTGCAACGCCAGATTCGCGACCTGGCCGAGCAGCGTGCCGGCTACCTCAAAAAGAAAGTCGCGGAGGCCGGTGGCGCCAAAGATTCGCTGGACGAGAAACTCTACCGCACCGTCCGCGAACAGGCCGGCAAGGCGGGCCTGCACTACGAGGCCGACGCGGCAGCCTATTGATCGAGTCGCAACGCAAACAACGCCCCGGCAATACTGCCGGGTGTGGTAAAAAGGGGACGGAGGGATTAGATTTTAATCCCTCCGTCCCCTTTTCTTCCTTTTCTTCCGCAGGCAAAGCCTGCGATCAAACCAGATCCCGGGTTTCGCACTCGCTGCGCTGGCAGGTCCGTTCACGCGCCCGCTTCATCGCACCCGCATACCACTCGAGCTCGGTCAGAAACCGGGCCGCGCGCCGCGGATAGTTGTCATCGACCGGTGTCCCATCGTCCGTGAAGGCGTCCTGCACGGTCGGAATCGGCAGGAGGGAGGGAATGCTCGCCATCCCCATCTCCGCCAGCATGGCCCGCAGCGTCATCGCCGCGCGCACCCCCCCGAAAGCACCCGCCGAGTAGCAGACGATCGCCGAGGGCTTCCGGAAGTATTCCTCGAGAAAATGGTCCATTAGGTTCGAAAGCGCCGGTGGAACGGTATGGTTGTACTCGCCCGAGACTACGATGTAGGCATCTGCCGCAATGATGATGCGCGCGAGATCCTGCAACACCCCGGGCGCCTCGTGCGGTTCGTATTCCTTGTACATCCTGTCCAGCAGCGGCAAGGGATACTCCAGCGGATCGATCAGGGTGACTTCGTGCCCGCGCTTGACGCACTGGTTGACGATGAACCGCGCCGCTTTTATACCCTGTCGCGCCGTGCGCACGGAACCGTAGAGGACGACTGTATTCAGAGACATGTTCGTGACTCCTGCATGGAAGATGGAAGCATACTTACATTGCGTTATGGTTCAATCAGCGTGTGGTGTGGCGCCGGGATTTGTTTATTTCCCGAGTAATGGGAAAGTAAAGGCGGAAAAGGGGACATTCTGTTTTCTGATATCCATCAATCCGCAACGACAGCACCACGGCAATTAAAACAGCCGGAATGTCCCCTTTATTATGACTGCTTTTTTGGCCGGGTGCGGGTGGTGGGCGGGGCACGCAGCGGATCATCGGGCCAGGAGTGCTTGGGATAACGGCCCCGGAGTTCCTTTTTCACATCCTGATAGCTGCCCTGCCAGAAGGTGGCGAGGTCCCGGGTAATCTGCACCGGACGGCGTGCCGGCGAGAGCAGGTGCAGCAGCACCGGCACCCGTCCGCCGGCGATCCGCGGCATATCGGCCAGACCGAACATCTCCTGCAGGCGTACCGCCAGCACCGGTGTCTCCGCGCGATAATCGAGGCGCACCCGGGAACCGCTGGGCACGATCAGGTGTGCCGGCGCCAGTTCGTCGAGCCGGCGCCGTTGCGGCCAGGCGAGCCTTTCCAGCAGCAACCCGTGCAGATCGAGACGCTGCAATTGCGTCAGACGCGTCATGCCGTTGAGCTGCGGCTGCAGCCAGTCTTCCAGCGTGTCCATCAGCGCGGTATCCCCGGTGTCGGGCCAGTCATCCGGAAACAGGCGCCGCAGGAAGGCGATGCGGGCCTGCAACTGCCGTGCAGCGTCGTTCCAGGGTAGACACTCCACCCCACCGCGGTGGATACCTTCCAGTAGTGCGGCCTGCACGGCATCCGGGTCGGCGTCTGTCCACGGTTCGTCACGTAATACCAGTTCCCCGAGGCGTTGCTGGCGGCGTGCCTGAACGCACTGCCCGCGCTCGTCCCAGTGCACGCCGCTGTGCGCGGTGATGAGATCGCCGTGGTAGTGCAACAGCCGCTCGCGGTCGATTACGGCGGCGAGGTGTATGCGTGCCTCGCGGGCGCCGTCCAGGTGGGCGGCCACCAGGTAGTCGGCGGCGGCCAGCGGCTCGGCCTCGGCAACATAGGCGCCACGCCCGTTGCTCAGCCGGAAGCGGTTCTCGGCACCTGTCCGGCGTTGCGCGATGCGGTCCGGGTAGGCCCAGGCCAGGATGACGCCTGCAAGCACCAGGTCGCTATGGTCCTGCGGCGGCGGCTCGCATCCCAGTTCGCGTCTCCATTGCGCCGCCGTGGCACGAATTTGCCGCAGCAGACCGCGGTCGCCGCCGTGCGCTTCGCGGGTGCCACGCAACAGCTCCAGTCGCAGCACGATATCGGCCTCCCGGCTGCCGGCGCCGCGCAGCGGGTCACGTTCTCCCAGCAGCGCCGCCAGGTCACAGGCCAGGGCGCCGTAGCCGGCCTCCCGGCCGCGCAGCATCATGTGCGCCAGGCGCGGATGCGCCCCCGGCTGCTGCATGGCGCGACCGTGGTCGGTGATGCGGACAGAGGCGTCGAGCGCCCCCAGTCGCTGCAGCAGCCCGGTCGCTTGGGCGATGTGTGCCGCCGGCGGTGGATCCAGCCAGCGTAACTGGTCGACATCGTGCACCCCCCACTGGGCCAGCTCCAGGACCAGGGTCGTCAGATCGGCTTCCAGTATTTCCGGCGCGCTGTACGGCAGCAGGTGGCGGTGTTCCGGCCACAGGCGATAGCACACCCCGGGCTGCAGGCGCCCGGCCCGGCCGCTGCGCTGCTCGGCCGCCGCCCGCGAGACCGGCAGGGTAACCAGCCGGCTCAGGCCGGTATTCGGATCGAAGCGCTGCCGGCGCATCAGGCCCGCGTCGATCACCACACGGATGCCCTCTATGGTCAGGCTGGTCTCGGCGATGGCCGTGGCGAGGACCAGTTTGCGCTGGCCCGCGGGTGCTGGCCGGATGGCGGCATCCTGGGTGGCGGCATCAAGCTGACCGTATAGCGGCGCAAGGAGGACATCGGGACCGGGCGGCAGCGCCAGCAGGGCGGCCTCCAGCGTGCGGATCTCGGCCATGCCGGGCAGGAACACGAGCAGGCTGCCGGCCTCCTCGCGCAGGATCGTCACCACCGCCTGCGTCACCTCGTGAAGGAACATGCGACGCTCGCGGGCGAACGGCGCACGCGTCGGCCGGTAC
>Ga0210122_1000982_pt1 | contig 9982 bp, 10 predicted proteins | sample Muzzi_CordB_D2_FD_185530 | JGI IMG/M metagenome (GOLD analysis project Ga0210122, IMG submission 185530) | Wetland microbial communities from San Francisco Bay, California, USA, that impact long-term carbon sequestration - Muzzi_CordB_D2 (SPAdes) | ecosystem: Environmental > Aquatic > Marine >... | reverse complement strand
ATCGATTATGGTCGACGTTTACCCGGCGGCACGCATCTCTGCCTTGACACCCCAGCCTCCCTTATCATATACTCGCCGGCAACAGTTTCGGTTCCGCCGGCGGCGGATTGACAAAACCGGCAGGGTGATTTCGGAAATTCTCAGCATAATAATTTGGGCGGTGTAAATGAAATTATCAGAAATAGTTGATGCACTCGAGGCGACTGTCATCAATGGAAATAACCACTTGGAAAAAGAGATTAACACCTGCGGTGCCAGTGACCTGATGAGTGACATACTGGCCGGACTGTCCGAAGGGTGTATTCTTCTGACAGGGCTGACTACCGTCCAGGTCATCAGAACCGCTATGGTGGCGGGGGTTGGCGCGGTCGTTTTTGTACGGGGTAAAACACCGCCCCAGGAAGTAGTCGATCTGGCCCGGGAGCAGGAGTTGCCTTTGATCACCAGCCCATATTCAATGTTTGTATCGTGCGGCAGGCTGCATGCCTGTAATTTAACCGGCCTCGACGGCAGGAGATGACGGGAATTGAAGAATGAAGAATGAATATTTAAGGTATTCTAACCTTATATCATCCTGCCGCGCCAATGTCGCGTCTCAGTGGAAGGAAAAATGTATGCGGTTCGCTTCACCGGGTCATTTGTCAATTTATAAATCGATAGGATTCCTCAAACCTTCAATTGATGGTTCGCCATGACAGCTATAAAGAAAAGCTACTACATCAAATCAAGAGATTTCATCCGCGCCGGGGAAGCATCCATCAAGATTCAGAGCCTTCTCAAATCCCTCAACTTTGATTCAAAACTGATACGCCGGGTAGCCATATGCGGTTATGAAGGAGAGATGAATGTCGTCATGCACGGCGGTGACGGATCACTGAGTTTCGCGATCAATACCGGCGAGCTGGTTATGGAAATATCCGATGACGGACCCGGGATTGTTGATATTGAAAAGGCCATGCAGAAAGGATTTTCAACGGCTTCCGACGAACATCGTGAAATGGGATTTGGCGCCGGCATGGGACTGCCGAATATGAAAAAAAATGCCGATGATATCATCGTTGAGTCTGAAAAAGGTCAGGGAACCCGCGTCCGGATGGTATTTTTCATCGAATAGGGAGGTGATGCCGGTTGACGGATAAGCAACAGACCTCATGCTTCGTTCATTTCGATAGGAATCTGTGCCGGGGCCATGCCGCTTGCATACGCGCCTGTCCAACCAAAGCCATTCGAAAGGTAGGCAAACGCACGGTCAATGTTGTGGATCAGTGCATCGGATGCGGTGAGTGTATCCGGGTATGCGACGCCGGCGCGGTGAGCGCGGCGGCGACCGGAGCCGGAAATATCGGCCGGGATCAGGTTGCCATCGCCCTGGTCTCTCCGGTTCTTTACGCACAGTTTCCGGGCGTCATGCCGAAAGATATCCTGATGGGACTGCGGCAAATGGGTTTTCGGCACACCATCGACATGTCGTATTTTCTGGAAATATTTCATTACGCCACTGAAGAGTTTATCAATCGCAATCGTAAATCACACAAAGCCCCCTGGCCACTGATCTCGCCCGTCTGTCCGGTGGTGGTGAGATTGATTGCATTTCAGTTTCCCAGCCTCATCCCTCACGTCCTGCCCGTGCTGAGGCCGGCAGCGCTCATGGCCCGGGAAGTCAAACGACGCATTATCCCGATGTACCAGGAATCAGGCGATGCGGTTGCGTTGTATTACATCAATCCCTGTCCCACCAAAATGGATCCAATTTGCAGCAATCCGGATAAGCCGCCGGCAATTGCTGAAGTTGCTCTGGGGATCAATGAAATTTTTCCGGAATTAACCTGTCAGGTTGAGCAAATTAAAGCGTCCGATGCGATCCCGTTTGACCAGACTCGATTTGAATATGAAACCTGTGCCACGGGCAATGCATCCATGTGGGCCATGTCCGGCGGTGAAATTGCAGAAATGGATTTCGATCGCACTGTAGCCGTTTCAGGACTGCAGGAGACCATCACGTACCTTCAGAAGATTGAGATGGGGCTTTTCAAAGATATCGAGTACATCGAATTTCGAACCTGCCGGGAAGGGTGTCTGGGAGGTGTGTTGACGGCCATCGATAAGTATCTGGCCAAGAGCGCCGTTCAAAAGATGGTCAAACTGTTCGGGCTCGGCCGGCGCCTGACCCGGGAAAACATATTGCGCATGTATGAAAAAGGACAATTTCAAACGGAAAAAAACCCTGCCAGATTAACCGATTTATATGGAACCAAAAAAGAGGCCCTGTCCCTCGAGTTGTTGCAGAAAAGAGAAGAAATCATGGAACTTCTCAAAGGCACCGATTGCGCTGCCTGCGGTGCGCCCGACTGTCGGACATTTGCCGAAGATATCGTGCGCGGCACTGCCTCATTGCAAGATTGTCTCTGGATAAATGCCCACAGCACCACCAAAAGTAAAAGGAAAAGGGGGAAAAGTACCATGACCGTGAACGATCTTGTGAAACGTTTTGGTTTACAGGTTGTCGCCGGTAACGAAGGCCTCGATCGCCGGGTTGAAGACGGCTACTGCGGCGATTTGCTCAGTGAAATTATGGGCAATGCTCCCGAAGGTTGTGTCTGGCTGACCATCCAGGGGCATCAAAACATTGTTGCCGTGGCGCTTTTGCGTGATATGGCCGCCATCATAGTTACCGGCGGCCATACGCCGGATGATGAAACTCTGCAAAAGGCAAACCAGGAAGGAATCCCCATTCTGCTCTGGTCCGATTCGGCTTATCAATTGGCCGGACGCTTGTATGCGATGGGAGTGGGCAATTCCGGGGAGGAGTGATACGAGGACTGAGCGATGAGGGCTGAGGACTGGGGTAGCCGATTGCGGATTTCGCATAGCGGAATGGGGAATAGGCAACCCCATCAAATCCTAACCCGGAAGAGCCGGAATTGAAAATTGAAGATTGCAAATTGAATATTTATTGATATCGCTTCGCTCCGTCTTTTTAAAATCGCAGCGCCGAAGGCGGACATTAAATATTCAATCTTCAATCGAAAATATTCAATCACTACAAGATATGGCAAAACGCCCGCTAAAAAAATACAAGGCCGACCTGCACATCCACAGTTGTTTATCGCCGTGTGGTGATTGGGACATGAGCCCCAAAAAGATTATTAAAAAAAGCCGGGAGGTCGGCCTTGATTTAATTGCAATCTGCGATCATAATACGGTCGAAAACGCCGGCGTCGCGATGCGCGAGGGCGCCAGACAGGGTGTGCGGGTTCTTCCGGGAATGGAAATATGCTCCAAGGAGGAGGTCCACATTCTGGCTTTATTTGAAAAACTGGATCAGGCCCTGGACATGCAATCATACGTGTATGCGAATTTGCCCGGTGAAAACAAGCCTGAGGTTTTCGGCTGCCAGGTAGTGGCCAACGAAAACGATGAAGTCCTGGGTGAAAACCCGCGGCTGCTGATTGGAGCAACCCGCTTGGGGTTGCACGGCATTGTGGAAAAAACCCACGAACTGGGAGGACTCAGTTTTTGTTGCCATGTTGACCGACCGGCCTATGGAATCATTAACCAGCTGGGCTTTATCCCGGCGGATCTGGCGCTGGACGGCGTGGAAGTATCCCGCCGAGTTAAGCTGGCGGATGCCTACAAAACCATCGCGGGAATCGAAAAATTTTCCTGCATCACCACATCCGATGCCCACTTTCTGGCTGACATTGGAAAAGTGTGGACCTTTTTTCAAATGGCCGAACCAACGCTGGCGGAAATCCGCAAATCACTGCTGCAGCAAGAGGAGAGGAGGATTCTGGTCTGATTGCGTGAGCTGTCACTTCACATACTCGATATTGCCGAAAACGGAATCACCGCCGGTGCCGACTGTATTCAGATACTGATCAACGAGGCCCCTGATAAGGATCTATTGACCATTGTCATCGAGGACAACGGCCACGGTATGCCGGCGGAAAAACTTCAAAAACCGACCGATCCGTTTATTACCACCCGCACGACCCGCCGGGTCGGTCTGGGCCTTTCTCTGCTGGCAGCGGCGGCAGATCGATGTGACGGTAAACTGGAGATTGAAACCGAAGCCGGCCGGGGGACCCGGATTGAGGCGACATTTCGCTACAACCATATTGACCGTGCGCCGGTGGGGGACATGGCCGCCACCATCACCACATTGATTATGGGCAACCCGCAGGTTGACTTTGTCTACACCCATATCATCGATACCAAAGATTTTGTCCTGGACACCCGGGAGCTTAAAGCGGACACGCAGGATCAGTCCCTGACGGATCCGGTGCTAATTTATCATTTAACCCAGAGCATCCGCAAATCGATTGAGGAGCTGGCGTGAAGCAACGGCAAATCCGAAATCACGGAGGAAAATTATGGCAAAATTAACGATTGACGATCTGAAAAGAATAAAAGAAGAGACAGCCAAGAGTACTTCTCTGCGAGAAGGCGCTGCCAATGTAAAAATTACGGTCCATATGGGTACCTGCGGCATTGCCGCCGGAGCGCGCGAGGTTATGAATGCCCTGATGGAAGAGCTGGCCGAATCCGATCGCTCTGATATTCGGGTGGTGACTTCAGGGTGTATGGGCATGTGCAGCAGCGAACCCAATGTTACCGTGGAATTGCAGGACGCCGAACCGATAGTATATCAAAAAATGGAAGCCAACCGCATGCGCCAGGTCTTCAAACGCCATGTGCTGCTGGGGGAAGTTCAAACTGATTTTGCTCTGGGGAAGATGTAGCTATGAAAGTTGACGGCAAAGACATTCGCACGATCTGGCTCGATAAAGATGAACGCACCGTTAAGATCATCGACCAGCGTAAACTGCCCCATGAATTTGTTATAGCGGACTTAAAAACGGTTGATGACACGATCGAAGCCATCCAGGACATGTATGTCAGGGGCGCTCCGCTGATTGGCGCTACCGGCGCTTACGGCATGTATTTAGCCGCACTCAACGCGAAGCACGATCCTATCGATCAGGCGTATTTGATAAAAGAAGGCGATCGTCTCAAATCAGCCCGGCCCACGGCCGTCAACCTGGCCTGGGGCGTGGACAAGGTTTTGGCGGCCATTTTAAATGTGTCGGATCCCGCCCGCATAATCAGTTTAGCCAGAGAAACCGCCGCTGCCATCACCGAGCAGGAAGTGGAAAACTGCCGCCAAATCGGGCTGCACGGTTTGTCTCTAATCGAGCAGTTGAGCATCGGCAAAGGTGGAAAAACCGTCAATGTGCTCACCCACTGCAATGCCGGATGGCTGGCGTGCATTGAACACGGCACCGCTACCGCCCCCATCTATGCCGCTTTTGACCACGACATCGATATCCACGTCTGGGTCGATGAAACCAGGCCGCTGAACCAGGGAACCCGGCTGACAGCCTGGGAACTGGGCAAACACGGCGTCAAACATACGATCATCACCGACAATGCCGGCGGATATCTGATGCAGCATGGAATGGTGGATATGGTCATCGTCGGCACGGATCGAACCGCGGTATCAGGCGATGTGGCCAATAAAATCGGCACCTATCTCAAGGCACTGGCCGCCTGGGACAATCAGGTGCCATTCTATGTGGCCCTGCCCTCGAGTACATTTGACTGGAATATTAGAGACGGTATCAAGGATATCCCCATCGAACAGCGCGATCCCGATGAGGTAAAGTATGTCTATGGTCTGGATCAGGATCGACCGACGCATGTCCTGATCTGCCCGCAAACCAGTCCGGCCGCCAATTTCGCCTTTGACGTCACCCCGGCCAAATATGTCACCGGTTTCATCACCGAACGCGGAATTTGCAAAGCGACGGAAGCAGATATTCGAAGTTTGTTTCCGGACAAGGGCAGATGACGGAAGCCAGATAGCAGAGGACAGATGACGGAAAACGGAATTCGGAAGTGTGAATTCGGAATGCGGAAGGAGGAAAAGCGTAAACAAGCTCATAGCTGATGGCGGATAGCTCATGGTTCGGAGTGCGGAGGACAGAGGTAAATAGAGAGTTATTTGTTATTCGTTATTGGCTATTGGTATGAAAGGAATGATTTCTATCAACTATTTCCTGACGTTGCAAAAATTCGACCATTTACCGAAAACAAAACGATCATAACGATCCCAACGATCCTAACCATCTCAACGATCCTAACGAACTAGAGGAATCGGCATGCTGACAGATCTCGAAAAAAAAATCATTGCTTCGCTCCAGGAAGATATGGCCATCACCGAACGCCCCTATCTGGTAATTTCAGAGAAGCTGGGGATATCTGAGGAGACATTGCTTGAAACCCTGCAAAGTCTCTGCAACCGGGGAATTATCCGTCGCTTTGGCGCTACTTTACGGCACCAGAAAACCGGGTTTACCGCCAATGCCATGGCTGCCTGGCAGGTTGACGAAGATCGCGTGGTGGAAGTGGGTAAAAAGCTGGCATCTTTTAAACAGGTCTCCCACTGCTACCGGCGCAATCCCACTGCCAGCTGGCCCTTTAATCTTTACACCATGATCCATGCCAATGATGAGGAGTCCTGCCGTCAAACCGCCCGCAATATGTCCCGCAAAGCCGGAGTTGAAACCTATTCCCTGCTGTTCAGCCGCAAGGAGCTCAAAAAGACCTCGATGGTGTATTTCCCTTCGGATGAAGATGATTGAAAACAGCCACCAAAAGTATGCCCCGTGACACGCCACATATCCTGCTGATCAACCCCTGGATTCACGATTTTGCCGCCTACGACTTCTGGGCCAAACCGATGGGATTGCTTACCATTGCCGGCATCCTCAGGGCTCACGGCATCAGGCTGTCCTATATCGATTGTCTGAACCGTTTTCACCCCCAGGCCCCGAAGACCGACGCCTCCGCCCGATACGGCCGCGGACCTTATCTAAAAACTCCTATTCCAAAACCAATCGGACTGCATGATGTACCGCGTCAGTATTCCCGTTACGGCATAAAACCCCAATGGTTCAAAGCCGATCTTTTAAAACTTACCCAGCCCGATCTGGTGCTGGTCACCTCCCTGATGACGTACTGGTATACGGGCGTCCAGGAGACCATTGCAAATATCCGATCTGTTTTTCCGCAAACACCGGTCGTGCTGGGGGGTATTTATGCCCGGCTGTGCACCGACCACGCCCGCCGTCACGCCGGCGCAGATCATGTTGTTGTCGAGCCGGCGGAGCACAGTCTACTTTCCCTGGTACAAAATTTTACCGGTTTTTCGGCGACCGCCACATTTAACCCGGACGATCTGGATTCCTACCCCTACCCGGCCCTGGATCTTCAAACCGCAATCAACTATATCCCCCTGTTGACGACCAGGGGGTGTCCGTTTAACTGTGCCTATTGTGCCTCCCATTTTTTAGAACCCCACCGCAGGCTGCGCAGCCCTGAATCCGTTATTGAAGAAATCAAATACTGGCATCGCAGGTACGGCATAATCGATTTTGTTTTATACGATGATGCCTTTCTGGTGGATGCCGAGCGGCATGCCGTTCCCATTTTAGAAGGGGTCTGCAGCAGCAATTTCAAAGTTCGCTTTCACACCCCGAATGCGCTGCACATACGGGGGATCAATCCAACGACTGCCCGGCTCATGTATCGAGCGGGGTTTACCACATTGCGGCTCGGCCTGGAAACTGCGGAATTTGATCAACGGCAGGAATTGGATAAAAAAGTTTCTGAAAACGAGTTTAAGCGATCCGTAAACTGTCTGATCGATGCCGGTTTTAATAAAGATCAGGTTGGTGCGTATCTGCTGGTCGGCCTTCCCGGCCAAAAAATCAGCTCCGTTGAACAATCCATCAAGACCGTAATCGCCAGCGCCATCACGCCTGTGCCGGCGTATTACACGCCGATTCCCCACACCGCCCTGTGGCCGAAGGCAGTCGCCGCTTCCCGCTATGATATCACATCCGATCCGATTTTCACCAACAACGCCGTTATGCCCTGCAGTAAAGAGCCTTTTTCCTGGGATATGATATCGCACCTAAAACATTTAGCTGCCGGGTAATGGGTGGGGTCATTACATTATTCAGTGCCTTCAAAATAAAGATTAATCGAGTTGAAACGAAATGCTTTAGAGTATATTTAAATCCCAAATATCAAGCACCAAATTGCAAATAAATTCCAATACTCAATGACCAAAACGTTCAGAGCAGTTGAATCCATTCTCTGAAAAACCCGGATCGGCCAACTATAAATACAAATTGTGCAACTTTATGATAATCAGCAGCTTGACCTGCGACGAGTTTCAATTGGTCTGAGTTTATCTCAACGACAACCGTTTCGAATCTAGAATTTTGGTCATTGGGATTTATTTGAAATTTGGTGCTTGGAATTTTCATTGATTGATTTAATATTATCTAATAACAAGAGAAACAAAAAATTCATATATCAGCGAGCAAAGGAGACGTACAGATGCTTCACCTGAAATCAGTTGATTTAAAAAAGCAAAAAATTGAGACCCTGGCAATTGCGGTATGCGAAGATAAAGATATCCATGATAATCCCGTAATTTTAGCGGTCATTAAAAAAGCGCTGCAGCTCAATGAGTTTGATGGGAAAAAAGATCAGCGAGTGACCCTCTACGATTTGCCGGAAATGAAGGCTCAGCGGGTGGTGCTGACCGGTCTCGGGAAATTCGAAAACCTTACGCCTGAAACCTTGCGGGCGATGGCCGGCAAAACCGTGAAACGCTGTATCAAAAATGAGCTGGCGAACCTGTGGTTTGCCGTACCCGGAGCCGATAAAATGAATTTAGAGCCGTCGCAAGCCATAGCGTCCATGCTGGAGGGCGCTTACCTCGGCAACCACATCTTCCAAACCTACAAAGGTGAGCAGGGAAAAAAAGCGCTCAAACAAATCAATTTCCTGGTTGCGCCCCGGGTTGCCAGAAAATTCCGTCCCCTGTGTTCAAGCGTCGCTACCGTTTGCGAGGGCACCTGCCAGGCCCGTGAGTGGGTCAGTACGCCATCCAACGAAAAGACACCGGAAAAATTTACCCGTTCCATCGTCAGCCTGGCAAAAAAACAGGGCCTTAAGGTACAGGTATTAAATGAGGCCCAATTAAAACAAAAAAAATTCGGCGCGCTGCTGGCGGTGGCGGCCGGCAGTCAAAGCAAACCCAGCCTGGTGATTCTGGAGCATAAAGTTCCCGGCGCCAAAAAAACGGTGGCCCTGGTGGGAAAAGGCGTAACCTTTGACTCCGGTGGTTTGAATATCAAAACCGGCAACTTCATGGCCGACATGAAGTCGGATATGTCCGGGGCGGCGGCCGTGGCCGCCACCTTAATGACTGCCGCCCGCTTAAAAACCAAAGTCAACCTGATCGGCGCCATGCCCATTGTCGAAAATATGCCGTCCGGCACCGCAATCCGGCCCGGAGATATCATTCGAAGTTATGCCGGCAAAACCGTTGAAATCGGCAATACCGATGCTGAAGGGCGATTGATCCTGATCGATGCCATGTCTTACGTGATAAAAAGATACAAGCCCCAGATGCTGATTGACCTGGCAACCCTGACGGGCGCTTGTGTGGTTGCCCTGGGCGAAAAAATTGCCGGTGTATTTTCCAACGATGACGAACTGGCTGATTCAATCACGGCTTCAGGTGAAAAAACCCATGAGCGCTGTTGGCGAATGCCGCTGCCTGAAGATTATAAAGAGCTTCTCAAAAGTGATTTTGCGGACATCAACAATATGCCCGGCAGCCGCTATGGCGGCGCCATCACCGCCGCGCTGTTTTTATCCGACTTTGTCGATGATACACGCTGGGCCCATATCGACATAGCCGGCCCGGCCTATCTCAAAAAGGAAAATGCCTACTGCGGACCCGGCGGGTCGGGTTTCGGGGTGAGATTGCTGACCGAGTTGCTGGAGCCAATCTGATTCCTTCAGCGCTAAGTTGTTTTTGGATGGGAGGGATTGATATGTCTATCTTGTCGGACCAAGCTATGTGCTTAAATTTTTTAAAGAAACCTTCCAAATATAG
>Ga0210122_1000978_pt1 | contig 10000 bp, 6 predicted proteins | sample Muzzi_CordB_D2_FD_185530 | JGI IMG/M metagenome (GOLD analysis project Ga0210122, IMG submission 185530) | Wetland microbial communities from San Francisco Bay, California, USA, that impact long-term carbon sequestration - Muzzi_CordB_D2 (SPAdes) | ecosystem: Environmental > Aquatic > Marine >... | reverse complement strand
GATACCGGTACGGAAACAGTGAATCCACGGGCCTATGACAACCTTTTGCTTGGCAGATACTTTTTCTACAAGTTTCAGAACCGCGCGGAAAACCTGAAGGCGCGTGCCTATTTCGAGGAGGCGGTTCGGCTGGATCCCGGGTTTGCCACGGCCCATGCGATGCTGGCCTGGACCTACGCCTTCGAGGCCATGAACGGCTGGGCGGATGACCGGCCGGCCGCGTTGCAGCAGGCTGAACGCATCGCCACGCGCGCTATCGAGATCCAGCCGGTGTTGCCACTGGCCTATTTTGTGCGCGGCCTGTCCTACCGGGAACGGCACGAATACGTCAAGGCCCTGGTCGAGGCACAAAAGGCCATTGAATATGATCCCAGCTATGCCAACGCCCATGTGCTGCTCGCCACCCTGCTGTACTATGCCGGCCGTCCGGAAGAGGGCCTGGAGCGCATACGGGAAGCGATGCAGATCAACCCGCATCACCCCTATAACTACCACTTTCACCTGGGCCAGGCCTACTTCGTACTACACCGTTACCGGGAGGCCATCGATGCCTTCAACCGCGGACTCTCCAGCTACCCCGCCTCGGAACGCATGCGGGTCTGGCTGGCGGCCGCCATGGCACAGTCAGGCGACATTGAAGAGGCGAAATGGGAGGGCGAACAGATCATGGCTGCCGATCCCGGGTTCTCGGTACAGCGCATGGCGCAGGCCTTTCCATTCAAGAATCGGGCTGACACCGAACATTTTCTCGCTGGCCTGCGACTGGCCGGCCTGCAATAATCTGCTTGCCGGCGTGCCTTCGAGGCTGGTGGCTATGTGCACACGCACACAAAACCTGCCACTCACTGGTAATGCGCTAATGACGTGCTTTGCCACCTAAACCGTAATTTCAGTGTACTAAATCAGATGTCTGGTAGACTGTATTAAAGGAGTTACCTGTGCCTGGTAAATAACGGTATTATCACGCAGTAGAGAGAAAAGTCGACGCCGATCCCTGATTGTGACATTCAAGTACCCTGTCCCCTTGATACCATCGATTCCCGTACAGCACTGGTTGCATAACAGCCTTGTTGATACATGTTTTTATTCATTCGGCTGGCTGCTTATGCTAGCGCCATTGTTGGTGTTCAGGAACGATATCTATCAGGCGTTGTACTACTCTGGCTCTTTGTCGGAGATCAATGCTCACCCGGAACTTATGTTCCCTGCGGTGCTTGTCCTTGTTGTCTTTATGGTGAACTACGTACACAGACACCTGACATTTGCGCTTGTATATGGTGATAGGGAGGAATTCGAGAGCCGCAAAACAGCCTACCTGGTGTTGCCTTTAATCATGGCCATAATTACTGTCGGGTTTGTATATTTCAGTGTGTTTGCGGTTTTGTTAACACTTTCGGTGATGTGGACAATGTACCACTCAGTGGCCCAGAAATACGGCCTGACACGAATCTATTCGCGCAAGGCCGGCTATGGTGCATCGTGGCTCGACAGGGCCGTCATTTTTAGCTGGTTTGCATACCTTGTTTTCGCACTGGCAGATAAGGAGAAAGATACTTTACACAATTTCAGCGCCGGGCAGACAATACTCGATCACATTGGCGACTACGTTGGGTTGATGGGGACAATCTCCTACGTAATTCTTGCCGTTGCACTGTTTTTTACGATTATTTATATAGCAACCGAATATGGAAACAGGCACAGGATCAGCATCCCGAAGAATCTCTATGTGTTTTCCGTACTGCTTTTGTACTCGATCTTTCTCTACGATTTGGTGGTTGGCTATATTGTTTTTGCCTTTTCACACGGAATTGAATATATCGCTTTCGTGAACATGTATATCAAGAAGAAGTACCGGCAGCGCCCCTCGTCACGTTCCTTTCTGGCTCAGGCCTCCAGAAAGCTCTGGATTTACAGTGCCCTGTTTTCGCTTTTGATAATTTCACTCTGTCTGATCGGGATCAACTATGACAAGGGGGGGTTCGCCACCTATATCGTCGGCAGTTCTTTTCTTCACTTTTTGTATGATGGATGGATATGGAAATTGAGGAAGCCCTGCGTGGGAAAACCTCTGGATATCAAATATGCAAGTACATAAGTATCCCTGCATGCAATTTTCTGGTCGGGACCACATCAGAAGTACAACCGGGCTCGAAACGAAAATCGCCGATCAGGTGCCACGCATCAGCGGGAATTTCCGGGTTCGGGAACAGCAAGTCCCGTGCCATGTCCAGACCTTCCCCGGCCTTGTGCCTGCTAGCCCGGCACGAAATTGATCTTCACCTGATCCAGAGGGTCTTGGCATTGACGAATTCGCGGATGCCAAGGCGGGACAGTTCCCGGCCGTAACCGGAATGCTTGATGCCGCCGAAGGGCAGGCGCGGGTCGCTCTTGACCATGCCGTTGACGAAAACCGCGCCGCATTCCAGTTGCCGCGCCACCCGCTCGCCACGGTCGCTGTCCTGCGTCCATACGCTGCCGCCGAGGCCGAAATCGGTGGCATTCGCAATCCGTACCACGTCGGGCTCGTCCCGGGCGCGAATCACGGTCGCAACCGGTCCGAACAGTTCCTCGTGCCAGGCACACATCCCGGGCTGCACATGGTCCAGGATCGAGGGCTGGTAATAGGCCCCGCCGCCACCCTCCGGATTACACCCAGTGACCGCCACGGCACCCGCGGTGATGCTTTCCACAACCTGGCGGTGCAGTTCATCCCGCAGATCAAAACGTGCCAGCGGACCGATCCGGGTTGCCTCATCCAGGGGATCGCCGATCACCAGCGCCTCCACGCCCGTGCGGAAACGCTGCACGAATTCCTCCGCGACCGCCTCTACCACGATAAATCGCTTGGCCGCGATGCAACTCTGTCCATTGTTCAGAAACCGCGAGGCCACGGCATTGGTGGCCGCAAGCTCCAGGTCGGCATCCTCCAGTACCACAAAGGCATCGGAACCGCCCAGCTCCAGCACGGTTTTCTTGATCATGGAACCCGCAGTGGCCGCGACCTGGCGGCCGGCCGGCTCGCTGCCGGTCAGGGTCACTGCCTGGACCCGCGGGTCGCGGATCACGGCCTCCACCTGCGCGGACGGGATCATCAGGGTGCAAAACACACCTTCCGGGAAACCGGCCTCCCGGAACACTGACTCGATGGCGAGCGCACACAGGGGGACATTGGAGGCATGCTTCAGCAAGCCGGTATTGCCCGCCATCAGCGCGGGGGCGGCGAAGCGGAACACCTGCCAGAACGGAAAATTCCAGGGCATGATCGCCAGTACGGTGCCCAGTGGCTGCCAGGCCACCAGGCTGCGGCCGGCGTCCGACTCGATGATCTCGTCCTCCAGGAATCCCGGTCCGGCATCCGCGTAGTACTCGCAGACCCAGGCACACTTCTCGATCTCCGCGCGCGCCTCCCGGATCGGCTTGCCCATTTCACCGCTAATGATTTCGGCATACTCATCCAGATGCCGGCGCAGCACAGCCGCCGCCTGGCGCAGCAGTCGCGCGCGTTCGGCCAGCCCGGTATCCCGCCAGGACACGCCGGCCCGGGCAGCCCCCTGCAGTGCGGATTCCAGTTGCGCGGGGGTGAATGCATCTACCACCCGGAGTGTATTACCATTTGCCGGGTTAACAGATCTGAATGACATACCTGGGTCTCCTGTTTATGGCTGCATTATGATTTATCGGATTACACTGGCGAACCATCCTTCCATGCTCCGCATACTGACCGCTCTTGTCCTGTCGGCCGCCGTCACCACCTGCCTGGCCAAACCGGCCCCCCTGAACGAACAACGCGAGCAGTTCCTGAAGGCGCGCAAGGCCTTGCAGAACCAGCAACTGGGCCGCTACCGGGAGCTCGCCGAACAGCTCCGGGACTACCCGCTCTACCCGTATCTGCAGTATGCAGAATTACGCACCCGCCTCGCCACGGCCAGTGAGCAGGAAGTCACCCGCTTTCTAAAGACTCACGCGGACCTGCCCCTGGGCACACTGCTGCAGCGTGCCTGGCTTAACAGCCTCGCACGCCAGCAACGCTGGAAACTGTTTCTGAAACACTACCGGATGCCGCAACCCGTCGAGCTGCAATGCTACGCCCTCCAGGCGCGTCTGCAAACCGGAGACCGACAGGGCATCGAGAAGGATATCCTGCCATTGTGGCTGGTCGGAAAGTCACAGCCAGATCCCTGCGATCCGGTGTTTGAATACCTCTATGCAAGCGATTACCTGAGTGACGAACTGGTGTGGCAACGCATCCGCCTGGCTATGAAAAACAACCGCACGAGTCTGGCGGGCTACCTGGCACGACGCCTGCCCGACAGCGGTGAGCAGTGGGTCGCGCTGTGGCGTCAGGCACACAGCAATCCGAGCGCGACGCTGCGCAACCCGCGCCTCGAGGACGACACCCCGCTGACACGGGAAATCATCCTGCACGCCCTGCGGCGTCTGGCACGCTTCGATCCCGTTCAGGCCCGCGAGAAATGGCAGGTGATCGGGGCTGGCTATGACTTCGACGACGCGCAGCGCGGTGCCTTCGAACGCTATATCGCCCTGCTGGCGGCCCAGAGTCATGAACCGGCCGCCCAGGACTGGCTCGAAGCCCTGCCGCAGCAGGTGCAGGACCAGCGCATCCGGGAGTGGCTGATCCGCAGCGCCATCAGAAACCGCGACTGGGGCGCCGTCCTCGAGCATATCCGGGCACTGCCGGCAACGGAACGGAACGCCGACGAATGGCGTTACTGGCGAGCCCATGCCCTGGAAAAAACAGAGCAACGCCTGCCGGCCATGAACCAGTATGCCTTCCTGGCCAGGGAACGCAGCTACCACGGTTTTCTGGCAGCGGACTATTTGAGCTGGCCGTACGAGATGGGCCACACCGCACTGGAATATGACCCGCCGGAACTGGAGGAACTGCGCCAGCGACCCGGCCTGGTGCGCGCGCACGAACTTTACCTTGCTGATTTGCTCAGCGATGCACGGCGTGAGTGGGCCCATGCCACCCGGGACATGAGCAACACAGAACTCAAGCTGGCCGCAGTCCTTGCCAGCCAGTGGGGCTGGAATGACCGGGCCATACTGACCATCGCCCGCACCGGGGACTACGCGGACCTGAAGCTGCGCTTCCCCCTGGAATATGCGGACCGTGTACGCCTGCATGCCGAAAACAGCGGCCTGGATCCCGGCTACGTGTTTGCCGTAATCCGTCAGGAAAGCGCTTTCAACCGGCAGGCCCGCTCACCCGCCGGCGCCCGGGGCCTGATGCAACTGATGCCGGCAACCGGCAAATTGACCGCACGCAGCAACCGGATCAGCTATCACGGGACCAGCCAGCTGTATGACACCGACAAGAACATCCAGCTCGGTACCAGCTATCTGCGTCAGGTCATGGACCGTTTTGACAACAATCCGGTACTCGCAGCGGCTTCCTACAATGCCGGCCCCCACCGTGTGCAACGCTGGCTGCCGGATACCGGACCGCAGTCCGCGCCCAGCTGGATTGCGAATATTCCGTACAGCGAGACCCGCCAGTATGTACAGCGCATCCTCGCCTATTCGGCCATCTATGACTGGCGCATGGAACGCCCCGTTACCCGGCTGGCGAAGCGCATGCCAGCGGTGCTTCCCGGGACACATTATGAGGATTCGAGACAGTAGGATGCAGGTTTTTATTACACGATCAGCCTGACTGCGGCTGCATGACACAGGCAGAATATCCATATGAAAAACCACACCATTTGCATACTGGGCGGAACCGGGTTCGTGGGTCATCACCTGGCCAACCGCTTGACGCAGCAGGGCTACCACGTGCAGGTATTGACACGCCGGCGCGAACGACACCGCGCACTCCAGGTCAACCAGAACGTCCGGCTCATCGAGGCCAACATGCTGGAGCGGGACGTGTTGCAACAGCAGTTTGCCGGGGTCTCTGCCGTCATCAACCTGGTCGGCATCCTTAACGAGACCGGCGGGGCGGGTGGCGGGTTTCAGGCCATCCATGCCGAATTGCCGCGGACCATCGCACACGCCGCCGTGGCAAGCGGGGTGCGCCGCCTGCTGCACATGAGCGCCCTCAATGCCGATCCCGGCGAGACGCACAGCCGCTATCTGCAAACCAAGGGCGCCGGCGAGGACCATGCCCATGCGGCGGCGGATGCGGGACTGGCGGTGACCAGTTTCCGGCCGTCGATTATCTTCGGACCGGGCGACAGCTTCTTCAATCGCTTTGCGGCGCTGTTGAAACTCTCGCCGCTGGTGTTTCCGCTGGCCTGCCCCGCCAGCCACTTCGCCCCCGTCTATGTCGGGGATGTGGCCGCTGCGTTCTGCCGTTCACTGATGGATGAGACCACTCATGGCCAGCGCCTGGAACTGTGCGGGCCGGAAACCTGGACGCTCAGCGAACTTGTCGAGTACACCCGCGACCTGCTCGGAATGAAACAGGAGATCCTCGGCATGGGGGATGGCCTGTCGCGCCTGCAGGCGCGACTCCTGGGCCTGATGCCGGGCAAGCCCTTCACCCTGGACAACTACTATTCACTGCAGAAAGACAGTATTTGCCAGGATAATGCCCTGCCGGCCCTCGGCATCTCCCCGACACCGGTCGCGGCCATCGTGCCGGGCTACCTTGCCGACCGGACCATGCGTGGACGCTACGATGGCTATCGCCGTGCGGCGCGGCGGCAATGAGCGCGCGCGGCGCAGGTATCGACAGGAGCTGAGTGATGGAAATCTATCTGGTCGGCGGTGCGGTGCGCGATGCCCGCCTCGGGCTGCCCGTTCGGGAACGGGACTGGGTGGTCGTCGGTGCCACGGTGGATGACATGCTGCGGCTGGGTTACAAACCGGTAGGCAAGGATTTTCCGGTATTCCTGCATCCTGAAACACGGGAGGAATATGCACTGGCACGTACGGAGCGCAAGACCGGACCGGGCTATACCGGGTTTGAGACCTGTGCCGGCCCGGACGTCACCCTGAAGCAGGACCTGCAGCGGCGCGACCTGACCATCAACGCCATGGCAGAAACGGCGGAAGGTGAAATCATCGATCCCTACGGCGGAGTACAGGACCTGGACAACGGCGTACTGCGCCATGTGTCGCCGGCCTTTTCCGAGGACCCGGTCAGAATCCTGCGGGCCGCGCGATTTGCCGCACGCTTTGCACACTGGGGCTTCCATGTCGCCCATGACACCACTGCCCTGATGCGCCACATGGTCAGCAGCGGCGAAGTGGATCACCTGGTCCCCGAGCGGGTCTGGGCGGAATTTACCCGGGCCCTGGGTGAACCCGATCCACAGCGGTTTTTCGACGTATTGTATGGCTGCGGCGCACTCGCCAGGCTGTTTCCCGAACTGGAGTCACTGTACCTGGACTGCCAGCGCCCGCTGCACCAACCGGCGGACGGGGTCTTCCCGGTCCTGGAGGCCGCCACTGCACTGAGCGACAAACCGGCTGTCCGGTTCGCGGCGCTGATTTGCGATCTCGACCGCACCCATGACCCGGACACCGCCATGTCCCGACTGCAGAACCTGGGGGAACGCCTGCGAATACCGAACGCCTTCCGGGAACTCGCGGAACAGGCCCTGCGCCACCGCGACCGGGTGCACCGGGCACCCGGTCTGTCCGCGCCCGAACTGCTCGACTTGCTGAGCGCTCTCGATGCCTTCCGGCGCCGGGCCCGCCTGGAAGACCTGCTGCGGGTGTGCCAGGCCGAGGCCTGCGCACTGGGCCGGGAACCCGCCGGGGACTACCCGCAAGCCAGGCTGTTGCGCCGGGCACAGGCGGTTGCACTGGCCGTAAAGACGGATAAGATGGACACTGCTGAAATATCCGGCAAGGCAATCGGTGACAGGCTGCGCCAGCGGCGTATCGCAGCGCTCGAGGAATTGCTTACCGCCCGGTAACGGGAGCAATACCGACACCGTTCACGCCAGTTTCTGCACCACATTGAGGCACCCGGCCCAACAGCGGCATCTGTGCCGGGATAGGGGTATGATGCACGCACCGGCAACCGGCCCCAAACTGAACACCTTCTAGAGAACCACTAGAGAACCACTAGAGAACCACTAGAGAACCACACCAGAGGACATGATGAACACCGCAATCGATTCCAGCACGACGCAATACGCCTTCTCCTTCAAGGAAGGTGACGGACACAACAAGCAACTGCTGGGTGGCAAGGGCGCCAACCTGTGCGAAATGACCCAGATCGGCCTGAATGTACCGCCGGGTTTCGTCATCAGTACCACCGCCTGCCTGGCCTGCCTGGAATCCCCTGATCGGAATCTGCCGGAGGGCCTGAGAGAGGAAGTCGCGGAGCAGATTCGGGCCCTGGAAAAAGCGACCGGCAAGGGCTTCGGCGATCCGGATAAACCCCTGCTGGTATCGGTCCGTTCCGGCTCGGCGCTTTCCATGCCGGGCATGATGGATACCATCCTCAACCTGGGACTCAACTCGGAAACCCTCGCCGGCCTGATTCGGCAGTCCGGCAAGGAGCGCTTCGGTTACGATGCCTACCGCCGCTTTATCCAGCTGTTCGGCAAGGTAGCGCTCGGCATTGCCGACGAAAAATTCGACGAGCCCTTCGAGGAACTGAAGCGGCGCGAGGGTGTCAAGGCCGACCTGGGCCTCAATGCAAGCCACCTCAGAGAGGTTAGCGAACTCTTCCTGCAGGTCGTGCAGGAGGAAACCGGCCGGCCCTTCCCCAGTGATGTCTTCGAGCAGCTGGAAATCGCCATCAAGGCCGTTTTCGGGTCCTGGATGGGCAAGCGTGCCGTCGATTACCGCAAGGAATTCCATATCACCGCGGACATGGCGAACGGTACCGCCGTCAATGTATGCACCATGGTATTCGGCAACATGGGCAGCGACAGCGCCACCGGTGTCGGCTTCACCCGCAACCCCGGGACCGGCGAGAACCTCATGTTCGGCGAATATCTGGTCAATGCCCAGGGCGAGGATGTAGTGGCCGGCATCCGCACACCGAAGCCGGTGCAGGAAATGGAACAGGAGATGCCGGAGATGTACGCGCAGCTCGTTGCCCTGCGTGACCGGCTCGAATCGCATTACCACGAAGTACAGGACTTCGAGTACACCATCGAGAACGGCACCCTGTACTGCCTGCAGACCCGCAATGGCAAGATGAACGCCACCGCCAAGGTCCGCACCTCGGTGGAAATGGCCAGCGAGGGCCTTATCGACCGGGAACAGGCCCTGCTGCGCGTAGATCCCGAGGAACTGGAGCAGCTGCTGCATCCGCGCCTCGATCCGGGTCATGAAATCGCCCCGGTCGCACAAGGGCTGCCGGCTTCCCCGGGCGCCGCGTCCGGCGCCGTGGTCTTCGACGCCGACCGTGCCGAACTCCTCGGGCGGGCCGGGGAAAAGATTCTCCTGGTACGCGAGGAAACCAAGCCCGAGGATATCCACGGCTTCTTTGCCTCCCAGGGCATACTCACCAGCCGCGGCGGCAAGACCTCCCATGCCGCGGTGGTCGCACGCGGCATGGGCAAACCCTGTGTCGCCGGTGCGGAGGGTATCCAGGTCAATATCCGTAATCGCCAGGCGACGGTAGGCGAGAAGGTCCTCCACGAAGGAGACATCATCACCATCGACGGCGGTACCGGAAACGTCTATCTCGGCGAGATTCCGACCGTTCCCCCCGAGTTTTCCGCCGAACTGCACACCCTGCTGGGATGGGCGGACGCGGTGGCAAAGCTCAAGGTCATGGCCAATGCCGACACCGTCGATGCCGCGCAAAAGGCCCGGGAATATGGTGCAACCGGCATCGGCCTGTGCCGCACCGAACGCATGTTCAATGCAACGGAGCGGCTACCCGTTGTGGTGGACATGATCCTGGCCAATACCACCGAGGAACGGCAGGCCGCGCTGGACCTGCCGGACCCACGTCAGCCAGGTCGCCGCCAACGGCAAGATCGTCATCGAGCCGCTGCGCAACCTGCCGCGCATCAAGGACCTGGCCTGTGATATGGCGCCCTTTTTCGATAAGTGGCAACGC
>Ga0210122_1000975_pt1 | contig 10021 bp, 6 predicted proteins | sample Muzzi_CordB_D2_FD_185530 | JGI IMG/M metagenome (GOLD analysis project Ga0210122, IMG submission 185530) | Wetland microbial communities from San Francisco Bay, California, USA, that impact long-term carbon sequestration - Muzzi_CordB_D2 (SPAdes) | ecosystem: Environmental > Aquatic > Marine >... | reverse complement strand
TTGTCTGAAATTTTTGTTCGTGGTGTTGTTTTGCCTGAGTCGTTTGTCTGAACCTTTCTCATCTCTGAAATTATGGACTGTGCCTTATTTTTTGAAGATGTGATTGTAAAGCCTATATCAAGGCCCAAGATTGCACGGTGAATGATTTGGACATAAGGCTCACCTGTTCGGGATTTCTCATGCTCTAAAATTGTCTGGGCTTCCGGTGTCAACATGAGTTGAATCTGCTTGCAACCCTGTTCGAGTTTTCTTTTACGCCAGCGTTCCCGTCGCTTTCTATCTGTTTGTCGCCTTTGTTCTATTGTCAGCATAAATTTTCCCCTTCAACGCTTTTGATTAACGCTTGACTTAAGCGTTTTATATGGGCGTTTATATACAACAGCACCAACACTTTATATCAGGGTGTTTAGTACAGGTCAACACCAAAATCAAATCACTCAAAAAAGAATGACCACATGACGATATTGATGATGTGATTAACGTGGTGATTAAAGATCTACAAAAAAACAATCTGCTTCCACAGAAATGAAATTAAGATAAGCCGTTATTTGTCCTCGGTTCATAAGGTGATAAAATTCGAATGATATCAGGTTGGGTCAGTAAGATGTGCCATATTATGTCAAAAAATTATGCATTATTCAACTTTGACTGCCAGCAATACAACGCAGTCCATACCTGATAGTAGGCATCTTGACGCAAGTCATCACCGGTTGAAACGATATTGTTCTTGACGTTTGCATAATCAATATCATGGGCGCAGTTTGACAAGTAATCCGCCCAATCGTTTTTTGTGATTTTCATACGGTATTGGTAATCTGCATGTTTTATTCCCAAAATTTCAGATTCATCAGAATAGCCATGTAACTTCTTTGCCAACCGGACAAGATCATCCTTGCACCGCGACCGGATCATCAATTCGCCGCGTTTGCAGTATCTGTCAAACACTGCCGAGAAAAAACCGTCTCTAGTAAAAGTCCACAAAATCAACCTCCGTAGTTATAACTGATTCATATAAACGCCCTTTATTTTTTCCGACTGGACACATAAATAGTCTAAATAGTGCCCATCTATTGAGGGGGCGGGGAGTTTTTGTCCTAAATCCTTGAATATAGCGGTTGTTTAGAAAAACTCCCCAACCCGTCAATTATATAGATATTACCTCAGTTGAAATCCTGTCAATCAATTAAATGAAAAGATTATACGATGATGGATTTATCACCCAAAGACAACAAAGGCATGTACTTTAAAGATCTTTCAGAAATTCAGCCCATAGATCCCTTGATAGGCCTTTGTGGATTTAATATAGAGGACTCATGGCTAAAAAGCACGTTCCGGCCCCATTAAGTTTTAACAATGAGTACAAAGCCCAAATTGTTCGTAATTTTGAAGCGTTGTAGAGAATTCAGCGATTGACAATCCAGACTCTCTCTGTTAGTTCCATCAAATCTTTATTGGGAAGCAGCGGTTTGGATTTAAACTAAAATGGCGCCGAAAAATAGCTGAAACCTAAGTTGAGCGATTAATGAAATAATTTAGTTTATACTATTCTGCCACTATTTGAAACGCTCAATTTAGGTGAAAATAAATGTGGGGAGTTGTGCAGTTGATCAAACGAATATTGCTGTTGGTAATACTGTTGCTCATATTTCCAGTTGTAAACGGATGGGCACTTCAACTGGTTGAAAAAGACGGTCTGCTCCTTTACTTTCCCGAGAAGGAGGATCAAGTTGCCACACAATTGTTGGAAAACTTTCAGAAAATTGTCACTTTCCTCTCAAGTCAACACTTAACGATTCGCTATCCCCTGCATGTGGTTCTGGACGAGGAATTAGATTTACCTGAAGTGCGTGTAAACATGATTCCTCATCGCGAGATCCGCATCCCCCTTCGGGCCCCCGGCGTAATGGAAGACGGCTACACCGAGTCTGACCCTTGGACCTATTTTCTTTTTCGGGGTCTTTGCTTACAGGCCATATTTAATGTTCGTGACGGCATCCCTGCCAAGGCGCATACGGTGCTTGGGGAAATCATTTCACCCAACATTGTCCTGCCGGAGTGGATTTTAGACGGCCTCTGCGCCTTGCTTTATAAGTTGTACCAAGACAAAACCCTGCTGGATCCCATTTCGGCAGAAATCTTCGGAACCACCGCCCCCCCTGACCTGGATTTGGTCAGCAACCATCCCGAACTTTGGCCGGGACACTATGGTTATATTATCTACGGTCGGCCTTTTGTCTTCTGGATTTACAAAAAATACGGATGGGATCGTCTCCTGGATTTCATCCAAAGGCACGGTCGCGGTATTATCCCCATTGAAATTGATTTGAAAGCCAAAGAAGCCTTTGGAACCACCTGGAGCGCTCTCTGGCAAAGCTTTAAAATGGAACACCACATTGAAAATCATACGAACAAAGGTCTGCATATCGCCGGATACTGGCCCGACCCCTTTATCTATTGGAATCGTTCAGGTATCTATCCCGGTGTAATAAAGCTGCAACGACGGAGCCGTTACGGATTTATGGATGCGCATAAGATCCTGTGGCTATCAGAATACGACAACAAAGGTATTTCCAGACTCATTGAGTACCATGGCGATACATCCTGGCCATATGATGTTGATCACGTCTGGGATCCAGGCCCTGGGGGTGTGGCTGTCACCCGAAAGGGTCATCGTCCTTATCTGATTCTGCTGCCAAAAGGCAAGGTGTCTTTAACAACCCGCCTTTTGGGACCCCAGCTGGATGCGATTGCCCTTATTCCCGGACCGCCGGGTGTCATCCAGATGTCGGGCCCCGTTATGGACCAGCAGGGACGCATTGCCGTGTCAGCCAATCAGAACGGCAACTGGGACATTTGGCTCTATGACAAAGCCTGGCACCGGATGACCACAGCACCTTCTTTGGAGATAGATCCTTGGATTCGAGAGGGCCGCCTGGTTTTTGCCTCCAATATTTCGGGTCGATTTCAAATCCACGATACCCGCATGCAGCCGCTGACCCGGTGTAAAACCGCAGCGATTTTGCCACGCCGGGACAACTATCTTTGCCTGGCAACCAACGGCTGGCAGGTTGCAGAGATGAACTTGGACGAAGGACCCCGGACTGAATTTAAAACCGACTGGAAGGACACCACTGCCCCCCTAAAATCAGAATTTTCTTTAAACGCCAAACCTTACAAACTCTCTAAAAGTATCCTCCCGAATTATTTGGTGCCCGATGCTTTCTACGACGGATCCAACTTTCAGATCGGCGTTGTTACCGAAGGCCGTGATGTCTCGGAAAAGTATACCATCGATGCCGGGTTGCGCTATGCATCAGGAAGCAATTTTTTTTCCGGACGATTGGGCGGAAAAATCAATGATATTGGAGGTCGGCTGACACGTTATCCCCTGTCCTATACGACCCGGCTGAATCAGGTTGTCGATGAATCCCGCAATGAGTTCAGCTTGTTTTGGACACCATGGGGCATCAAGGAAATCGAACTCTCAATGAATGGACGGAACTATGAACCCCTTGAGGGATCAGGGCCATCCGAGGACGAGTTCTGGGCCGCTTCCAGCCTGAACAAAACCTTTGGCCGTCACCACGTTTGGATCAACCTCGATGTTTTTTCGGAAGGCAGTCAATCGCTGTTTGGAGGCGGCGTGCTCTGGTTTGGGGAGCAGGTCTACACATCGCTTCACCTCGAGGCCGGCAAGACCTGGGGAGACTCGATCCCGGGGCATACTACTTACCGGATCGGCGGAAACGTTACGGAAGGTTACTTTACTCAGCGTCCCTCCCGCTTGTTTCCTCTGCGTGGATTCGACTCTAATCTTCTGGAAGCCGGTCAGGCAATCACTTCCGGTATCGAGGTTCTTTGGCCGCTGATCAACGTGCAGGCCGGATATAAAACCCTGCCTCTATACCTTCACCGCATCTATCTCGGCACCTTTGTCGATTCCGGGATTGCCAGTGATCGTCCTTCCAGCGACGATATTCTGGTCGGCGCCGGATTTGAGCTGATCACCTCCCTGGAAATCGCCTGGGGAAACCTGTCGTCCTTTCGCATAGGGTTTGCCTGGCCGCTGGAGCAGCCTGACGGTTTGGATGAAAGCGGTCCGATCTTTTTAATACAGCTGGGTCGTCCATTGTGATAAATGCAGCCTGACACTTTTCCCTTGAATTAGCGGATTAAAAAAACCACTTGACATACCACTTTGTAGCACTATCTTAATACCTAAGATAGAGAGTACCTTTGGCCATCATCTATTGGGCTTCTTTATATTTTGAAATTTTTTCAATGAGGCGTTCCTTTTTCATATAAACTTAATCATATTAAAGTATAGGAGGTGCAACTATGAAAAATAAAAAGAGTTTGGCATTAATTGTTGCAACCGTTATGCTTTTTTCTTTTGCCGCAGTTCCCCAAGCCAATGCGTTCGTAGGTTTGGCAGCTCTTGGAGCTATCATTGCAGCTACTTTCGCGTCGGCCGTTCTTGTTAATGAAACTGTCATCAAACCAAACGATAAAGCGATACCGGAACATTCTGCATCAAAACAAAAAATACAAAATAATTTAAATGCGTTAAGCGAACCATAAAATAATACCTTTGTCATTTTTACGACTTCAATGCCCCTATAGTTGAACCAACTATAGGGGCTTTTTACTTGCCCAGGAAAATTTGGAAATTAAATATGAATTAACCGGTTCCCAGTTTCTTTTTAGTCAATGCTTCACACATTCGTTTATCCTTATCAAAAGATAAGACCGATTTTTTCATTACGATCCGTTATCCACGAGTTCTTTCAGAAAAAATTAAGTTATATCAAGGCGACCAAATTCTTTCTCTACGATCCTTTAACCAAGAGTTTACACGGTTTTTAAAAAAATATTATCCATGGAGCGATTTAACAAATAAAAACACCCCGCTCCCTGAGATAATTGAAATTTGTGCAAAAAAATGTTACAGATCGATTTAAAGGTCTTCCCTTTGGTCGACGGGTTTAAGATGGAACCTCCTAGGTGAGGCGCAAACAACGAAGATCTTCTGTAGACGCGATGTATTGATTTATAAAAACCAGGAGCAAAAAAAATGCCGGAAGAAATAAAGACCATACAAAAACTGATCGACATCGTCATTGATTTTTTTGTGAACTACAGTTTCCAGGTGGTGGGTGCTATTCTTGTTCTTGTCATTGGGGTATTGGTTGCAAGGGCCGTATCTTCCTCTCTCCTGAAATTCTTTGGGAAAAAAGAATTTGATGTTACCCTGTCAAAGTTTACCGCCGCCGCGGTCAAGGGCACCATCCTTGGTTTTGCCTTCATTGTCGCCATCGGCAAATTTGGCATCACTATCGCCCCTTTTATCGCCGCACTTGCTGCCATGGCTTTTGGTGCCAGTTTTGCAATCCAAGGACCCCTGGCGAACTATGGTGCAGGCCTTGTGATTATCCTGACACGGCCGTTTGTTGTCGGCAACACCATCAAAGTCTCCGACGTCAGCGGCATCGTGGATGAAGTCAAGCTCGGTTCCACAATTCTCACAGATGAAGACGGGGTAAAAATAACGATTCCAAATAAGCATATCGTGGGTGAGATTATACATAACTCGGAAGAAAGAAAAATCGTGGAACAAATGGTGGGGATCAGTTATGACAATGATCCGGAAAAAGCCATCCGGATCATCAAAGAGGCCCTTGAATCGTTTGAGGATATTTCCAAGGAACCTTTGCCTCAAATCGGGATTCAGGAATTCGGTGATTCTTCAATCAACATCGGGTTGCGCTATTGGATACCCACCAATAAATATTTTAAGACACTCTACCAGGTGAATCTATCGGTATATAAACATTTGAAAGCAAAAAATATTGAGATCCCTTTTCCACAAAGAGACGTTCATATTGTTTCACGATCTCAGAATGACCCGTCTCCGACTCTGTAGACTTAAGAGAATCGTTCGTAATTCTTTAGTACAAAGGCCTCGCTTCCGGATTACAACGACCCATCATCGATGTTGACAATCTTTGCCTTTATTATATTCCCACCTACATGGAGCAGGGCCAGAGACGCCGGATAATTTCGGCGCGGCTGTGTGGCACTTCCTGGATTCAGAAAGAGCACTCCCTTTTGTTCAGAAACAGACGGGCAATGTGAATGGCCGAAGATTACAGCATCAAAACCGGCTGTCGACGGCACAATGTCGAGTCTGTGGATATTATGAATCGCATACAGCAGAACACCACCGATTTCGATCACCTCGGTTTCTGGGAGCTCCCTCAGACCTTCAACCCCATCCATATTGCCCCGGACCGCAAATACTGGAGCAATGGATTTCAGGTCGTCCAGCACCTCGGTATTACCGACGTCTCCGGCATGAACAATCAGGTCAACGCCTTCAAGCGCTTTTATCGCTGCCGGCAGAAGAAGACCATGGGTGTCCGCAATGACCCCGACAACGACACTTTCCTTATTTTTAAAATTTAGCAACATTAGCGCCTTTTCCGGACATCAACTCCGAACGGAGAGGCAAATATAATGTTCCGGGGAGGAACAGGAACAACAAACTGGAATGCAACCACAAATCCCACAATTACAATCACCATCGCCGGCCAAAATATTTTTAATTTTTCTTTGGTTAGCATCAAAACCAGAGCATTTAGCGGTTACAAAGGACCGTTAAAACTTCTTTGTATTCGATAAATCGTTTCTATATATTACAAAATTAAAATAAAAAGCAAGATTTGCATTGCCATGTCTCCCACCATTTATAGATAAAATGTATTGTTGGGCTGATTTCTTTGAGTCATTGAAACATTGATATATTTATTTCAGTTCATATATTATGCAATCAAGTTTCTCAAATTTTCTTTCAGCAACGCCAAAAGAGCCTATCTGGCCGGGAAAATTTTTTATGGCAAAATTAATAAGAATGGCAATTTCACGATGGCAGGTTGTCGATGCCGGTTAAAAACATATTCAAATATTGGACCCGTCAACTTTTCACTCCGGACGTTGTTTTACAGGAGAAATATACGTCGTTCAAATCGCTTTTGAGCCATGACAAACAGGCCCATGAATTGATGGCGGAACTCGAAGAGATCTATTATAATCAACTGGTGGTTGATTTTAAGGTAATTGAAGACAAATATGATGATTTCTCAAACCGTGTCGGCAATATCATAGAAGATTTTCAAAGGATCTGTCCCACACGGTATCGGGACCTAAACGGTTATTACAAAAAATTCGATTCCTATATCCGATTTATGCTGTCTCCGAAACGTTCGGCTTCTAATGCGCCGTATGTCATACCGCTGAAAGAAATCTCTCAAAATGACGAAATGCTGGTCGGTGGTAAAACAATGCATCTTTCTGTGGCAGATCAAAGGATGGCAATCCCGATACCCAAAGGGTTTGTGATCACTTGCAATGCATTCAACTCTATTCTTGAGAACAATGATCTTCGTAAACCTATCGACCAAAGACTTATTGATCTTGATATTAATTCGACGGCATCATTAACCGCTGCCTCCGAAGAATTGACAGACCTTATCATGCAAGCTTCGATTCCTTTGGAAATTGAAAGCGCTGTAATTGACGCCGTAAACACCCTATGGCCGTTTAAAACAAAAGACCTGCTCTTTGCCATACGCAGCAGCGCAGTGAAAGAAGATTCCCTGGCCTCTTTTGCAGGTCAATACCGAACGGTTTTAAACGTGGATTACGATACGATACTCAATGCCTACAAACAGGTTATTGCCAGCAAATATTCTCCAGAAGCCATTTATTACCGGATTAATTTCGGTCTTTCAGATATTGAGACACCCATGGCTGTCTTGTGTCTGGAAATGATTGACGCCGGAATCAGCGGGGTGATGTATACCCGGGATCTTCAAAATCCTGAATCCGACCACATGGTGATTCACTCCGTTTGGGGCCTGGGAGATACGCTGGTGAGCGGACAGGTGACTCCGGACATTACAAGGGTGACCAAAAACGGATCAATCGAAGTAAACGCCGGAAAAAAAGATAATCAGCCAAAAACATCTGCATTTACAGCAAATAACGAACCCGACCGAGTCGATATGGGTAAACGTCGTAATGCGCCCGCATTCCTGTCTGATAAAACCGTCAAGATGCTGGCCCGTTGGGGAATAAATTTGGAATCTTATTTTAAAGAACCACAGGATATCGAGTGGTGTGTCGACCGGCATGATAAACTTTTTCTTCTGCAAAGCAGATCGCTTCGAACCGAAGAATTTCAATCCGCCCAACCACTGGAATGCAATTTTGACGATATTCAAAACAAGGTGCTCCTCTCTGAAGGAGACACTGCGTGTGCCGGAATCGGTGCCGGAAAGGTTTTCAGGGTGAGCAATGAAACTGATCTTGATTTAATTCCGTATGGATCGGTTTTGGTGAGCCGGAATGCTTCACCGAGCTTTGTTAGAGTGATGAAACGACTTAACGCGATTATCACCGAGAAAGGCAGTATGGCCGGTCATTTGGCATCGGTTGCCCGCGAATTCGGCGTGCCGGCCCTTATGAACGCCAAAAACGCCCTTGAAAACCTGCCTAATGGAATAGAGGTAACTGTCTACACGGATGAGCATAAGGTCTACAGGGGTTTGGTTCCGTCTTTGCTTGAAAGCCCTTGCGCTCAGAGAAACCTGCTTGCAGAAAGCCCGTTTATGCGAAAATTGAAATATGTGATCGATTTCATATCACCGCTAAGACTCATTGATCCGGAATCGGATATTTTTAAACCCGATGGATGCAGGTCCATGCATGATATCATTCGATTCTGTCATGAAAAAGCTGTCCAGGAGATGTTTCGTATGAGCGATAGGCGTATCAGAAAAATCAGAGGGTCCAAGAAGCTCAAACTTGAAATCCCGATGCAGATTTACGTGCTTGATGTTGGCGGCGGAATAAATGACAACCCTCGAGATCAGAAATCAGTGCATATTAATGAGATTCAATGCGCCCCTCTGATCGCCGTGCTGAAGGGGTTAAACCATCCGAATATTCATTGGGGCGATTTTACACATTTTGACTGGGCCGAACACGACAAAATCGTTTTGAGCGGCGGGATTATCAGCCCTGAATCGGCCATGTTCGCCAGCCATGCAATTGTTTCACATGATTACGCAAATTTGAACTTGAAATTCGGTTATCATTTCGTGATCGTTGATGCACTTTTCGGAGATCAAGTCCAAAACAACCGTATTTTATTCCGATTCAGCGGCGGCGGCGCCGATCTGTCAAAAAGAATGCTAAGGGCAGACTTTCTGACTCGGATTTTAAAGGCTCTCGATTTTGTAGTCATTCGAAAAAGCGATCTTGTGAATGCTGAATTTACCTCGGCAGATCGAAACACCACAGCAGAAAAATTGGATATGCTGGGTCGATTGCTCGGGGCGACCCGGTTGATGGATATGTATCTCAAAGATGCCTCAATGGTTGACCGGTGTGTGGACGATTTTGTGAACGGAAAGTATCATTTTGGAAAGTGAGCCCTTTAAAAAATATTCATTTTTGCCTGCCCAGTTAAATCCGCATTAATATTTAACCTGGGTACAAGTTCAAGGAAGGCGAAAATTTTAACCACATGAATACATTGAGTATTTCAAGGATTAAAATCTGAGCCTGACGCAGAAATTGGGCAAAAAGGGATGTTTTTCAAAGGTCTCAAGGATTGACCAATGACAAAATACAAATTAACATGGATCACACCTGAACTTAGCGTAGGGCACGCGCCCTTGTCATACGCCGATTTAGATGCCATCCGGGAAGGAGGTGTCTCGGCTATCGTCAATCTTTGTGGCGAGTACTGTGATCTGTATGAAATCCAGCAGGATTCCGGATTTGAGGTCTATTTTCTCCCGATTCCGGATGAATGCGCGCCGGATATGAATGCAATGGAACATGCCCTCACATGGGTGGATAACTGTATCTTTCAAGGCAAAAAGGTTTTGGTTCATTGCCGCTTCGGGGTCGGAAGAACAGGCACATTTGTTACTGCATATCTTTTGAAAAAAGG
>Ga0210122_1000968_pt1 | contig 10055 bp, 12 predicted proteins | sample Muzzi_CordB_D2_FD_185530 | JGI IMG/M metagenome (GOLD analysis project Ga0210122, IMG submission 185530) | Wetland microbial communities from San Francisco Bay, California, USA, that impact long-term carbon sequestration - Muzzi_CordB_D2 (SPAdes) | ecosystem: Environmental > Aquatic > Marine >... | reverse complement strand
AACCCGCCGCTGGTCGGCTTTACCATTGATGCCGCGGTCGGATCGCTCGGCGGGCTGGCCTGCTATCACTCACAGTTCGGCAGGACCGATCTGCAAATTCTGGGAACGCACCGTGTCGAAATACGTTTTCCGGAACCGTTCAAGCCAGGCCGAACGCGGTTGAATTGCACAAAGCCGGCAGGAAAGGGCCGTTGGCGCTGGTTCGGGATGCAGTATTACACGCCTTCCTGATCCACGGCGATCGCGCTATCGGGGGTTGGCCGGAAACATTCTGTCAACTATTGGCGGTTATGATCGCCACGGACTATATCTTGGATCGGTCAATAATATGATTACCAGACATCGAAATCATCCGCGCCGCCGCCGGGTTCAGGAACTCCGTGCCGCCGCGGCCACCCTGTTTGGCATATTGGCCACCATTGCGATGATGCCGGGGAATGCGCACGCGCAGGCCGGCGCCGCCGAAACGGCGGTGGTCCTGGTCTATCAGCGCTTTGGCGAAGACAGAAACCCGTCCAATAGCGTAAAGCTGTCGGAGTTCGATGCGCATATCGCGGAACTGACAAGCGGCAAGTACAACGTAATGAAGCTGCCGGACATCCTGGCTGCGATCGAAAAGGGTGACAACCTTCCAAACCGTACGGTTGCGATCACGATCGACGACACATTTCGTTCAGTTTATGAAAAGGCATGGCCAAGCCTGAAGAAGGCCGGTCTTCCCTTTACCCTGTTCGTTACGACCGATCCGTCCGACCATGGATTGCCGGCCTACATGACGTGGGATGAAATCCGCGAATTCAGGGACTCTGGCGTAACGATCGGGGCGCATACGGCCAGCCATATGCTGGTTTCCGAAGCGACAACCGAAGAATTGCGCACTGATATCGAGCGCTCCCTCGCAAGTTTCCAGCGCGAACTGGGAGAGCGTCCGACGATATTCTCCTGGCCGCAAGGGGAAATGAGCGTTGCGGCAAGTGAAATGCTCGGCCAATTGGGGTTTTCGGCGGCCTTCGGCTATCACTCCGGTGCCATTAGCTCGCTGGCGGACAAGATGCAGCTTCCGAGATTTCCGATGGTCGGAGGCTACGCAAAAAAACAGGACTTCGAAATGCGTATCAATACGCTGGCCCTGCCGCTGACCAATGTCAGCCCCTCGGATCCGATGCAGAGTGGCGCGGCGCCGACGAAATTTTCTTTCACCATAGATCCGGCGGCGGGCCGCATCCGCGGGTTTAACTGCTTTCATTCCAAACAGGGTCAACTGGACCTGAAGGAAACCGGCGAGCGCAGCTATCAGGCCTCGCTCGATGGCGCTGCCCTGAACGGAACCTGGCGGATCAACTGCACCATGCCAACTGGCGGCAAGCGATTCCGCTGGTGGGGTATGCAGTATTACAGTGCAAGATGAACAATCGTGAAACGGGGGTGGCGCTGAAAATGACGAACAGACATATATTCGCCCTGGCGTTGCTGGCTGCGATATTTGGCCTGTTTCCCCCACGCGACGGGTTGGCGCAGACCGCGGCCGGGCAGTCGGCGGTCGTGCTCAACTATCAGCGTTTCGGAGAGGATCGCTACCCGCAAACCAGCATCTCCGCCAACCAGTTTGGCAGACATGTCGAAACTCTGGTCGGGGAAAGATACAATGTTATTTCAGCCGGCGAAATTGTCGCTGCGCTGTTTAACAGCCATATATTGCCTAACCGGTCTGTCGCGATCACGATCGATGACGCGTACCGCTCGGCCTACGATGTGGCATGGCCGCACCTGAAGAAGGCAGGCCTGCCCTTCACTTTGTTCGTGTCGACCGATGCCATAGACGATGGTGGCCCCGGTTTCATGACCTGGGACCAGATTCGCGAGATGAGGGACGGGGGCGCGACCATCGGCGCGCATGGCGCCGCCCATGGGCATATTCCTGAAATGACGCCGGATGAAATTCGTGCCGATATCGCGCATGCGGTCCAGCGTATCGAAGAAGAACTCGGGGCGCCGCCGGCCCTGTTTTCCTATCCCCACGGAGAGATGACCGAGGCGGCCCGCGATGCCGTCGCCGAGGCCGGGTTCAAGGCCGCTTTCGGCCAGCATTCGGGAACGGTTACCCAGGTGCTCGACCGGCACATGTTGCCGCGTTTTTCGATCAACGGGAAATATGGAACCGAATCCGAGTTTTCCAGGCGCATAGATGCGCTGGGCCTGCCGCTGCGCGATGTCACCCCGGCCGACCCATATATCGAGAACGCCGCACCGCCGGTCATCGGATTTACCGTCGACAACGCACTGGGGCGGACCAACAATCTGCACTGTTTTCATTCCTCCGCCGATGGCGACGACTTCGTGGAGGTTCCCTTGACCGAGTTGGAAGGGCGGCGGTACGAACTTCATCTCAGCGAGGCGTTTCCGCCCGGTCCCTGGCGCGTAAACTGCACGATTCCGACCGGTGGCAAGCGAACCCGCTGGTGGGGCATGCAATATTATTCTGCCAAAGCCTCTGGAGGCTGATTGGAAGACTAGCTCACGCCCCTGATTCGAACCCGATTACCTTGTCGCTGAGAACGGCATCGTCCAGCGGCATCAGCCGGTTAACCCGTATCAAGCTGCGCAGCAACTCGACATATTCTTCGCCTCTTTCGGAATAGGGCTCCAGTCCGGCTGCCAGTGTCAGGCCATCCGGCCGTTTTCCGTCTCTCCGCGCTTCCTGGCGCAACTCGCGCAGACCCCGATAGGCCCTGTGGGTGTTGAGGTTCAGAATATAAGCGTTCACAGAGTCGGAAAGACGGTCGAAGGCGCGCACCTTGTGGGTCTTGCCTACCTCGCGTCCCGTTGGCACCAGGCCTCGACCGCCCGCTGTAGTCCATTGTCCGAATATGGCATTGCCATGGATCGCGAATCGCGAAGTTCCCCAGCCGCTTTCGATGGCCGCCTGCGCGATGGCCAACGACACTGGAACGACATCCACCCGCCTGAGCAGGATATCCAGGCGGTCCGGATCGGTCTTGTAGCGACTCGCCAGCCGGTCGAGCCAGGATTGAAGGTTCGGCGGCAGCGAAATCCCCGATTTGATCATCGCCGAAATATAAAGCAGGCGCTTTCGCTCGACCGCGATATGGGTGTTCGCTTCAAGTACGAGCGGCAGCATCAGCGCCAGAAACACAGCCTTGCGGCGTTTCGGGCTCTTCACGTCCGCCAGCCCGCTGGGTAGTGTGGCCATGCGCAGCCGCGGCACCGGCTTGTTGAATTTACGAACCAGATCCAGACCGTATCCCGCTTCGCGGAAGGCCTTTTCCAGCTCCGCGACTGTCGGCGTCACGATGAACGCGATCTCGGGGCTGGCGGCGATCGCAACCAGGCGATCGGGCGCGGGCGGCTCATAGCGAACCGCCGGCACCGACACGGCCAGCTCCGTCGACATCTCGACGGCGGCCATCATGACGAGGCCTGTTAAACCAGCCCCCGCACCCAACCAGACACTTGTTATGGCCCGGTGTGCGTCAACTCGATCAGGCGATAACCCCAACGCCTAGTCCCCCTCGGGCCGGCCGTGGCCGGACCGGTATATTATTGTGCATGCCTATACGGCACGAACCTCCGTAACCTCCGGAACATAGTGCCGCAACATATTCTCGATGCCGTTTTTCAGGGTCATCGTTGCACTCGGGCAGCTCCCGCAGGCACCGCGCATGTGCAACAGGACTATACCCTTGTCGAACCCATGAAAGACGATATCGCCACCGTCCTGCGCGACGACCGGGCGGACACGGGTTTCCAGAAGTTCCTTTATCTGGGACACCACTTCCGCGTCTTCTTCGTCGTAGCTCTCTTCCTCGGCGCCCGTCGCACCTTTGGCCATTACCGCATGGCCGGCCGTGAAATGTTCCATGATCACGCCCAGAATCGCGGGTTTCAGCAAGGGCCACTCGGCCGAGTCGTTTTTGCTGACGGAAATGAAATCGGCGCCAAGAAATACACCCGTCACGTCATCGATGCGAAACAACCGCTCCGCCAGCGGCGATATGCCGGCTGCGTCATCCGCCGAGCGGAAATCCGCCGTCCCGTCTTCCAGGACGGGCTGGCCCGGTAAAAACTTCAGCGTGGCCGGATTTGGCGTCTGCTCGGTCTGAATGAACATCTAACTGATCTCCTGCCGAAAAGGCTTGTTTGTCTGGATGGAGAAGATTGTTCCTGTTCGGTACAAAATCAACCCTTCACGAATTGTCCCTTTACGCGATTGCGGGAAATTCCCCCCGCCGGTCAGGTAATGGCGACGATCTCCTCATCGCTCAACGACCCGGGAACGATTGTCACCGGCACCCGAATTCTGGCCCCGCCCTTGCCGATCAGATGGCTGATCAGCGGGCCCGGCCCCGACGTTTCGGTGCTGGCGGCTAGCACCAGAACCGAAATGCCTTTTTCTTCGGCGAGAAGTTTTTCAAGCTCTTCCCTTATGTCGCCGTCGCGCATATGGACGACCGGGTAGTTGCCCGACCACTCCTTGACCTCGGACGACAATTTCTGCATCAGGCTTTCGGCTTCCTCACGGGCTTCCTCGCGCATCAGGTCGCCCACGGCCATCCAATGCTGGAATTCAGCGGGCTGCTGCACGTAAAGCAGCGCTACGCGGCCGCCGGTGCGCATGGCGCGGCGCGATGCGAAATGAAGCGCGACCTGCATTTCCTCGGAATCGTCCACGACGACGAGAAAAGTGCGGCCCGCCTCGACTGCGCTTGGTCTGTTCTGGTTTTCGTCGGTCATCCAATGTCCCCCGGGAACCGTTTGGCGGCCCGAATCACCTGTATCTGTATCATGCCTGTTAACGCGTTGTCGGGCAATATCTGCCCGTGCTCCTCTTATCCCGCCAGTATCTTCCGTGCGGCTTCATGCAGTTCCGGGCTGGCGGCCGCCAGCACCATACCGTCTGAATTCAAGCCCAGCGGCCTGCCTTGCCAGTCGGTGATGACGCCGCCCGCGCCCTCGATAATGGCCACTTGGGCGCAGTAATCGTATGGGGCCATATCGCCCTCGACGACCAGGTCGATATGGCCTGACGCCAACATCGCATACTGGTAGCATTCGCCGCCGTAATGAACGAATTTCGAGGCCTTTCGCAGGTTTGCGAAACCTGTCCTGGTGGCCTCGGCACCATCGAACATATGCGGCGAGGTCGACCACAGCACCGCATCGCCCAGGGATTCCCCGCGCGGGGCCACGCGGACCGGCGCGCCGTTCATCTCGGTGGGCCGTCCCGCGGCGCCGATCCAGCGCTCGCGAGCTATCGGCTGGTCGATTATCCCCAGTATGGGCCGGCCGCCCTGCAACAGCGCAATCAGCGTACCGAAGATCGGCATGCCGCTGATAAATGCCTTGGTGCCGTCCACCGGATCCAGCACCCATACATATTCCGCACCGGTCCGAACCGAGCCATGTTCCTCGCCGACAATCCCGTGGTCGGGAAATGCCTGTGCGATGATCTCGCGCATTCTCGCCTCGGCATCGCGGTCGGCTATGGTGACGGGGCTTTCGTCGCTCTTGTCGATAATGCCCAGCGGCTTGCGGAAATGGCGCACTACCACCTCGCGAGTGGCCTCGGCCAACTGTTCGCCCAGGGCAACGAAGGCGTCGGGGCAGGTCAGGGTCATGTTTCTTGAGCCGTCAGGGCAGCGGTTTCGGGCTGGCGCTCTGGCCGCGCAGGAAGGCGATCAGGTTGGCCCGGTCTTCCGCACTCTTCAGGCCCGCGAAGCTCATCTTCGTGCCCGCCGCATAGTCCTTCGGCTTCGTCAGGAAAGCGTCCAGCCTGTCATAGGACCATTCGCCGCCCAGTCCCGACAGTGCGTTGGAATATTTGTATCCTTCATGGCTGGCGACGGATCTGCCGACGATATCCCAAAGATTCGGGCCGACCTTGTTGGGGCCGCCCTCGTCAAAGCTGTGGCAGGCGGCGCATTTCCTGGAAACTTTCGCGCCAGCTTCGGCATCGGCGGCCGCCAGCAGCGCCGCGATCCCCTCGCCGCCGCCCGCGGGGGCGGTCTCCGTCGCGGCCGGCTCGGTTGCGGCCGGCTCTGCCGTAGCGGTTTCGGCCGGCTGCTCTTCCGGTGCGGATTCTTCGACGACCATCAGCGGGTAGGCCGGCTTGTCTATCTCGCCTGGGCGGTACAGGATTTCGCTTCCCCAATAGGAGAGCAGCGCGACCCACAGGCCCGTCAAGACGGCCAGGCCGACATATGTTTTAAAGGCTGGATTTTTCGACATTGCGCATGTTTCCTGTTTCACCTTCTCCCGGCGGCCAGCGCGGTATATTCTCTGCGCCGCCGGAAATCAATAATTGTCCGCAACAAAGCGAAGATTCGTCGCAGCCAACAGCCCGGAACCTGTTCATGAGTCTACCCCAGAATCCCGTCGTCGTCATCCCGGCCCGGCTTGCCGCCACCAGGCTTCCCGACAAGCCGCTGGCCGATATTCACGGTGAGGCAATGATCGTGCATGTGTGGCGCCGCGCCATGGAGGCGGAAATCGGCCCGGTCATCGTGGCCGCCGCCGAGCAGGTGGTGGCCGACGCCGTGCGCGCCGCCGGCGGAACCGCGGTGCTGACCGACCCGGACCTGCCCTCCGGTTCCGACCGGATCCATCGCGCGCTGGAAGAGGCCGACCCGCAGGGCCGGCACGATGCGGTCATCAATCTGCAAGGCGACCTGCCGACCATCGATCCCGCCTCGGTGCGGGCCTCGCTGGCGCCGCTGGCTGACGGCGCGGTCGATATAGCGACCTTGGCCGCAATCATCACCCGCGCCGAAGAGCGCGACAACCCCAACGTGGTCAAGGCCGTGGTCGGACTCGGCGAGGGACAGACGATCGGCCGCGCGCTCTATTTTACCCGCACCACCGCGCCCTGGGGCGACGGGCCGCTCTATCATCATATCGGGCTCTACGCCTACCGCCGCGCCGCGCTGGCCCGTTTCGTCGCCCTGCCGCCCGGCGTGCTGGAGCGCCGCGAGAAGCTGGAGCAGCTTCGTGCCCTGGAGGCCGGGATGCGCATCGATGTGGCACTCGTTGACACGGTGCCGCTCGGTGTCGATACTCCCGCCGACCTCGACCGCGCCCGCAGTTTGCTGGCCCCCCGCTGACGGATGAACTCTGCATGACCAATGAAACCGATCCGGCGAAACTGATCGCCTTCCAGGGCCATTACGGCGCCTATTCCGACATGGCCTGCCGGGCGAAATTTCCCGACCTCACCACCATGCCCTGCCCGTCCTTCGAGGATGTCTTCGCCGCGGTGCGCGAAGGCGTCGCGGGCTGCGCGATGATCCCGATCGAGAATTCGGTGGCCGGCCGCGTCGCCGACATCCACCATCTGCTGCCGGAATCCGGCCTGCATATCGTCGGCGAGCATTTCCAGCGGGTGAACCACAAGCTGCTGGCCTGCAAGGGCGCGAAGATCGACGGGTTGAAGCGGGTGCTCAGCCATGAACAGGCGCTGTCGCAATGCCGGAATTTCCTGCGCCAGCACGGGCTGAATCCCTATGTCTATGCCGATACCGCCGGCGCCGCGCAGTTCGTGGCCGAACAGGGCGATATCGCGCAGGCCGCCATCGCCTCGCGGCTCGCGGGCGAGATTTACGGGCTGGAGACGCTGGCCGACGATATCGAGGATGCGGTCCACAACACCACCCGCTTCATCATCATGACAAAGGATCCGGTCGACCCGCCGTCCGACGACGGGCCGGTCATCACCTCCTTCGTGTTCCAGGTGCGCAACGTGCCGGCGGCGCTCTACAAGGCGATGGGCGGTTTTGCCACCAACGGCGTCAACATGACCAAGCTGGAATCCTATATGGTCGGCGGCGATTTCAACGCCACCCAGTTCTATGCCGATATCGAGGGCCACCCTGACCACACCCCGGTGCGCCTTGCGCTGGAGGAGCTGGGATTCTTCAGCCGCAAGGTGATGATCCTCGGCGTCTATCCGGCCGATCCCGCCCGCTATCAGCGGGACTGACCCCGAAAAAGGGGAGCGCCATGCCCGTCTCTTTCCGGGAAATCGTCAGGACCTTCGATGTCGGGCCGATCGAGACGGACGGCGAGCAGGTCGAATTGCGTGTCGAAATCCTGCATGAAGAGGGCGCAACCCCGCCCTATTCGGCCCGCATCTGGCGCCTGGCCGTAATCCGGCTGCACCCGCTGGATGCCGAGGAGGGCGAAGACGAGGAGTTCCGCATCTTCATCGAGGACGAGACCATCGGCGGCGAGACATTCGAAGGCGAAACGGCCGAAGGGGTACTCACCCAGATCCGCCATCGCATCCGCGCCGCCTGGTACATCCCGCGCTGAAAGAAGGGGCGGCGTAACCCGCCTGCCGCTCACGCGCCGTTCAGCCAGTCGCTTATCAGCCGGTAGGAAATCGAATCGCGGCGCGGCAGGCGGAAGGTCTCGTCCTCGGGCGAGGCCAGGATCTCGTCGCGGTGGAACCAGCGCGCGGTTTCCAACTCGTCGGTGTCGACATCCAGGTCCATGCTCTTCGCCCGGCCATAGAATCCCAGCATGATCGAGGACGGGAAGGGCCAGGGCTGCGAGGAATGGTATTCCACCTCATCCACCGCCACGCCGGCCTCCTCGAAGGTCTCGCGCGCCACCGCGTCCTCCAGGCTCTCGCCCGGCTCCACGAATCCGGCCAGCACCGAATGCATCCCCGGCATCCATATCTTCTGGCGGCCGAGCAGCACGTGTTCCCCATGGTGGATCAGCATGATCACCGCCGGGTCGGTGCGCGGGAACACCGGCGCGCCGCAGGCCTCGTTGGTGCAGAAGCGCACATGGCCGGCCTGGCGCGGCTCGGTCGGCGCGCCGCAGCGCCCGCAATGCAGATGCGCCAGATGCCAGTGCATGATGCCCCGCGCATAGGCCATCAGCGCCCCGTCGCCATGGCTCATCAGCGGCCCGACGGCGCGCAGATCCTCGAACCGGCCGATCGCGGCCGCCGCCTCTTCCGCCAGGTGCGACAGGTCGACGGCGAAATGCGCCACCTCCTCCGCCAGCCCCAACAGCGCCACGGCCCGCGCCTCGGCCAGCAGCCCCGCGTCGGGCGCCAGGAAATGCGGTTGCGGGTTGCCCTGGGGTTCATCCTCGCCGATCACCAGGTTGCGCCCCCGCCAGACCGCCGCGATGCGCGTGCACGGGTCGGCCAGCCGCGCCGAGACCCAGCCCGCGTCCTCCCGCAGTTTCGCCGCCCGGTCGATCCCGCCGGAGGCATAGATGTTCGGTTTTTTCATAAAGGGAGTAGTGCCACGGGCGGGGGGCGTTGGCAACGCCTCCCGGCCGGCCGTTCAATCTCTCGTGAGACGCCCGATTCGGCCTTTATCCCGCGCCGCGATCTGTCATCCTGACCGGACCGCGGGACCGGGCCGTTGCCGGCCGGCGGCGAACCGCGAGTTTGTCGAACGGAATGGAGACCATGCTTTTTGCCCCGAAGCCTTGCCGCCCCCCCGCCATGCGAAGGCGCATCCGCACCACCATCGGCGCGGCGGTCCTGATGGCCCTGGCCGGCCTCGCCCCCGACGGCCGGGCGAGCGAACAGCGGCTGAGCGCGAAGGCGTCCGACCCGGGGGCGACGGTCAGGCTGCTGACCGCGCCCCACACCGGCCGGAAGATCTGCGACATCGCCGACTCGACCCCCCTAAAATTCTTCAGGCGCGCCAAGCACGGCCCGCACAGATATGCCGAGGTGGAAGTGCTCGAAGGCGCCTGCGCCGGCCAGCGGGGCTATGTCCCGCTGCGTTCGCTCGAACCGCAACCGGCGGCCGACTAGGCGCCGTCGGCATCCCGGCCGGCGACGCGGTCAGGCGGGCTTGTCGTAGCCGATATATTGCGGCAGGCCGTCGTCGATATCGTAATAGTCGCCCTTGCTCTCGACGAAGATGTGGCCGGCGAGGCGCAGCCCGGTCGGCGCGTCGATGCTGGCCGCCAGGATCGCCATGTCGTCGTCCTTGAGCGAGCGCCAGAACAGGTGCGAGCCGCAGGTCGCGCAGAAGCCACGCTCGGCCGCCGGCGAGGCGCGGAACCAG
>Ga0210122_1000963_pt1 | contig 10078 bp, 7 predicted proteins | sample Muzzi_CordB_D2_FD_185530 | JGI IMG/M metagenome (GOLD analysis project Ga0210122, IMG submission 185530) | Wetland microbial communities from San Francisco Bay, California, USA, that impact long-term carbon sequestration - Muzzi_CordB_D2 (SPAdes) | ecosystem: Environmental > Aquatic > Marine >... | reverse complement strand
CGAGCCGATCGGCCGCCTGGGCCCTTCCGCGGTCCCCGTTCGGCCGAGCGACGATCCAACCATCATCCCGCCCCATCGGGTGGTTCATGAACGAACGATCGTTCATATAGTGACCCCAACAGTCTACAAATCGCTATGGACCCCACAAGCACACCGACGACAAGCAGACCGAAGAGGTTCCGTGGCACCGGCGCCGTTGGGAGGTCAGAGTCCGTCCATCGGCCGGGCTCGGGACTGCGCCCTCGTGGACCGCGCGAGGTGGAAACGAGAGCCAAGGAGACGCCATGAACAGTTCCGCGACCGGTGTCATCGACGAGCAGACCCTCGGACTCCTTCTTTCGTTTGCGGCCCCTTCGGTGGAGGCCGATCCCGGTTTCGACGACGCGGAGGTCCGTGAGCTGATGGCCCCGAGCGGTGTCCTCGATCCGACTGAGATTCCGTCCGCCGCCGATCTGCGGAGCGACTGTTCGCCGGTCCGCTGGCAGGGAGCTCATCACACCTGCAGCGCTCAAGCCGTCGTGGCGCTGCTCGAGCTGATGGAGAAGCGGGCCTTCGGCCGGGAGGTCCGGCTCTCGCCCCTCTTCCTCCATGACGAGGCCAAGCGCCTCGCCGGCAAGATCGGAACCTCGGGCGTCTTCCTCGCCGAGGTCGTGGCCGCCCTGGCCGAGTCGGGGGTTGCGCCGGAGGAGGAGTGGCCCTCGGCCTCGGCTGGCGAGAACGCTCTCCGATTCGAGGGCCTGCGCTGCTTCCGGCTCGATCGGTTCGAAGGCGAGGTCGGGCGCGAGGAGGCTTTGGTCGAAAGGATCAAGGCGTTCCTCGCCGCGGGGGTTCCTTGCACGCTCGACTTTCCGCTGTACCAGGGGGTGCTCGAGGAGACGGCGGCGGATGGGCTGCTCGGCCTGCCGCCCGAGGGCACCCGGACGCTGGCCCAGCACACGGTGCTGGTGGTGGGCTATGACGACGAGCTCGAGATTCCGAGCCTGAGACGCCCGGGCGACAGCACGCGCGGTGCGTTCCTGATCAAGAACTCCTGGAGCGAGGCGTGGGGCGAGCGCGGCTACGGGTGGCTCCCCTACCGCTGGGCCCTCGACGGCCATGCGCGCGGGTGCTGGAGCATGATGCGCCCTGCCTGGATGGAGACGGGGCGCTTCCGTCTGTCGGCGAAGGGCTGCGGTGCCGGCGCCGCGCTGCCGAGGCTCGATCAGCGCGCGGTCGCGTAGTCGACCGGATCTCGACGGCGGGGTGGAACCAGCAGGATCGACGCGACGCTCGCCTCGGCCTCGGGGAGCGCGCGAAGGGGGAGCCGGTCGATCGGCGAGCCCTCGAGCGGGAGGAGGGAAGGCTCGTAGAGCACCACCTCGTGATCGGGCGGGTAGTGAGCCTGGAGCGCATCGGTCAGCAGGCGAAGCCCGGGCCGGTTGGCCGCACGGTCCCCCCGGTAGATGGTCTCTCCGACCGTGCCGACGCCGGTCAGGATCAGGGCGGTCGCAGAATCGAAGAGCCGCCGGCGCACCAGGAAGTCGGTGGCGGTCCGGAGGGCGCGCCCGGCCTCGGGGCTCCATCCCACGTCCGCGATCAGACAGTCCTCGATCGAAATGCCCGGGAGCATGCGCACCGGGGCTCCCCGGCTGAGTGCCAGGCGCCTCGTCTCGTGCGCGATCGGGTTGAGGACGGCGGGGTTTCCGACGAACGCCGCCGCGACTTCGAGCCCGTCGCCGAGCGGCGCGACGATCCTCTCCGCCATGTTGGTGAACGCCCGGCGGGCGGGCTCCCCTTGCCGGTAGAAGGGGACGAGCGACTCCGCCCTGTTGTTGAGCTCGGTGAGGAAGCCGGCGGTGACGGGGTCGTTGACGAGATAGAAGAGGCGGTCGGCCCGCTCCATGGCCTCCCGCGCCTCCGGGGTGATCTGGCCTGAGACGTTGTAGCCGGTTCCGACGATCGTCAGCATGGGTGGGGTCCAGCGCACGGGGAGCTCGGCGGACTCTTCCACACGGGCTCCCCGTGGCTGGTGACTACTCAGGATTGTCGCAGCGAAAGAGGATGGAGCGCCGAATCTGGGGGCTCCATCACTTCGAGCCGATGCCGCCTCCTCCCCCAATGGGGACGATGAAGCATCCCGGGGGTCCGTCGGAGCCGAGGTGCTCGCGGATCCGCTCGGGGCTGCCGCTCTTGAGGACCTCGCGGTCCTCGGCGGAGAGGCCCGCCTCTTCCATCACGGCGTCGGGCTCCTGGCTGAACCGCTGGCGCAGGGCGGGGTCCTGGGACAGGTTGCTGAGGAACTGGGCGGCTGTGACCGGCATGTTGCTCCTTTCGTGCAGCCTCGGAGGGGACCTTCCCGCCGTGTTCGTTGGCTGCCTACTTCGGTTCGAAGGGTTTGCCTGAGTCCATTCGATGACTCAAAGACGGCGCATTTGTTCACTTCCGGTTCGAGACTATTGCGATGATCCTTCATTGTCAAAGGCGCTTGCTTTTGGATGGTAGCCCGAGCGAGAGGGGTGGAGGAAATGAAAGAGTTCTCAGAATTGCGACATTTCAGGTAGGTGCATCCGCGATGCGCCTCGACCCGCCGGAGTCGACGGTGCGTTCCGTCCCGCGGGGCGGAGCAGATCGTGGGCCCGGCGCCATGACATGAGCTCTCGGATGGAGGTTGTGATGTCGCATCGACGAGTCTTGGCTGCAGTAGCCCTCGCAGTTCTTCTTCTCACGTCTGTCTCCCTTCCGGTCGCCGCGGCGGACGCGGGACCGGAGGTTCACGAGATGTCCCCGGGGTGGCTCCCGGCGTTGCGGGCCCTGCGGTCCGAAGCCCTGCCGCCCCTTTCGCTGGCCGAGCGAGGGGGTGTGACCCCGCTCGCCACCCTGGCCGACGCCGTCACCGGTGCCGGGGACCAGCTCGCTGCGCTCCGCGCGTGGAACGAGTCCGGTCGCCGGCCGTTTCAGACCGGCTTCGTGCGACCGCTGCCCCTGGAGCAGGTGGTGCGGTTCGACGGCGAGCTGCCGGTGGGAGCGGGGCTCCACGACGGTGGTCTCCTGGTGCGCTCCGGAGTCTCGGGCCTGGTCTGGGGCACCGAGGTGGATGTCGAAGACGCCTACCGGATCAAGCTCCACCTCCGGGAGGTCGACCTGCTGCCGGAGACCCGGATGTGGGTCTACGGCGAGAGTGGGGAGGCCAAGGGGCCGTTCGGTCCCGAGGTGGTGGTGGACGGTGGCCTCTGGACCCCGGCCGTGGCCGGCTCGGTGCTCCGCCTGGAGGTGGAGCTGCCGGAGACGCCGATCGCCGACTCGGGGATCGGGTTCACCATCGACGCCGTCGCCGAGACGGTGCGCCTCGACGCCGCCGGAGCGCCACTCCCGGCCGACGGCGGGGTGGTCCCCAAGGTCGACAGCTCCTGCCTGGTCAACGCCGAGTGCGTCCCCGACCTTGACGTGCCGTTCATCGACGTCATGCAGGCGGCGACGGCCCTCGTCTTCTTCGTCGACGGCTCCCGTTTGTTCGTTTGCAGCGGCGGGCTGCTCAATAGCAACTCCCACCTGCCCTTCTTCCTGACCGCCAACCACTGCATCTCGACCCGGGCGTCGGCGGTGAGCGCCGACCTCTTCTGGGACTACTGGCAGGAGTGCGACGGTGAGGTCAACGAGGATCTCTCGGAGTCGTTCGGGGCGGAGCTGCTGGCGACCGGCAAGGAGAGCGATTTCACCCTGATGCTGCTCGACTTCGTGCCTCCGGGCCGGAGCCTGCTCGGATGGACCGCGAACCCGGAGGCCGTGGCCGCCGGCACGGAGCTCCACCGCATCTCCCATCCGGTGGGAGACGTGGGGATCTTCCCGGACACCTACTCGAAGCACCGCATCCTGGAGGATCCGGAGACCTGCCTGCCCGGTCTGGGTGGCCCTCCGGTCGACGACCTGACGAAGTTCGGGTACTCGGAGACGCTCGAGGGGGGCACCCTCGGTGGCAGCTCCGGGGCGCCGTTGATCACCGACGACGGACAGGTCGTCGGCCAGCTCCTCGGCGGCTGTGGCCCCAGACCGTCCGAAGGGTGCGATCGGCGGAACCACGACGTGGACGGCCTCTTCGGGGAGACCTTCGAGTCTGTGTCGACCTACCTGCTCGATCCGGACGGCGACGGCTTCGTTCCGCCGCCGAGCGAGGCCTGGCTGTCGACGCCGGCGCTTCCCGGGTTCGAGGCCCAGACGCGGATCGTCGCCGGCTCGCCGATCGCCGGCAACCGGGAGGCGGACTGCATCCCGGAGACCCTCTGTCTGAGCGGTGCCCTGGCCGGGCGCTCCGAGGTCTTCATCAAGGTGATCGGCCCGCGCCCCAACGGCTACCTCTGGGTCCAGATCAGCCGCTTCACTCCGGCCAAGCTGGAGATCTGGCTCCGCCAGACGTCGAGCGGCGAGATCAACTACTACATCCTGGACGCGATCGGCAACGACACCGTCGACGTGGCGGGCTTGCAGGATCGCCAGGCGTTCGTGCCGTGAGGAGGTGCGGCGGGCATGGGGTGTTCAATCACAGCATGGGCTGTACGTTTCATTGCTTGAAATGTACATCCAGGGCATGGCCCGGCGGCTTCGGGGCGCTCGCCCCCTGGCCCCACTTGCCCCGATCGGGGGTTGAGCGGCACTGCGTTCGATGAAGGGGCCGGATCGCGCCCGGGGCGCCGACCGGACCCCTTCGTCGGACCGGCTCCGTGACGGCGCGGGCTGCCGTCCCCGGAGCGCTCTGCTGCGGGCGGGAAGGGGCGCGCGGAGCCTCGCTCCAGGCCAGGAGGAAACCATGCGGAACCTTCGGATCTCACTGCTCGTCGTCGTCGCTCTCACCGCCGCGGTGGCGTTCGCCGTGCCGGCCGCGGCCACGCCGCCTTTCTGCGGCTGCTGGTGTCAGGACGTCTCCCCAGACACCCTGTGCACCGACTGGACCGTCCGGCCTTACCTGGTCACCAACTGCGGCAAGTGGCTGGGCCGGGACATTCTCCAGTGCCCGACGGGAACCAGCGCGGAGCTGGTCGTCGAGCCGGCGAGCTGCATCGCACCTGCTGTCGAGCCGGAGCCCGTGGCCCGGCCGGCAGACTGACCAGGAGCCCGCCCACGGCCGGGGGAGAGGCTGCCGGGGCCGGAATGGGCCGACCCCGGTGGAGTGGGGCTTGCCTCACTTCATGGTGACGATCGTCGCCCCCCAGCCGCCCCCTTCGCCCGGGGCATCCCGGAAGTCGACCACCCGCGGGTCCCGTTCGAGGAGGGTCCGGACGGTCCGCCGCTGGACCCCTTTGCCCCGGCCGTGGATGATGCGGAGCTCTCGGTAGCCCTTGTCGTAGGCGGCGTCCAGGTAGTCGCGCACCAGGTCCGGCACCTCCCGCGGCGGGAAGGTGTGGAGGTCGAGGACGTCGGTGATCTCGAGCTCGACGGCGTCCTCGGGCACCTGCCAGTCGTCGGGCGAACGTCCGGCGCCGGGGGCTCTGGGGCGTTCGTCGTCCGTCATCCCCGGGGCCTCCTCAGGGCGCCTCCGTCGGGTCGAGCCAGTGCTCGAGCCGGTCCCAGTCGAAGAGCTTCAGGAAGACCAGGTAGGCGCTGAAGCCGCTGTCGACCCCTTCGAGCGGCACGCCGACGTCGAAGTTGACGATCGTCTGCCAGGGGCCGAGCAACGTGCCCTGGAGGCCGACGCCGGCCAGCAGGTCGTTGTCCAGCCCGCTCACCGGGTCGGTGGCGAACGCGGCGTCGCCCACCGCCTCGATGCGGAAGACCTCGCCGATGTCGAAGCCGTAGGACAGGTGGGCCAGGCCCGCCTCCTCGGCCCGCACCTCGCCCGAGGGGAAGCCGTGGACCCGCGTGTCGCCGAAGAAGCCGAAGCCGTACTTGCTGAAGCGGTCCAGGTCCGAGCCGCCGACGTAGCCGAGCTCGATGCCGATCTTCTGGAACTTCGGCAAGTAGAAGGTCTTGGCGAGCCCGACGTTCCACAGCATGTAGTCCTCATGGCTCGGGTCGAACTCGGGGTTGCCCGGGTAGCCCCACTCCTCCCACTTCGAGCGCCTGTTGTAGCTGCCCGAGAAGTCGAGGTTGTAGCCCGAGCGGGCGAACCGGCCGCGGAGCTCGAACGTATGCCGGAAGTGGTCGGACGGCGTCCGGAACTCCTCGGCCGTGTTGCCGCTCCGGCCGTAGCCCCGGTAGGCGAGCTCGTACTCGGCGCCGAGCTTGAAGAAGTTGCCGAGCGGCCGTCCCACCTTGAGCGACACGTTGCCGGTCCGCAGCTCCACCTCCTCGTCCGTGCGCTCGACGCCGTCGCGGTACTGGCTGTCGGTCACCGGGATCGCCAGGGCGAAGGCGTCGCCGCCCAGGTCCCACCTGCTCCCGGCCAGGCGCGGGTCGGCGTAGTTGCCGGTCAGGAGCGCCCCGCCGAAGAACAGGTTGAGCTGGTTGCCCGTCTCCCGGAAGTCGAAGTCCAGGTAGTTGGCGCCGGCGAGCGGTAGCGGGTAGTCGAGGGAGTCGTCGTAGAACACGCCGCCGATGGCGAAGAGACGGCTGGTGTCGAAGCTCTCCTGGACCACGCGGCCCTCGCCCTCTTTCGGCTTCACCAGGTAGCGCAAGCCCTTGTCGGTGTCGCGCACCATGGTGACGTCCGAGCTCATGACCGCCATGCGCTGGTCCTCGAAGTCCTCGCCGTTGAGCGTGATCTCCGAGAGGAGCGTCTCGCGCTCCACCAGGGTCGTGGCGTTGACCACGGAGAGGAGCTGCTGGCCGACGAGGCGGAGCGGCAGGACGAAGCTCTTCTCCGACCACTCGGTCGGCTCCCCCGCGGTGTCGACCGGGGAGTAGTGGATCGTCTCCTCGTTCGACAGCACCTCGCCCTCCAGACCGAGCTGGACGGCGCGGCTCCGCACCCGGGCGAAGAGCTCCCGGTCGATCCACACCCGGCCCCGGTAGAGGTTGCCCGCTTCGGGCGCCACCGCGGGCCGGAACTCGACCACCCAGCAGTCTCGGCCGTCGACCGTCTCGGTGCCCACCAGCCGGTAGGTGTACTGGCGGGTGAAGCTGATCTGGATCGGCATCACGGCCGCCTTCTCGGGCTGCACCAGGGGGATCTCCGGAATGCTCTCCCCCTTCCAGCGGATGCCGTTGATGTAGAAGCGCTTCCACGCCCAGTCGAAGCCCTCTCCCTGACGGAAGAAGAACGGGCCTTCGAGGGTCGCCTCGACGCTCTGGACGCCGGCGCCGGCACCGAAGCGCAGGTGGGTCGTGTTGGTGGCAGTGTAGTGGTCGAGGCGCCGGGCTTGGGCGTCCTCGAACGCCTGCAGCCGGCGGAGGATCTCCTCGACCGGCATGCTCCGTTCTCCGGCGACCGTGACCTGCTCCTCGTACTGCTCGAGGTCGATCGCCTGGCCCCGTTCGAGGCGGATCACGGTCACCGGCCCGTCGGCGGGCACCGGCACCACCAACCCCTCGGCGGTGCGGCGGATGCCGAAGAGCGCCCGGTCCTCGCCGGTCACCGGCGAGATCTCCTCCGGGGAGAGGAGCGTCGGGTCCGCGAAGGAGAGCTCCACCTCGTTGCCTCCGGTCTCGGCGATCACCCGCAGCGACAGGTCCTCGCGGACGAAGCTCCAGGCGCCCTCGCCCCCCTCGGGGCCGTAGCCCGCGTCGTAGGAGAGGTCGCCCCGGAACTCCCGGGCGAGGACGATGAACGGCGTCACCGTCTCGGTGGTGGCCTCCGGCAGGTCGAACAGCGTGAGCGCCACCCCGGCCGCGCTCAGGCGGGCCGCGTCGGCCAGGGCGGTGGCGGCCGGCTCGGGCGCCGGCATGCGGTCGACCACCAGCGCGCGCCCGGGATCGAGCTCGGTGAGCGTGGCGCGGGCGGCCTGGAGATCCTCCGGCGCCGACGGCGGCACCGCCAGTCCGTCCAGGTAGGCGCCCACCTCCTGGGCGTAGAGGTCGCGGAGCGTCTGGGCGGACGCGGGCACCGGTCCGGCGATCACCGTGACCTCGGGCCGGGCGCCGGTCAATGCGACCGAGGCACGCTTGACGAGGAAGGCGAAGGACGAGGCGTCGAACGGCTCCGACGCCATCCCCTCCGGGTGCCAGACGATCTGGAAGTGGGTGTCGGGAGCGGCGCCCTCGGCGAGGGTGGCCGCCGCCTCGAGCTCCGCCTCCAGGCGCTCGGTGTTCTCCACAAGGGACGGGGGCGTGGTGAAGATCAGGCGGACCCAGGGCGTGACCTGGACGTCGCGCACTCTCCGGCTGGCCTCGACGTCGCCTGCGACGTCCGCCGGCGCGCCCTCCGCGTCGGTCAGCGCAACGTCCCAGGCCACGTAGAGGGGGTGGCGCTCGTCGAACGTCGTGACCGCCGTCACGGCGTCCGCGGCGGTGACGGGCGAGTCGGTGACGAAGCCGGCGCAGGGCCGGCAGGGTGGGCTCTGGGCGAAGGCAGGGGAGCCGGCGAGGGCCAGGCAGCCGAGGAGAGTGGCGAGGAGGACGAGGGTGACAGAGGTGAAGCGGGAGAGGAGGCTCGGGGCGGCGGGGAAGTCGCGGTGCGTCATGGCCGGTGAGCATAACCGGCCGAAGCGGGACTTGTCACGGTGCGACAAAGGCCCCGGGGCCGCTCCCACGGAGCTCCGGATCAGGTCTGCGGAGCCGCTTCGCGACCGTCGGCGGGGACCTCGTCCTCCTCCACGCGCTTGCCGAGCCAGCGGACGCCCACCACGATGACCAGGGTTCCGACGGCGAGAGACACCCAGGGGCTCAACCCGTACGCCGTGGGGATGTCGCCCACCAGCATGCCGAGGAACCCGATGCCCAGGGCGTAGGGTATCTGGGTGCGCACGTGGGCGATGTGGTCGCACCCGGACGCCATGCTCGAGAGGATGGTGGTGTCCGAGATCGGCGAGCAGTGGTCCCCCCACACGCTCCCCGCCAGGACTGACGAGATGGTGCCCAGCATCAGCGTGTAGTAGACGGGGTCCTCGACCGCGATGCCGGCGTTTCCGGCCAGGCCGTGGGCGATCGGGATCACCAGGGGGATGAGGATGCCCATGGTGCCCCAGGAGCTGCCGGTGGCGAAGGAGGTGGCCGCGGAAAGGGCGAAGACGAGCACCGGCAGCCAGTGGGGTGAGAGCACGCCCGAGGTGATCCGGACCAGGTACTCGGCCGTGTGGAGCTCGTCGCAGACGCCCGAGATCGACCAGGCGAGGATGAGCACGACGACCGCCAGCATCATCGACTTGAAGCCCTCGACCAGGCCCTCCATGGCCGCCCGTAGGCCGAGGATGCGCTGGACGACCGGCAGGAGGATCGCGACCGTGACACCGGCCAGGCTCGCCCAGAGCAGCGTGTTGTAGGAGTCGGATTCGGCGAACACGTCGCGCAGGTACTCGGTAAAGCTGGCCGCCGCGGCCCGGTCGACCACCGCCGCGCCCGACGCGAAGAGCCCGGCCAGGGTGACGCCGACCACGGTGAGGATCGGCAGGACCGCGTTCAACGCCCGGTGGGGCACGCCGTCGGGCGGCTCGAGCACGTCCTTGGAGTAGTCGGCCAGGGCCTGGTCGCCGTCGGCCAGGAGCGCTCCGGTCTTCCGCGCTCGTCGTTCGGCGCGGAGCATGGGACCGAAGTCACGGCCGGTGGCGGCGATGGCGAAGCCGAGCACCAGGGCGAACACCGGGTAGAACCGGAAGGGGATGGTGGCGATGAAGGTCGTGTACGGGTTGAAGTCGAGACCGAGACCGGCGAACGCTGTGCCGATGAGGCCGATCTCGAAGCCGATCCAGGTGGAGATCGGCACCACGCTCGCGACCGGCGCGGCGGTCGAGTCGACGATGTAGGCGAGCTTCTCGCGGCTGATCCGCAGGCGGTCCGTGATCGGCCGCATGGTCGAGCCGACGATCAGCGTGTTGGCATAGTCGTCGAAGAAGATCGCCACGCCCATGAGCCATGTGGCGAGCTGCCCCCGCAGGGCGCTCGAAGCGAACGAGGTCAACCGCTCGACGACCCCACGCGTGCCGCCGCTCTTCGAGATCACCCCGACCATGCCGCCGAGCAGGGTCGAGAAGATGAGGATCTTCGCGTGGTCGCTGTTGGCGAGCGACGGGGCAAC
>Ga0210122_1000961_pt1 | contig 10083 bp, 11 predicted proteins | sample Muzzi_CordB_D2_FD_185530 | JGI IMG/M metagenome (GOLD analysis project Ga0210122, IMG submission 185530) | Wetland microbial communities from San Francisco Bay, California, USA, that impact long-term carbon sequestration - Muzzi_CordB_D2 (SPAdes) | ecosystem: Environmental > Aquatic > Marine >... | reverse complement strand
GAGGTCATCGAGACGCGAGCCAAGCGGCACGGGTTGCGCGTCGTGCCCGGCAAGGACTTCGAGGTCATCAATCCGGAAAGCGACCCGCGCTATAACCTCTATTGGGGCGCCTACCACCGCTTGACCGAACGGATGGGCATCTCGCCCGAGCGTGCCCGTACCATCGTGCGCACCAACAACACGGTCATCGCCGCGTTGGCGGTGCACCTCGGCGACGCGGACGCCATGATCTGCGGCGTCGAGGGCCGCTACCATCGCCATCTGGATTATATCCGCAAGGTGATCGGGCTGGCCGAAGGCGTGCACGACTATTCGGCCATGTCGCTGTTGATCCTTTCCAAGGGCACGTTCTTCCTCGCCGACACCTACGTGACACCGGAACCCGACACGCAGGAGATCGTCGAGATGACGGTGCAGGCGGCCGCGCATCTGCAACGCTTCGGCATCGTGCCGAAGATCGCACTGCTGTCGCATTCCGACTTCGGCGGCGCCGATACGCAAAGTGCGCGCAAGATGCGCGAGGCCGTGCGGATCCTGCACCGCGATCATTCGGATCTCGAGGTCGAGGGCGAGATGCATGGTGATTCCGCGCTGACGGAAGAGGTGCGCGGTCGCATCTTCCCGAATTCCCGACTCAAGGGTCGCGCCAATCTGCTGATCATGCCGAACCTGGATGCCGCGCATATCTCCTACAATCTGGTCAAGGCCCTCGGCGAGGGACTGCCGGTCGGGCCCATGCTGATCGGCACCGCCAAGCCGGCCCATATTCTGACGCAGTCGGTCACCGCGCGGGGCGTGGTCAACATGACCGCGATTTCCGTCGTTGACGCACAGGAATACGCCCGCGACGTGATGGCCGCGGCGGGCTGAGAGACGGACGCATGACCGAGCAGCCGGCAGGCCAGTCCGCAGCGCCCCCGCCGAACGACGGGGAGGATGTCTATGGCCTCTCGGCCGAGCTGGTCTTCGCGGTCGAAGAGGCGCTGGAAACCGGCCGGCCCGAGGACGCGGTCCAGTACGTTCACGACCTGCACGAAGCCGACGTGGCCGACCTGCTGGAAAGCCTGCCGCGCGACGACCGAGCCCGCCTCGTCGACGCGCTGGGCGCCGCCTTCGATCCCGAGGTTCTGCCGCACGTCGATGCCGCGATCCGCGAGGAAGTCATCGAGCAGCTCGGGCCGGAGCGTCTGGCGCGCCTGCTGTCGGCCCTGCAAAGCGACGATGCGGTCGAGGTCTTCGAGGACCTGGACGAGGAGTTCCAGCACCGCATCCTGACGGCTCTGCCACGGGCGTATCGCCACGTCCTCGAGGAAAGCCTGACCTATCCCGAGGACTCCGCAGGGCGCTTGATGCAGCGCGAAGTCGTCGTGGTGCCCTCGGCCTGGACCATCGGCGAGACGATCGACTACATGCGTGCGGCGGAAGATCTGCCGGACGATTTCTACGACCTCTACATCGTCAATCCCAAACACCATCCGATCGGTTTCATTCCGCTCAGCCGTGCCCTGCGCGCGCGCCGCCCGGTCCGCCTGACCGAGATCATGGAAACCGACATGAAGACCGTGCCGCTCAGCATGGATCAGGAGGAAGTCGCCTACCTGTTCCGGCAGTACGGCCTGGTCTCCGCTCCGGTGGTGGACGATGCCGGGCGGCTCGTCGGCGTGATCACGGTCGACGACATCGTGCACGTCATCAGCGAGGAGGTCGAAGAGGACATTATGAAGCTGGCCGGCGTGCAGGAGGGCGACCTCTACAACGCCATGCTGGACACGACCCGGTCGCGCTTCCCCTGGCTGGTCGTCAACCTGGCGACGGCCATAGCCGCCTCGCTGGTGATCGGCCTCTTCGCGGGCACGATCGAGCAGATCGTGGCGCTCGCCGTGCTCATGCCGATCGTTGCCTCGATGGGCGGCAACGCCGGCACGCAGACCGTGACCGTGGCGGTGCGCGCGATCGCCATGAAGGACCTGACCGAGGCCACGGCGCGACGCTTCATCGGCAAGGAACTCCTGGTCGGCGCGGTCAACGGCATTCTTTTCGCGGCGCTGACCGGCCTCGTCGCCTGGCTGTGGTTCGGCAATCCCGCAATCGGGCTGGTGATCGCCGCGGCCATGGTCGTCAACATGATCGTCGCCGGCCTGTCGGGAACCCTGATTCCACTGGGGCTGGAGCGTTTGGGCGTCGATCCGGCCATCGCCTCCAGCGTTTTCCTGACCACGGTGACCGACGTGATCGGCTTCTTTGCTTTCCTGGGGCTGGCCGCCGCCTTCCTGCTGTGATTGCGGCCGGCGCGGAAAGGTTTAAGCTGACACCACCGCAACCGCGATTCGGCCCATGAGTGCAAACGCGGATCGTTTTCCCGCCCTCGACTTCGGGCTCGGCGAGACCGCCGAGCTAACGCGCGACAGCGTGGCCGGCTTCGCGGCGGAGAAGATCGCGCCGCGCGCGGCCGCTATCGACCGGGACAACGAATTCCCGCGCGACCTCTGGCCGGAACTGGGCGGGCTCGGGCTGCTCGGCATCACCGTGGAGCCGGAACACGGCGGCGCCGGCATGGGCTACCTCGAGCATTGCGTGGCCATGGAGGAGATCAGCCGCGCCTCGGCCGCGGTGGGCCTTAGCTACGGCGCCCATTCCAACCTCTGCGTCAATCAGATTCGGCGCAACGGCAACGCCAAGCAAAAGCGCCGCTTTCTGCCCGGGCTGATATCCGGCGCGCAGGTCGGGGCGCTGGCCATGAGCGAGGCCGGCGCCGGCTCCGACGTGGTCGGCATGAAGACGCGGGCAGAGAAGAAGGGCGACCGCTACGTTTTAAACGGTGCGAAGATGTGGATCACCAACGGCCCCGACGCCGAGATCCTGGTGGTCTATGCCAAGACCGATCCCAAGGCCGGGCCGCGCGGGATCACCGCCTTCCTAATCGAAAGGGGCATGCCGGGTTTCTCGACCGGCGCGAAGCTCGACAAACTGGGGATGCGCGGCTCGAACACCTGCGAGCTGGTGTTCCAGGACTGCGAGGTGCCGGAGGAGAATGTGCTAGGGCCGGTCGGCGGGGGGGTCAAGGTGCTGATGAGCGGCCTCGACTACGAGCGCGTCGTCTTGGCCGCCGGGCCGCTCGGCATCATGCGGGCCTGCCTCGACCTCGTGGTCCCCTATCTGCACGAGCGCAAGCAGTTCGAACGGCCGATCGGCGAATTCCAGCTCATGCAGGGCAAGCTGGCCGACATGTACACCGCGATGAACGCGGCGCGCGCCTATGTCTATGCCGTGGCGCAGGCTTGCGACCGCGGCGCGGCGGTGCGCAAGGACGCCGCCGGTGCGATTCTCTTCGCTGCGGAGCGGGCGACCTGGATGGCGTCGGAGGCGATCCAATGCCTCGGCGGCAACGGCTACATCAACGACTTTCCGGCCGGGCGGCTATTGCGCGACGCCAAGCTCTACGAGATCGGCGCCGGCACCAGCGAGATCCGCCGCTGGCTGATCGGCCGCGAGCTCTTCGAGGAAACTGGGTAGGGTAGAACGGAACAGCCATGCGCGACTCGAAGCCCCCAGCGCTCGACCCCGCGGCGGTCGCGGCAGTAACCGGCTCCGACCATCCCGCGCCCTTTACACTCGCCGGCCGCGAGAAGCGGGCGCTCGGCGAAGCGCTGGGCTTGAAGAACTTCGGGGTCAACCTAGTGCGCCTGCCGCCCGGCGCGCCCTCGACCCAGCGGCACTGGCACACGCGCCAGGACGAATTCGTCTACGTGCTAAAGGGGGAACTGACGCTGATCACCGAAGGCGGCGCGCAGACCCTGACGGCGGGCATGGCGGCGGGCTTTCCGGCCGGCGTCCCGGACGGGCACGTCCTGGTCAACCACGGCGGCTGCGACGCGGTCTACCTCGAGGTCGGCGACCGGACGCCGGGCGACGAGGTCGACTATCCCGACATCGACCTGGCCCTGCGCCGGATCGACGGCGAGAAGCGCTACGTCCACAGGGACGGCACGCCGTACCTGCGAGAGAGCTCCTAGATCATGGCCGCGCGGGATCCCGTCGCCATCGTCGGCTGCGCCCGCACCGCGCTGGGCGGCTTCCTCGGCGAGCTCGCGCCGCTCGCCGCACCGCAATTGGGCGCCGCGGCCCTTGGCGGCGCGCTGCTACGCGCCGGGGTGGCGGCCGACACGCTGGACGAAGTCGTTCTGGGCTGCGTCCTGCCCGCCGGACAGGGACAGGCCCCGGCCCGCCAGGCGGCCCGCGCCGCTGGCGTGCCCGACGCGGTTGGCTGCACCACGATTAACAAGATGTGCGGCTCCGGCATGAAGGCGGCGATGTTGGCGCACGACCTGATCGTCGCCGGCAGCGGAACCACTGTCGTTGCCGGCGGCATGGAGTCGATGAGCAACGCACCCTACCTGCTGCCCAAGGCGCGGACCGGCTATCGCATGGGCCATGGCGCGCTGGTCGATCACATGTTCCTCGACGGTCTGGAAGACGCTTACGACAAGGGGCGCCTCATGGGCACCTACGCCGAGGACACGGCGGCACATTACCAGTTCACCCGTCAGGAGCAGGACGACTTCGCGATCCGCTCGCTGCGGCGCGCGCAGGCCGCGACGCGCGACGGCGCCGCGGCGCGCGAGATAGTGCCCGTTACCGTAGCGACGCGCCAGGCCGAGGCGACGGTCGCCGAGGACGAACAGCCGCGCCGTGCGAACATCGAAAAGATTCCGTCTCTCAAGCCGGCGTTCCGCGAGGGCGGCACCGTCACCGCGGCCAATTCCAGCTCGATTTCCGACGGCGCCGCGGCGCTGGTGCTGATGCCGCTCAGCCAAGCGGAAGCAAGGGGCCTCACGCCGCGCGCGGTGATTCGTGGCCACGCTACGCACGCCCAGGCGCCGGCCTGGTTCACCACGGCACCGGTCGGCGCGACGAGGCGTCTGCTGGAACGAGTCGGCTGGACCGCGGACGAAGTCGATCTCTACGAGATCAACGAGGCCTTCGCGGTCGTCACCATGGCGGCGATGCGCGAGCTCGATCTGCCGGCCGAGAAGGTCAACGTCTATGGCGGCGCTTGCGCGCTGGGCCATCCCATCGGGGCGTCGGGCGCGCGTATCCTGGTCACATTGCTCAATGCGCTCGAAGCTCATGACCTACGTCGCGGCGTTGCGGCGATCTGCATCGGCGGCGGCGAAGCGACGGCAATGGCCGTCGAACGTATCTTCTGAATTGTACGGAAATCCGATATGGCGCTGAAAATGAAGCCGGCCTGTGAACGCTGCAACGCCGGCCTGGCCGCGGAGGGGGAAGCCTATATCTGCAGTTACGAATGTACCTTCTGCCACAACTGCGCGGTTGAACTGCACCGGCGCTGCCCGAACTGCGGCGGCGAATTGGTCGCCCGCCCACGCCGCGATGTGCCGCCCAGCGCAGCCTGATCCCGCAACCCGTTTTTCCGGTTTGCCCCCGTTTGGGGCTCGACTCCCGGCGTTGCAGGGGTAGAGTCGCCGGATACGGGCGGATACAAGCCGCGCAGGGGGAAAGACGATGCCGACGGTTCTGATCACCGGGGCAAACCGGGGAATCGGTCTTGCCTTCGCTCGCTCGTTTATCGCGGACGGCTGGCGCGTGCATGCCTGTTGCCGCCATCCCGACAAGGCGCGGGATCTGCGCAAGGCGGCCGAGGCGTCGGGGGCCGCGACGGGACTCCACCGTCTCGACGTGACCGACGGCCTCAAGGTCGCAAGTCTTGCGCGCGAGTTGATCGACGAGCCGATCGACGTTTTGATCAACAACGCCGGCGTCATGGGGCCGCGCGCCGCCGAGTTCGGAAAGATCGATTACGACGAATGGCTACCGGTCTTTGCGGTCAACGTACTGGGGCCGATGCGCCTGGCAGAACGCTTCGCCGGGCATGTCGCCAAGAGCGAGCGCAAGCTGATCGTCAACATCTCGTCCCGCATGGGTTCGATCGCCGACAACACCAGCGGCGGGTCCTACATCTACCGCTCGTCGAAGGCAGCGCTCAACATGGTCTCCAAGAGCATGGCGAACGATCTCGCCGGTCGCGGCATCACCGTCGTCACCTTTCATCCTGGGTGGGTGCGCACCGACATGGGCGGGCGCAATGCGGCGATCACGCCCAGGGAGAGTGTCGATGGCATGCGCGAGGTGATCGCGCGCGCCGGCCCGGCCGATAGCGGCAAGTTCTTCAATTTCGACGGGCGGGAACTGCCCTGGTAGGGCTGCTCGGCGCCCACCTCGAAGTGCAATGCCGACGCGCCGGTGAACGGACTCGCGCGCCCTTCGACGAGTTCAGCGTAAGGCCACCGTGCCGAGCTCGTCGAAGCCGGAGTGCCGTTCTCCGGTAGTGCCCTCGATCGGCTCTTTGGTCTGACGCCTCAGGCGTCGGCCCAGCGGCGCAACAGGGCGCTGTGCACGCGCTCGATCCTGACGGCGAGGTCGCTGTCCGGTGCGGCCTCCTGCGCGGCGCCGCGCAATGCCGTGAGCTCCGCTGCGATGCGCCGCTCGGTCTCGTCGCGCAGCAGCGACTGGACCCAGCCGATGGCGGCTAGGCGCGTGCCGCCGGTCACCGGCTCGACGCGATGCAGCAGATCGGGCGCGTAGACCACGACGCTGCCGGCCGGCTCCTTGAAACGCGCGGTTCCGCTCGGCGTCTCGATCACCAGCTCGCCACCCGCGTACGATGCCGGATCGCTCAGGAAGACGGTGAAGGCAAGATCGGCCCGCAGACCCGGATGTTGTCCCCCGATCACCGGTGCATCGCAGTGATCGCCGAAGGACATGCCGGTCTCGTAGCGGTTGAATTGGAGCATGACCTGGCGCGGCAGGGTGTAGGCCGAGAAATCCTGGCGCTCCATCAGCGCCTTGACCACGGCTTGGATCGCCGGCTTGAGGCTGTCGCTGCTTTCGGCCGTCAGGTTGCTGCGGACGTCGCCGCCCGGCCCGCCGCGGGCCTCGGTGAACCTCGCCGAGTCCAAAACCCCGCATATTTCCGACAGCTTCGTCGTGTCGAGCACATCCTCCAGTTTCAGCAGCATTGGCTCCTAATCCTCTCTTTCGTAATCGCGGTCCGACCGGCGCTTCCCCCGCCCGGGACGCGCGGCGGCGCGATCATAGGGGAGGCGCACCGCTGCGGCCAGGGTGCGATTCGGCGCCGATGGGGCCTCCGCTGGACCGCATCGGACCCGCGCTTTACCCTTGGCGGAAAGGAACCCTCCGCGGTGGAGTCGATGGTCAGAGGCGTTCTTCTCGATCTTGGCGGTGTAATTTACGTCGGAGATACGCCGCTGACAGGCGCGCTCAAGGCGCTCGGCCGCCTGCGTGCCGGCGGCGTGCCGCTCCGCTACCTGACCAACACCACGCGCAGCCCCCGGCGCAAGCTGCTGGCAAAGCTCCATGCGATGGGCGTGCCGGCCGAGCCGGACGAGCTTTTCATGCCGGCCATCGCCGCACGCCGCTATCTCGAGACGCAGGGCCTGAGCCCGCACCTTCTGGTCCATCCGGCCCTGGAGGAGGATTTCGAAGGGCTGGCGGAGACGGGCCCGAGGGCGGTCGTGCTCGGCGATGCCGGTGAGGGCTTCACCTATCAGGCGCTCAACGCGGCGTATCGCGAGCTCGAACAGGGGGCGGCGTTCCTCGCTCTGGCGCGCAACCGCAGCTTCCAGGACGAGGACGGCGCGCGGAGCCTCGATGCCGGGGCTTTCGTGGCGGCGCTGGAATATGCCAGCCAGAAGGAGGCGATGCTGTTCGGAAAGCCGGCGGCGGAGTTCTTCGCTGCGGCCGTCGCCAGCCTCGGTTGCGCACCGGAGGAGGTCGCGATGGTCGGCGATGACGTCGAATCCGACGTGGCCGGAGCCCTTGCGGCCGGCCTCGCGGGCGTCCTGGTGCGGAGCGGCAAATACCGGGACGGCGATGAGGCGACGATCGAGCCGCCGCCCAGCGTCGTGGTCGACGACCTGGGGACGGCGGTTGATTGGATCTTGGAATCGGCGGCCGCCGAATGAGGACTCGCCGCCCGATTCTTTCGGGTCCGACTCCTTCGGATGGATCGCGCGGCTCGGGATGAATGGTATGGCTCGCTGGGCAATTCGCCGCAGGCCGGTTCGATCCGGCGCGGTGGCCGGTGCTATCGCCGCGCTTATCGCCGCAGTCTCGGGGTTGGTCTCAGCCGCTCCGGCCCGCGCCGACCTCGACGGAGGTCTCCACGGCGATGTCATCGGGGTGCGCCGGACCCATACGGTGGCCGAGGGCGAAACCTTGCTGGATCTCGCGCGCCGCTACGATCTTGGCTTCATCGAGCTTCGCGCCGCCAATCCCGGCCTCGATGCCTGGATTCCCCCGGTCGGCGCACTGGTCGTTTTGCCGACCCAGCACGTCTTACCCGACGCGCCCCGCCAGGGGATCGTCATCAATCTGGCGGAGTTACGGCTGTACTATTTCCCGAAATCGGGCAAGCCGCCGGCGACTTATCCCATCGGGATAGGTCGCGAGGGCTGGGAGACCCCGGAAGGGCAGACGCGCATCGTGCGCAAACGCCGCGATCCGTCCTGGATACCGCCGGCTTCCATTCGGGCGGAGAATCCCAATCTTCCCGCGGTGGTGCCGCCCGGGCCCGACAATCCGCTCGGCCGCTTCGCCCTGGATCTGGCACTGGACAAGTATCTCCTGCACGGCACCAACAAGCCCAACGGCGTTGGCCGTCGTGTCAGCCACGGCTGCATGCGGCTCTACCCCGAGGATATTGCGTGGCTCTTCGAAGCCGTGCCGGTCGGCACACCGGTCACCATCGTGAACCAGGAGATCAAGTTCGGGTGGTCCGATGGTGCCCTCTACATGGAAATGCACCCGAACCTGGAGCAGGCCATCGAGGTCGAAGCGCACGGCACCTTCACCCCGATGCCTCCGCCGGACATCGAAGCGGTGCTCGAGAAAGCCATCGGCGACACTCGAGTTGCCCTCAACAGAGCGGCGATCGACCGCGCTGTGCGAGAGCGCAGCGGACTCCCGGTGCGGATCAGCAACTGAGGTAGGGAGCGCCCCGACCTACTTGGCGAGGGATTGGCGATAGACCCGGTCCGCCTTTTCGGCCGCGGCCTGCGCCGCGGCTGCGGCCTCACGTGCGGCCTCTGCCGCAGCATGGGCCTCGGCGGCAGCGGCTTCGGCTTCGCGCGCCGCCTTCGTCGCCGCCTCCTCGGATGCCATGCTCTGCGATTTCAGCGAATCGACATCGGTCCGCAATGCACTGACGTCGACGCGCAACGAATCGATCTCCGACTGTCCCGCACAGCCACCGGCGAGCAGTAGCGGGGAAACGACGACGGCAAGCGCGGCAAGTTTGAGACTTTTACGCACCTTGATCCTCCTGCTCTTCGCGGCCGCCCGATACAAATGCCCGCAATGCGGTGCCCGTGCGGCCGCCTATTCGGTATTTGCTTCGAACATAGGAAATCAAAACCGAAATGCTAGCCAGATGCTTTGATCCCGATCAAAAGGGCTGAAGCAATCGACTGTTAGGGGCGGATCTCGATGACGGTCCCGTCGTCGACCAATGCCCAAATTTCGTCGATTTCATCGTTGGTAACGGCGATACAACCCTCGGTCCAGTCACGCCGGGCCTGCGTGGTTTCGAAGCCGTTCAGACCCGTCGGCAGGCCGTGAATCATGATGTCGCCGCCGGCGGAAAAGCCCCGTTCGGCGGCACGCCGGCGGTCGCTGTCGTCGGGATAGGAGATGTGGATCGAGCGGTAGAACTGGCTGTCGGGGTTACGCCAATCGAGCCGGTAGACGCCCTCCGGAGTCCGGCCGTCGCCTTCTCTGGTCTTTGGGCCCAGCGGGGCACGGCCCAGCGCGACGTGGTAGCGGCGGAGCACCTGTCCGTCGCGCAGCAGATAAAGATTCCGCTTGGCTTTCAGGACCAGAACGCGGTCCGCCTTGATCAGCACGGCTTGCCCTGCGGCCCAGGACTCGGGCGCGAGGGCCGCGCCGAACGTCAGGGGCAGGACCCAAATAAGAAGGGCCATGGCAGTCCGTGTCATGTTCCTCGCAGCGCTGCGGGACCATCGAGTCGAAAACGCCCGAGTC
>Ga0210122_1000959_pt1 | contig 10085 bp, 8 predicted proteins | sample Muzzi_CordB_D2_FD_185530 | JGI IMG/M metagenome (GOLD analysis project Ga0210122, IMG submission 185530) | Wetland microbial communities from San Francisco Bay, California, USA, that impact long-term carbon sequestration - Muzzi_CordB_D2 (SPAdes) | ecosystem: Environmental > Aquatic > Marine >... | reverse complement strand
GACTGATTCGGTCCACCCGAGTCTTTCCCGGGCCTGAACTAAAGAAACGAAGCGGGTGATGCGGGCGTCAGATAATGGTTTTCACAAATGCATGCCAAATATCCAGCCTGCATCTCGATGGTGAAGTTTTCGGTTTGTTCTGTGATTTGGCTAACGAACCCTTAGTTATCCACAAGATTAGTTCCGCAATTATATAAAATTGTTGACAGAAGTCTGTCCAATATCGCCAACTTCGTGTTTATTATAGGAAGGCAGTGGGAGTCTGTCGAAATGGCCGGACGGTGAGCAAGCCTGAGGGTTTTGGCCCGGGGTGACGTCGCCGACTACCGGGAAGGGGGGGCCGCGGATAATGCGGACAGGGTAACGCAAAAAATATTTGCGATGCGCGCGAACAAATCCGCCGGGTTAAGACTAATTTAATCAAGCACGTATAAATATACGCATGGGCCCAAAGTTGCCGGACGTATCGGGGCGTCTTGGGAATCGGCCGGAGGTGAAAGCGGATGATGGCGTTTGTTGGGAGAAGCAGTGGAAGTTTTTGAAAGCATATTAGCGAGTCAGGTATCGATCGCCTGTTTCGTGTCCCTGGTGCTAGTGGCCGCGGCGTCGGACGTCACGGCGTACCGGATACCCAACATTGTGGTGCTGATGATGATCGTGCTTTACCCGATTTATGTGGTCGTTTCTCCGGGCGAGGAACAATGGCTGTTTTCGTTGGGGCTGTTCGCGGTGACGATAGCGATTGGCGTGCCGCTTTCGCTTTACGGGGTTTTTGGCGCAGGCGATATGAAGCTGCTTGCCGCAATCCTGTTATGGGCCGGGCCGACGCTTGCGGCGCCCGCCCTGGTGGTTGCCACGGTGGCGGGCGGGCTGATTTCGCTGTTGATGCTATCGAAGATGAAATTCGTCATTGCCAGCGCGCTGGCATCGATCGGCAGAGAGTCGCTGGGCAAAATGCTTCTGGCCAAGAATATGCCCTACGGGCTGGGGCTGGCCTTCGGTGGAATTTTTGTGGGCTGGGCCCTTATTACGGGCCTGTGAAACAGTCACTTTTTTAGGAGGATGCGCAAATGAATCCGCGCAACATCGCATTAATCGCACTTGGTCTGGGTATCGCCATCGGCGTCGGCTTTATGGTCAGCGCTTATCTGAGCAATGCCAGGACAAGGATGGAGACGGAGATTCAGCAGACGCAAAAGGTCGTTCCGCCGACTATTCCGACGGCGCGCGTTCTCGTCGCCAAGAAGGATCTGATCGTCGGCACCTTCGTCAAACGCGAGGACCTGCACTGGCAGCTGTGGCCCGAAGAGAGCATTACGCCGGCCTATGTGACTGACAGCAAGCTTCTTGAAGCCGGCAGAACCGACGAAAAGAAAGTCACCATTGAAGACTTCATCGGCGGTGTGGTTCGCACACCTATCGCAGGCGGCCAGCCGATGGTGAAGGGGTTGGTTTCAAAAGCTGGCGAACGCGGGTTCCTGGCGGCGGTGCTGCAGCCGGGCATGCGCGCCATGTCGGTTCCGGTCAGTTCGACCTCCGGTATTTCCGGCTTTATCCTGCCGGGCGACCATGTCGATGTGTTGTGGGATGTCAAAAAATCGGCAAAAGGATATCCCTTTACCCAGACACTGTTTCGCGACATTCGCGTGATAGCGATCGATACGAAAACCAGCGCGACCGGCGCGACACCGGCGAAAACGCTGACGCTTGAACTCACACCGTTCCAGACGGAGGCGATGTCGTTCGCCCAGAACATGGGCGGTATCGAGTTCACGCTGCGCAGCATCGTTCCGGAAGTCGACAAGGACGATATCCTCGAGGGCGATCTCGAGGGCGGGCTGCTTGCCGCGGTGGGGCTGGGCCGGTCCGACGGCATCGAAAAGGGTGCGCTATTGGGGCCGGAGCTTCTGGCCGTCGCCACGGAGAAGGAAATCAAGGAAATCGCGCGCGACAGCTGGACCGTCGAGAGGGATCTGCTGTTCGGCAGGAAGGGCAACACGCGCGATGGCCGCGGCCCGCTCGAGGGGGCGTCGGCTCCTTCTCCCAAGCCTGTTGTCGGCAATAAGAAGAAGGGCGGAGCGACGCCAGTTAGCAACGTATTGCCTGCGCCCAAGGGCGAACAGATCAGCATTGTCCGGGGAGTCGCAACCCAGACGATCAAGGTCAAGAAGAATTAACCAGAGGGGAACGGCCATGATGGCTGGAGAAACTGTTATGGGAAATATCGGCAGACATGCCTTGTGGGCCTCCGGGCTCGCAATGGCGCTGCTGATGTCTTTCCTCGCCATGCCGGCATCCGCGCTGGAGATCATCGACAGCAGCGGCGGCCAGATATATGTCGAGGCTGGCAAGGGCCGTCTTCTGCGCCTCGACGAGGCGCCGGCGACGGTGTTTCTTGCCAATCCGAATATCGCCGATATCCAGTTCAAGTCGACCAAGCTGGTCTATATCGTCGGCAAAACGAACGGTGAAACCTCGCTGTATGCCCTCGACAAGAAGGACCGGATTCTGCTCAATCGAAAGATCATCGTGGGATACGATCTGGAACAACTGGTCAAGGCGATCGATATCCTGATCCCCAATTCCGGCATAAAGGCGTCGATGGTCAACAGCACCCTGGTCCTCGACGGGGTTGTTTCCAGTCCGGCGGAGGCCGAGGCCGTGCGCGAACTGGCCAAGAGCGTAACCGGCGGCGGTCAGATACTTAACCGTATCAAGGTTTCGATGGCGAACCAGGTCAATCTCAGGGTCGTTATTGCCGAGGTTACCCGAAGCGTGGTCAAGAACCTGGGTATCGAATTGGATATTCTGGGCGAAGGCTTTGGGCTGCAGACATTCCTGGCGTCCGGCGGCCCCTCAGTTGTTTCCGGCATTCAAAGGACAGTCGGGCCGCTCGATATCGGGTTGCAGCTGGAGGCGCTGGAATCGGAGGGGTTGCTGAAAGTTCTCGCGGAACCCAACCTGACCGCGCTGAGCGGCGAGACGGCGAGTTTCCTGGCCGGTGGCGAGTTCCCGGTGGCCGGTCAGCGCGATGAAAACGGGACAATTCCAGTTGAATTCAAACCCTTCGGTGTGTCGCTTTCGTTCACGCCCACATTACTTGACGAATCGCGGATCAGTCTCAAGGTCCGGCCCGAGGTCAGCCAGTTGTCGTCGCAAGGCGCCGTCATCATCGACGGCCAACCGGTAGCCGCGCTGTCGACGAGGCGCACGGAGACCACTGTCGAGTTGGGTAACGGCGAGAGCCTTTCCATCGCCGGCCTGCTGCAACGTAACGACCAGCATGATCTCTCCAAGGTACCCGGCCTGGGCGATATACCGATTCTCGGCGCCCTGTTCCGTTCCGACAGCTATCGCCGGAACGAGACGGAACTGGTGATCGTTGTGACTCCCTATATCGTCAAACCGACCTCGGAAAGGATCGCCCTGCCGTCCGACGGATACGAAACCGCCAACGATTTCGAACGCTACGTTCAGGGCATTCCCTATCGGGACACGCATGGTTCGGTACCGGACCGCGTTGCGACCTCGGGCGGACAGAGGCTCGTGGGTTCGCCCGGGTTCCGGGTTGAGTAGAAAGGCACGCATGATGTTCAGACATACGATTAGCACTATTGGCCGATTCGGCATTTCGATCATCGCGCTGGCCATACTGACAAGTTGCGGGCCATCCGTAAAAATGAGTGACGAGGATCTCGCGCGCGGGCACCAGTTCAAGCCGGCCTATCAGGTTGAAAGTACGAGCCATCGCCATCTGATCCCACTGAATCCGCAAAAAGTCGACTTCGTCGAACAGCAGCGGCGCGACCTTTATGACTTCCTGGTCGGCGTGGGCGCCCAGCCGGGCGACAAGGTCATTGTCGCGGCGCGCCGGTCCCGGCTGGATCATCGTGGTGAGATCGTGGAATTCGTCAGGCGGGTGGGGCTGAAACCGGATTTGCGATTGATCAAGGACCCGAAGCCGGGAGCCGAAGATGACGGTTATGACGCGGCGATCCTTATTCAGTTCAACCGTTACGTGACGCGCAACCCGGAATGCGGCGAGTGGAAGAACAGGTACTCGACCCGGTTCTACAACATCTCCCCGCCGGACTTCGGCTGTTCGAACACGGCTGCCCTGCAGCAGCAGGTGGCCTACCCGTCCAGTCTGGTTGCCGGCGAAACGCTCGATTTCCCAGAGGGTGACGTGGCCGCCGAATCGGTCAGCCGGTACCGTGGGCGCAAGGTTGAGCAACTCCAGGTCGAGGCAGCGTCGAGCAAATAGAGCCGGAGCTGGTTTCCGGTAGTTACGATGGATGAGTTAACGAGGTAATGACGTGAAAAAATCCTATATGGGCTTTGCGGCGGACAGTGAGACCAGGGCGGCGCTGGAACAGTTCGCTCGTGATCTCTACCTTCCGGAAGAAGATGTGATCGATGGCGATATCGACTCGGCCCTGGAAGCCTTGTCCGATATGCCGACGCCCGAATGTATTTTCGTCGACCTTGGCCATTCGCTGTCTCCGCTGGATGAACTGGACAAACTCGCCGGGGTCTGCGACCCGGGCACCCAGGTCATCGCCATGGGGACGGTCAACGATATCAGCGTGTTCCGCGATATGCTGGATGCGGGTGTCGCCGATTATCTGCTGAAGCCGGTGACGAACGACCGCCTGAAACAGGCCTACGAAAAAGCGATTGCCCCGACCCATCAGCCTGGCGGCGGCAGCGTCAAGGCGCTGTCGGACGTTGTCGTGGTGGTGGGCACGCGCGGCGGCGTGGGCGCCAGCATGGTCGCCACCAACATGGCCTGGATTCTGGCGCATGAGATCAAGAAGAAAGTCGGACTTGTCGATCTGGATCCTTATTTCGGCAATACCGCGGCGCTGCTCAATCTCGAGCCGGGCAGGGGCTTGTCCGAAGCGCTCGATGCACCCGACCGTATCGATGAAGTCTTCGTCGACCGGACCATGATCAAGGGAGGCGATAACCTGATGATCCTGGGCGCCGAGGAAGCCATGCAGAACGAAGTTCCCATGGACGCGGGGAGTATCGAGACACTGATCGAGAAACTTCGCGAGAGCTTCCAGGTCCTGATCGTCGAACCGCCGCACGGGAATATGCAGGCCATCAAGGCCGCGATCCGGATGGCGACGCATATTGTTTTCGTATCCAATTACAGCGTGGTCGGCATGCGCGACATGATCAGGCTTTCCGGCCTGGCCAACCAGTTGGCTGCGGGCACCAGGCAGTTTGTTCTTGCCAACCAGGGAACCGGCGGGAAATCGGACGTGAATGCAAAGGATTTCGAGTCGGTAACCGGTCTGCCCGTGGATGCGGAAATCCCGTCGGACGAGCGTGGCGTTGCCGCGGCCCTGAACGCCGGCGCCGCACTGCCGGTCGGTGCGCCCAAGAGCCCTGTTCTCAAGGCGTTGCGCAAAGTCTGCAGCACCCTCTATGGAGGCGGCGCACGGGGCAAGAGCAAGGGTAAGGGAAAGGGAAAAGGAAAATCAGAGGATAAGGGCGGCGGTTTTTTCAGCTCCCTTCTCGGCCGCAAGGCCAGTTAACCGGTTAACGTTGTCAAATTTTGTAGAGTTATTAGTTCGAGAGGCTGATTATGTTTGGTGGTAGAGGAAATACGTCTTCAGGTGCCGCGCAACCCGCAAGCGGGAATGTCGTGCCACTGGCCAATAACACGCAGCAGGCCGCTCCGCAGCAGGCCGCCACGCAGCAGCCGGCGCCGCAGCAGCCCGCACCTCAGCAGGCCGCACCCCAGCAACCGGCGCCCCCCCCGGCACCGCAAGCCGCGCCTCAGCAGCCCGCGGCGGAGCCGTCGCTTGACGATCTGATCGAACAGTGCTGCGATCTGGTCCGCCCGAAACTCGGCGACAATATCCGGCCGCAGGACGCGACCAGCAAGAATCGCGTGGCACTGGCGGGAATTATCGAGAAACTTGCGACGGAAGCGGCGCAGAAGAATAATATTCCGATTGATGCGCTGAATATCCGCAATGTGGTTACAGTACTGCTCAATGAGGTTCTGACGTCGGTCAAGACAAAGGGCACTGTCGGCGACGGCCCGGCGGTCGCGGAAGCCAAACCCGCGCATGTAAAGGCCGCGGGCTCCATGCAGGACGCGCAGATAACTATTCAGAGACTGCTTCTCGAGCGCATCGATTCCGCCGCCGCGGTCAAAATGGAGCGAACCGACCTGGTGCGCCAGGTGGAAGAGGTCGTCAGTGATATCCTGAACGAGGAGAAGATGCGCCTCAACGGTGCAGAGCAGCGTCAGATGGTCGAGGCGCTGGTTGACGATATGCTTGGTCTCGGCCCGCTAGAGCCCCTGATCGCCGACGATGCCATAACCGACATCATGGTCAACGGGCCCTATCAGATCTACATCGAAAAGAACGGAAAGCTTCAGCTTTCCGACGTCAAGTTTCGCGACAACCAGCATGTGCTGAACATCTGCACGCGAATTGTCACCAAGGTCGGCCGCCGCGTCGATGAATCGTCGCCGATCTGCGACGCACGTTTGCTCGACGGTTCTCGTGTGAACATCATCATTCCGCCGCTGGCGATCGATGGCGCTTCGATCTCCATTCGTAAATTCTCCAAGCAGAAGATCACCTTCGACATGATGATCGGCGGCAGCATGTCGGAAGAGATGGCGACAACGCTGCGTATCGCCAGCCGGGTGCGCCTCAACACCGTGGTGTCCGGCGGTACGGGTTCGGGCAAGACAACGCTCCTGAACGCGCTATCGAGCATGATCGGCGAGGATGAGCGCACGATCACCATCGAGGACGCGGCGGAACTGCAGCTGGTGCAGCCGCATGTGGTGCGGCTGGAGACCCGCCCGGCCAACCTGGAAGGCAAGGGGGCGATCGATCAGCAGGCCCTCGTCAAGAACTGCCTGCGTATGCGTCCGGAACGCATCATCCTCGGCGAAATTCGCGGCGGTGAGGCCCTCGACATGCTGTCGGCCATGAATACTGGCCATGACGGTTCGATGGGCACGCTGCATGCCAATACCCCGCGTGAGGCGATCAGCCGTCTGGAAAACATGTGCGCCATGTCCGGCACGAAACTGCCGAACGAGGCGATTCGCAAACAGATCGCCGCGGCGGTGAACCTGATCGTGCAGATCAGCCGTATGCGCGATGGCGGGAGGCGCCTTCAGAAAATTACCGAAATTACCGGCATGGAAGGCGATGTGGTCACCATGCAGGACCTGTTCAGCTACGAGTTCATCGGCGAGGACGAGAACGGGAAGCTGATCGGCGAGTGGAAGAAGCATGGCGTTCGGCCGCATTTCACGCCGCGGGCCCAATATTACGGTCTCGACAAGGAACTGCTGGAGGCCTGCCTGTGAGAAATCTCGGTCCTGAATTCGTCATACTGTTGGTACTTGTGCTAGCCGGCATCGGCGCGGCGGTCTGGTTTCTTGCGTTGAGCCCAGCGGCGAAAAACCGCCGCAAGATGAAAGAGCGCATGAAGACGCTCAACAAGAAACAATTGGCTGTCGGCGATAGCGAAACGCCCGAAATGCGGTTGCGCCGGGATGAATCCCGGACCACGATGGACAAACTGGCGCGGCGCATTCTACCCAACCCGGATATTCTCAGGGCCAGGCTGGAGGCAACCGGCAAGAAACTGACCATCGGCAAATATTTTGGAATGATGATCGTCATCGGGCTCCTGGCGGCGGGCGGTTACATTATGTTTATCGATTTGCCGCAAGCGGCGGCGCCGCTGGTCGGCATTGCCATCGGCTTTTATGTTCCGCATAGACTTGTCAATCGCTGGATTGCCAAACGCCAGGATGCGTTCGTTTTCAATCTTCCCGAGGCGCTGGACATGATCGTGCGCGGCGTTAAATCGGGGCTTCCGGTCGCGGAAACAATCAATGTCGTCGCCGAAGAGACCGAAGGCGTGATATCCGAGGAATTCACGCGTGTCATGGAAGATTCACGCATTGGCATGACCCTGGAGGCCGCGTTGTGGGCCTCGGCGGAGCGGTTGTCCGCTGCGGAATTCAAATTTTTCGTGGTGGTCCTGACAGTGCAGCGCGAAACCGGCGGTAATCTGGCGGAAACACTGGAGAACCTCTCCGAACTGGTCCGAAGCCGCAAGCAGATGAGGCTGAAAATCATTGCGATGTCTTCGGAGGCCAGGGCCAGTATGTATATTCTGGGCGGCCTGCCCTTTGCGATCGCCGGCCTGCTGCTTCTGATTTCCCCTGACTATATTCTGACGCTGGTCAGAACGGATGCGGGCAACACGATTCTGATGATCGGCGGCGCCCTGCTTTTCATGGGCTGGGCGGTGATGAACAAGATGGTCAACTTCGAGATTTGAGTATTGAGGACGTCTTATGGAAATCGGCGGCATAGAACTTGGCGAAGAAACCATTGTGGTGTTAGCCGCGTCCGCGGCGGTATTCGTTATTCTGGTGATCATCTGGAAGAGTCTTCTGGAGCCTAAGCCGGAATCCAGCCGCCTGAAGGATCTGAAATCGCGGCGCGAGCATTTGCGAGAGGGCCTGTTGGCATCGACCAACAAGGTCGGCAACAATGAGGTTTCGGCCAACAGCATGTCGTTCATGCGCAAGGTCGTAGGGCGCGCGAACGTATTGAAGGGCGATGTTGCCAAGGAGATCGGCGACAAGCTGGCGCAGGCCGGCATGCGCACCAAGGATGCGATGGTCGCCTATACCTTCTTCAAGGGTGCGTTGCCGTTTGTGGGTGGCGCGGTGGGCCTTATTGCTATCAACATGTTTGCGCCCGAGGACATGGCCTATGTACAGCGTGTTTTCGCGGCGCTCATAGTGGCCGTGTTAATGTTCTTCGTTCCCGACCTTTATGTCAAACAGCTGGCCAAGAAGCGCCGTAAGTTGATGCAGAAAGGATTGCCGGACGCCCTGGATCTTCTGGTTGTCTGCGCCCAGGCTGGTCTCAGCCTAGATTCCGCCATCGGCCGTGTCGCCAAGGAAATAGCATTCTCGTCGGCTGTTGTCGGCGAGGAGTTTTCGTTGACGGCCCTGGAACTGGGCTTCCTGCCGGAGCGCAAGGCGGCGCTGGAAAATCTGAAGAACCGAACAGGCCTGAAGGATATTGCAGCGGTCTGTACGACACTGATCCAGTCGGAGAAGTATGGTACCCCGTTGGCCTATGCGCTGAAGGTACTGTCCTCGGAATTCCGCCGTGAAAGAATGATGCGCGCGGAACAAAAGGCGGCACAGCTGCCGGCCATCATGACATTGCCGCTGGCGCTGTTCATCCTGCCTGTGCTGTTCATGGTGATCATCGGGCCGGCGATCATTACCGCCGTTGCAAGCTTCAGTAATAGCAAGCTGCCCGGTCAGAACGGATAAGGCGCCCGCCTGAACTGCTTCCACGGAGAGGAAGGGGCGAAAGGTATTCCGGTCCCGCCACACCGGTCAGGCGTCGATTTCATCCATGCTGCTGAATGTCAGATAGATCGACTTGAGGATGATGTCCAGGATGACGCCGCGCCGCGCGTCGGGGTCCAGAGTCCTGAGATTCTGGTAATAGGCGAGGTTGTTGACGACATCGGCCTCCGGCAACAGATCGCGCAATATCTTGCCGGCTTCCCCGATTTTTCCAGCCAGGCCATAGATGAGGGCGAGGTTATGGAGTAACGACTTGTCCGCGTCGGTTCCGGTAAGCAGGCCCTCAATCTGGGCGACACCGGCCTCATAGCGCTCCTGCAGCGCGAGCGAGAGCGCCATGTTGTTGCTGAGCGAGCGGTTGCCCGGCGCCATGCCCAATCCCGCCAGGTATTGATTTTGCGCCTCGGTGTGGTCGCCCAGCGCGTCGTAGGCGATACCAAGCACGTTGAAAATGCGATGATCGGCCGCGTCCTCGTCGACCGCCGGCACCAGCAGCGTAACCGCGGCGTCCGGTTGATTCTGTTCGATAAGCAGGATGCCGTAACCCTGCAGGGCATAACTGCTATAGGGGTGTCTGGCCAAGGCCTGATGATAGACTTCTTCAGCCTCGCGGAATCTGCCGAGAAGGCGCAGCGTATCGCCCAGAGCTGCCGGTGGCAGCGGCGAGTCGGGATCGGCTCGGCTTGCCCTG
>Ga0210122_1000952_pt1 | contig 10107 bp, 11 predicted proteins | sample Muzzi_CordB_D2_FD_185530 | JGI IMG/M metagenome (GOLD analysis project Ga0210122, IMG submission 185530) | Wetland microbial communities from San Francisco Bay, California, USA, that impact long-term carbon sequestration - Muzzi_CordB_D2 (SPAdes) | ecosystem: Environmental > Aquatic > Marine >... | reverse complement strand
TGGGCAGTCACGTCATCGATATGCACGATCAGCCGCATTTTCGACAGGTCTGGCAGACGGCATCCATGATGCACATGTTTCACGCCGCGGCCCTGCTGGCCCTGGCAGGGTTCAGGACCGATCGCCGACCGTTTCGCATCGGCGCGTGGCTGCTGGTGTCCGGAACCGTGGTTTTTTGCGGCAGCCTTTACCTGCGTGTGCTGCTTCCGCTCGAATCGGCGCCGCTGGCCCCCGTCGGCGGCGTCATGCTGATGGCTGGCTGGCTGCTGCTTGCCCTTGGTTTCGTGCGCAAGTCGTGAGCCGCCTGCGCTACAACCGCCGCGCGGCCGTCAGCCACCTGCGGACCGGTTGCCCGCGGATGGCGCAGCTGATACGGCGGAAAGGCGCTTTCAAGCTCGCGGTCAGCAAGGAACCGGACCTGTTCATCTCGTTGGCGCGGTCCATCACCTACCAGCAGCTTTCCGGCAAGGCGGCGGAGACCATTTACACGCGTTTCGAGGCCCTGTTCGACGACAGGCGACCGAGCGCCCGGGCGGCCGTCGATCTGCCGTTCGAGACTTTGCGTTCGGTAGGGCTGTCCAATAACAAGGCGCTGTCGATACTCGATCTCGCGGCACGCTGTTGTTCAGGCGATTTGCCCACGGCCAGGAGGCTCGGCCGCATGGACGACGACGCCGTCATAAGCAGTCTCAGCAGCGTGCGCGGCATCGGTCCGTGGACGGCCCAGATGCATCTGATATTCAACCTCGGCCGGCCGGACGTGATGCCGGCGACCGACCTCGGTATACAAAAGGGAGTTCAGGCGACCTGGAGCCTGCCCCGGCTGCCGACACCGGACCAGGTGCTCGACCTCACTCGTCACCTGGCGCCATACCGCTCGGCGGCGAGTTGGTACTTGTGGCGTATCGTTGACGACTGAAGCCATCTGGGCGGGGAAGAGAATGTGAATGCCACAAGGGTTAAACTATGCATTCCAGCCAGCTTGCCTGGATAGTCAAATGAATTTACTCGAGAGTTTCATGCTCCAGCACGTCCAGGTCTCCCTGTTGCATGGCGAGTTGTTGCGTGTTTCCCGCGATGGCGGCGCGCAGGAGGCCCGGGTCGAGATGAACCTGACCCCGAGACTGGTGGAGACGGGTCCGGACGACGCGTTGCCGTCGTACCAGGTCAGCGCCAGGCTCGTCTGCGAGGGGGCTGCCGAGGGCGACCTGCCTTCCTTCAAGGCGCAGGTCGGGTTCGAAACGCTTTACCAGCAAGTCTCCGGTGCGCCGGTGGATATCGCCGAGTTCACCAGCCATCACGCCAGCCTTGCACGCCAGGTCTACCCGTTACTGGCACAGGAATTGCGCGGTCTGTTGACTCGCCTCGGGATTTCGAGTCTGCAGCTGCCCTTCGATCTGAATCCGACTTCCCGCTCGATCAGCGTTTCCGGGGGGCAGGCCCCCAACCTCGTTCACTGACCGCCGCTCGCTTGCGGATTGTCTTCCGGATTGCCCGTGGTCCGCATTTGATGTATGAGTGTATGTTGATGTGAATGCCGCGGACGGGAATGTCGCATGTCCTACCCACACCAACGGATGGAATCCGCAGAAATCAACGCCTTTTTGGCGGAAACGCGATGCGCCCTGCTCGCGACCAACCGTATCGATGGCCCGCCGCAGGTCAGCCCGGTGTGGTACGAGTACCGGGACGGCAGGTTCTATATCGATATCGACCCGGGCAGCGCCAAGTTCCGCAACCTCCAGCGCGACCCGCGCTTGACCCTGTGCGTCGACGGAACCTTCCCCGACGCGCGCTACGTGGTTCTCTACGGAACGGCGTCGTTTATCGAAAAATCCTCGCCGGGGCACGGTGAGATTCTGCGGGCCATCGCCGAGCGTTATCACGCCAGTCCCGAAGAGGCGGACCGATACTTGCGGGATAACGCGGAAGCAGACTCGGTGTTGCTGGTCGTCTCACCGTACAAAGTACTCGGCCTGAACTACAACTAGCGCCCGAGGCGGCTGCCCGCCGTTATAATCGCGCGGGTGGGTTGTCGAGAAAAACTAACGATGGGGAGCCACCGATGAAGACACGGATTCTCGTAATGTTGCCGATCTTGTGCGTACTGGCCCTGCAGGCGTGCTGCCCTTCCGTCGATACAGGGGCTGAACGGGATAAGCTGCTGCAGACGGATCGCGACTTTGCGGCATTTTCACTGGAAAAAGGCGCCGCGGAGGCCTTTAACCGATACCTGGCCGAGGATGCCCTGCAATTGCCGGCGGGTAAAGCCCCGGTCTCCGGGCGGGCGGCGATTTACCGGAACATGGCGCCGAACCAGGACAAGTACGACCTCGGCTGGGAACCGCAGCAGGCGGAGGTGGCCCGTTCGGGGGAACTCGGGTGGTCCTGGGGCACCTATATCGTCCGCTATACGAACGCGGACGGAGAACCCGCCGAGGAGCACGGGAAGTACGTCAACGTCTGGAAAAAGCAGCCGGATGGGCGCTGGCGCGTCATTCTGGATACTGGAAACCAAAGCCCGTCGCCACCGTAAACCCGCACATCGAAAGCGTCGCGGTGCGGGTGTCCCGGGGTGCTTCGTGTGTTCGCTCCGCAACTTGGTCAATGAACTGCAACGGAGGCTCAATCATGTTACGTGCCTGTGCAAAAGTCCCGGTCGCTGTCGTCTTGTGGGGGTTGCTGCTTGTCGCGGCGCCGGCAGCGGCCTGCGCAGCGGACAGCGATTACGCTCACGCGACGCGGGGCACCTTGTGTTTCGGTCAAAACTGCGCGTTCAAGATCCTCCTCGACGAAACCAACCTGGGTTCGGCCGAACTGGAAATGGTCGAAATGAATTTTTCCGTCGGCTACGAAGGGAAAAGCCACCCCCATGGCTCGATGGAAGTCTTTTACGTGTTGTCCGGCCGCTTTGGCCACGAGGTGAACGGGGAGTTTCATGTGCTGGAACCGGGGATGGTCGGGGTCGTAAAGCCGGGCGACGAGGTTCGGCATTCGGTCGTCGGCGATGATCCGGTGAAGGTGCTGGCGATTTGGGTGCCAGGCGGCGAGGCGACGCGCGTGTTTGACCGCGAACGAGGCACGCCCGTGGAGTGACCCGGGGAGCAGCGGGACCTGGACGCCTTTGGTCATTGAATCCCGTGAACGCTGGAGGCTGAACCGCCTGCTGGCCTGTCAGGCATGCCAGCACCAGTGCCAGGGCTCGTAGGCGACCCCGTGGCGGTTGTCCGGCGGGTAGGACAAGCGGAAGCCGAAGCGGTCGGCTGAACGCGTCAGCCATTGATAAGCGGGGCTGTTCTCGAAAGACTCCTCCAGGGGCGGGAAACCCGGGGTCGTCACGTCCAGCGCCCGCCCGCTGTGGTGCTCGCTGAATCCCGGTGCGGCGGAGACGCGCAGGATTTCGTCGATGCTCTGGCCGGCGTCCAGCTTGCGCGTGACGATGCCGGCCTGGTAAGACACCGTACGAAAACCCGAAACGGCCTGAAGCTCATGACCTTCTTTGCGTGCGGCTGCCTGCATGGACAGCCAGGCGCGCGCGGCGCGCGGTGCCAGATGGGCCTCCCGCCCGAACAGGTTCGGGCCTATCGAGGTGACGCGCCTGCATTCCGGCTGCAGGCCGAGGCGGTGCGTCACACCGTAGTCGGCGGCGATACCGAGGCTTTGACCGAGCGCGGCAATTCTACGTCCGAACCGGGTCTGCCGCTGCGGGAATTCGCGCTGCATGTGCAGCTCGGACGCCCGGACGTCGCGCGGCGCTGTTGGCCGGTACCCGCAGGAGAAGTAGAACTCGGCGCTCGGCCGGGTTGCGCTGACATGAAGTCTCAGAAGACCGAAGCGAACCGCCAGGCGTTCAACGGCCGCCACCATTCTCTCCGCCAGGCCGCCGTTGCCGGCCGCCGGCGCCAGCATCAGGCCGCTCAACGCACGTGCATCGAGGCATAGCGCGGCGCAGGCCAGCAGATCCCCATGCCCGCGGGCAACCAGCAGACAGCCGTCGGCAAGCCATTGCACCAGTGCTCGCGGCGTCGGGGGCGAGTCCCATTGTCCCGGTTCCGTGCCTGCGTCGGCCAGGACCGGGGCGGTGAGCAGGCCTGCACGGCTGTGTGCGACGATCGTCTCGATGTCCGCTGCCGCCGCCGGCTGGATTCTGATACGTGTTTCCACGCTGCAATCTTACCAGTGTCACCGCCCGCGACGTTAACAGCGGGCAGGGCTGCGGCGTCTACGGTCCGGTGTAGAACATGCCTTTGAGGGTGTAGAAGAACAGGATCGCAAGTATACCGCCGGCGGGCAGCGTGATGATCCAGGACAGCATGATGTTGCGGATCACGCGCAGGTTGAGTGCGCCGATGCCGCGCGCGATGCCGACGCCCATGACCGCGCCCACCAGCGTGTGCGTGGTGGATACGGGTATGCCGGTTCCGGAAGCGAGCACGACCGTCGTTGCCGCCGACAATTCGGCGGCGAAACCGCGCGAGGGTGTGAGTTCGGTAATGCTGCGGCCGACCGTTTTAATGACCCGCCAGCCATAGGTGGCGAGACCGAGCACGATGCCGGTGCCGCCGAGCAACAGAATCCAGGTGGCCAGGGCCGATTTTTGCGCAACGGCGCCGGTCTTCACGATGCTCACAACCGCCGCGACCGGCCCGATCGCGTTGGCAACGTCATTGGAGCCGTGGGCAAACGCCATGCCGCTGGCGGTAAAGACCATCAGCACGCCGAATATCTTCTCGACATTGGTAAAGCGGAAATCCTCATCCTCGGAAGGCTCCATTTTAATCCGCTTGATGGCCAAGACACCGATCGACGAGGTGACCAGGCCGCTGAGGACGGCGATGCCCACCGCCTGGCCGCTGCTCAGGTGCAGGCCTACATGCGCCAGGCCCTTCAGCAGCGTGACCAGCGCCAGGACAAAGCCCACCGCGAAGATATAAAACGGTACGTATTTGCGTGCATTGTGCAACGGGTCTTCAGTGTTCAGGATCAGTTTCTGTACACTCATAAAGAGAAAAAAGGCCATGAATCCGGACAGTATCGGCGAGACGACCCACGAGGCGACGATGGTGCCGATCTTTGACCAGTGCACGGACTGAACGCCGATCCCGACGACGGCAAAACCGACAATGGCGCCCACGATGGAATGGGTCGTGGAAACCGGCCAGCCTTTCCTGGAGGCCAGCAGCAGCCAAACAGCGGCGGCCAGCAAAGCTGCCAACATGCCGTATATCAGCAGCTCGGGATTATTGGCAACGTGACTCGATTCGATGATGCCCTTGCGTATGGTCGAAGTGACCTGGCCGCCGGCCAGGAAGGCCCCGCTGAATTCGAAAACCGCGGCGACGATCATGGCCTGTTTGAACGTCAGTGCGCGGGATCCGACCGAGGTGGCCATCGCATTGGCGACGTCGTTGGCGCCGATGCCCCAGGCCATGAAAAGACCGAAGGCGGCCGCTAGGATAAGATACCAGGCTGAAAATTCCATTGGTGATTACTCTTTGTCGGGGTCGTTCATCAAGGCGTTGGCTTAACGAGCCAGCATTAACTGCAGACGGCTGCCGACACGTTGCGCGCGATCGGCGATGTCACCGGTGTGGTCGATGACCTTGTACAGGAACATGACGTGCACGGGATGCAACTCGTCTTCGAGAGCGAACAGCTTGGCGCGCAGCGCAACCTGCTGTTCATCGGTTTCCTGCTCGATGATGTCAAGGTCGCACAGAAGGCCGCCGACGCGCTCCCGCTCCGGTTTGCCAAACCCGGTTTCAATGAGTTCATCCAGTTCGTTGATTGCCGTGTGGGCCTGTTTGCACGCATCGATGCAGCGGTTGACCAGCGACATGTAATCCTGGGACATCGACCCCGGGAACTGCATGTTGCGTCCCCTGATCAGGCCGGCGACGTCGCGTGCACGGCCGGCGACCATGTCCTGCATGGTCAGGACTTCGAGAACGTCGCGCCGGTCGATAGGCATAAACAGACTGCTGGGCAGCCGCAGCCGAAGTTCCTTTTTGAGACGGTCGGCCTCGTTTTCGAGGCTTACGATCTTGCGGTGGTGTGTATCTCGATCCTGTGTGTTGTCCGCCAATACCGCCCGTGTAAAAGGGATCAGTTCGACGACACAGGAGACGACCTTCTCCATGTGCTGTTGCAATGGCCTTACAGGTGATGATCCAAAAATACCGCTGAGGTAGCTGCCTGACATGACTTTCTCCCTTTATATTGCGGCCGGGAGGGCCCCGGCTTGACCGGTCTTCGTTTTTATGGGTGCAATTCTACATGAACCGCACCGCCGCGGTGTAACAAAATCGTCATGTTCGGCCGCTAAGATACATGGATGGAAGCCCCGGGCGCTGCCGCAGGGCCGACTTCTGGCGCGCTTCCGGGCCGATTTGATTGTTGGCCCCGCGACGGTCGGAGAGCCGGCCGGGTGCGCGTTACGACAACATGCCGTTGCCATCGACGTGCGACCGGACAGCATCCTGCAGGATAAGCCCTGTTTCGCGGCCGGTCCCGTTTCCGCGCAAAAGGCCCGGGAATTGAATTCTGAACCGAAGACTCGATATACCATCATAATATTGACGCAAAATGCGAAGCGCACTGCATCCGTGCCGGACTATACTGCATTGACGAACGCGGGCGGCCTGATCGAAACCGCTAAGGCCGGTCGCTTCACTGCGATGTCGCGTTCGAAGCACGCGGAAAATCGCATCACCGGGCGTTCTGGCTGATCAGAGTAAGGAAGTTTCGATGGACAAGTTAAATCTGGGGCAACACATTTCCCGCCAGTTCAACGCTGAATTGGAGGAGGTGCGAACCAACGTGCTGCACATGGGCGGCATTGTCGAGGAACAGGTCAGCGATGCAGTGGCGGCCCTGCTGGGCGGCGATGCCGAGCTCGTCAAGAAGGTGAAGAAAAGCGATACGCGCGTCAACCTGCTGGAAGTTGAAATCGACGACGAGTGCGTCCGCATCGTGGCCCGGCGGCAGCCCGCGGCAACCGACCTGCGCCTGGTCATGTCGGTGATCAAGACCATCAACGACCTGGAACGTATCGGTGACGAGGCCAAGCGCGTGGCGAGGATGTCACAGGAGGACCTCGGCGGGGTCATACAGGAGGAGGTGCGGCAGGAGATCGGTCACATGGGCGACCTCGTGCGCGAGATGCTGCGCAACGTACTCAACGCATTTGCGCGAACCGATGTCGACCTGGCGGCCGCGGTGGTGCAGGCCGACAGGAAAGTGGACCGCAAATACAAGTCGATCACGCGCAAGCTGACCGAACACATGGGGCAGGATCCGGAGTCGGTGCCGGCGTTTATGAACCTGCTGTGGGCGACCCGATCTCTGGAGCGTATGGGTGACCGTTGCCAGAACATTGCAGAATACGTGATCTACCTGGTTCTGGGAACCAATGTGCAGCACACCAAGGTGGACGACGTCCTGGCCGAGATCGAGGCGCGTTCGGACTAGCCTGCGTTTCGCACCAGTATCGTGGACGTTGATGCGGCACGCAGACCGGCTCTGCCTGGGGCAAAGAAGTCATTGCCGCGTCAGCGGGAACCTCACTTGAAACGTCGTGCCCCGTGCATGCGGGAATCTCCAGCCTTTCCCGGCGCAATTACACAAATCCCGGACCCCGACAGTCGGGGCCCGGAATCCGCACGGCTCTGAAACTCAACCAGCCGCTTCAGCCGGCGGTTGCTTGTCCTTCCGGCGCTCCTGCCAACGTTCCATGCGTTCAGCGCGCATTTGTTCCAGTTTCGCGCGCTGTTCGTCGGTCAGGTAACCGAGCATTCTTGACATCGCTTCACTGGACAGAATGATACGCTTCGTGGCCAGGTCGCCTTCCTTCTTCGCAACGGCGGCAACGGCGTGTTCATCGTAGGTCGCGGCGGTTACGAGCGTTCTGAGCTTTTCGTGGTTGGCGTGCATATCCTGCATGAGCGGCTGCATGTCCTTTTTCAGATCCTGCATGACCGCCTTGATATCGGTCTTCTGCTGGTCGCTCAGATCGACTTTGCGCAGGGCGTGCCTGAAGTGCTCAAAAGCCTGAAGGCCGGGCGGGCCGCCTGGGTGATGTCGGCCATGCCCGGCGCCTCCGCCCTGTGCAAACACGCCGCCTGCGAATACCAGCAGCGCCGCGGTGAAAAGCGTTGTCAATAGAGTTTTCATACAATTTCTCCTGTATCTGGAACACCATGCGGGTACCCATCGACACGATGTTGACAGGCCCTGGGTTCATTGCTTTGCTCGCAGACAATATGACAACTTTTCCGCGTCTGTTTGCGTCGGCGGATTGTAAAAACAGGTAAAAACGCGCCCATACACCGTCGAACGGTTAAAATCAGCTCTTTGACTGTCCGGTTGGGGCATGCCACAAACGATCCTCATAGCCGATGATGACACCGAATTGTGCGAACTGCTGGCGGAGTACCTCGGCCAGGAAGGCTTCGAGGTGCGTCTGGTGCATGATGGCAAGACAGCGCTCGCCGAGTCACGCCGGCCCGGGCTGGATGCCATGGTGCTGGATATCATGATGCCGCGGCTCAACGGGATAGAAGTGTTGGCCGAACTACGCAAGGAATCGGATTTGCCTGTGCTGATGTTGACGGCACGCGGGGATGACCTGGACCGTATCATCGGTCTCGAACTGGGCGCCGACGACTACCTGCCCAAGCCGGCCAATCCGAGGGAGCTGGCCGCCAGGCTCCGGGCCGTGTTGAGACGTGCGGGTATGCCGTCGAGGCTGGCGGTGCTGAAGGCCGATGACCTGGTCATGAGCCAGGCCGACCGTTCCGTGCATCTCGGCGGGCAGGCCTTGGAACTGACCAGCACCGAGTTCAGTATCCTGCAACTGTTGCTGCAGCGACGAGGCGAGGTCGTCGACAAGCGGGATCTGTACCTGGCCGCCCTGGGTCGGGAAGCAGTCGCCTACGACCGCAGTATCGACATGCATATCAGTAACCTGCGCCGGAAGCTGGGGCCGCGCGCGGACGGCGGCACCCGTATAGAGACCATCCGCGGGATCGGCTACCAGTACCGCGACGCGGGGGCGCAATAATGCCGCGGCTTTTCTGGAAACTTTTTTTCGCGCTGTGGCTGAGCATCATGGTGTTTGCGGGTCTCGTCAGCTGGATCAATCAGTCGGTCATGCTGCAACAGGGTATGGGGATGACCGCCCGGGGCTTCGATGATGACTTCAGGCAGTTCAGGACCCGGCTACTCAATGATCTGAAACAGGGTGACGAAGCGCAAATGGGGCGCACCTTGCGCGCGCTGCCGCGTGCCTTTCGCAATCACGTGCTTGTCGTGGTCCCGGGCGGAGGCGAACTGCTGGGCCGGGAGCACCTCCTGGAGCGACTGCATCACGGTCCCGTTCGTCTGCACCGGCAGCGATTCACGTCGGCCAACGGCAAGGTCTACACGCTGGTCGTCGTGCCGAGGATGCCGGCCCGGGCCCTGCTGGAGCCCGGTCCGCGCGGCTTCGGTCTGCGTCTCGGTGTCGCGGCGCTGGTGGCGGCGCTGGTCAGTTTCTTGCTGGCCCGCTACCTGGCAGCGCCCCTGGGGCAGCTTGGCATTGCCAGCAGGCGGTTGGCGACCGGGGACCTCTCGGTCAGGGTGGGGGCGCCACTCGACCAGCGCCGCGACGAATTCGGGCAACTGGCGCTGGATCTGGACGAAATGGCACAGCGGTTGCAGACGGCACAGCAAGCCAACCAGCGCCTGTTGCGGGACGTCAGCCACGAATTACGCTCTCCGCTGGCACGTCTCAGGGTGGCGCTCGAGATCGGCCGCAACAAGGACAGCGGCGCGGTGTCCGCGGAACTCGACCGTATCGAACTCGAATGCGGGCGGCTGGAAACACTCGTTGACGAGGTGTTGGGACTGTTACGCGAGTCCGGCGATTCGCAGGCTCTGCGCGTGGAGACGTTCGATCTGGCCGAAATGCTGCAGGACCTCGTCGCAACGGTCAATTACGAGACCGCGGAGGGGCGGGACCCGGTGGTCTTGACGGCGACGTCCGCATTGCCCTTCAGGGGTGACCGCGAACTATTGTGGCGGGCCTTCGAGAACCTGCTGCGAAATGCCTTGCAGCACAGCGCCGGT
>Ga0210122_1000950_pt1 | contig 10128 bp, 9 predicted proteins | sample Muzzi_CordB_D2_FD_185530 | JGI IMG/M metagenome (GOLD analysis project Ga0210122, IMG submission 185530) | Wetland microbial communities from San Francisco Bay, California, USA, that impact long-term carbon sequestration - Muzzi_CordB_D2 (SPAdes) | ecosystem: Environmental > Aquatic > Marine >... | reverse complement strand
CCCGCCATGGTATACAGGTGAGGAGCGTCGCGCCTGGCGGCCCGGCCTGGACCGCCGGCATCCGGCCCGGCGACATTCTGCTCACCGTCGACGGCGTCAAGGTCGACGACGCGCGCGCGCTGTTGCTGATGATCTCGCAGCGTGACCCGGGCAGCCGTGTCGAACTCGTCGTGCAGCGCAACAACGAAAAATTCGAAACCTACGCCACGTTGATACAACAGCCGCCGTTGCGCTGAGCGGCATCAAGTCTTCGGCAAGGTCACGCCGGTCTGGCCCTGGTACTTGCCCGCGCGATCCAGGTACGACGTCTCGCACTCCTCGTCAGATTCGAAAAACAGGAATTGTGCGACCCCCTCGTGCGCGTAGATGCGCGCGGGCAGCGGGGTCGTATTGGAAAATTCGAGCGTGACGTGGCCCTCCCATTCCGGTTCCAGAGGTGTCACGTTGACGATGATGCCGCAGCGGGCATAGGTCGATTTGCCCAGGCATATGGTCAGCACGTTGCGCGGGATGCGCAGGTATTCGACAGTATGCGCCAGCGCGAACGAGTTCGGCGGAATGATGCACACCTCGCCATGGAAGTCGACGAAACTGTTCTCATCGAAGTTTTTCGGGTCGACGACGGCGGAATTGATGTTGGTGAAAATCTTGAAATCCCCGGCGCAGCGCACGTCGTATCCGTAACTGGACGTACCATAGGATATTTGCCGGAGACCGGCGGCGCTGCGGTTGATCTGACCCGGTTCGAACGGCTCGATCATGCCGTGCTCTGTGGCCATGCGCCGGATCCACCGGTCTGACTTGATACTCACTGCGACCGCACTCCCCGATCAGACTGAAGTTGGCACCAGTATTCCGCATGTTGGCAGCAGACGGCAGTGCCTGAAAGCCGATCTGGACGGAGAGCCCTAGCCATCGCCAGGGGGCCGGAAAAGGGGTGCCGGGGGCAGGATAGGCAACGAGCCGGGCGCAAACTGCACTGTCGGGCGAATTTCGGAAATATGCTTTTACCTCTTATCGTTCCTATGCGCCCGGGGAGGCTTGTGGCCGGCTGGTTCAGCATGCAGGCTAGTTCTGAATGACGATTTCCGGCAGTTTGACGGTCATGTTCCGCGGCATGACGGCCAGCGCGCCGGCTGTGCGCAGGGCAAACTCGCGGTAACGGCGGCCCAGCTCCGATTCGGGATCTGCGGCCATGGTCGGTTGTCCCGCGTCCAGCGACGTGCGGATTTCCATGGCGAGCGGCAATTGACCCAACAGCGGAATATCGAAATCCGTGGCGATCCGTGAACCGCCGCCCTGTCCAAATATGGGTTCCTCGTGCCCGCAGGCGGAGCAGATGTGGGTGCTCATGTTCTCGATGACACCGAGCACAGGCACGTCTACCTTCTTGAACATATTCAATGCCTTGCGGGCATCCAAAAGGGCGATGTCCTGTGGTGTCGTGACGATGACGGCGCCGGCCGTGGGTATCCTCTGGGCCAGCGTCAGCTGGATGTCGCCCGTTCCCGGCGGCAAGTCGATGATCAGGTAATCCAGCGGGCCCCAGTCGGTGTCGTTCAGCAATTGCTGCAGCGCGGAGGTGACCATCGGCCCGCGCCAGATCATCGGCGTATCTTCCTCCACCAGGAAACCGATCGACATGACCGGCAGACCGTGGGCGCGTTTGGGCATGATGTGTTCGCCATCCGTTTCCGGCTGCCCCTTGACCCCGAGCATGGCCGGTATGCTCGGGCCGTAAATGTCGGCGTCGAGCAAGCCGACCCGAGCGCCCTCGCGCGCGAGCGCCAGTGCCAGGTTGATGGCGGTAGTGGACTTGCCGACACCGCCCTTGCCGGAGCCCACGGCGATCACGTTGGCGATCGAGGCCAGCGGTTCGAGCTCACCCTGCACCTTGTGCGCGACCACCTTGCATTCGACGTTCACGCTGGCCTCGGTAATGGCGGCATCGTCTTCGAGACGCGCCTTGACCGCCGCCGCCAGCTCCGCACCGCCGTCCGCCAGCGGGTAACCCAGCCGGATGTCCACGTTGACGCGGTCCTCGTGGACACCGACGGAACGCACGCTGCCCGCCGCGACCAGGTCCAGACCGCAGTGTTCGTCCTCTATCTCCGCCAGCAACTCCATTACCAGTTCTTTGTTCATAAGATACCTTAGCTTTCGAATCCCGTGATCTTCATGAGGGGTTGCACATTGTAACGATTCGCCACCGGCTTGGTAACCGTCTTGACGGCGGCACCCCGTCACGCGGGGGCCCTTCAGCCGCGCAGCGTTGACCTGAGCCGCTCGATCTGCCCGTGGCTGGTGCGGATGTCGTCGCGCTGGGCGGCCATGCGCAGATCCCGCAGCTTTTCCAGCGACCTCAGCAGGACGGGCAAGGGCGGCCCGCTGGCGGTCAACTTGTCCATGTGGGCCTGGTTCAGACCGCGCGACGGCATTTCGATGAAGCGGCTCACCAACTGGTCATGGTGCTGCGCCGCGATACGACCATGCATGTCGCACACGTCCAGGAACAGGCGGACACATTGCTGGTAGGACTCTGAACCCCGGTGCTCTTTCCCAACCTCCAGCAATTCCTCCAGCAAACTCCCGCGGCGCATGCAGTCCTTAAGCAGCACCTGGTCCTCGGGCAGCATGTAGAGCAGCTTGTCGACCAGCAACTGGGAATAATAAGCCTCGTCCGCGCGGCACAGGCCGAGCAGCAGGTCGATGACGTTGATGCCGGCGAAGTCGCCGGCATTGGCGCCGCGATAGACGTGCAGGCCGACACGGTAGGGTTTGTAATATGGCCGCACACAGAGGAAGAACCGGTCCACATCGAGTTTTTCATTGAGGACGGCATTGTTGGCGTACACGTCGTCCAGCGCCGTCTTCGCCGCCGCCAGGAGGTCGGGCGCGATCGGGCTCGGCAGACCGAGCGGCAGTATTCGGAACAAGGCGTCCGCGGCCCGCTTGAAACCCAGGATCGACCGCGTGTTGTACTCGTTGAATATCATTTCGTCATCGAGCGCGGTAAAGCTCTTGCTGACACCATTTACGGCGCGGTTATGCGTGCTCAGGTGAGCGGTAACGAAGCGCGGCGCGACACCCAACGAAGCGCCGAGCTGCAGCGCCAGGGCCGAGGCCTCGCGCAGCGGCGAAGTCGTCTCCCGCGACGGCTCGGTGATGTCGTGGCGCCGGCAGGCGGCCATGTAGAAGCCGACATTGCCCAGCAGATCGAACCCGGCCTCGAAACCCTCGTCGGTGTTGCCTTCCTCGAGCAGGCGGATGATATGTTCGCGCCCCTCGGCGACCAGGTCGTTCTTTATTTCATCGCCGATACCGGCCACGTTTACCCGGTCGCCCGCCTGCGCAAAGTAACGCTCCTCCAGCGCGGTGTTCATATCGACGAAATCGTCGCGGATCCATCGGTCAAATTTTTCAGTGTTCGTCGTCATCTGGTGCTCCGGCAAGGCATTCAGCAATATTTTTCCATCTTTTCTTCGATCGTGACCCGACCGTTTTTTCTGTTTTGTATCTTGATATTCACCAGCAATTCCTCCGCGCCGTTGGCAAAGCAGGCTTCCTGCACCTTCTCGACCGTTTCCATGACCCGGTCATAGGGGCCTTCGATGACCGTTTCGAAAGGGCACACCTGGTATCTCAGACCCGATTCCGCGATCACGGCGATGGCCAGGTCGATGAGATCATAGGCGGTTCTCGTCGCGGATACCGGCAGCACTTGCAGGGCGACATTGACTTGGTTCTTCATGGCGATGGTTCTCTTTCCTCGATTTGCGCGGCGCCGGCGCCGGACGGAACTATCCGGCGGCGGTGATGATATGTCAAGATAGCTTTCGAGGATCGGGCCGGGAGCCGGGGGCCGGCCGCGCGCACGCGTGCGAAATCACGGGATACCGCGCGCTTACGGCTGACTGAGCGTCATGTCATAATGCATTCTTCCGATCCGGACCGTTTACAGATGGACAAGCTGCAAACCCGATGAGCAAGCAGAAGAGAAGAATCCTCGTCACCAGCGCCCTGCCCTATGCCAATGGCGCGATCCACCTCGGGCATATGCTGGAATATATCCAGACCGATATCTGGGCGCGTTTCCAGCGCGCCCAGGGTCACGAGTGTTATTTTGCATGGGCGGACGACGCGCACGGTGCACCGGTCATGCTGCGGGCCGAGGCGGAGGGCGTTTCGGCGGAAGAGTTGATTGCACGCCTGCACGCGGAGCACCTGCGGGATTTCGACGATTTCGGTCTGAGCTATGACAACTACGCCACGACCCATGGCGCGGCCAACCGCGAGTGCGTAGAAACGATCTTCGAGCGCCTCCAGGCGGGCGGGTATATCGAGCAGCGCACCATCACGCAGTTCTACGACGAACAGAAAGGCATGTTCCTGCCGGACCGCTTTATCAGGGGCACCTGCCCGAAGTGCAAGACCCCGGACCAGTACGGTGACAGCTGCGAAGCCTGCGGCAGCACCTATCGTCCGACCGACCTGCTCGACGCCCGCTCGGTGGTCAGCGGCAGCACACCGGTCATGCGCGAGTCCGAACACCATTTCGTCCGCCTGTCCGCGTTCAGCGACCGCCTGCAGGAGTGGATGGCGCGCGGCACGCTGCAGCCGGAAGTGGTCAACAAGATGCAGGAATGGTTCGAAGACGGCCTGCGGGACTGGGACATCACCCGCGACGAGCCGTATTTCGGTTTCAAGATCCCTGGCAGCGAGGACAAGTACTTCTACGTCTGGGTGGACGCGCCGATCGGTTACATGGCCAGTTTCAAGGAGTTGTGCAATCGGGAACACCTGGATTTCGACGCGTGGTGGAATCCCGACACGCAGACCGAGATGTACAACTTCATCGGCAAGGACATCGTCTATTTTCATACGCTGTTCTGGCCAGCCATGCTGATGGGGGCGGACTTCCGCACACCCACCGCCGTGTACGCCCATGGCTTTTTGACCGTGGATGGCACCAAGATGTCGAAATCCCGCGGCACCTTCATCCAGGCCCGTACCTACCTGAACCACCTGAACCCGGATTACCTGCGCTTTTACTTCTGCGCGCGGCTCGGCCCCGGGATGGCGGACCTCGACCTGAGCCTCGATGATTTCGTCACGCGGGTCAATTCGGACATGGTCGGCAAGGTCGTCAACATCGCCAGCCGCTGTGCCGGATTCATACAACGCAAGTTCGACGGGCGGTTGGCCGCGGAGCTGCCCGCCCCGGAACTGTACCGGCAATTCATCGATCAGCGCGAGGCCATCGCGGAGGATTTCGAGCAACGCAACTACCAGTCCGCGATCCGGCGCATCATGGCGCTGGCGGACGAGGGCAACCGCTATATCGATGAACACAAGCCCTGGCAACTGATCAAGCAGGCGGATCAGCAGGCCGATGTGCAGGCCATCTGCACACAGGGCGTCAACCTGTTCCGCGTGCTGATGACCTACCTGGCGCCGGTCACGCCCTTCACGGCCCGGGGCGCGGAGGAATTCCTGGGCGTGCCACTGGACCGGTGGTCGGACCTTGGCGCACCCCTGCTCGGTGCGCGGATCAATGCCTTCAAGCCGCTGATGACGCGGGTTGACCCGCTCAAGGTGGAAGCGATGATCGAAGACTCCAAGGAAAACCTGGCCACGCGTGAAAAAGCCGCCGTACCGGCGCTGGACCTCGAGGACGAAATCGGTATCGAGGATTTCCGCAAGGTCGATCTGCGCATCGCCCTGATCACGCACGCCGAGGCCGTGGAGGGTGCGGACAAGCTGCTGCGCCTGACGCTCGACCTCGGCGCCGGGACACGGCAGGTGTTCGCCGGCATCAAGTCGGCTTATGAACCCGCCGACCTGATCGGCCGGCACACGGTCATGGTCGCCAACCTGAAACCGCGCAAGATGCGTTTCGGCGTATCGGAGGGCATGGTGCTGGCCGCCGGCAGCGGTGGCAGCGAGTTGTTCCTGCTGAGTCCGGACGAGGGGGCCGAGCCGGGCAGCCGCGTAACCTGAGCCGTGTTCCGCCCCGCACATGCAGAATGGGCCGATAACGCGATGAACCGGCAGCGCTGAGATGGCGACCAAGTACGTACTTATCCTGGTCAGCACCGTATTTGCCAATAACTTCGTATTGGTCAGGTTTCTCGGTCTGTGCCCGTTCATGGGCGTTTCCAACAAACTGGAAGGTGCATTCGGCATGGCGGTCGCGACCGCCTTCGTGCTGACGCTGTCCTCGGCCTCCAGTTATCTGCTGTACCGCTACGCGCTCGTGCCGCTCGGGCTGCAATACCTGGCGACCCTCAGTTTTATCCTCGTGATCGCAGTCACGGTGCAACTGACCGAAATGTACATGCGCAAAAACAACCCGGTGGTCTATCGCGTGCTCGGTATATTTCTGCCGCTGATCACGACCAACTGCGCAGTTCTCGGCGTCGCGCTGCTGAATATCAAGGAACAACACGACCTGCTGCAATCAGCGCTGTACGGTTTTGGCGCCGCGGCCGGATTCGGGCTGGTGCTGGTGCTGTTCACGGCCATGCGTGAACGCATCGCCTTGCTGGATGTGCCCGCGCCCTTCAGGGGGGTGCCGATCGGTCTGCTCACTGCGGGTCTGATGGCGCTGGCCTTCATGGGTTTCAATGGCCTCGCCAACCTCTGACCAGGGATGAAGAGTCCATGCTGACAGCCACCACCATGCTGACCTTGCTGGGCCTGCTTTCCGGTCTTGGCCTGGGGTTCGCCGCGATCCGTTTCCGCGTGGACTCCGACCCGCTGACCGACCGTATCGACGCCTTGCTGCCACAAACGCAGTGCGCCCAGTGCGGTTACCCCGGCTGCCGCCCCTATGCCGCCGCCGTCGCCGCCGGGGACGCCGACATCAACCAATGCCCGCCCGGCGGCGCCGATACGGTGCGGGCGCTGGCGGACCTGCTCGGACGCGAACCCATACCGCTGAACCCGGAAAACGGCAGCGAAAAGCCCCTGCGGGCCGCGGTTATCGATGAGCAGCGCTGCATCGGTTGCACGCTGTGCATCCAGGCGTGCCCGGTCGACGCCATCGTCGGCGCCGCCAGGCTGATGCACACCGTCATTACCGCCGAATGCACCGGTTGCGACCTGTGTCTGCCGCCCTGCCCGGTCGACTGTATCGACATGGTCGAGCCGGAAACCCGGCCAAGCGCGGGAGCCGCTGCCGGTCTTTTCACGGGCGCAACGGCGGCGCTGTCCCCATGAACGATACGGAGGCCTTCGAACTGGCGCGCGAGGCAGGGCTGCGCACCCATCATTTTTACGGCGGGCTGCACCTGCGTCATCACAAGAAGATTTCCTGCCGGACCAGGGTCGAGCGGCCACCCCTGCCAGAACAGCTTACGGTGCCGCTGAACCAGTACGCCGGCGAAACCGCGGAGGCTGTCGTCCGGCCCGGCGACCGCGTACTGAAGGGCGAGGTGATCGGGCGCTGCCAGTCCTGCGCCGCGGCGCACGCACCGGTTTCCGGCACCGTCGAGGCGCTGCGGGAAGTCCCGTCTGCGACGCAACCGGGGATTCAGACGCCCGCCGTCGTCATCCGGCCCGACGGTCGCGAGCAGTGGGTGCCGCGCGAGGCCATTGCCGATTGGCGCGCCGCCAGCCCGCGGCAACTGATCGAACGCATCCGGAGCGGTGGTATCGCCGGACTCGGCGGCGCGGTGTTTCCAAGCCATATCAAGGCCGCGGCGGCGCGCGAGCGGCGGGTGCATACGCTGATACTCAACGGTGCGGAATGCGAACCCTATATTTCGTGTGATGAGATGCTGATGCGCGAGCAACCCGCAAATATCGTTCTGGGGGCTCGCATTCTGCGCCGCGCCGTGGGCGCGGAAAGGGTCGTGATCGCCATCGAAGACCAGATGGGGGCCGTGCAGGCCGCGCTGGAGGAGGCCGTCAACGCAGCGCGGTGCGAGTCGATAACCGTGGTCCGGGTCAGCACCATTTATCCGGAAGGCGGGGAACGTCAGCTGATCCAGGTCCTGACCGGACTCGAGGTGCCCGCCGGGGGCCTGCCGGCGGATATCGGCCTGGTCTGCTACAACGTGGCCACCGCCGCGGCCGCGGCCGCGGCCGTAACCCAGGGCACACCGCTGATCGAACGCTATGTCACCGTCACCGGCAGCGGTGTCGCCGAACCCCGCAACCTGCTGGCCCTGGTTGGCACACCGCTGGCGCACCTCGTCGAAGCCTGCGGCGGTTACCTGCCCGGCGCGGCCCGTCTCGTCGTGGGCGGCCCGATGATGGGTTTCCCGGTTGCCAGCGACGCCGTGCCGGTAACCAAGGGAGTCAATTGTGTCCTCGTACTGACATCGCAGGACATCAGCACGTCGCAGACCGAAATGCCGTGCATCCGCTGCGGCGAATGCGCGCGTGTCTGTCCGGCCCGGCTGTTGCCGCAGCAATTGCACCTGCAAGTGACCAACCGCTTGTGGGACCAGGCCCGGGACTACGGCCTTTCCGCCTGCATCGAGTGCGGCTGCTGTGATTTTGTCTGCCCCAGTCACATACCGCTGGCCAGCCGGTTCCGAGAGGGCAAAACGGAACTCAGAAATCGCGCCGGCAAGGCCCGCGCCGCGGCGCGGGCGCGGCAGCGCTTCGAGTCCCGTGAAGCCCGGCTGGCGCGGGAGGAACGGGAACGCGCCGAGGGGTTGGCCCGCCGCAGGGAACAGATGCGGGACCGTACGCAACGTCAAAAAGACGTGCAGGCGGCCATCGAACGCGCCGGCAGACGCCGGCAAACCGACGGAGAACCCGATGACACGTAACTTTCCGCTCGGCACGGCGCCGCACATTCCGTCGCAATACACGGTCGCCAGGATCATGCTGCAGGTCCTCCTGGCCCTCGTGCCGGGCGTTTTTGCCTACGCCTGGTATTTTGGCTCCGGCATCTTCATCCAGATCGCGCTGGCGACGCTCTTCGCCCTCGTATTCGAGTCGCTGTTCCTGCGGCTTCGGGGCCGGCCGCTAAAGCCGTTCATCAATGATTACAGCGCCGTGGTCACGGCCGTCCTGTTCGCCCTCTGCGTACCGCCGCTCGCACCCTGGTGGATTGCCTGTATTGGCATGCTTTTCGCGATCGGCTTCGCCAAGCACCTGTACGGCGGGCTGGGTCACAACGTCTTCAACCCGGCGATGGTCGGTTACGTGGTCGCGCTGATCAGCTTCCCGCAGGCGATGACCGCATGGCTGCCGCCGCTGGCGCTGGCCGACATGATCGCCGGCCTGTCGGGCGCCATGGCCATGACCATGGCCTTCTACCATCGCGACCTGCGCGGCGGGACCGGCCAAATCATGGACCTGTCGCTGCTGGAGCCGATCTTCTCCGTGCTGGGGCCCGAGGCCGCCGCCTACGAGCTGACCGGCAGGGTCCGGGAGCGCGTGGGCAACGGCTCCAACACCGCCTCGCCGCGCAATGTCTATGTCACCAGCGACGAGCGCTTCGTCGCCATCTCCGCCTCCATGCAGGTCATGGCGGAGCGGCTGCTGCGGGCGATCGGCGCGGGCTGGATGCTGGACGACCCGCGCTACGCCACGAACGCGGAACGCGTGAAGCGCCGCGACGAGGTGGACGCTGTGGTCGGGGGCTTCATCCGCGAACGCACGCTGGAGGAGAACCTCGCGTTCTTCGAGAAGGAACACGTCACCGCCGCCCCCATCTACGACATCAGCCAGATCGTCACGGACCCGCATTTCATGGAACGCGAGGTCATCGTGGACGTGGAGGACCCGGAGCTCGGCTCGGTGGCCATGCACAACGTGACGCCGCGCCTGTCGGGCACGCCGGGAACCTTCCGCCGGCCGGCCCCCGCGCGCGGCGAGCACAACGCGGAATTGCTGACCGGCCTCGGCATGACCGGGAGCGAAATCGAAACCCTGACGGAACGCGGCGTGCTCTGGCGCCGCTAGAGCATGTTTCTTTGAATTGGATTCAACGGACATGCTCTGTCTTATTATTTTGACGCAAATTCGACGTCGCAAACCGGTTCGGTTTGCCCGGGGTTTGCCCTAACGCAAGGAGACCAAGCATGACCACGCAGGCCCAACCGGAACGCCCCGTCTGGCGCTCGCTGCTCTATGTCCCGGCGAACGTGGAGCGCTACGTCGCCAAGG
>Ga0210122_1000949_pt1 | contig 10131 bp, 7 predicted proteins | sample Muzzi_CordB_D2_FD_185530 | JGI IMG/M metagenome (GOLD analysis project Ga0210122, IMG submission 185530) | Wetland microbial communities from San Francisco Bay, California, USA, that impact long-term carbon sequestration - Muzzi_CordB_D2 (SPAdes) | ecosystem: Environmental > Aquatic > Marine >... | reverse complement strand
TATTTAACCCTCCTGATTAATCTGTTGACAACTTAACGACGGTTTCGGCCCGGCATTTAAGGGCGCAGTTTGATGATCTTGTGAAAAGTCGTTTTAAAGACCGGATACCCGCCTGCGCGGGTAGGACGGTTAGGCTATCTATATGATATTGCCTTACTGTCATTCCCGCGCAGGCGGGAATCCAAAAAATGGGAGAATCCGATTTTTCGGGACCATCAGGTTTTACTTTTTTAATTTCATACATAGATTAGACTATCAATCTCTCAATTGAGGTTAAATCTAGTCACTGAAAACTTCAAGTCAAATAGTGTGACGCAATGCCGATCGACAATAAACGTTCCGGGCCTGACGGGGCTGTCGTAAAGATGGTAAAGGATCTTGACGAAATCAGTCGAACCGCAGCCGTCATGATCGTACGTCAATCCAATGAGACGGGATCATCCGCAAAGCCTTTCACCATCGCGTTGTCCGGTGGTTCTACGCCCCGCAGGCTGCACGAACGTTTGGGCCGTGAGCCGTCTGTCAGGGCCTCACTGCCGTGGGAAAAATGCCATTTCTTCTGGGGCGATGAACGCCACGTGCCGCCGGACCATTCGCAAAGCAATTATCGCATGGCCCGTGAAACCCTATTTGCATCAGCACCGGTTCCGGCACAAAACATTCATCGCGTGCACGCCGAAGAATCAGATGCCGCTGCTGCCGCAGAAAGATATGAGCATGAATTACGATCTTTTTTTAATCTGGGACCCGGTCAACTGCCGCGCTTTGACTGTATTTTGCTGGGTATCGGAGCCGATGGTCACACGGCGTCGCTGTTTCCCGGAACCAATGCCCTGCAAGAGACAAGGCGGCTTGTGGTGGCCAACTGGATTGAAAAATTTCAGACCCACCGCATCACCCTGACGGCACCGGTTTTGAACAATGCCGCGCTGGTTATATTTCTGGTCAGCGGTAAAGATAAGGCGGAAGTACTCAAAGAGATCTTAGAAGGCGATTTTCGGCCCCAACTTTTGCCGGCCCAACTCATCCGGCCGGTACAAGGAAAATTGCTGTGGCTGGTAGATCAAGCCGCAGCCGGCTGTTTGACTGATTCAATTAAGGTATAGATTCATTCATTTAAAGTTTAGGACACGGATTTTCACAGATTGCCGCAGATTTTTTAAAAACAAACTTAAATGGTTATATAAAAAGCCATAGTAATTATTATTAAACCTCCCGCCCCTTGCGGGAGGGATCGAGGAAGGGGGGATAAGATAGATATCCTTCCCTTAACTTTGTCTCTCTATATGAGTCAGATAGACATAATAATATTTGGTAGGCACGCTAAAAATTTTTAAATCCGTATAATCCGTGTTCATCCGTGTCCTTCAATAAAAAGCGAAGATCATTCGAGTCAACAAAGAAAGGGGAAGTACATGAATCCGCAATGCGACATTGGCCTGGTCGGGCTGGCCGTCATGGGCCAGAATTTGATTCTGAATATGGCCGATCATGGTTTCCATGTAGCGGCCTATAATCGAACCACCCAAAAAGTTGATGAGTTTGTGGCGGGTTCCGCCCGGGGCAAGACCATCATTGGATGTCGCAGTCCTGAAGAATTGGTTCGTAACCTTAAACGACCACGGCGCTTGATGCTGATGGTCAAAGCGGGTGATCCGGTTGATCAGACCATCGGGCAATTTGAAGATCTGCTCGAACCCGGTGACATAATGATCGACGGCGGCAATTCTTATTTCCTGGACACCGAACGCAGGATCAAAACGCTTGAAGCACGCGATATCCGCTATCTGGGTGCCGGTGTTTCCGGCGGTGAGGACGGGGCGCGGCACGGTCCGAGCATCATGCCCGGAGGGGTTGAAGCGGCCTGGCCACACGTAAAACCGATATTTCAGGCAATTGCAGCCAAGGTCGGTCCCGGTCAGGATGTTCCCTGTTGTGAGTGGGTGGGACCCGGCGGGGCCGGTCATTATGTCAAAATGGTCCACAACGGCATTGAGTACGGGGATATGCAGCTGATCTGCGAAGCTTACAGTTTACTGAAAGATGGGCTGGGCCTGACTAATGAACAGTTGTACGATATTTTTGCGTTGTGGAACCAGGGCGAGCTTGACAGTTATCTGATCGAAATTACACGGGATATATTTTCGGTAATGGATTCTGAATCCGGCCACGCCATGGTGGACATGATCCTGGACAAAGCCGGTCAGAAAGGAACCGGCAAATGGACCAGCCAGCTGGCACTGGATTTAGGCGTTCCGACCACCCTGATCACCGAGGCAGTATTTGCCCGAATTCTTTCAGCGCAAAAGGAAAAGCGCACTCGTGCCGGCCGCATTCTATCCGGTCCCGGCCTGGGGCTGCAACAATGGCGTCAATCGGTGGAACCCGGGCCATTTATCGAATCGGTGCGCCAGGCCCTTTATGCTTCCAAAATCTGCAGTTATGCTCAGGGGTTTGTCCAGCTGCAGGCGGCTTCCGCCGCCTATGACTGGGATTTGCAATTCGGCCGGATTGCCATGCTGTGGCGCGGGGGCTGCATCATCCGGGCCGCATTTCTGGAACGGATCAAAGAAGCTTTTAACCGCGACGCCGGCCTGGAGAATTTATTGCTGGATCCCTATTTCACACAGGCGGTGGTAACCAGTCAGACGGGGTGGCGGCAGGTTGTCAGCACTGCCGCCCGGATCGGCATACCGATACCGGCCTTCAGTGCGGGGTTGAATTATTACGACGGCTATCGCAGTCAACGCCTGCCCCAAAATCTGCTGCAGGCCCAGCGCGATTACTTCGGCGCGCACACCTATGAGAGGATCGACCGGGAGGGTAGTTTTCATTCGGATTGGATCCGATTAAGGCGTGAGCCGGAATAGAATCGATTGAAGTCTTGAAGATAAGGGTCATTTTCTGCTTCACGGGGCTTCCATAAACATAAGAGATGTCGACTCCGGCATCTGAAATTTTCCTGGCGGCCTGCTGCAGCTGACCTACTTTATTGGGCACCTCCACGGCAATGACGTCTTCAGAATTCACCTCGGCTCCCATATGAGAAAGCACTTTTTTGGCCTTGGCATTGTTGTCGGTGATGATCATAAAATAACCGTCGTTGCCCATACCGTAAGCGCAGATGGCTTCGATATTGATTTTAGCCGCCGTAATAAATGCGGCTACCTCCGAAAGTAATCCTATCTTGTCGGGCAGGACAAAGCTCAGCTGTTTTAGTTTTTTTGCTTTTGTCATATCGAGTGTCTCCCTTTTTATCTTTTTCTCTGCATCCATCAACGCTGTCAAATTACTTCCTGGTAAGATCGATAATTTCCATCCGAATATTGCGATCCGGGTGTGTGGCGGACGGTCCCTCCGTCATGACGACCAGATCGCCGGAAACCCCCTGGCTTGCCAGCCATTTTACAACCCAGGGTTTCCAGTCTTCCGGATGTTCGGTTTCGCAGACCGGAAAGACACCGTAAGAAAACATGAGATCCTGACAGGTTTTGACCTGGCGGCTGACCGCCGTAATCCAGACCGGCAGCCGGAAGCGGGTGATGCTGCGGGCGGTGGCGCCACTTCGGGTGGGGACAATTACGGTGGGCGGGGTGACACGCTTGAGAGTGGTTTCAACACTCATTGCAATCAGGTCCTTCAAGTTGATCTCATCGGCTTCCCGGCTGGCCTGAAGTGCTTCTCTGATCGACATCGAGTTGCGGTAGGGCTCGATGGCGGCGGCGATTCGGGACAGCATTTGGACGGACTCAACAGGATATTGACCAATGGCGGACTCACCGGAGAGCATGACACAGTCCGTTCCATCCAGGATGGCATTGGCCACATCGGTAGCTTCGGCCCGGGTGGGACGCCGGTTGGTGGTCATGGATTCCAGCATTTGGGTGGCGGTAATGACGGGCCTGCCCATCAGGTTGGCCACCCGCATGATGTTCTTTTGCGCCACGGCAATCTGCTCAATGGGGATTTCGACGCCCAGATCACCACGGGCGATCATGATGCCGTCGGCGGCCCGCAGGATGTCTCCGATGTGATTGCGGGCGCCGGCCCGTTCGATTTTAGCGATGATAAAGGGATCATGCCCCATTGCGGCCGCTGCCTGCCGCACGGCTTTGATGTCGGCCGCGGTTTCAACAAAAGATTGGCTGACGGCATCCACCCCATTTTGCATGGCGAATTCAAGGCATTCGCGGTCGCGATCCGTGAACGCGCTGATGCCCAGATCGATTCCGGGCAGATTGAGGCCTTTGCGGGAGCTGAGTTGTCCACCGACAAGCACCTTGCAGTGGACATCATTGCCGGCGACCCGCTCAACTTCTATCTGGATGTAGCCGTCGTTCAAAAACAGCCGGTCGCCCGGTTTAACCGCTTTGGTCAGCTGTAAAAAACTCACCGAAACCCGCCGGCTGTCGCCTGCAACATCCTCGGTGGTCAGGGTGAATTTGTCTTCGGGCTGCAGTTGGATCGGCTCTTCGACAATTTCACCGATTCTCATTTTGGGGCCGGGCAAATCAGCCATGATGGCAACCCGCTGCCCGGCTGCTTCGGATGCGGCCCGTATTTTTTGAATGGTTTCCCGGTGACTTTGAAAATCACCGTGGGAAAAGTTCAGCCGTGCCACATTCATGCCGGCGCCAATCATTCTTTCAAGAATAGGCGGTGAATCAGACGCCGGGCCGATGGTGCAGACAAGTTTGGTTTTATGGGCGGGAAAGGCCATAATGGGTACCTCTAAGTTAATTACTCTGCCCTGAAAAATAGCTTAATCCGATTTTGATGAGAAATAATGACTCAATTGCCACCTTTAAGCCCTGCGCGTTTGTCCGGGCGGATTTATTAGTAATTTAGACGCCGGCGTTTGGGTTAACCAGGTTTTTTCAAGTTTCAAGGGACAACCCATATTTCGAATGAGTTGTTATTCAAGGCAGAGTGATTATCGTATTGAAAACCTAATTCTAGCGTATAGCATTTCTCGCCGGGATTTTAAAGATTTTAGATTTTTTCATTTGACCTGTGGGCATCACTTCCCCCTATCGGTCGTTTTTTGCGGCTTTGTGCCTCGTGGCACCGGATGGTAAATATCGGAGATTGACAAACAAATCAAAATATTCCTATAAATTTATACTTATGGTTTATGTTCCTTTAGTATAAATAGATAAGTCAGCAAAGCGTTGGAGGATTCATTAGCATGGGAGTTCAAACCGTCGATATGAATGATTTAATGGCCCAAAGCGGCGTTGGGTTTGGTACCAGCGGGGCCCGCGGTCTCGCCTCGGATATGACCGACGCGGTCTGCTATGGCTATACTACGGCGTTCATCCAGTACCTTGAAGAGACGGGTGAATTGGCCGGCAACGGCAACATTGCAGTTGGCGGTGATTTCCGCTCCAGCACGGATCGAATTATGGGGGCAGTCGCCAAAGCCGCACAGGATAGGGGATATTCTGCGGTAAACTGCGGTAAACTGCCGACCCCTGCGCTGGCCTACTATGGATTGGTAAATTCGATTCCGACGATCATGATAACCGGCAGCCACATACCCGACGACCGCAATGGCATCAAGTTCAACAAAAAGGCGGGAGAAATCCTAAAACCGGATGAAGCCGGTATCAAGCGTCAAACGGTTGCGCTTCCCGAAGGGCTTTTTGATGACGCGGGCCAATTTGCGAACCCGATCGATTTAATTGCGCCAAGCGGGGCAGCCACGGAGCTTTATATCAACCGGTATCTTGATTTTTTTCCCAGGGACTGCCTGCGCGGCAAACGGATTGGGATCTATCAGCATTCCGCCGTCGGACGGGATCTGATGGTCAAAATTATTGCCGGCCTGGGTGCAAAAGTTGAAAAACTCGGCTTTTCCGACACGTTTATTCCCGTGGACACCGAGGCGATCCGCCCGGAAGATGTCGCACTGGCCAGACAATGGGCTGCGGAATTCGGATTTGACGCAATTGTTTCAACCGATGGCGACAGCGATCGCCCCTTGATCAGCGATGAAAACGGTAAGTGGCTGCGAGGCGATGTCGCCGGTATCCTTTGCGCATCCTTTCTGAAGGCCGATGCGGTGACGGCGCCGGTGTCCTGCAACTCCGCTGTGGAAAAATCCAATTTATTTAAAACGGTCCGCCGAACGAAGATCGGTTCGCCCTATGTCATTGAAGGTATGCAAAAGGCTTTGAATCAAGGAGCGAACCGCGCGGTTGGATATGAGGCCAACGGCGGTTTTTTGCTGGGCTCTGATATTGAAGCTGATGGCAAAATTCTAACCGCACTGCCGACCCGGGATGCCATTGTCTTGCATATTGCTATTCTGATGCTTTCCATTGAAAAAAAGATGAAAATCAGTGAGCTTCTGGCTGAATTACCCCAGCGATTTACCTTCAGCAATCGACTGAAAAATTTTGCGACTGAAGCAAGCACGAAACAAATCCGGGAACTGACTGCCAGGGATGAATTGCAAAACAAACCGGTCATCGAGGCCGCGTTCGACAACCAGTTTGGCAAGGTTGATTCCCTAAATCAGACAGATGGTCTGCGAATCACATTCAAAAGCGATGAGGTGGTGCACCTGCGCCCATCAGGCAATGCGCCTGAGTTGCGCTGCTATAACGAAGCAAATACCGAGCCCCGGGCTTTAGAAATGAACAAAATATGCATGAACATTTTGGAATCCTGGAGAACGGGCTTGCATCCATTGGCCGGGAAAAAAGCGCCCGACTCCATCCTGGTCAATGTGCCCAGGGCAGTCAGTGCCTATTATCTACAAAAACCGGATGCCGCCAAAACTTCAGAAAGGGTGTCATTCGGGACATCAGGCCATCGCGGGGTGTCGACTCAAAACAGCTTCAACGAGGACCATATTCTGGCTATCGTGCAGGCGATTTGCGATTTCAGGAGAAAAGAAAAAATCGATGGCCCGTTGTTTCTGGGCATGGATACCCATGCACTTTCAGAGCCGGCACATACGACTGCGATCGAGGTTTTAACGGCCAATGAGGTTGAGGTGGTCATTCAGCAAGATAATCGGTTTACACCCACGCCGGTAATTTCCCATGCCATCGTCGCCTGCAATAGAAATCGCAACTCAAAATTGGCCGATGGAATCGTTATTACGCCCTCTCACAATCCCCCCCAATTTGGCGGGATCAAATACAACTCCACATCGGGTGGTCCGGCCAATCCTGAGATTACAAAATGGGTGGCTGAAAAAGCCAATGATCTTATCAAAAACGGCAATCAAGAGGTTAAACGAATGCCATACACCCGGGCGATAAATGATTCTAAGGTTACCCGGCGGGACTATATTGAGCACTATGTTGAGGACCTGGAAAATATAATTGATATTCATGCAATAAAATCCGCCGGACTGAAAATCGGAGCCGACGCTTTAGGGGGATCGGGTCTGCATTACTGGGATGCCATTTCGGCAAAGTACGGCATAAACATTGATGTCATGAATTGCCGGTATGATCCGACTTTCAGCTTTATGACAGTTGACAAAGACGGCGAAATCAGAATGGATTGCTCTTCTTCGCAGGCGATGAAAAGCCTCATTGGGCTAAAGCAGGGCTATGATGTCGCTTTTGGCAACGATCCGGATTTTGACAGACATGGCATTGTCACGCCGGGTGCCGGGCTTTTGGAGTCGAACCGCTACTTATCGGTGGCCATCTGGTTTCTCTTCCAGCATCGAAAAAAATGGAGTCCCGATCTGGCAGTCGGCAAAACCATCGTCAGCAGTTCGATGATCGATAAGGTCGCCAGGCATCTTGGGATCGGGCTGTTTGAAGTTCCGGTCGGCATCAAATGGTTTGTCGATGATTTAATGAACGGAAAATTGGCATTCGGCGGAGAAGAGAGCGCCGGCGCAGTGTTCATTCGACGGGACGGCAAGCTCTGGGCGACGGACAAGGATGGGATGATCATGTCTCTTCTCGCAGCGGAAATTACGGCTGTTTTAAAGAGAGATCCGGGCGAAATTTATCGCGAGCTCGAAAAAAAGTTCGGCAGCCATATTTATGCCCGCATCGATGTTCAGACGACCCCGGAGAAAAAGGAAATCCTCAGCCGCCTGTCCTCCGACAATATAACCGCTTCCAAGCTGGCCGGCGAAAAAATTACAGCGATTCAAACAACCGCACCGGGAAATCATGTTGAAATCGGCGGGGTTAAAGTCATCACGCAAAATGGCTGGTTTGCCGCCCGACCTTCAGGAACTGAAGCCATATACAAAGTTTATGCCGAAAGCGTTTTAGGCAAGGAACATCTTGTACAAATACAAACGGAAGCCGAGGAAATTGTGAATCAAGCTTTTAAAAAATCTAACTAGTTTGATGTCAGCCAGACATATTGATAAGGCTTCAATTTCAGATCTTTTGAGGTAACCGGTTCACCTGAAATAAGATCAGTTAGCGAAATCGCTGTTTCAGTTTTCGAAATCGAGACCGTCGCTTCCGATGAAGTTACATTCGTCAACGCGGTTATGGTCTGGTCATCCGATGATCGCCGCAGGCCGAATACTTGGGGTCCCATTTCTAAAATTTCAAATTCCGCATTCGGATGAAATGCCGGTTGTTTTTTTCTGGTCCTGATTAAATCGATATAGGGGTAAAAAACCTGCGACCGGAATGATGCCGGATTATTTAATTCATTGATAACTTTTTTTACCTGAAGTTTTTCCCGGTTAATGGTCCTGGCCCGGCCGGTCTGCTGAACGCCTGCGGTCCAGTTGCGGGAACCCAGCAGGCTGTGGACATAGGTGGCCGGCACCCCCGGCAGGGCATACTGGATTGACTGGGATGCCAGAAACCGATCCGCCCGTGTGGAATCTTTATCGGCCAGGATTGCATCGACATAGGTGATGTTCAGTTCATAGGGGCTGTCCGTGCCATCCGGATTGCTTTTGTAGGAAACCTGCCCCCCGTTCCTTTTAACGACATCGATCAGCGCATCCAGTTCCCGGGGCGGCAGAATGCCTTCCAGGGGGCGGACGCCGATGCCGTCATGGGATGCGGTGAAATTAAAAAACGTGTTGCCGGAAGATTCCAGCCGGAGCACTTTGGCCCAATCCGTTAGAACGGTCGCATCTTCTTTGACAAATGTGTAGAACAGCAGCGGCGGCAGGGTGAAGTTGTAAACCATCTGGGCTTCGTCCCGGCCATTGCCGAAATAACTGATATTTTCGGCATGGGGCACATTGGTTTCGGTCAGAATCATGACATCCGGCGCGACAAGGTCCAGGATTGCACGAAACAGCTTCACAACCGCATGGGTTTGCGGCAAATGGATGCAAGTGGTGCCGATTTCCTTCCATAAATAGGCGATGGCATCCTGCCTGAGAGTGGTTGCGCCCTGCTGAACGTAAAACAGAAGCACTTCGGTCATTTTAACCAGCACATCCAGGCTGGCAAAATTAAAATCAATTTGATCGGCACTGAATGTGGTCCAGAGATAAACCCGGCGCCCGTCATTTTTTTTGTAATCCGATAACAACGGCAAAGACCGGGGGCGGGTGACCCGGGTCAGATCACTGGCCGGATCGACTTCAATGGCAAAGTCTTCGAATCCTTTTTTGCCCGCCAAATAGTTATCAAACCATTGGCTCTTTGCGGAAAAATGATTGACCACATAATCAAACATCAGCTGGAAGTCGTTGCCGATATCCGTTACGTTTTCCCAGGAACCCAGTTCCGGATTTATTTTGAAAAAATCCATAACCGAGAACCCATCATCCGACGAGTAGGGGAAAAAGGGTAAAAAGTGGACCGTGGATATGGCGCCCTGCAGGTAATCTCTGGCAAATTCATGCAGGGTGGCGATCGGCGCCTGCCCGTCTTTTATCAAAGAGTCGCCGTAGGTGATCAAAACGACATCGTCCTGGGAGAAGAATTCTTTCTTTTTTCTTTTTTGGGCCGGAAATTTTTCAATCACCGGCTGCAACCGCTCAAAAGCCGCTTGACCTGTTGGCGAACCATATATTTCGCTAAGCAGCTCTTTGATTCTTCGCATGCCCTGCATGGATTTTCCCCATTTAACGTTAACGCAATAATTTTTTAAAATCTTGTGCCGGATTCAGGCCCTTGTGATGAAAACCATTGGCAAAAGATTTTAAAAAATTATTGCGTTAACGTT
>Ga0210122_1000946_pt1 | contig 10137 bp, 6 predicted proteins | sample Muzzi_CordB_D2_FD_185530 | JGI IMG/M metagenome (GOLD analysis project Ga0210122, IMG submission 185530) | Wetland microbial communities from San Francisco Bay, California, USA, that impact long-term carbon sequestration - Muzzi_CordB_D2 (SPAdes) | ecosystem: Environmental > Aquatic > Marine >... | reverse complement strand
TGGATTTCCGACGCACCCTCGAAAATGCGCAGGATGCGGGCGTCCCGGGCGTAACGCTCCAGCGGCAGGCCTCTCGTATATCCATAGCCGCCATGGATTTGCAGCGCCAGATCGGTGACCCGATGCGCCATCTCCGACGCGATCAGCTTGGCCATCGCGGCCTCGCGGGTGAAGCGTACGCCGGCCTCGCGCAGGACCGCCGCCCGCAAGGTCATCAGCCGCGCCGCATCCAGATCCGTTTGCATGTCGGCCAGCATGAATTGTATCGCCTGAAAATCAGCCAGCGGCTGGCCCGATATCCTTCTTTCGCGCACCCAGCCCACTGCCGCCTCCAGCGCCGCGCGCGCGATGCCGCAGGCCATCGCCGCGATCTCGACGCGGCCGCGGTCCAGCACCCGCATGGCCGTGCGGAATCCGCCGCCTTCCTCGCCGACCATGTTTTCCGCCGGCAGCAGGCAATCGAAGCGCAGTTCGTATATCCGGCTCGCGCGGATTCCCATGGTGTCTTCCGCCGGCCCTATCACGAATCCCGGCGTCCCCGCCTCGACGATGAATGCGGAAATGCCATGATATCCGGCGGCAGGGTCGGTTTTCGCGAAGACCACGACGAAATCGGCGATGCCGCCATTGGTAATGAAATGTTTGGTTCCTTGCAGCCGATAGCCGCCCCCCTCGCGCACAGCCTGCATAGACATATCGGCCGGGTCCGAACCCGCGCCAGGCTCAGTCAGTGCAAAGGCCCCCAGTTTGCGGCCTGCGGCGGCATCGGGTAACCAGCGCCGGCACATCTCGTCGCCACCGCCCAGCAGGATCGCATCGGTGGCCAGGTAATGGGCGGTTACGCTGGATGCGGTCGCCGCGCAGGCCGCCGCGATCTCCTCCACCGCCAGCGCCAGCCCGGTTGCCGGCGCGCCCGCACCGCCATGGTCGGCGGGCAGGTTCAGCCCCATGGCGCCGAATTCCGCCAATAGCCCGAAATGACTTTCGGGGAAGGCGGCGTCCCGGTCGGCGCGCGCCGCGCCCGGCGCCAGATGTTCCTGCGCGAAACGCCGGGTGGCGTCTTGTAGAGCCGCGTCGTCAGGATCGATCCGAAAATCCATCGGCAAATCTCAGACAACGCCGTCGCGGCGCAGCGCGGCGATCTCGGAGGCGTCCAGGAACTCACCCAGCACCTTGTCGGTATGCTGGCCCAATGTCGGCGGCGGAGAGATCCGGCCCTGTGGGTGTTGCGAAAAATGCACCGGCTGGCGGACCAGGGGAACCTCTCCGGCCGCCGGATGGTCGGCAGACGTGACAAGGCCCCGCGCCACGATATGCTCGCTCGCCACCGCCTCGGCCACGGAAAGGATCGGCGATGCCGGGACACCCGCCCTGTCCAGCGCCTGGACGGCCTCATTGACGGTACGTTGGCCGGTCCAGGCGGTAATCAGAATGCGGAGTTCGGGCTCGTGCCCGGTGCGTTCCGCGTCGCTGATAAACCGCGGATCCGCCGCCAGTTCCGGCTGTCCCATGGCGCCCGCAAGCTTCATGAACAGCGCATCGCTGGCGACCGCTATGACAACATAACCGTCGCGGCAGGGATAGCTGTCGAAAGGCGTGGAAATCGGGTGGCGGTTGCCTGTTCGCGTCGGATTGGCGTTCGCGAAAAGATGCAAACTGAGTGGCGTCACCATCATCGAGACCAGCGAGTCCGTCATGGCGATATCCAGATGCTGTCCCGCGCCGGTCCGGTCGCGATGGCGGATGGCGGCCAGGATGGACCAGCAGGCATGCAGCCCGGCGCAGAGGTCGCCAATGGATTCGCCGACACGTGTCGGCGGCCCGTCCGCTTCGCCGGTGATGCTCATCAGGCCCGACATGGCCTGGGCGACGATGTCGTAAGCGGGCCGGCTGGAAAGCGGTCCCTGCTGGCCGAACCCGGAAATACTGGCATGGACCAGGGCCGGGTTGATTTTCCTCAACGTCTCGTAATCCGCGCCCAGCGCGGCGTCCGCGCCGGGGCGGAAGTTGGCCACAAGGATGTCGGCGTCCCTGACCAGCCTGTGCAGGAGTTCAACGCCACGCGGCGACTTCAAATTCAGCGTGACGCTTTTCTTCGCCTTGTTGACCAGCATGAAGAGCCCGCTCTCGCCGCCTTTGAACGGCAGGAACTGGCGCGAATCGTCGCCGCGGCCGGGCGTCTCGATCTTGATGACGTCGGCGCCCATTTCTGCCAGCAGGCCCGTGCAGTAAGGCCCGGCGAGTACCCGCGACAGATCGATAATTCGCAGGCCGGAAAGAGGCAACGGGATGGTCTTATCGGATATGGCGGGAACTCCTGATCTGAATGCGGGACAGTGCCGTATCGTAACAGATCCATCTCAAATTGCAGCGCCAATACGATCGGCGGAACTCGTCATCTGCGTGTTTTTGACGCTATGGATGTCCGTCTGCCGATTTCCCTTGCATCGCGCGGCGTGCGCTGGAACCATAAGGCATTACAGGGAACGGCGTCGCCGCTTTCCCGCGCGGGGGCGCCGGATGAAACCACTCAGTCATCCGGAAAGGAGAATCACATGCCCGGCACCAGTCTCGCTGCCCCGCGCGTTGCAGCATTGGTCGGACCATATCTCAGCGGCAAGACGACCTTGATGGAATCGCTCCTCTTTACTTGCGGCGCGATCGACCGCAGGGGCAACCAGAAAGACGGAAACACGGTTGGCGATGCGTCGCCGGAGGCAAAAGCCCGTAACATGAGCGTCGAGATTTCGGCCGCGACCGGCGAATTTCTCGGCGAGACCTGGCATTTCCTCGATTGTCCCGGTTCGGTTGAATTCTGGAACGACGCACAGTCCGCGCTGATGGTGGCCGATGTCGCCATCGTGGTATGCGATCCGGAAATCGAAAGGGCGCTGACGCTTGCCCCGCTATTCCATTTCCTCGACGAGCATGAAATCCCGCATATGGTTTTCATCAACAAGCTGGATAACACGGATGTGCGCGTGCGCGAACTGATGGAGGCCCTGCAGGGCGTATCCTCGCGCAAGCTGGTGCTTCGCGAAGTGCCGATCCGCGACGGCGATTCGATATCCGGTTATGTCGACCTCGTGTCCGAGCGCGCCTATAAATTCAAGGAAGGGGAACAGTCGGACCTTATTTCCATCCCTGGCGATCTCGAAGACCGCGAGGCCGAAGCCCGTCAGGAACTGTTGGAAACGCTTGCTGATTTCGATGACGGGTTGCTGGAGCAATTGCTGGAAGACGCAGTTCCAGAAAAGCAGGATATCTATTCGAATCTGACAAAGGATCTTGCCAGCGATCTGATCGTGCCGGTGTTCCTGGGGGCGGCCGAACATATGCACGGCATACAGCGGCTCATGAAGGCCCTGCGCCATGAAACCCCGGAAGTCGCCGAAACACGCAAGCGCCTTGGCAAAGTGTCCGGCGATCCGCTGGTGCAGGTGTTCAAGACTTTTCATATGCCGCATACCGGCAAGACGTCACTGGCCCGAATCTGGAGTGGATTGGTCAAGGACGGCATGAACCTGGGTCCACACAAGATCAGCGGCCTGTTTCATATGACGGGTCACACCCAGAACAAGATCGCGGGCGCCGTCGCCGGCGATCTCGTGGCGATGGGCCGGATGGAGGAGGTTTCCACGGGCGATCTGCTCAGTGCTACGGGTGCGGTTAAAGGGGCGGCCTGGCCGTCGCCGGCGCAACCCATCTATTCCTTCGCCATTACGCCGAAGAAGCGAGAGGACGAAGTCAAGCTGTCGGCGGCAATCGCGAAACTGACCGATGAGGATTCGTCGATCATCGTCGAGCATAACCCCGATACCAACGAGATGGTGCTCTGGGGACAGGGCGAGATCCACCTCCAGGTGGCCGCCGAACGGCTGGCCAATCGCTATAATGTGGCTGTCGATACGCGCCGGCCCCTGACCCCCTATAAGGAAACCATCCGCCGCGGCGCCAAACAGCATGCCCGGCACAAGAAGCAGAGCGGCGGCCATGGCCAGTTCGGCGATGTGCATATCGAAATCAAGCCGCTGCCCCGCGGCAGCGGTTTCGAATTCACCGAAAGCATCACGGGCGGCGCGGTGCCTCGCCAGTATATCCCGGCCGTCGAGGCGGGGGTTCGCGAGTACATGGCCGCGGGGCCGCTCGGTTTCCCGCTGGTCGATTTCGCGGTGAACCTCTCCGACGGGCAATATCACGCGGTAGACAGTTCCGACATGGCCTTCAAGCTGGCGGCGATCGCCGGCATGAAGGAAGCCATGCCGAGTTGCGACCCGGTGCTGCTGGAACCGATCTGCGAGGTCCATATACACGTGCCTAATGCCTATACGGCAAAGGTACAGGGGCTGATCAGCAAACGGCGGGGGCACATCCTCGGCTTCGACGCCATGGAGGGATGGTCCGGATGGGACGATGTGGCGGCCCACATGCCGCAGGCGGAACTGCACGACATCATCATCGAGCTGCGGTCGCTGACATTTGGCGTCGGCACTTATGAATGGAAGTTCGACCATCTGTCCGAATTGACCGGACGGATTGCCGACGACGTCGTCGCCAGCCGCAAGAAGGCCGCCTGATATCGACCCGGCGGGCGATGCCTTGACAGGCGGTAAATGGTACGAAACGAAAAGGCTTGGTGACGGGATTTCCCTGATAAGGGAATCCCACATCAAGCCTTTCTATCGCTGCAATATCTGGCATGTACGGGGGCGTGACCGGGACCTGCTGGTCGATAGCGGCATGGGCGTGGTCAGCTTGCGCGATCATGTACGGCTGGTCTGCGAGCGGCCTTTGCTGGCGGTCGCCAGCCACGGCCATTTCGACCATATTGGCGGTCACTACGAGTTTGCGGAGCGAGCGGTGCACGCTTCGGAGGCCGAGATACTTGCCTATCCGTCGCGGCGCAATACGGTGGCGGATACATGGGTCACCGACGACATGTTCTCCAGATTGCCATCGGCCGGTTACAAGGCCGCGGACTACGAAGTTCGCCCGGCGCCGGCGACGCGGTTGCTGCGCGAAGGCGACATTGTCGATTTGGGCGACCGGCATTTCGAGGTAATCCATCTGCCAGGCCATTCGCCGGGCTCCATCGCCCTGTGGGAAACGGCATCGGGGATATTGTTCTCCGGCGACGTCGTTTACGACGGAGAACTTCTCGATAACGCCTATCACTCGAATGCCGAACACTATATCGCCAGCATGGAACGATTACGCGAGATACCGGTGCGCACCGTTCATGCCGGGCATTTCGGCAGCTTTGGCCGGGACCGGTTGCTGGTCTTGATCGACGATTACATTGCCGGTCGCCGGGCGCCGGGTTGCCCATCGACCCAAGGGTAATATATTTGTCGTTCGTGAGATTTGTGTGACATCTCGCGCCTATTAAGGGGTATGAGAACCACAAGGAGTATCCGCGAATGCTGATCAAAATACCGCGTGGGTGGGAACGCCCGGAACGCGAGGCGACCGACGAATCCCTGTTCTTGCGCCGGCGCCAACTGGTGAAATCGCTGGCGGCGGGGCCGATCCTGCTGGCCGGCGCGGCGACCTTCCTCACCGCCTGCGAGGACGAGGCGCGGGCCGAGCCCGATCCGTCGGCGGATCTCTATCCCGTAAAACAGAACCTTCGCTACCGTCTGGACCGCCCGCTCACCGACGAGGCCGAGTCCACGAAATACAACAATTTCTATGAATTCGGCAGCCACAAGCAGATCGCTTCGCGCGCGCAAGCCATGAAAATCCGTCCCTGGCAGGTTCGGATCGACGGGATGGTCGAACAGGAACAGCTTCTGGATATCGACGATCTGCTGCGCCGCATGCCGCTGGAAGAACGGCTCTACCGCCATCGCTGCGTCGAGGCCTGGTCGATGGATGTGCCCTGGAGCGGCTTTCCAATGAAGGCGCTGGTCGATCTGGCGCGGCCCCTGTCTTCGGCCCGCTATGTGGTGATGGAGACCGCGGCCGACAAGGAAACCATGCCCGGTCTGGCCCAGAGCTGGTATCCTTGGCCCTATATCGATGGCCTGACCATCGAGGAGGCAACCAATGAGATGGCCTTTCTGGTGACGGGTGCCTATGGCAAGCCCGTGCCCAGACAGATGGGGGCGCCGCTCAGGCTGGCCGTTCCGTGGAAATACGGCTTCAAATCGATCAAATCGATCGTCCGCTTCACCTTCACCGATAAGCGGCCGGTAAATTTCTGGGAGTCCGTCCAGGCTTCCGAGTATGGTTTCTGGGCCAACGTCAATCCCGAGGTTCCGCATCCACGCTGGAGTCAGGCATCCGAGCGCCTGCTGGGCAGTGGCGAGCGGGTTCCCACGCGGATCTATAACGGGTATGGCGAATTTGTCGCCGGCCTTTATAAGGGGCTCGGGGCCGAGAAGTTATATATGTAATTACACTAAACACCCGTTAAACTAGAGCCGCCCGACCGGGCGGCTCTTTGTTTTTGCCCCATTTTCGAAAAAAATGCCGGGCCATAAGGCCCGGCAAGTTGAACAGGGAGGCTTCACGTCTGGGAGACGTAGGGTCCGAAGACCCTTCGGCAGCAGGCATGGCGCCCGCCGCCTAGGCTCGATCGCTACATGGTGCAGCGCTCAAGCTTACCTTGAGATAGGGTGATAGCTGAGCAATTTCCATACCAAAATGAACAACACTGATATGCAAATTCTGCATGGCTCAGCACCCGCCCCATGCATTCAGGTAATAAACGTTTGGAATGGATCAAAAATTCCCTTCTGCGACCTTTCGCAGCAGAAAATCTCTGAACACGCTTACACGTTTTGACTGCCGCAGCTCTTCAGGATAAACGAAATAGGCTTCGATCGAGGGCCCTGCGAGTTCCGGCAAAATGCGAATCAGGCTCGACGTTTCGGGCACCATATAGTCGGGAAGGGCCGCAATGCCAAGCCCGCTGTGCACCGCCCTGTAAATCCCATAAAGATTGTTAAGCCGCAAAATGGGCTTGCGCCGGTGCTCCGGGTCCGCGCCGGCGTCCATCAGCCAGTTTATAGAGGCCACCGGCGGAGGCGCATCTTGGCCATAGAGGATGATCGCATGCTGATCCAGGTCCTCCGCTGTTTCCGGCGTCCCCTTGTTGCTGAGATAGTCCGCCGCGGCATAGACATGACTTTGCACGGTCAGCAGCAGGCGCTGCACAAGATCGGGCTGCTTCGGCTTGGCCATGCGGATCGCGACATCGGCCTCGCGCATGCTCAGGTCCAGAGATCCGTCGGACAGGATCAGGCTGACCTCCACGTCCGGAAACAGCTCGACGAATTCCTTAATCCGCGGCGTCAGCCAGGTCGTGCCGAAGGCAACGGTAGTGGTAATCTTCAGTGGCCCCGATGGTCGCTCGCGGCTTTCCGAAATCAGAGCCTCGGCCATCGACAGCTTGTGGAATACATCCTTGACCGTACGATACAGGACCTCGCCCTGTTCGGTCAGGATCAAGCCGCGCGCGTGGCGATGGAACAGCGGGATATGAAGGCTGTCTTCCAGCGCGCTAACCTGGCGGCTGACAGCCGACTGGCTCAGATTCAGGGAGTCGCCCGCGTGGGTGAAACTCCCCGCTTCCGCAACCGCATGAAATACTCTCAGTTTGTCCCAATCCATGGGACCCTACCTTGCCCGCCCGCGGCGATCGGGGAAAGAGTTTTTCCGCCGTGAATAGCCTTACCAGCGACCTTTTGCAGGTTTTCGGGCGGATTTTGACGTCAGGCTGCCCTGAATTTCTTCAAGAAGGCGGACAGCCGGTGCCGGCGCTGCTCGCGCTTCAGATAGCTTTCGCCTACGACCCAGTTGAGCTGGATCGCGCGCCGCCGGCCCTCGAAGGGCTTATGGCCGTGCCAGGCGTCGGGGGTGCAGCGGAAGGCCAGCAGGGTGCCCTCGTTCGGCGGCACCTCGGCGGCGTAATCCTCTATATCGTTGGGCCCGCGGAGCAGGCGCAGGCGACCGCCACTCTCTTCCCATGGCGGATTCATATAGATCAGTACCGTGATCAACTTTCCCTTGGAATCGATATGGATCTGGCCGTCGCGTTCGCGGCAGCGATCGCGCACGGTGACCATGGTCGGCCGCCCCTTCAGGTCAATGCCGAACTTCTCCTCGACCGCCGCGGTCATTTCCGGCGACTGGATTTCGCGCAGGACTTCTTCAAACGCCGGTCCCGATTCCACCGACGAGACTGGAAAGCTGCCCGGCTTGCCGACATCGGGATAATCCTTGTGGACCGATTCCAATGCCTCCTGACGGATGAAGCCGGGGACAATGATATGGTCGAAGGGATCCTGGTTTAGCGGCGTTTCACGCAGGCGGTCGATGTCGATCAGCATTCTGGAACTTTCCTGTCGATTTCCGATTGCCCGTTAGATAGCGCGGAATTACCCCTCTGTTAAGGGTTGTCACTCCGGAATGCCAGCAGCGAGCATCAGTTCGTGCATCCGCTTGCTATCCGCCGGGAGTTTTAGCAACCGAAAGAAATTCCAGTCCGCCAAACGGAAATCCGGAAAATGGGATGCCAATTGCGCGACAATGCGGGTCGCATCCTCCTTCCGGTCCAGCGCTCCATACGCGCCCGCAACCCAGGCAAGCGCGGGGGGACCGACCGGGCCATGCCGCGCAATATTTTCCTCGAAGGATTGCACGGCTCCCACGTAATCCTGCCCTATGGCCTTGATGACGCAACGAAGGTTCAAATAGGGCCCATTGACGAATTGCGGGTTGAGGCGCAATGCGCGTTCGACCGGCTCGACGCCAAGATCGGGATGACCGGAAAAAGCCAGTATCAGCCCCCTGTAGGCATGGGCATCTGCATCGTTCGGCTGCCGGAGAACCGCATCGTCGACCGCCGCGACCGCCTCTTCGTGCCGGCCCTGCAGAAGCAGCGACAGGCTCAAGGCCACATGCCCCCAACCGAAACTGTCGTCCAGCGCCACGGCCTTGCGGGCCAGACCTTCCGCCCGGGCCGCGGTTTCATCGGTATTTCCGTGGCCAAACATGGCAGCAAAGGCGAGCATCCAGGACAGTCCGGCATAGCCGCCTGCAAAATCGGGATCTAGATCGATGACCTGTTCGAACATCTCCCGGGCGGCGCGAATCCGTTCGGGGATCGGCGGATAGGGCGTCGCCTTGGCACGGACATAGAGTTCATAGGCGTCCAGATTATGGGTATGAACATGCTGCAGCCGCTCGCCCTCGTCACCTTGCAGGCGAACCGACAGGGCGGATACCACCTTGGCCCCGACATCGTCCTGCAGCTCGAAAACATTCTCGATAGTGCCGTCAACGCGCTCGGCCCACAGATGGCCGCCGCTGAGCGCGTCGATCAGCTGCACATTGATGCGCACGCGCGATCCCGCCTTGCGCACGCTGCCTTCCAGGACATATCGCACACCCAGGCGACTGGCCACGTCCCGCACATCCACAGACTGCCCCTTGAACACGAAAGAGGAATTGCGCGCCACCACGAAAAGGCCGGAGACCTTCGACAGGTCGGTGATCAGATCCTCGGTCATGCCGTCGGCGAAATATTCCTGTTCCGGGTCGCCGGACATGTTGTCGAAGGGCAAGACGGCGATAGAAGGCTTGTCGGGCAGTTCGAGGACCGGTCGACTGCCTACCGGCGTCGGCCGCTGGCTTGTCGCCCTGCCCCCATCGCGTACCCAATGCCAAACATGAAGCGGCCGGGCGATGTTCTTGACCTCGTGCTTGCCGGCGTCGGCGAATTCGGCCTCGAGCTTGGTGCCGAGGCTCTCGTGAACCAGCGAGGAGATGCAGATGCCGCCGGGCTCGGCGAGTGCTTCCAGGCGCGCGGCGACGTTGACGCCGTCGCCGAGGATATCGCCGCCGTCGATGACGATGTCGCCCAGATTGATGCCGGCGCGGTAGAGAATACGCCTGTCTTTTGGCACTTCCCGCTCGGCTTCGGCGATCTCCGTCTGAAACGCCAGCGCGCAATCGACCGCATCGACGACGCTGGGAAACTCGGCCAGCAGCCCGTCGCCGGTGGTCTTGACGATACGCCCGCTGTAGCGGGCGATCTGCGGATCGATGAGGGCTTCGCGGTGGCGTTTCTGGCGGGTGATGGTGCCGCTTTCGTCGGCGCCCATCAGCCGGCTGTAGCCGACCATATCG
>Ga0210122_1000942_pt1 | contig 10156 bp, 8 predicted proteins | sample Muzzi_CordB_D2_FD_185530 | JGI IMG/M metagenome (GOLD analysis project Ga0210122, IMG submission 185530) | Wetland microbial communities from San Francisco Bay, California, USA, that impact long-term carbon sequestration - Muzzi_CordB_D2 (SPAdes) | ecosystem: Environmental > Aquatic > Marine >... | reverse complement strand
GCCTGTCTACCCCCCGAAGGGGGCTGCTGGCATGGTAAGCTCCTTTCCTTGATTCTTTATTGATCTGGCGGGCTGTTGGATTTAGGTCCAACGCCCCATTGACTTCTTCGTTTCATGAAAGAAGTTTTACCATATATTTGAAGTTATTTCAATAGATTAAATAAAAAATTTTCCAATTTTTTAATCTAACAAAGTAGAATTAGGTATTGTCTTTAATTGGAAATTTGTCCGTCGCCACCTCCGACGGTTCTTTGCGGGCATTGGGAGATTCCATGGCGCGCAAATCTTCAGGCAGGTCATCGGCGGCCTCATCCTTGCGTCCCACTGCAATGGCTGCCATCACATGGTACTCTTCTTTAGAGACACCCAGGACCTCATAAGCTTTTTCCTGATTGAAGCCGGCCATGCCGTGCGCATAAAGCCCCATCCGGCGTGCCTGCAGGGCCAACGCCATCCAGGCGGCGCCTGTATCAAACGGCGCGTGGCGGTTTTCCCGGCCACCCTGTTGAAAATTTTTTCTGGCCAGCGCAAACATCAGCAGCGGACATTTACCGGCCCATCTCTGGTTTTTGGGCACCAGGGCTGAGACCAATTTCGCGCGCTGTTCGGGCTCGGTGGCGTAGACGAAAAGCCAGGGCTGTTCGTTAAAACAGGACGGCGCCCAGCGGGCTGCCTCAAACAGGGATTTTATCTGGTGCTCCGGTATGGGTTCGGACAAAAATGCCCGCGGCGACCAGCGGTCGGTGAACATGCTGTCGACTTCGCATTCGGGGGTTCGAGTGTTTGGTGTTTTACCTGCCATATATTCTCCTGTAAAAATTATTAGCATGGGACACGGATGAACACAGATTAAACGGATAATTTGGTTACCTAACGGCAACACACCACCCCTCCGGTGTGAAAGCAAAGCCAGGTCTTCTGGGCCAAGGTTCTTAATTTATGTATCTGTGTTGATCCGTCTAAATCTGTGTCCGATGTAAAAACAAGATTCCGCAACTGTTGAATTATTGATTTGCTGATATTGATCGGGAAACCGTCCTCGCTGGCTTCCCGGCGTTTGGTGACTCCGTCGAGACAGCCATTGGCCACCAGATAATTTGCAATGAATTCGGGATCGATGAGTTTAAACAAATCCTTGTTTAAAAGATCGCTGAGGGCGGCAATGACCCCGTACACTCCCCAGTTGGATACAGAGGCGATAACCAACTCATCACAGGTAGTCACCGAGGGAATTATGTTGAAGGCTCTGAGAGCCTCGATGACATTGCCCATTCCGATTTCGTTTCCGCCATCCCCAAAAGCAATGCTCGGGCATCGGCTTTCCTTGAAGAATAGATCAAATTTGGCCGTAAACCCGGAAATATCTTCCCGGTGCATATTATAGTAGCGGCCATTGGCGGTCACCCCCGGCCGCTCGATGGAGACGATCAAACTGGGATTCAAATCCGTCAGTGCCGTCTTTATTGCCGGACGGCTTTCATCCCAGCCCGCCAGCGGAAGCGCATAGGTCGAATATCCGGTGGATAATATGTTGGATATCGGCGGTGCGCAGGCAAAAACCGGCTCGTAGTCAAGATGATCGAGCACCTGATAGAGGGCTATGGCACCGATGGGCCCGTCGCTTTCGAAGCTGCCGGAAACCGGGAATCCGGTGCCGATCACCACCACGCCCTTGTTATCCCTGATGATCTGAGCCGCCCGCCGGCAATAGCCGGGTTGCATGCTTTTCTGCAACCGGTCCATGCCCCGCGTACCATGCTGTAATATAATATCCTCGATTTTTTCAGAAATATTTTTCATGCAATAATAAAGATCAGCGGATTAATTAAAGGAAAGATATTGTGCGATACCGCGCACGAGGGAAATCGAACCACGGCAGCAAAATCCGCTAATCCGTGACTTGTCGCCCAAATATTATTTGATAGATACTGCGCTCTTATTCCGGAAATTTAATGCAGACCTGTTCCCGGCCTTCTTTTTCTTTCAGTTTCACCTCAAGTTCAATGCTGTCATTGCGGATACCCAGGGCCAGAGGTGTTTTTCCTTTTTGGCCTTCAATATGGGTAATTTCTCTTACTGTTTCCATTATTTTAGCGCCGACCTCCGAACCCGGTGTGGGTAGCTCCGTTTCACGATATTTCGCCGTGACCCTGACCTCACCATCGGCGGACCGGGTAATGATGACTTCTTTCGCGTTATTATTGACGCCGTGTAACGCCGCCAACGCCAACCATTTTACCGCGGCTTCATCTTTATCTGCGTCATTTTTGACAACAGACATTTCTTTGAGCGGGTCGTTGGTGGCGTAGCAATCGCAGAGTTCTTGGACTTTTAGGTGCACATTGCGTTTTTCTTTCATATGATGACCTCCTTCGTATGGCGCCGTGACGGCAGTTATTTGATGATATGATTAAAAGCAAACTATGCATTATTGAATGAAATGCAAGACCACTTGAAGCTGGAATTCGGAATGCGGAAGTTGGAATGAATTGAAGTCGGAAGTGGGAAATGAATTGAATTCGGAAGTGGGACCCGCCGTCGCCATGGCTATGTCGCGGCAAGCATGCGGAAGGCGGAAAAAAGACAGTGAATCGAATTGGGAATGAGGAAGCGGGGCGACTGTCGCAGGTCGTGCAGAGGAAAGCCCGCTTCCAACTTTGAGTCTTCAGCTCTTTATTCTTCCACTTTTAAGACTCATCGCCTCCCAGCTTCCCGGCCTCCCAGCTTAATTTTTTCATCCAAAAACCTTTCGATACGCAACGGTCAGGATGCATCCCTGAATCGGGATGGTGAAGACCACGCCGACACCAAATGCAATGACGCCAATACTGCCGATGATCCCTGCCACAAATGACAGTCCGAAAAACGGCCAGAAATTTGATTTTACCGTATTGATGCTTTCCATGGAGGCCGGCCAGAATTCCATCCGGCGGTCCACAATCAGGAAAAGTCCGAACATCAAAAAGGCCTGGGCGGCATAAGCCACGAACAGGGATGCCAGATGGCCGATAACCGGCATAACTCCCAGGATTATGGAAGCGATAAAAATGCCGATGCCCCACACCGTGACAAAAAGAAAGGAATGCGCGAAATAATCAAACCCTTTAAAAACCGTACCGGCTTCCGGTTGCGGCTCTTTTCTATCCCGCAGTTCCAGGATGACCAAGGCCAGCCCGGCCAGCATGGGGCCTGCCAGAATACCGGCTGTTACCGTGCCGATTACCACCACAAAAATAGCTGCCAGAACCAGGGTTTTGAAATTTTGGCGATACAGGTTAAATCCCTCTTCAATCCACTCGCCGAATTTGACCTGATTTTTTTGCATTTTGTATCCCCTTTATTTTATTAGGACACGGATTTTCACAGATTGACACAGATTAATTGCTGTTTAGTTCGTAAGCTGATAAGTTCATGAGCAGCCAAAAGTTCCCAAACTTATTGCTTATAGGCATACCAACTTATGAACGAAAGCGCAGATTCGCTTGCGAACAATTCCGATATCGAAAACTCAGTCCTCAGTCCTCATAACTCAGCCCTTTACACCCTGTCAGGTGTCCAATCAACTCAATCAACCCAGTCAACTTCCTGAACTTCCCGGCAATTGCAGTTCATACTTTTGCTCTATTATTGTCTGACCCCACTGGGCAACCTGACTTTCATCGCAAAGTTTAAAACCAGCAGTTTCGTAAAGCCGGCGTGCGGCTTCCAAGCCTTTGAATGTCCACAGGTACACTTTGGGAAAGTCTTTTTGTTTGCAAAACGCGATGGCTTGCGCAATCAGATTTTTCCCGATGCCGCAGTCCTGATATTGCGGATCAACAATAAACCACCTGAGACGCGCCCCTTCGCCAAATGCATTTGCACCGTCAATCGCAATCGCTCCGGCAAACCCGTCATTTTTTACGGCAACCCACAGACCGTCTTTATTCCCGTCAAAGTGGCGGACGAATTCCGAAAGTTCCCCGCCCACCTGGGTTTCAAACGTTACATCAAAACCCCAGTGTTCATGATAATAAACGGCATGCAGTTCCGTAATTTTTCCGACTACCCCGGGATAGTAACCGCGGATTTCTATATCGTGCAAATTAATTCTCCTTATGAAGTCTGAAAAGCCGTACCAAGGCTCATACTATTTTCTAATAGGTTCAATAATTCTTGACATAGCTGGCGCAAATGCTTAATAGAGCTGTTCAATTTCACCACCCGCTTCGCTCGAGTCACGGAGGTTACAGTCCGCCGGAGGCGGATTTCCTTTGCCGGGAGACGACGGCAAAGGAAAAACACCTGTCGACAAATGCCTAAATGGGTATCGCGCCAAGTCGGCTGCCCGTAGGGCTGAAGTTTTTGCCGGACCGCCGTCTCCCGGTCCTGCAAAACTGTACCTTCTCTTTGTCCTCTGTGCCTCCGTGGTGAATTAAATTTTTTCTTTTTGTATCTTTAGGGTAAATCAGCCCCGTTTCGGTACATTAATCTTGCGGCGTTTGATGGTATCCAGCCACTGGGCGGCACCGATCAGGCTGATCAATGCATCATCAATAACACCCAGCACCGGCACACTATCGGGGAACAAATCGATTGGAGATATCAGCCATATAACCGCGATACCGGTTATAATTATTTTGCGAATCCAGACTGATATTTCATCAAACAGTGAATCAACCGTTAGAATATCCGAGCAGGGGATCAGAAAAAATCCTCTTTCATCACCGTAAAGCTCCAAAATGCGGTGTTCCCGAACCAGGCGATGGGAAATGGCCTGGGCAATTCCTCGGATTGTGAGGGAATCAAGCTCCTTTAGTTTGCCGTATTCGCGCTGAATCACTGCCAGAACGCCGTCTTCGGTAATAAATCCGTCCTCCACCGTGCGTTTGGCGATTCTCAGGCTGCATTTAAATTCAAGCCGATCGTCGACAGTGTGCAGCCGGCGCAGAATATTTTGCTGACCGATAATATCGCCGTATTTATTAAACTGCAGGATAATACCGACCAGCAACGCAACAAACCCCAGTCCGAAGGCCAGAGAAGGTCGCGGATCGTGGGAGAGGGTCTGCAAGGCAGGAATAAGAAAGGCGACCACCACCAACGCGAACCGACGATTGGCCTTTTTCTGGGTGAAGGCGATCGAGGTAAAAAAGATGAGAAGCAAAATCCCGGGACTGCGAAATACATCCTGAATCCAGAGCGGAAGTAAACTTCCAAGGCCGGAGGCGTCTGTCAGACTGATCACATAGTCTTTGAGCTTTCCCAGCAGACCGTAGGATGCTTCCGGGGAAGCGGGCAATCCCGCAATTCTGCCGATGAGCAAAGCTACCGGGACAACAAGCAGGCAATGCAGAACCAGGTTGATGCCGGCGGGACGCCCCAACAAATATATCTCCCAGCAGAATCCGGCCACCAAAAGAATTGCCAGGATACCGACAAAAATTCCCTGGTTATAGGTGAAATATTTGTCTCCGTACCAGGGATCTTGTCCCATCAGTGCAATGGCGGCGACATATAGCAGGGCAACAGCGATCCATTTGGGATCACCGATACCGACCACTCCGGTGGATCGCCGACTTTTATCCGGTCTGGCATTTTTGACGGCCTGGGTATTTGCTGAAGAATTGCTCATAATTTTTCAGCTTCACTGTGCCTCAACGTTGCAAATAATGGGTGAGCTCTGCGTTGAGCTCATCCAGCTGCTTTTGAATTTCTTTTCTTTTTCGGAATTGTTTTTGAATGAGTTGCTGACCTTCAAACCAGTACCAGCGATCGAGAATGTGGGTATAAATAACGGCCTTGAGCGCTTTGGCCTCTTTCATGTCTGCAAGCACTTCGCTTTCACAGATGTCCAGTGCTTTATCCCGGTAGACGACATCCGGATGGTCGTCTTCTTCGTAAGCGCCGAGTTTCCATACCAAAACATATAATTTGGCCTGCTCCAGTCGTAATTTTTGATAAAGATCTGTTATGGCCCCCATTTTTTCTTTGCTGACGTCCGGGTGTTTTTTTTGGGCGTATAATGTGCTGCAAGTCCGATCAAGCTGACGGGCGACCAGTTCGGCTTCCTGACGATAGCTGGTTTTCGTTTCCGGGGTGAAGCTGTGATTACGATCGGCGGCCTTGAGAAAGGCCCGGGCAAAATAATAATTGGCAAACGGATCTTCCGGATAGCCATCCAGGTACGCCCGGGTGGATGTCTTTAACACGAGGATGCGGTCGGCATCGGTCAGCAATTCCCAGTAACGATAGTATAATTTGCGCCAGCTTTCCCGGTCCTTGAGCGGTACTTTCGCGAGCTCTAATTCCGCCAGCCGTATCGCTTGGGTGAGTTTGCCTTCCAGAAAATAAAGGCGGTCGATCTTAACCAGCGCTTGCAGCCACGGCTTATTGCGGATGTTCGAGGCCGTCAGCGATTCTTCAAGAATCGGGCCGCCGATGCTCATGGAACCTAAATCCCGTGCCGCCGGCTTAAAAAAACGATCCAGCGGGAAAAAGAAAATAACCAGAACTGCGGCCACAACAATTAAGATCAGCAGGCGCAATTTATCCGCCACAGTGGCACGGGGCGGAGCCAGGGCCAGTTCAATGGCCATGGGATCGTAGCCTTCTTCCCGGGCGATACGCATTTTCTCATCTGAATCGATGAAAGTCGTTTCAGGCAGGTAAGCCATCACAGCCTGGGCGGCTGTTTCGGGCTGAACCTGGAGGTCGGAAGCGTCCTGCTTCACCGGCAACCGGTCTTTGTCTTGATTTGAGGCCATGGTCAGTTTAAGTAAGCTGATTGGCAAATTAATCCGCCTGCGGCGGACGAGGATTTAATTTCCCGTCGCTTGTCCTAGCGAAGCGGCGATCCCGCCATTCGGGGCGACGGGGTGGTTCATTAGCGTCATTAAAACGGTTTAAGAATTCACACTGCGATTAAAATAGGTAAGTTTGCTGAATTAGTCAAACGGTAAATGACAGAGGATATCGAAGTCGGAATTCGGAATGCGGAAGTCGGAAAGTGATATACGGCCACCGCGCATAGGGCCATTGATATTATCCGGCTTCAGCAGGATTGATGATTTTGCCGCCGCAAGTCGCGGAGGCAAAACTCCTGCGTCCGTCTGCGTCTGTCCAGCGAGCGCAGTGAGAGGGCGGCTAATTAAATATTATTATCGGCCCAATCGCATTGGGAATGGAGTCAGCATGATGAAAAATTTTAACCGGTGCGTTTCTTAATTGCATGGAATGGGTTTCATAATCTATCCCGCGGCAAAATCAATGGGACCCAGCGTGAAGAATGAAATTCATGCGGGTGGGTGCGTGCTTGATTCCCAATCCCAGGTACCTGGGGATACGCAATATTTTTGAAGTAACTATTGGTTGACCTTTCAGTTTCATTTGATAAAATGCTGAAAAGCCTGCAACGGCGGGAGGTTCAATAGACCGACCGGGCGGCCTGAACGCGGTCCGTCACCCGATTTGCTTTTCAAATTTCTGACCTCAACAAAGGCCTCGGATTCATGCGCACCAAGGTGTTTATCAGCTACAGTCGCAAAGACAAACGTTTCCTCGAAGAACTTAAAGATCATTTGAACCCTTTGGAACGACAAGGAATTATTGACCGCTGGGACGATACACGCCTGGAGCCGGGGCAAGGTTGGAAAAAGGAAATCCGCAAAGCAATTGCTGAAGCTACGGTTGCAGTGCTTCTTATAAGCCCGCGTTTCCTGGCCTCAAAGTTCATTTTGGAAAACGAACTGCCGCCTTTGCTGGAGGCTGCCGAAAAGGACGGCCTTCTGGTGTTTCCGGTAATTATTTCGCCTTCACGATTTGAAAAGGAAAAGGGCCTTTCCATTTTTCAAACCGCCAATGATCCCCAAAAACCCTTGCAGTCACTGCCACCGGTTGAAAGGGACCGAGTATGGGTTGAACTCAGCCTGAAAATAGAAAGTGCCTTGGCGAAACCTTATTTAAGTTCACCCGGAAGTATGGGCGAATTAACTTCGGCTGAAATCAAGCCCGGCTCCGCTTTAGATGATGCACGGGAGTGGTTGGCGGAGGGCGATTATGATAGACCGCAGGAAATAGCGACAGCAGCGCTCATTAAAGCCAGGCAAAACCAAGAAATTGACGACCAGGTGGATGCCTTGATAGTGCTGGCGAGAGCCAAGGTGTATGATGAAATCCATGAAGTACGAAATCTGTTCGAAGAGGCCCTGTCCCTGAGTGAACAGTCCGGTGGTAAGGATAAATTACCGGCATCTCTCTTAGCTTTAGCCGCATTCGAAATCGATATTGAAGAGTTTGAGAAGGCTCAAAAGGTGATCAACCGATCTCGCAAAATTTATTCGCAATTAGGCGATTTAGACGGAGTGGCTCATACTTTAATGACAGAGAGTGTGATCTATCATAGAAAATATCAATACGACAAGGAGCGTCCCATTCTTGAGCAGGCGCGCGACCTGTTTCGTCAAAATAGAAACCGGGCCGGCGAAGGAAAGACGCTGGTACATCTCAGTCATGCCTACGTGGAAGTATCGAGCCATCCTAAAACCGGTGAGCTGGCCTTTGGGGTAGATGGAAAGAAAGAAATGGAAGAGGCGCTGGCTGTATTTGAGCTTGTACAAGATGACCCACTTGCAGCAATAGCCGCTCACGGATTGGCCTTCATAGAGCGAAATTTAGGCGAATTTGAGAATGCTCGACAATATTTTGTGAAAGCGGTGAAGCTCTGCCAACAATCGAAGTCGTTCAATATGCAAGCAAATTTTCTTGAAAATATGGGTGACATGGAGGTGCAAATCGGCAATCTCAAAAGCGCAGTCGAGGCTTACCAGGAAGCCGTTGTGATACCGCAGCACGAGGCGCGGGGGTACTGGAAAGCAAGGGTACTCGTAAAATTAGGTGATGCAAAGAGAGCTTTGGGAGATGGCGCTGGGGCCGGCGAAGCCTATCAGGAAGCTAAGAATATATCAGAAAATATGAACTATGACTACGGAAGCGCCCTTGCTTTAGAAGGCCTGGCAGAAATTGCCGCCGATTCCGACCGCCCCCGGGCTAAGCGACTATTGTATCAGGCTGCGCAACTATTTGCCGAGTTAGGGTATGGCAACAAGGAGCAGCAGGCGCGAAAAAGAGCCGGGGAGATTGATGCCTGACCTTTATGGGAGTATTAAATCAGCGCTTCATGAAATAATATGTCTATCAATCATCGAAATATAAAAAATAAGGCACGCGTGATTCTGTCTGTTCAAGTGTTTGTCTGGACAATCTTTTCGCTGGCCGGATGCGGTGGGGGCACCGGGAACATCCCCGTGGCCAGCGTACTGACCAGCGGCAGGATAACCCTGTCATGGAATAGAGTTCCCGGTGCAGCCTTCTATGAACTTTATATGTCAACGTCGCCGGGTGTCACCACACTTAACAGCTACAAAATTTCTAATGTCACTCCTCCCATAACCATTACGGATTTAGAGCCGGGCACCACGTATTATTTTATGGTAGCCGTCTTTAGCGATTCCGGGGAAAGCAGAAAATCAAAAGAACTATCGTATACCGTCGCCGATACGGAAGGATTTATTGAATTCGGGGACATAATCGTCCAATCAGAGCCGAAAGATAAATCCTCACAACCTGCAGAAACACCCGTTTCCTCCGCTGCGGCAGGAAAAGCTGCAGTGAAGCCATCCGAGCCGCAGGTTCCGGCAGTCCCCAAGGGTAAAGCCGGTTCGGAGATTATTATTTGTTTCGGTGACAGTCTCACCTTTGGCACCGGTGCCGGTGCAGGCATGGATTACCCCTCTCAGCTGGCCAAAATGATTGGCAAACCGGTCATAAACAAGGGCATTCCCGGCGATACGACGGCCGGCGCCCTGCGAAGACTCAATCGGGATGTATTGTCCGCCAATCCGGGCACGGTTCTGATCACTCTGGGGGGAAATGACTTAAAAAATGGTGTTTCCAAAAATATCGCCTTCCGCAATCTTAAGTATATTGTTGAAACCATCCAGGCGCGCGACGCCAAAGTAATAATCGGAGGTTTGAAGTTTCCCGGCATGGATCGGGGGTTCGGTCAAGGATATGAAGATTTAGCACAGCAGACCGGCGCCACCCTGATACCGAATATCTTTGACGGTATTGTGGATAACCTCAATTTGATGAGCGACCCGATTCACCCTAACAATGA
>Ga0210122_1000937_pt1 | contig 10187 bp, 8 predicted proteins | sample Muzzi_CordB_D2_FD_185530 | JGI IMG/M metagenome (GOLD analysis project Ga0210122, IMG submission 185530) | Wetland microbial communities from San Francisco Bay, California, USA, that impact long-term carbon sequestration - Muzzi_CordB_D2 (SPAdes) | ecosystem: Environmental > Aquatic > Marine >... | reverse complement strand
GAACTGCCACCCAGGTGACAGCTCACCAACCGCAGCGCGGATTCCGGCCGTCCGAGAAACTCAGGCACCCGGCGGCTGACGAACTCGTGGGAGGCGCCATGGAAACCGTAGCGCCGCACTCCGAACTTTTCCCGCCACTCCCCGGGAACACCGTAGCGGACGGCATACTCCGGCATAGTGGCGTGGAACTCGGTCTCGAAAGCCGCCACCAGCGGCGTTTCCTTGAGTTCGCGCATGCGGCGGACGATGTCGTAGGGCGCCTGCGCGCTGCGGGCGCCGCCGGCATCCAGCACCAGCGTGTGGCCAGGACCGCGGTCGGCAGCCACACCGAACTCCCGCATTAGCGCGAGCATGGTGTCGACATCGGATACTTCGGGAACATTGCCCAGCTCGAGCCGCCCGGAACCGAGCAGCGCGGCGGCAATCAGCGGCAGGGCGGCGTTCTTCGCCCCGCAGATCTGGACCGAACCTTCAATGCGGTGGCCGCCGCGAATGACCAAACGGTCCATGCGTGTCTCTCTTCCCGTCGGCCGGAGTGCGATCAGCCCATACGGGTGCCGGCTTTTCATCCGGTCGCATCAGATCGGCGCCTCGCCCGGGCGGCAACGGTGTTCGCGTCGGGCGACAGTCTGGGTATTCTGCGTTCTTTAACGTAGATTGGCCGGGCGACGAATCCAGCCCCACGGACATAGATGAGCCTGAGTCGAGGCATTCCTCCAAACGCCGACGGGCATGCCATCCTGGCGGACCGTGTTTTTGACGGTGAGCGCTGGTATGCCGAAGCCGCGGTGCTGGTGCGCGACGGGCGCGTCGCCGGCCTCGGGTCCCCCGCCGAGGTGCCCGCCGGCTGGTCGCAGACGCACCTGCCCGCCGGCGCCCTGCTGGCACCTGGTTTCATCGACCTGCAGGTCAACGGCGGCGGCGGCGTCCTGCTCAACGATCAGCCGACGGCCGATGGCATGCGCGCGATTGCCCGCGCGCACCGTCGCTTTGGCACCACGGCCTGCCTGCCTACCCTGATCAGCGATACCAGCGAGCAGGTGCGGGCGGCCGTGGCGGCGGCGCGCGCAATCGGCGGCCGCGACGGCGTGCTCGGGCTGCATCTGGAAGGCCCCTTCATCAGTCCGCGGCGGCCGGGCGTCCACCCGCCCGACCGGGTCCGGCAACCTGCTGCCGCCGACCTGGAGCAACTGTGCGACCTCGCCGGCGCCGGCCGCTCGCTGGTCACGCTGGCGCCCGAATGCGTCCCGGCCGGCTTCGTGCGCACGCTGGCCGCCGCCGGCGTGCGGGTGTCGATCGGGCACAGCGAGGCGTCCGCCGCTGAGGTGATGCAGGCGGTCGCCGACGGCGCCACCGGCGTCACCCACCTGTTCAACGCCATGCCGCCGCTGAGCGCGCGGGCGCCGGGCATCATCGGCGCGGCGCTGGCCGAGCGCCGGCTGACCGCCGGTCTCATCGTCGACGGCATCCATGTCGATCCCGTCTCGGTGCGGGCGGCGTTTGCGGCGAAGGGCGCCGACCGAATTGCGCTCGTCACCGACGCCATGCCGACGGTGGGGGCGTCGCTGGACCGCTTCGACCTGCTCGGCCGGACCATCAGGCTCGTCGAGGGACGGCTGAGCACGGCAGCGGGCACGCTGGCGGGCGCGCATCTGGACATGGCTTCGGCGGTGCGCAACACGGTGCGGCTCGCGCAAGTGCCGCTGGAGGACGCGCTGCGCGCTGCATCGCTCACGCCTGCGCGATTTCTCGGCCTCGACGACGAGCGCGGACGGCTGGTGCCCGGCGCGCGCGCCGATCTCGTTGCGCTCACCCAGGAACTGAGCGTTATCGCAACCTGGGTCGAGGGCCGCATCGAGGATGTGACAAGCGCGAACTGAATCGGCCTCGGATCGGTGCGGCATTGCATCGCCGCATCGCCGGCCTGCACACTATTCGCCCGCGTAAAGCAGGTGCGGCCGACGCTCGCTCGACCAGGCCTGTTCGTCCCTCCCGGCCAGCGCATCCAGGTCCTGCGGTGCCGCCGCCGCATCGTCGACCCATTCCCGCAGCAACGGCCCGCCGTTGATGACATCGATGGCGAGTTTGTCGCGCTCGTACTCGTAGGCGAAATCGCGCCACAGCGGGTAATCCGGATAAAGTCGGCGGATCGCCTTGAAGGCGAGCGCCTGCAGGCGCCAGGGCCTGAATGCGTGGTGATCGTAAGCGGGGCCTTCCGTGTGGAGCTGCAGCCCGTGGCAAAGCCGGCCCGCATGTTTGTGAAATGCGGGTTCAAACCAGCATTCGCGCAGGCGGCAGCCCGCGAGCCAGCGCGGGGCAAGAACCTGCATCTCGGTCATGACCGCCCGCGCGTCGATGTCGGGGGCGCCGAACAATTCGAGCGGCCGGGTGGTGCCGCGCCCTTCCGACAGCGTCGTGCCCTCGAGCATCACCGTGCCGGCATAGGCGCGCGCCATCCACAGATTGGGCGCGTTCGGACTGGGATTGATCCAGGCGCGCGCGCCCAGCGGCCAGCCGAATCCGGGCGCGGCATCGGGCCGCCAGTCCTGCATCTCGATGACCCGGTACTCGACATCGAGCCCGAGGGTGCTGACAAACCAGCGGCCCAGCTCACCGAGCGTGAGCCCATGCCGCATCGGCAGCGGTCCGGCGCCGACAAAGCTTTCCCAGCCGGCGCGCAGCGTCAAACCTTCAACCGGCCGGCCCACCGGATCGGGCCGGTCGAGCACCCAGACAGTCTTGCGATGTTTTGCTGCAGCTTCGAGGACGTAGCGCAGCGTGGTGACGAAGGTATAGATGCGGCAACCCAGATCCTGCAGATCGACCAGCATCACATCGAATGTATCCATCATCGCATCCGTCGGCCGGCGCACTTCGCCATAGAGGCTGAAGACCGGGATGCCGTGTACCGGATCGACGAAATCGGCCGACTCGATCATGTTGTCCTGCTTGTCGCCGCGCAGCCCGTGCTGCGGACCGAACGCCGCGCTCACCGTCACGTCGCCGCAGGCGGCCAGCGCATCCAGCGCGTGCGTCAGGTCTGCCGTGACGGACGCGGGATGCGCGAGCAACGCCACGCGCCGGCCGGCCAGCGGCTTGCGCAAGGCGGGTTCGGCGATGAGGCGATCGATGCCAAACTTCATGGCGGCCCAGCCGGAGAAAACGCGATCGCGAAACAGTCCGCGTGATGGAAGTCCGGTTTCCCGGGTGGATGCGCCAGTGCCCAATATGACATGCGTCCGCTTGTATCCTCGATCAACGCCGACAAACCAAGACGCCACAAGGCCTTGCGTGGCAATGCCGACAATCGATCCAATTCCAGCGCGGCCTGCAATGTGTAGCAGTCGGGGCTCGATCGCACTTCGATTGAAGGCGCGTTGATGCCGGCCGCCACGCACATCCCGCTGCGATAGCCGCTGAACCGGTAGGCCGCCCATTGTGTCGAAGGCGCAAAGTTGAATTCGTAATAGGCGGCGCCCGACGAAGCACGGACAAAGGCCTCGAAGCAGGTATGCCGCCACAGCTCGTCGCCGCGGGCCGCCGCCGTGACCGGCGACAGGCAGATCTCGCTCGTTTTGCCGGTTACCACATAGGACAGCAGCATGCGGCCGGCATGCGGATGCGCGACATCCACTTCGATCCGGGTCACTGCGGAGCAATCCGAGTCAGGATGAAGTCTCAATATCTGGCGCATGCCGGCATTCTATAGATCGGATCGGTGTTGTCACATGGCGCAGAGATCGTGCTCGCCCATTGGGGACGCTGAGCCTGAGGGTCATCAAAATGGCGAGCGCCCGTCGCGCCGGGCAACGTCTGTTTTCATCGAAAGGCCCAACATGGGGCGTTGGCCGGGGAGGGGGCGCATCTGTACCGGATCGTGGCTGACGCATGCGCCCGCCCTGGCGGCAGGATGCCAACCACGGCGGGAATGCCTGTGAATGACGACACGACGATGCTCTGCCGCGCCGCGCAAGCGCAACTGCGAATCCTGCCCATTAAGGCTGCGGTGGCGATTGACGGCGTCAAACGGACCATCAAGCCCGGGTGACGCCTGTGCCGGTACATGTTGATGGCAGGCGCGGCAATTTTGACAGGCGGGTCGTCCGCTCCAATTCCCAACCTATAACTCTGGCGCCAACGAAATCATTGAACTAACATTAGATTGGTTGTTGCACTCCGATCGATGTACGCAGGTAGCGCGCACGAATGGACGGTGGTGCCGGAGGGGTCACAGCCCCGTCCTGGATGGCAGCCCGGGGCATAGGCGTTCCTCCGCGCTGGCGCCGCGAAAAGATCAAGAGGATCCGCGGTGACAGCTCAGCGACGATTTCTGGATTGGGGTGCGCTAACGCAAGAAGCGCAATACACGGTCGCAGCGACTGCAAGTGAAAGGGCACGGCGGCTCGAGCCCGTACTTGATGCGTTCGTTTCGATCGAAGACCCATCCGTTGACCCGTCGCGAACCGGCGCCTTGGCGCGGGTGCCATATGCGGCCAAGGATTTGTTCGTCACGCCCGCGCATCGCCCCACAGGCGGGCTGGCGAATATTATGGATTTCGGCCTCGACGGCGATGCGGAGGTGTTGCGCCGCCTCGACGAGGCGGGAGCTTGCCGCATCGGATTTACAGCGTTGACCGAACTTGCCTATGAGCCATCGGGTTACAACGCCGTTCGCGCTTGCCCGCACAATCCGTGGAATCCCGATTTCATTCCAGGCGGATCATCGTCTGGATCGGCAGTCGCGGTTGCCAGCGGCACTGCGGTGATTGCGCTCGGGTCGGATACCGGCGGATCGTTGCGCATACCCGCGCATTGCAGCGGAGTGACTGCATGGAAACCGACCTATGGCGTCGTCTCCGTCGTCGGTGTATTGCCGCTGGCGCCGTTTCTTGATGTGATCGGTTTGCTTGCGCGCGGTGCTGCAGATCTGGTGCCAGCGGCTGTGGCTCTGATTGCAAACGGTCCGCGGGACGTATCCTCCCCTGTAGAGCGCGTTGTCGTTCTGAACGATACTCTTGATGCGGCAGAACCTTCGGTTCGCCGTGCTTGCCAGCAGGGTGTCGCTGCCATCGAAGCGTGCGGTGTCTCCGTTGCGCGTGTCGCCGGACTACCCGCGATCGAGGCGATCGACGTCCATGCACTGATTGTCATGCAGGCCGAGGCGGCCAGAGTACACGCAAGCAGACTTGATCATCCGTCCCTCAGTCCGGTCCTGCGGAAGCGCCTTGCGAAGGGCCTCGCGATCGATGACGCAACTTTGCTCGCAAGTCGTGCGGCGCGTTCGCAATTGGCCAGGGAATTCGCGGAGCAGGTGCTCGGCAGTGCCGACGCAGCCATCCTGCCGGTCATGCCCATTCGAACACCGGCGGTGGTGGAGGTCGATCCGACGTCGCCATCCTTTGCTGCACGAGGACTCTATCAACTCAGCCATTATTGCCGTTTCGTCAACATGCTGGGATTCCCTGCCGTCGCGATTCCCACGGGATTCGATGATCGCGCCTTGCCGGTGGCCCTGCAGATCATCGGGCGTCCCGGCCATGATCTCGATCTGCTGGCGCTTGCCGCCATGGTGCAACGAACGACCGATTGGCATGCGCGCGTGCCGGCCGCGATTGCGGAGGTGATCGGGAACATCGAAGGGGCCCTCGCATGACTGATCCGGCCGGCTCGCACGCACTCTCGCATCTGCGCGTGCTCGATTTGACGCGCGCGCGCGCGGGGCCAACGTGCTGCCGTATGCTCGCCGATTTCGGCGCCGACGTGCTCAAGATCGAGGCGCCACCGGGGATCGATCCGAACGAGGGCATGAGTGGCGCGCGTCACGGCTACGACATGATCAACCTTCACCGCAACAAGCGATCGCTCACTCTCAATCTCAAGGAAGCCGAGGGACTGGCCATTTTCATGCGTCTGGTCAAGACCGCCGATGTTGTCGTTGAAAACTTTCGACCGGATGTGAAGGATCGACTCGGCATCAATTACGAAACTCTGCGCTCGGCCAATGAGCGCATCATACTTGCGTCGATATCCGGCTTTGGCCAGACCGGACCATACCGCATGCGGGCCGGCTTCGATCAGATCGCCCAGGGCATGGGCGGCCTGATGTGGGTGACCGGGTTTCCCGGCGAAGGGCCGATGCGTGCGGGCATTGCGGTTGCTGATTCTGCGGCCGGGGTCTACGCCGCATCCGGTATCCTGATTGCGCTCGCCGAACGCGACAAATCAGGCACCGGGCAATGGGTTCAGACCTCGCTCCTGCAGGCGCAGATCGCCATGATGGATTTCCAGGCTGCGCGTTATCTGGTCGAGGGCGAGGTACCCGGGCAGGCGGGTAACGAGCATCCCTATTCGACGCCCATGGGTGTGCTCAATACCGCCGACGGCTTTATCAACATCGGCGTGGGCGGTGATGGCCAATGGCGTTCGCTGTGCAAGGCGCTTGAACGTCCGGATCTCGCCGCCAGCCCGGATTACGCGACCATGGCCGACCGTTTTCGCAACCGGGCAAAGCTGATGGAACTGCTCGGTTCGATTTTTCAGACGCGCACTTCCGCGGACTGGCTCAAGCGGCTGGAGGCCGTCGGTGTGCCTGCCGGACCTATCTACAAGATGGATGAAGTGTTTTCCGATCCGCAGGTCCAGCATGTTGGCATTGCGGTGCCATGCAGTCATCCTGCGCGCGGAGAAATCCGCATCGTGGGAGAGCCGGTAGAATTGTCGCGCACGCCGGCGAACATTGTTTCCATGACCCCTGAACCCGGCGAGCACACCGAGCATATTCTGCGCGAACTGGGTCTTGATGACGCTGAAATCCGGCGGCTGCAGCACGCCAAAGTGGTTTGAAGGACAAGCATGAGCACTGTATTGGTAACCGGAGCGAGCGGATTTCTCGGCGCCAAGGTGATGTCGCGCCTGCTGGATGCGGGGCATGATGCGATCGGGCTCGATCCCGCGCCGGCTTCCGATTCGACCCAACGGCACGTGATCGACGATCTCTCAGACCGACACCGGCTGCAAGAACTGCTTCGTGACGAACATGTGACGCACGTCCTGCATTGCGGCGGAGTATCGGGACCGATGGTCCTTGCCGACGAACCAGCGCGTGTGATGGACATCAATGTTGCCGGCAGTCTCAACCTGCTTCAGGCGTCGCTAAACAGCGTCGTCAAGACCTTCGTTTATTGTTCCTCGGTTTCTGCCGTCGGCGATTTCTACGAAAAGGATCCCATCGGAGACGACTACCCGCTGCGGCCCAGCTCGACCTATGGCTGTTCGAAAGCCGCGATGGACATGGTGCTGCGCGGCTTGTGGAAGCGCGTTCCGCTCGACCTTTGTTCGCTGCGCTTCACGAGCATCTATGGACCGGGTCGCCGCACCAGCCTCGTCGTTGACGAAATTGTGGCTGCAACCTTGCGCGGCGAGCCAGTGTTGATCGAGTCGGCGACCGACTGGCCCTATATCTATATTGACGATGCCGCGGATGCGGCGGTTGCGGCCTGTTTCTCCGCGGTACGGCGGCAGCTCTTCTATTTCATCGCCTATCCGGAGCAGGTGACGTTCGAGGAATTGGCTGCTGTTGCATGGCAAAGCAGCGGGAAACCGTCGCGGCTTGCCATCAATGATAAGTCCTCACGCGCCGCACGCGGACCGCTCGACATTACTCCGGCCCAACGCGACTTCGGCTTTGCCCCCAAGGTCGACCACCGCGAGGGCATTCGCAGGATGGCTGAAGCGATGCTTGTTGCGCGGACATGATGCTCAACTTTTTTCTTGTGCCGCACCAAGCCGGTAGCCATAGTCGCACGCAGAGTTGTCCCGGATCGCCAGACTTCAAACGACCACCAGGCGGACGGGTTGCGATGCAAAGTCAGTTCTTGAGACCACCATTGCGAGGACACCTATGCCGCAGCTGACAACTGATGACGGCGTCAAACTCTATTACGAAGAGGTCGGTAGCGGGATTCCGGTCGTATTCGTACATGAATTTGCCGGCGACTACCGCTCCTATGAAATGCAGATGCGCTATTTTGGGCAACGCTATCGCTGTATCGCCTACAACGCACGCGGTTACCCGCCATCGGATGTACCCAAGGACGGCGAGCGCTATTCGCAGGAACGGGCGCGTGATGACATCCGGGCGGTGCTCGATGCTCTCAAAATCGACAAAGCGCACATCGTCGGCTTGTCGATGGGCGGATTTGCGACCTTGCACTTCGGCTTCACCTATCCCGACCGCGCACGCTCGCTGGTGGTAGCGGGCTGCGGTTACGGTGCGGCTCCCGACAAACGGACCCAGTTTGCGGAGGAAGCGGAGTCGGCTGCCAGGCATTTCGAACAGCAGGGTATGGCCAAAGCGGCGGAAGGCTATGCGCTGGGGCCGACGCGCGTGCAGTTTCAGAACAAGGATCCGCGCGGCTGGAAGGAGTTTGTGGATCAGTTGAGTGGGCAGTCAACCGAAGGTGCGGCGTTAACGATGCGCGGTGTGCAAAAACGACGTCCGTCCCTGTTTGATCTCGTCGAAAAGATGAAAACCATTACCGCGCCGACACTGATCATGACGGGCGATGAGGATTGGCCGTGCCTGGAGCCCGGCCTGCTCATGAAACGGACGATTCCGACCGCTGCGCTCGTCGTCATGCCAAACGCCGGCCATACGATCAATCTTGAGGATCCCGTCGCATTCAACCAGCACCTCGCGGAGTTTTTCCATGCCGTCGATGTGGGGGCCTGGCGCAAGCGTGATCCGCGCGCGATGGTGTCAGCCATTCTCGGCAAATAAATCCGGCTTGCGGCTTCAGGTGGTGGTGTAACCGCCATCGACCAGCATGTCGGTGCCGGTCATGAAGCTCGCCGCATCGCTGGCGAGAAACAGCGCGGCCTGCGCGATTTCCTCAGGCTGGCCAAGTCGATTGAGCAGATGCTTCGGGCCGGCCAGGCGGCGGGCGGTTTCCATGTCGCCGAAGCGCAGCACCAGGCGCCGCGTTTCGATCGCGCCGGGAGACAGCGAGTTGACACGAATGTTCTGCGCGGCGTGATCGACCGCCATGGCCTTTGCAAGCTGGATGACAGCGCCTTTCGAAGCGCAATAGGCTGCACGCGCAGGCGCGCCAACGCGGCCCAGTTGCGACGCGATGTGGATGATACTGCCGCCGCCCGCCGCGATCATCGCGGGCAGGACGGCGCGGCTCATCAAATAGGCGCCCATCACATTAACGGCAAAGACGCGGGTCCAGTCGGCCGGCGAGATGTCGAGGACGCTCCCATTCGGGTCGTCAGTGGCGGCAGCGTTGACCAGAACATGGATCGCGCCGAACTCCGATTGCGCCGCTTCGGCGGCCGCGCGTGCGTCGGCCTCCTGGCTGACGTCGCAGCGCCGTGCCAACGCCCGGCCGCCTGCGCTCGTAATGATCTGCGCAGTTTCCTCCGCCGTGCGGAGATCGAGATCGAGACACATGACTGCGGCGCCGGCCGAAGCAAACGCCTTGGCAATGGCGCGCCCGATACCACTGCCGGCGCCGCTGATCACCGCCGCCTTGCCAGTGAGGTCGACGCCGGTCATGGCGAACCCGCCACCTGAGAGTTGCCTGCGGCATCGCGGCCGAGATACGCCTGCTGCACGCGCTCATCCTGCTTCAGCGTGCTGCATGGTCCAGATGCGATAATCGAGCCGGTCTGCAAGACATAGCCCCGGCTGGCAATTTCAAGTGCATAGCGTGCGTTCTGCTCTACAAGAAGTACGCTCGTACCCGTTGCGTTGATAGAGCTGATCGTGTGAAAAATATCCTGCACGATGAGGGGAGCGAGCCCGAGAGACGGTTCGTCGAGGCAAAGGAGGCGCGGTTCCGACATCATCGCGCGGCCGAGCACCAGCATTTGCTGCTCGCCGCCGCTAAGGGTACCGGCATTCTGAGATGCGCGTTCTTTCAGAACCGGAAACATCGCAAACATCTGATCGATGCGAGAACGGACTTTCGCGCCGTCTTTGCGGAACTTGAAGCCGCCGAGCTCAAGATTTTCGCGCACGGTCAGGAACGGGAAGACGTGTCGGCCTTCAGGAACAAGGGCGATTCCGAGCGTTGTGCGCTCGTGAGAGGGCAGGCGCGTTATATCGCGTTCTGCGAACTGGATTGTGCCCGCGCGGGGAAGCAGGGCGCCGGCAATCGCGCGAAGTGTCGTGGATTTGCCCG
>Ga0210122_1000932_pt1 | contig 10203 bp, 8 predicted proteins | sample Muzzi_CordB_D2_FD_185530 | JGI IMG/M metagenome (GOLD analysis project Ga0210122, IMG submission 185530) | Wetland microbial communities from San Francisco Bay, California, USA, that impact long-term carbon sequestration - Muzzi_CordB_D2 (SPAdes) | ecosystem: Environmental > Aquatic > Marine >... | reverse complement strand
AGCGCGTCGAGCAGCGTGCGGGTGTCCTTCCTCCGGTACTGGCGCGCCACGTTGAGGAGGGTGCACCCGCGCCGCGCCGTGGCCGGTCTCTCCGGCTCGGCCGGGAGCCTGCTCCGGAGCCGCTCCCAGGCGTCGAGGTCGATCCCCTCGGGCACGATCCGAAACCGTTCCGGCGGCACCCGGTAGGCCTCGAACGCCCGCCGGAGGCAGTGCTCGCTGGTTACCAACACCCGGTCCGCTTGGCGTGCGTTGCGTCCTTCGAGGGCGGCCAGGAGGGCGAAGGTCGCCCGCGGCAGCCCGGTCTCGAACCGGCGCTCGTCGGCCGCCACCCCCTTGAGCGAGGTGGCGTGAACCGTCCCCGCTCCGCTTCCTCCGAAAAGGCGACGGCCGAGGAGACAGCCGTCCAGGTCGAGGCCGACCACGGCGTCGTAGCGGGAGGGGTCGACGTGGAGGGGAAGGAGCAGGTTGTAGAGGAGGCGTGACGGCAGCCGCCGCCCCGGCCAGGGGAGCACCCGGGCGGTGCCGACCAGGTCGACGTCGCAGCCGAGGCTCTCGAGCCCGCCCGCGAGCCCGGTGATCGCCATCGCCGTCCCCGACCCCTTCTCCGGCGCCAGGGTCCAGGAGCTCAGGAAAGCGATCCGAATGGGCACGACGCTCTACCCGATTCTCGCCCAGTACGCGCAGCTCTGGCCCGGCGTCTCCTCGACTTCTACAGACAGCTCCCGGACCGCGCCCCCTTCCACCGCCACCGCGACCTCTTCCCAGAGCAACCGGGCCAGGAGCTCAATCGACACGTTGGAGAGCGGCAGGAGCACCACGTCCTTCTCCGGGAAACGGTAGCGGCGGTCCCGGAACCGGACCTCGACCGAGCCGTCCTCGGTCTTGGCGTCGAGCGTCTCGGCCAGTGCCGGGATCAGCGTGTGCTCGTCCAGGGCGGCGCAGCGCTCGCGGATCACCCGCTTGACCACGCTGACGTCGAACAGCAGGCCGATCTCCGAGAGCTCGGGGCCGGCCAGCTCGAGGCGCACCCGGTAGTTGTGGCCGTGGAGGAGCTCGGCGCGCCCGCCGGGGAAGAGGGTGAAGTGGGCGGCCGAAAACTTGAAGTCCTCCTTGGCCAGGCGGATGCGGAACAGCGGCTCGCTCACGGCTTCCTCCCGCACAGGGCGCCGGTGGTGATCCGCGGGTAGAACTCCCGGAGCACGCGGACGTCGGGCACGACCTCGACCGGGCCGAATCCCACCCGCTCCAGGTTGGCCACCCAGAGCTCCGGGGTCAGGAAGCCCGAGTGGGGGCGAAGCTCCGGGTCGGTCTCGACGTTGCGGAACCCTTCGAGCAGCAGGAAGGGCAGCTCCGCCGCCACCGGCTGGCCGGGCCGCGGGCGCAAGCACTCCCCCGCCACCAGCCAGCCGCCCGGCGCGAGCGCGGCGAAGGCCTCGGCGAGGGTGGCGCCCAGGTCCTGGGCCACGTGGAAGACGTTGACGCCGTAGATCAGGTGGAGGCTCCCGGGAGCGACTCCCTGCTCGGCCCAGGGGCGGTCGATGTCGAGGTCTGCGAGCTCGAGGTCCGCCGCCGGGTGCTCCCGGGGCAGGGTGCGCTCGGCGCGGCGCCGCAGCAGGGGGGCCGGCTCGGTGATCCGAAACCGCCCGGTCCGGTCGAGGTGGCCGCGCTCTTCGAGGAGCCCGAGAAGCGCCGCGCTCGCGCTGCCCGCACCCGCGCCCACCTCGAGCATGCCGGTGCCGCGGCCGGCGCCGTCCTCCGGCAGCCGGCCGGCCGCCGCGATGGCGGCGAGCCGGTTGTTGAGGGCGTAGACCGGGTTGTCGTTCGAGAAGTACCGGGCCCAGCGGCCGATGCCCGCGGCACCGAGAAGGGCTGCCTCGCCGGTCGTCTCGCCGGCGGCGATCCGGGGGAGGGCCTCGGCTGCCGCGTCGATCAGGTCGAGGAACGGTTCGTTGCGCTCGTCGTGCTCGAGGGCCGCCTCCCGGAGCTCGGCGGTGTGGCTCGGCCGGAGCGGCCCGCCGCCATGGAACCGCCGGCCCCCGGGCTTGCCCGGCGTGCCGGCCGCGTCCAGGAGGCCCGCCGAGGCGAGCTGCTCGAAGATCCAGGCCACGGCGTCCTCGACGCTCTCCGCGAGGCCGCGCCGGCCCAGCGCCTCGGCGCTGGTCGTCCCGCGCTCCCCGGCCTCGTCGAGCGCCCGGTCGAGCCCCAGCAGCCCGGCGAGCTCCACCGCCTGCTCTCGGGCGTAGCGCTCCACCAGTTGCACGCTCCAGTAGAGGCGGTCGTCGAACAGGGCTTCCGGGATCTCGCCGAGATGTTCGTAGAAGCGGGGGTCGAGGACGTCGGAGGAGAGGCGGGACACCATGGCGGCACATTGTAGACTACGGGCTCCTTCCCCCAGGGGCGTTCAAACCAAACGCCTCGGGAGCCCGGAGAGACCCGATGAGCACCGATCTCGATCCAGCGCCGCCACGCCTCGACGATCTCGATCCCCAGACCCGCGAGAAGGTGAAGCGCGTTGCCACCCACGTGCGCAATCTGCTGACCGAGCTCGGCCTCGACCTGACGGATCACAACCTGCGGGACACGGACATCCGGGTGGCCAAGATGTACCTCGAGATGTTCCACGGCCTGCTGGAGGGGTCGGAGCCGAACGTCACCACCTTCCCGAACGACGAGGGGTACGCCGCGATGGTGATGGAGAAGGAGATCCCCTTCTACTCCATGTGCTCCCATCACCTGGTGCCGTTCTACGGCCGTGCGCACATCGCCTACATCCCGCGGGACCGGATCATCGGCCTGTCGAAGATGGCGCGGATCGTGGAGTTCTACGCCAAGCGCCCCCAGCTCCAGGAGCGGCTCACCGAGCAGGTGGTGACCTTCCTCCAGGAGAAGCTCAACCCCCAGGGCGCGATGGTGGTGATCGAGGCCCGCCACCTGTGCGTCGAGATGCGAGGGGTCAAGAAGCCGGGCGCCGTGACCGTGACCTCGGCCATTCGAGGCAGCTTCTACCACAAGGAAGTCCGCGAGGAGTTCCTCGACCTGCTGCGCCGCCATGACCCCTGAGCCGGCGGCGCGGACGCTGCGGGACGGGGCTCTGGCGGTGGCGTGCCTGGCGGCGCTCGCCGTTCTCGCCGGGTGCGCCGGAGCCGCCGCGGGCCCTCGCTACGCCGTGGATCTGATCAACCCCCTCCTCGGCCCGGGCTACGCCCACTGGCTGGTCGGGGCGGCGGGGAGGATCGCCGAGGCGGACGAGGTGAGCCGGTACCTGGCTCTGGACGACGACTTCGCCGCCGCCGATTTCATCGAGGCCTTCTGGGAGCGGCGTGATCCCGATCCGTCGGCTCCCGGCAACCCGGTGCGCGAGGCCTTCGAGCAGCGGGTCCGGGAGGCGGACCGGCGCTTCGGCGAAGCGGGGGTCTCCGGGCGCAAGACCGCCCGGGGCACGATCTACGTCCTCTACGGACCGCCGACGCGGACCGATTTCGAGCTGCCGCGCCGTGGAGGCCCGGCGGTCGAGGTCTGGTTCTACGCCGACGACGCGCCGTCCGGCCTCGACGGCCAACAGCCCGCCGGCTCCTACCGTTTTCAGAAGATCGGGGACGTGACCGATTTCTACCGTCCCGGTGCGCGCCCTCACACGAACTAGAGGTGTGATCGCGCGCACCGTGTCGAAGGCGCGAGACGCGTCGCGGCGCAAAGAGCTCAGCCAGCACCCACCGAACCCGAGGAGACACCCGGATGAACCGACCACGTGCCGTTTTCGCCGGCAGCGGCGTCGCCGTACCGCCCATCACCGTCGACAATCACATGCTGGCCCGGATCCTGGACACCACCGACCAGTGGGTCCAGGAGCGGAGCGGAATCGTCACACGCCACTACGTCGAGCCCGGGACCGGCTCCGCGGACCTGGGGACCGAGGCGGCGCGCGCCGCCCTCGACGATGCGGGTGTGGACGCCGGAGAGGTGGACTATCTGATCTGCGCCACGATGACCCCGGATCACTACTTCCCTGGTACCGGTCCGCTGATCCAGGAGCGCCTCGGGATCGACGCCTTGCCGGCCCTCGACATCCGCCAGCAGTGCGCCGGCTTCGCCTACGGCCTGCAGATGGTCGACGCGCTCATCGGCAGCGGGACGGCGCGGGCGGTGCTGCTCGTGGGCACCGACGTCCACACGTCCCTCATGCCGTTCACCGAGCAGACCTGGAAGGTCCTCTACGGCGAGGAGGGCGCCACGTTGTCCCAGGAGGAGTTCGAGTGGAACTCCCGGATCCGGCACCTGGCGGTCCTCTTCGGCGACGCCGCGGGTGCCATGGTCTTCCGGGCTGAAGAAGGGGAGGGCGAGAAGGGCATCCTCAGTTGCCGGCTCTACGCGGACGGCAACCACAAGGACATCCTCTACGTGCCCGGCGGCGGCTCCGCCCGGCGCCCGTTCGTCAGCAAGGAGATGGTGGAGAAGGGGGAGACGGTGCCGGTCATGGACGGGCGCCAGGTGTTCAAGCTGGCGGTGCAGCGCATGCCGGAGGCGACGGGCCAGGTGCTGGCGGACCAGGGCTACGGCATCGACGATCTGGACCTGCTCATCATGCACCAGGCCAATCTGCGTATCAACGAGGCGGCGCGCAAGGCCCTCGGCCTGGCCGAGGAGAAGGTGCACAACAACATCCAGAAGTACGGCAACACAACGTCGGCCACCCTGCCGCTGGCGTTCCACGAGGCGCGCCAGGAGGGGAAGGCTCCGGAGGGCTCGCTGGTGGCGTTTACCGCGCTCGGGGCGGGCCTGAACTGGGGCGCGGTCTTGATGCGCCTCTGACGGGACCCGGGCGGGGCGTGGTGCTCCGTTCCTTCTGTACAATCGGGGCGTCATGACCCGATTCTTCAAGCGGTTGCTCTTCGCCCTGATCACCCTCGGTCTCGGGGCCCTCGGCTATGCGCTGCTCCGTGCCGAAGCGGAGCGGAGCCTGCGCCCGGTTCCCCAGGAGCCCTCCACCGCGCCGCCCCCCGACCGGCCGCGCCGAGAGCCGGCTGCCGAGCCGGAGCCCGTCGCCGAGCCGCCGGTCTGCGCCGCCACCACCAAGAGTGGCAAGCCGTGCGCCCGCGCGGCCCAGCCCGGCTCGCGCTACTGCTGGCAGCACGGGGGGTAGGGCGCGGCGGATGGGGGCGGGTTCTGCCAGGCTCTGCAGGGTCGGGTAGGGCCGTTCGCTCCGCTCACCCTCGGCCGACTGAAGTCGGCCGCTTCATCTCGGGACCGCGTTGCGGAAACACTGTCCGGCATTGAAGCGGCCGGCTTCAGCCGGCCGAACGCGCCCGTCAGGGCGCGACCCTATCGGCTTCAGCTGGCCGAGTGACCTGCAGCGGGAAGTTGGTGAGGGGGCGGGTCACTTCCCCGGCTCGGTTACCTCGAGCACGCCGTTCGCCGTGACGTTTTCGAACGTCTGGGTCTCCCCGGACGGCCACCGCACGACCACCTTGTCGGCCACCTTGGCGGTGCCCAGGCCGAACAGGGGGTCGACCTGGTTCTGGGACAGGTAGCTGCCGCCGGTGCGCACCAACCAGCGCTGAGTTTCACCGCCCTGGCCACCGGAGGTCAGCTCGATCCGCGCGCCGACACCGTCCCGGTTGCTCCTCGTTCCCCGAAGATCGATCCGTAGCCAGGTGCCGCCCTCCGGCGCCCGGTTCTCGAACACCGCCGCCTTGCCACCGTTGGTGGTCACGACGACGTCCGGGTCGCCGTCCCGGTCCAGGTCACCCCAGGCCGCACCCCGGGCTACCCGGGGGGTCGCCAGGTCCGCGACCTGTCCGCCGGTGACTTCGACGAACCGCCCGCGCCCCTGGTTGCGGAAGAGCTGGGCTGGCTGCGCGTAGGTCACCCGCGGCTGGATGCGCTCGATCTCCGGGTCCAGGTGGCCGTTGGCCAGGAACAGGTCGAGCCAGCCGTCCAGGTCGTAGTCGAAGTAGAAGGCGCCGAAGGTGAGGTTGAGCAGCGTCTTCCTGCCCACGTGGGAGGTCGGCGCCACGTCGACGAACAGGCGGTTGCCCTCGTTCCTGTAGAGGGCGACCATCTCGTTGGCGAAGTTGCCGATGACGATCGACGGCCGGCCGCTGTGGTCGTAGTCGGCCGCGTCGATGCCCATGCCGCCCCGGGCGACACCGGTCTCCGAGAACGCCATCCCGGACGAGACGCCGATCTCCTCGAACGTGCCGTTTCCCTTGTTCCTGTAGAGCAGGTTCGGCTGGGTGTCGTTGGCGACCGCCAGGTCCTCCCAGCCGTCGCCGTCCAGGTCGAGGACCGTCACGCCCAGCGACTTGGCGGTGGGCTTGTAGAGGCCGACCTCCTTCGTCCGGTCCTCGAGCCGGAGCGAGCCGCTCTTCGAGACGTTCTTGTAGAAGCGGGGAGAGGCGCCCTCGTAGGACTCGGGCGTGCAGTACGCTTTCGCCTCGCCGTCGAGGGTGCAGAAGAGGTCGCTCTTCGGAGACCAGGTGACGTAGCGGGTGGCGTAGACGTCGAGCCGGCCGTCATGGTCGGCGTCGAGCATCGCTACCGAGACCCCGAACTCGTAGTCCTGGGACAGGCCGGCGGCGCGGCTCACGTCGGTGAACTTGCCGTTCCGGTTCTCGAGCAGGAAGTCCTGGCCGAGGCAGGAGAGGTAGAGGTCGGCGTCCCCATCGTTGTCCAGGTCGCCGGCGGCTCCACCCATGCAGTAGGCGGAGAGGTCGAGCCCCGCGCTCCGGGTGCCGTCCTGGAACCGGATCGGACCGCCCTCGCTCGAGCGGTTCAGGTAGAGGCGCTGGGTCGCCGAGGCTCCGGGGGACTCCTTGACGCCGGTGAAGCTGCGGCCGTTCAGGAGCAGCAGGTCCAGCCGGTCGTCGCCGTCGGCGTCGAAGATGACCACGCCGGAGCCCATGGTCTCCGGCAGCCACTTGTTGCCGAAGGCGCCGGTCTGGTGGGTGAAGTCGACGCCGGCGGCGGCGGTGACGTCGACCAGCGTCGGGGCATCGCCGGCCTGGGCGGACGCCGGGCCCGTGGCCGGTCCGGCAAGACCGGTGAGAAGAACGAAGAGTGCGGGGAGGAGTCCGTGTCGAATCATGGCGTTGGCTCGGGCAGTGGGTGGTCGATGCGGTGCGGCGTGGCGGAGCGGAGCGCTCAGCCTCCCGCCTGCACCATGTCCGGGCCGGCCTGCGGCCCGAAGGCATCGAGGAACGCCTCGATCTCCGCGCGGCTGGGGCCCCGATGCTCGTGGACCGGTTGGCGCTCGTTGTTGTCGTGCGGATGGCTGTCCCGGTAGTCGCGGGTCAGCTCCTGGGACGATTCGTCGGCCTTGAACCGCTCGTAGAGGGCCTGGTGCCTGCTCGAACGCTCCATGTCCCCGAGACCGCGGTAGGCGAGCATCGCCGTGTAGTGGGCCATCAGGTCTTCCGGGTCGATGGCGAACACGTGCTCGAGCTCGGCGACCGCCTCGTCGTACTTGCGGTCCAGGAAGTGGACGCGGGCGATCTGGTTGCGCACGACGCGGTCCTTCGGGTACTGCTCGACGACCACCCGGAAGTGATCGAGGGCCTGCTCGTACTCTCCGGTCTCCTTGCTCGCCAGGCCGAGGAAGAAGTGGGCCCGGGCGAGTTGCGGGTCGATCTCGAGCGCCCGGTCGAGCACACGCCCGGCATCGTCCAGGTCACCCTCGGCGAGCGCCACGCGGCCCAGGTTCACCCAGCCGTCCACGTAGTCGGGCTCGAGCTCGGTCACCCGCAGGAAGGCGCGCCGCGCCCCCCGGAGGTCCCCCTGAAGCAGCAGGCCGATGCCGTAGTCATTCCAGCGCTCCCGGTCCGCCGAGGGGTCCTCGGCCGGCTCGGTCATCTCCGGCAGGGGCGTGTCGGCGTCGACCACACGGAGCGTTTGGGTGTCCTCGGCCATGACCACGATCGGCAGCGTCGGTACCTCTTTGGTCGGGCCGGAGACGTCCGCCGTGTCCGCCGTGAACACCCACTCCCGGTCGTCGTAGTGCTCGTTGAAGGTCGGCTCGGCGCCGCTCGCTGCGTCCCCGGTGTCTCCCCCGGCGTATCCGTCACCCCCGTCGGCGACGCCCGACGGCTCGCCAGCGTACGCGAACTGGGTGTTGTACCAGGAGAACTTCCGGTAGTCGAGCCGTGCCCGGAGCTCGATCTCGTCGGCCGCGTCCTCCGGGATGTCGAGGCGGAAGCGGACCGTGTCGGCGGCCCCGGGCGGGATCAGCCGCACGTAGACCACGGCGCGGGAGTGGAAGGCGTTCCGTTTGTCGATCGGGTTGCCGTGGGCGTCGATCATCAGCGAGCGGTAGAAGTGGGCGCCCTCTTCGACCGGCGAGCCCTCGTCGGCCATGCCGCTCCAGTAGATGGTCTTGCCCGACGAGTCGACGGCGCGGAGCTCGAGCCAGCAGTCGTAGGCGTCGACCGTGCCGCCGGGGAAGAAGTGGCCCACGCCGCGGGTACGGACGACTACGTCGACCCGCGTCGACTCGCCCCTCCGCACCGTCGCCGGGATGCGATCGAGGGGCGCGTAGAGGGTCTCCTGGGGGCCGCTGACCGCGCCGCCCAGGCCGACCGCCATTCCCGACTCCTCGCCGACCGCGAAGGTGGTCGAGAGGGCCGGACCCTCGGTCGCGAGGCCGGTGCTCTCGTCGTCCGCGGAGCGCCCTTCGGTCATGGCGAAGATGTCGACCGTGACCTGCTGGGCCTGGAGGAAGGCCATGACCTCCTTGAGCTGCTCCTCGTCCTGGTAGGCGGTCGGCAGCGCCGTGTTGGCCGCGGCGAACCGGTGGGAGGCGACGGTGCCCTGCTTGGCGGCGGCGTCGTCCGACTCGATCCGCGGCATGTGGCAGGCGATGCAGGTCTTCGGCTCCGGCGGGTAGTAGAACGACCGGGCTCCGTACCCGGAGACGCCGCTCGCCTGCCAGTTGTCGTACTCGTTGAAGCCCCGGATCCAGCGGTAGCTGTTGACCGGCCTGTCGAGGTGCACCTTGTGGCACCCGGAGCAGTAGGAGGGCGAGTCGGCGCCGCGGAAGAACGGCTTCAGAAAGGTGCGGCGGTGGGGCTCGGGGTCGACCCGCACCAGGAAGTCGTGGATTCCGACCAGGAGCGGGTTGTCGCTCGTCGCCAGGTCGTGGAGGGCGGGCACGTGGATCTCGTAGTCCCCGTTGCCCATGGTGCTTCCGACCGACGAGATCATGTGGCAGGCGGTGCAGGTGATGCCCGCCTGGGCCTCCGGCCGGTGGACGACCTCCGCGATCGGCTGGTTCATGAGCCCGGACTGGAGGAGCGCCGGATCGTGGCAGCCACCGCACCACTTGGACGACTGGATGCCGGCGGTCGCCTGCATGTACTCGATCGACTTCCGGTACCACTGGTTGTTGAAGCTTGCGCGGTGATGGACCGAGCTCTCCCACTGGTCGTAGACGTCCGGATGGCAGCCGGAGCGGGCGCAGCTCTTGGGGTCCATGTAGATCGAGGAGGGCACCAGTCCCTGGTGCTCGTTCGAGACCGACGACGGGAAGAACGGGCCGTCGGCTCCGCCCATGGCCTCGTCAGCCATGGTGAGCGGCGCCGGCGGGTTGACGATCCGGTCGCGGGGGTCGGGATGCTTCTGCTGCCAGTAGAGGGCCGCGGCGGGTAGGACGATCGCCGCGACGAGCCCCGCGGCCGCCCAGCGCCAGAGACCCCGTCCGGTTCCCCGCCCTGTCTCGTCGGCGCTCCGCCGCAAGCCGTCGATCACCAGACCGGCCAGGCCGGCCACCGCCAGCGCCTCGTGGACCTGCACCATCCAGTAGACGGGCCGCTCGTTGCCCACGATCACCAGCACCACGGCGAGCAGGGCCGAGGCGATCAGCAGGCCGCCGGAGGCGAACAGGAGCGGACGCTCCCGTCGCCGCCACCACCAGGGCACGAACAGGATCGCGGCGGCGATCCCGAGGCCGAGGTGAAGCACCAGGTTGCCGAAGTAGAACATGTAGGGGTCGCCCGCGGCTGCCAGGTAGGCGCTGTTGGCGACCAGCAGCGCTCCGAGCAGGGCGAGCGCGCGGGGGCGGGAGGATGTCGTCGATCGCATGGCTCGATCCGTGGTTTCAGAGTCTGGCGAGTGAAGAGTGATTGTGAGTGTACCGAATCATCCCACACTATCGGGCGGTTCACTGCCTACCCCGGCGGGTGGAGGCGGGTGATTCTCTCGTTTCCCCGCCGG
>Ga0210122_1000930_pt1 | contig 10218 bp, 3 predicted proteins | sample Muzzi_CordB_D2_FD_185530 | JGI IMG/M metagenome (GOLD analysis project Ga0210122, IMG submission 185530) | Wetland microbial communities from San Francisco Bay, California, USA, that impact long-term carbon sequestration - Muzzi_CordB_D2 (SPAdes) | ecosystem: Environmental > Aquatic > Marine >... | reverse complement strand
GACGGCGATCGACGCCGGGGTCAGCACGCCCGCCAGCAAGTAGACCAGCGCCGCGCCACGCGGCCCGAAGCCGAGGACCAGGTTGCGGCGCCCGCCCCGGCGGTCGGCCGCTTCGTCCGGGAACTCGTTGAGCAGCAGCAGGTTGAAGGTCATGAAGAAGGCCGGGACCGAAGCGGCCCAGGCCGTGGGTCCGAGCGCGCCGTCCTGGACGAGCGCCGTGCCGAGCACCGGCAGCGTGCCGAGCCCAAGGCCGGCGAAGAGCTCCCCCACGTAGGCCCGGGCGAGGAGGTCGGAGTAGGAGAGGGTGGCGAGGGCCCCGACGAAGAGGATGGGCAGCAGCTTCCAGCCGACCAGGAGCAGGAACCAGACTCCGATGCCGGCGCCGACGGCGGTGGCGGCGAGCGCCACGGCGCGCCCGCCGGTCGGGGTGAGCCGCCCCTCGGGCAGCGTCTTGCTGCCGCCGGAAAACGGCGTCGCGTCGGTCTCGAGGTCGATGCCGCGGGAGAAGTCACTGACCTCGTTGAAGGCGTTGACCGCGACGTGCATCGCCACGAGACCGACCAGCGCGACGAGCGTGCGCCGGAGGTCGAAGCGGCCGTCGACGGCGGAGGCCGCCGCCCCGACCGCCACCAGCACCACCGGCAGCAGCAGGAACGGCGCCCGGGCGACACCGGCATAGGCGCGGAGCATGCGGGGAGTCTACTCGTCCGCGCGGCTTGCTGGCCGGAGCTCAGCGCTTGCCGAGCAGCTCGAGGCGCCGTTGGGCCAGGGTCCAGGTGTCGGTGGGGTGGGGCTCCCGCCCCTCCGGGGCCGTCACGCGCTGGTAGTACCGCCGGGCCGCCTCGGTGAAGTCATAGTCCTCGGCGATGAGACCGAAGACGTACCAGTCGTAGGGCTCGATCTCGCCGTTCGTCCTGCTCTCCATCGCCTGGAGCATCACCTGGTAGGCAGCCTTGGGCTGGCCGGCCTGGGCGAAGGCCGCGGCCAGGGTGTGGAGCTCCGGCGCGGACTCGTAGTCGCTCTCCTCGACCGCCTGCCGGGCCCACTCGAGGGCTCGCTCGTCCACGGCTCCCCGCGCCACCGCGAGCCATGCGGCCGAGTTGTAGAGGAACGAAGGGGGGTCGGACCCCGCCATGATCTGGGTGAATGCCTTCGCCGCCTCGTCCAGCTTCCCCTGGTCCATGAGGATGTTGACCCGCGCCGTGGCGAGCAGGTCCTCGTCCGACGTCTTCTTGGCCGTACGCTCGTACAGCTCGAGCAGGTCGTCGTACCGCTCCAGTCGGCGCAGGGCGATGGAGGCGTAGAAGTCCTCGTCCGTCGTGTCGAAGATGCGCAGCCCGACCTCCAGGAGCTCCTCGGGCTCATCGCGACCGAGCAGGGCCCGCGCGAGTGCGTGATCGAGGGCGATTCGGCGATCCCCTTCGGGCGCGTCCGAGCGCGCTCGTCGCAGGACCTCGATCACGGCCTCGTCGCCGAAGTCTTCGGACGAGAGCATGGCAGCGGCGACCTCGAGCGACGGCGGCTCGACCCCTTCGCGGCGCTCCCAAGCCTGGTGAAACAGACCCTCCGCGGACGGCGTGGTGTCCCAATCCTCCGGTGGCTCGGTCAGCTCGTACGCTCGCTCGATCCAGGGCCGCGCGGCTTCGGCCTTCCCCGTCTGCGTCAGGGCGAACGCGTAGCGGCCGAGGGTGGCGGGCTGGTCCTCGGACGCGGCGAATCGGTAGGTCCCGTCCTGGCGCACGACGATGATGCCCTTGTCACTGCCGGGCACCGGCAGATCGGTCTCGAGGTGAATCGTCCACCCGATGCCGGGCAGCTCCGCGGCGACCAGGTTCCCCAGGCCGAAGAGCATGTCGAGGGCCATGTCGAACGCGTTGGCGGGGACCGCCTGGCCGCCGGGCGCGGCGAAGGAGAGCTCCTCCTCGACCATCTCGGCGAGGCGCTCGTTCTCCAGCTCGTCCTGCCACACGTCCGCCATGAACGGCCGAAGCTCCGAGAGCGTCGGAGGACCCCCCTGCTTGGACAGCGCGATCAAGCGGTAGGTGAGCGACACCGGCGAGTCGGGATCGTCGTCGACGACCTCTTCCCAGCGGCGTGCGTTCTCGATCATCCGCAGCATCCCTTGGAGGCGGGCCGGGTTGGACGAGGTTTCGCTGGCGGCTCGCAGGAGCGCCGTCGCTTCGGGGTAGTGACGTTGCGCGACGAGCGTCTGGCTCGCCGACTGCAGGACCCGGGCCCGGGTGGCGCCGTCTCCCGGGTAGGAGCGCTCGACGTGCCGGATGGCGGTTTCGGGATCGTCCGTCAGAGCCTCGGCGACCGCGAGGAGGGCTCGTCGGGGCGCCGTGTCCGAGCCGTCTTTCAGCAGGTCGCGGACCTCCTCCGGACGGCCGAGCCAGAGGAGCGCGACCGGGAGGTTGAGCTCGTGCTCCGTGCCCTTCAGGTCGTCCTGGATCTCCCGATAGATCGCGACCGCCTTCTCGAGCTCCTCCGGATCCTGGTAGCGGCGGCCTTGCGCGTCGTTCTCGTGGAGGAGCGCGAGGTTGATGGAGGTCTCCACCGCGGTCGGGTCGAGCTCGTGGGCCCGCTCGAAGGCCGCCAGGGCGCCCGCGCGGTCGAAGCCGGGGCGGAACTGTCGTCCCGCCGGATCGTGGAGCAGGGTCAGTCCGAGGGCCTGGTAGGCCACGTACCAATCCGGCTCGAGCTCGACCGCCTTGCGGGCCTCCAGCCGGGCCTCTTCGACCAGGCCCGCGGTGAGCGCCGTCTGGGCGAGCTGGACCCGGTGCAGCGCCTCGTCGGGATGAAGCGCCATCAGCCGTCGGATCTCCTCGAACGCCTCGTTCATCCGGCCGGCGGCGGCGTGGCGAGCCGCCGTCTGGTCGAACCAGAGGAGCAGGTTCCCCTCCTCGCCGAGATCCTCGACCCCTTGGCGCAAGGCCGCGAGCTCCTCGGGGGTGAGCCGTCGGGCGTCGAGTCGCATTTCGAGCGTCGCCCGGACCTCCCGGTCCACCTGTTCGAACCGGGCCGTATAGACGGCGGGGCCCATCTCCCTGCGGTCGTCTTCGGGCAGCTCACGGGGCGCGAAGCCTTCCGGGACATGGATGCGGTACTGCCACGTGACCGAGTGGGGCTCGTCCACGACGAAGTCGCTGGGCCGTTCTTCGCCCTCCTCCGGCTGCCAGAAGGCGGCATAGGGCATGCGCTGGAGCAGGCTGGTGCGGGGGATGGCGACGAGGCCCTGGACCAGGTCCGTGACCGCCCATGCCGCCTCCTCGACCTCGAGCCGGCTGGTCACCGGGCCGCTCAGATCATCGGCCGGAGTGTGCTCGACGCCGGTCGCGCTGGCGGTGCCGTACTCGCCTTCCGCGTAGGCGGCGAGGCTGTCGACGATCTCCTCTTCGGTCGTGGTGGCCCAGTAGCCGCGGAGCTCGCGGGCCGCCGCCCCGTGCAGCTCGCTCGTCTCGACGACCCGGCCCTTGCCGAGCTCCGGGAGGAAGACCTCGCGGGTCTCGGAGATCCGGTTGTCGTCGGCCCCGGTGACCGGGGTCCGGATCAGCCGTTCGGTGTTCGGGCTCGCGATCAGGGCGAGGCGCCCCTGGTCGGCGGCCGGCAGCTCGCCCAGGGCGCTGTAGGGGTCGGTGGCGTCGATCCAGAGCGCCGGGGTGCCCGGCACGTAGACGATCACGTGATCGAAGCCGCCGGCGCCCAGGCCGGGCATCTCGGGGTCGATGTCGTCGGGCGATCCCGCTCGGAGCAGGGCCACGTAGGCGGGGATTCCCAGCTCTCTGAGCGCGGCCACCAGGAGGGTCGCTTTGTCCTTGCAGTCGCCGTAGCGACGGGCCAGGGTCTGAGCCGGGGGCCGGGGGACGATCGCGGCTTCCCCCAGGTTGATCCCCGTGTAGCGGACGGCGCTCTGCATCCAGGCGACCCTTGCGGCGATCTGCTCCCACTGGCTGGGGAGCTCTTCGCCGGGGACGTCCACGTTCCCCAGGTCGGAGGCTTCGACCTGCCGATCCACGATCCCGTGGTAGGCGCGGGCCACCTCCTGCCAGGAGCGGCCGGTGGTGAACGCCACGTACGGATAATGGGTCTCCTCCGGCGGAAGCCCCACGGGCCGGTAGCCGATCGTCTCGTCGGGACGCGCTTCGAAGACCTCTCGGATCCGGCCGTCAGCCCGCGCGACGGTCGGTTCCGGCCGGCTCGCAGGGTCCGCGCCGACGGGCTGGGCGACGAGGTGCCGCAGCGGCAGGGACTCCGGGCGGTCGACCGTCACGCGGACCAGGCGCATGGGCACCGGCGAGGCCAGCGGTACCCGGTGGACCGTGCCGGCGTCGAACAGCGGCGCGTCGTCGCGCAGCTCGACCAGGGTCTCGACCACCGCGCCCTTCTCCACGGCGGGCAGCGGCGCCACCAGCCGCCGGCGGTCCTGGTAGACGTCCGGCATGTCGCTTTCGAGAGAGATCTCGGAGATCGTGTCCGGATCCAGGGTATGGACCCTGCCCGCGGGGGTGATCACCCGCGCTCGCAGGGTCGGACGCCCCTGGTACCAGGGGGAGTAGTCGATGGAGATCTCGTTCCACAGCTCCGCGCCCTCGGAGGTGAGGATGCGGTAGACCTCATGGCGCGAGAAGGCCGCGGCGCCGTTCTCCCGGAACGAGAAGACGGTCGATTGGAAGAGGATCTCGACGGCCGAGCCTTCGGGCAGAGCCTGCGACTCGTCCGTGCTTCGAGCGGCGGTGAGGAGACGCTCCGGCGAGAGGGAGAAGGCCGGGTGGTCGGCCAGCTCCTCGGCGGCCGCGGCCGGGGCGGCGAGCGCGAGGACCGCAACGGCCAGCAGCGCGATCATGGACAGGGATGCGGGCGGGTGGACCGCGGACGGGCGATGGGATCGGGACATTGGCTACGACTCCGGGGTGCTCCTGGGGTTCGGCCGGGTGCGTATCCGGCGCGGACCGTAGATTCAGACGCGCCGACGGACCCCGTGAACGTGCGCGGGGCCGCCGCCGGCTCGGTAGGCCTCGAGCTTAGATGGGTCGAAGGGCCCGCAGTATTTCATGTGGCCCGTGTGGGGCGGGTCCGGTGGGCCGCGCGTGCCCCCGCGCCGACGTAGCCCGCGGCGCGGGGGCACACGGGGTCAGGGGCTCAGTAGCTGCAGTAGTTGTTGCCGAGCAAAGCGTCGCACTCGGCGACGCCCCACTTTTCGTAGCAGCAGATCAACGAGCCCGACCAGCTATAGACGCCATAGCAGTAGTTGGTTTGCTCGCCCTCGTAGCGGTACTCGTCCGGGTTGCCGCAGGAGCTGTCGTCCCGGTAGTGCCCCTGCCACTTGCGGTCCTGCTTGTAGCCGTAGATGTGGGAGATGTTGCGGATGTAGCAGGGGGCGGCCGAGAGCAGGCGCCAATCGGCGTTCTCGCTGTCGCAGACGTCGCCGATGCCGTCGCCGTCGCAGTCGGCCTGGTTCGGGTTGTAGGTGTAGCGGCAGTTGTCGGCGAAGTTGTAGACGCCGTCGTTGTCGTCGTCCGGGTTCTGGTAGCAGACCCCGTAGGCGCCGCAGGTAGTGAAGAGCGAGCCATCGATACAGTCGAGGCTACAGTCGCTCTGCCAGGTGCAGAAAACGTCGCAGTCCAGGTCGCCCTGGGCCCGGGCGGTGGCCGGCAGAAGGGCCCCGAGCACGCACAGCACGAACGCCAGCAGACAGAGTTTCTTCATGGGTTTCCTCCTCAGTGGAGTTGATGGGACGGTCGACGGAGCCGGAGGCTCCGCGCCGGTGAACGGCGAGTGAGCTCGGAGCCAGCTCATGGCGACCCCTCCAGCGGCTCCGGCTCGAGAACGGTTCGCGTGGGTGGCTGGATCACCACCCCCTCGGCGCGCCAGCGGCGTCCATCCGCCGCGTCGACGGCGACGGTCCAGGAGCCGGCGGGGACGCCGTCCAGGAGGGCGCGGCCGAAGGCCATGGGCCGCTCGGGCGTCAGGCGGCCTCCCGGGCCGAGCGGCAGCCAGGGCCGCCCGTCCCGCCGGGCCAGGCGCACCACCGCCGTAACGCCGTCGTCGGCCAGGGCCGGCACGCGCACGTCGAGGCGTCCCCCGGCTGGCAGGGTGAGCGGCACCGGCGGGCTTGGCACGCTCACCTGTACCGTGGCGGTGGCCGTGCCGGGGGCCGAGACCAGGAGGCGCCAGGCACCGGCCGGCGCGCCCTCGACGAGCGCCCGGCCGCTCCGGTCGACGGCGTGGGTGCCGGCGGCGATCTCCCCGCCGGCGGTGTCGACGAGCAGGGTGTTCACCTGCCGCGGCCGGCCGCCGGAGGCGAGCGAGACGTCGAGGGCGAGCCCGTCGGTGCGGGCGAGGCGGAGGGTGAGGTTGGCCCTCTCTTCGCCGGGGGCGAGCTCGACCGAGACCTGGGCCTCGGCGAAGCCCTCGTGCCGGGCGGAGAGGCGGTAGAGCCCCGGCAGCACGTCGTCGAAGCGGAAGGAGCCGTCATCGCCGCTCCGGCCGGTGGTGGCCGTTGCGCCATCGAGCCGCCGCAGGGAGAGGGTCGCCTCCGCCACCGGCGCGCCGTCGGTGTCCATCGTCCAGCCGGCGACCAGACCGCCGTCGAGGGAGATCAGCAGGTCGTCCGCCCCCGGCACGCGGACCTCTTCGCCGTGGGCGAGGCCGCGGGCCGGGTCGGTGACCTCGAGCGTGTAGCTGCCCGGCGTCAGGCCGTCGATCCGAAACCGGCCCCGGCGGTCGGTGGCGACGGCGGGTAGGGGGAGGCCGTCGGCCGGCACCAGGGAGATCCGGGCGCCCGCCAATGGCCCTCCGCCGAGGAGCACGCGGCCGGCGGCGCTCAGGCCGTCCTCGAAGTCGAGGTCGAGCACCGCCCGGGTCTCGCCGGGAACGAGGCTCACCTCGCCTCGCGCCCGCCGGCCGTCCGGAAGCTCGGCCGCCACCCACCACCGTCCGGGTCCCACGCCGCGGATGCGGTAGCCGTCCGGAGCGGTGGCTGCGCCCCGGACCACCCGCCGCGTGCCGTCGAAAGCCGTCACCTCGACCCGTGCCAAGTCGTCCAGGCCGAGCCCGCCCAGGCGACCGACGATCGCCGCCGCCGGCTCGAGCAGGAGCTCGACGCCGGCGACGCCGGGCCCGGTCACGTCGAGCGGCTCCGGCAGGACGGACTCCGCCCACCCATCTTTCGAGCCCCTCAGGGCGTAGCGCCCCTCGGCGACACCGGAGAAGCGGAAGGAGCCGTCGGCCTCGCTCTCGGTCGCGAAGGGCGGTGCGTCGGCACGCTCGAGGCGGAGGCTCGCCCCCGGCACCGGCTCGCCGCCCGGGCCGGAGACGCGGCCGGTGACCGAGGCGCCGGCCTCGAAGGTGAGGTCGAGGGCGTTGTCTCCGGGGCCGACCTCGAGCCGTTCGACGAGCGGGGGGAAGGCGTCATGGCGCGCCTCGACCAGGCGCACGCCGGGTGCCACCGTGTCGAGACGGAAGCGGCCATCCGCGCCGCTGGTGGCGGAGCGCTCGGGGGCGGCCGAGGCGGCCGGATCGCCCGCTCCTTCCGAGAGCACCGCGACCCGCACGTCGGCGAGCGGCTCGCCGTCCGGAGCGAACATCCTCCCCGCGATCGAGGCGGCCGGCGCCAGGCGGAGCTCGATCGGCTCCGGCGGTGCGCTCGCATCCAGCACGAGGTCGGAGCGGGGCGCGGGCAGGTAGCCGCGAGCCCGCGCGCTGACGCTCGCGGGTCCCGGGGAGAGGCGGTCGAGCGCGAAGCGCCCGGCGGCGTCGGTGACGGCCGTCCGCGGCGGGGTGGGAGGGTCGGTCGCCGGCTCCAGGAGCACCCGGGCCTCCGCCACCGGGCGGTCGGCCTCGTCGAGCACCCGGCCTTCGAGACGGATGCCCGCGCCGAGCACCACACGGACCGGCTCCTCCGAGGGCACGAGCACTCCGGGCACCGAGGTGGAAGCATGGTCCGGGTGCTCGACCCGCAGGGTCACCCGGGTGCCGGCGGCGAAGTCGTCGAGCTCGAAGCGGCCGTCCTCGCCGGTGACGGTCTCGGACGGGGTGGCCTCCTCGCCCCCGGGCGGGTCCTCGGGCGTGGCGCGCACGGTCGCGTCCGCCACCGGCAGGGCGTCGGTCGTCTCCACCCGTCCGCGGACCACCGCCGCGGGCCCCAGGACCACGGTTCCCAGAGGAATCGCACCGAGCCGTTGGGGGATCTCCAGGCCCGGTACCCGGGCGGGCGGGATGCCGGCGCCCCGGATCGCCAGGTCGTAGAGGCCCGGTGCCACGTCCCGGAGCTCGAAGGAGCCGTCCGCTCCGGTCCAGGCCGTTCGGGCGCGCCTCTCCCCCGGCGGCTCGACCGGCGACAGGGTCACCTCGGCGCTGACCACCGGGTGCCTGCCGGCAGTGAGGACCTGGCCGGTGGCGCTCCGCCGCACGGGGAGGGCGATGACGATCCCTCTGCCGCCCCCCGGGCCGCCCCCGGGACCGCTGACGGCACGGTGCGGGCCGTCGTTCAGCCTGACGGCGCGCTCCAAGTGGCCGATCGCGGTCGCCCGGAGCTGCTGAACCCCGTCCTGGTGCGGCAGTTGGAAGGAGCCGTCGGCGCCGGTCACCGCCGCCGCGCCGGGCTCGCCCCGGGGCCAGACCCAGCCGCCCGCCAGGGGCGCGCCGAAGGTGTCGGTGAGCCGGCCGGCGACCGGGGCCTCCGGCGTCAAGGTGATCGACGCGGTGGCGCCCGACCCGGCGCCGCCTGCCCCGGTGCCTGCCCCAGTGCCAGGCCCGAGGCGCTCCGGCCCGACCGACCAGCGCTCGCCGGCGGGGCTCTCGACCACCAGCCGGGTGCTCCCGCCGTCGGAGTCGGCGCCCCGCGGGCCGAGGGTCAGGCCGACCAGGCCCCGGTCGTCGGTGACGGCCACCGGCCAACGCCGGGCGCCGAGCCGGACCAGGGCTCCGGCCACGGGTGTGCCGTCCGGACGGAGCAGGCGAAGCGTCGTCGGCCGGCGGTCCGGAGTGTCCGGGGGAAGGCGAAGCGTCACCTCCGGGACGGTCTCTCCGACGGTCTCTCCGACAGTCTCTCCGACGGTCGCGCCGATCGTTTCGAGCAGGGCCAGGCCGCTCTCCCGCCAGCCGGAGGGGCCCCCCGGAGCGAGCGCCTGGAGCCAGGGGCTCTCTCCGGTGGCGACGGCGAAGGGCGCCCGGCCCTCCCTGTCGCTCGTCGCCTGTCGCCGGATCGGCTGCCAGCCGCCGGCACTGCTCTTCTCCCAGACCGGCGCCGGCGCCCGGTAGCCGAGGCGGACCCGGGCGCCCGCCACCGGCTGCCCGTCGGCGGCGATCACCCGCACGACGAGCCGCCGAGCCGGCAGCAGGTGGACCGGCGGCAGCACAACCGGCTCGGCGAGGGGCGTCAGGGGGCGCTCGACCGGGACGTAGCCCGGGTGCTCGGCCACCAGGCGCCACATGCCGGGCGACGGCGCCTCCAGCCGGAACCGGCCGTCGGCGTCCGTGCGTGTGCGGGTGGCGGGCTCCGGCTCGAGGCGGCCGGAGAGCTCGGCCACGCCGGCCTGGTACGAAGGCGCTCGTGGCAGGAGCCGGATCTCGACGCCGGCGAGCGGCTTGCCGGCCGGACCGGTCGAGACGACACCGGTGACGGAAACCTGAGCAGTCGCGGGGAGGGCGCCCGAGAGCGCGGCGGCGAGGGCCAGGATGGCGACAGCCTGGACGGAGGAACCTCGACGGGCGACCATTCGCCCGGCCGCACCGGAACCCGACGACGCCATCGTTTCGCCCCCCGGATCAGGGCCCGCACAAGAGATTAGAGACTAGCCTGCGCGGCAGAACCATGACCGCACGAGACCGCTGTACAGACTTGTCGCGTTGATTCGCCCCTAAACGTGCACTGCATTGGCGAACCGTGACAGGGAGAGGGTGAGCGTGCAGGGGGCGGCGAGGGGGTGTGGCAGCGGTGTGCCGCTTCTTGGCACAATGCGCGGCCGGGGCGGCTGACCACGCCCAAGGAGCTTGCGCATGCCTCGAACGTCCAGCCCTCGGAAGCCCACGCCCCGGATCGCTCTCGTCACCTGCCGGGTGCTGCCCGAGCCCGATCCGGACCAGGAGCCGCTCCTCGCCGCCCTCCGGGGTGCCGGTCTCGAGGCCGAGCTCCTGGCCTGGGACGACCCGGCCTCCGATCCGGCGGCGTTCGACCTGTGCGTCCTGCGCTCGTGCTGGAACTACTTCGAGCGCCCG
>Ga0210122_1000929_pt1 | contig 10229 bp, 8 predicted proteins | sample Muzzi_CordB_D2_FD_185530 | JGI IMG/M metagenome (GOLD analysis project Ga0210122, IMG submission 185530) | Wetland microbial communities from San Francisco Bay, California, USA, that impact long-term carbon sequestration - Muzzi_CordB_D2 (SPAdes) | ecosystem: Environmental > Aquatic > Marine >... | reverse complement strand
AGGTTCATGCCGCCGAGGATCTTGGCGAGCATCGCGACCAGCGGGATATTGTCGGTCACCGAACTGGCGGCAGCCGAGGCGACCAGCAGCGCGCCAGTCCCCGCCATGTCGCCCAGCGCCATGACGGGCGCCAGCAGATGGCCGATGGCTTCGAGCACCAGCGCATGCTCCATCATGTTAATGACGATGAACAGGCAGCCGAAGAAGGCCAGCAAGTCCCAGTCGATGGCGCGGTAGAACTGGTCTGCAGTCGCCTTGAAACGGGTGAGGGCGATCGCCGCGAAGGCCAGCGCCACGTAGCCCAGGCCGAGATCGCGGATATAGGGCGTGATCGACGCCGTTGCCATCGCGGTAATGAACAGGCCGGTCATGATTGCGCCGAACCAGAAGAAGCCTCGCGATTCCATGCCGTCGTTCTCGTCGAATCCGGCCACAAGGGCAGCGGCCTCGGCGCGCGCCGCGTCGTCGGCCAGGGGTTCGATGCGGAATAGCCGTGCGCCCATCCAGATAGTCAGCGCGGTGGCGACCAGCACATAGGGACTGGCCTTGATGAAGAACTCCACGAAGCTGATGCCGGCGGCGTTGCCGACGATGATGTTGGGCACCGACGAGATCAGCGTCAGCAATCCGCCCACATTGGTCAGAAGCCCCTCTACCAGCAGGAAGCCCAGAAGCTTGTCGGGCCGGCCCAGCTTGCCCAGCGAAACCGCGCTCAAGGTGCCGACGATGATCATCGCGGTGACATTGTTCAGCACCGCCGAGAAGACCACCGTCATGGCGCCGTAGAAGACCAGAAGCCGTAGCGGATCGCCGCCGGACGCCTTGGTCAGGCGAATGGCGATCCAGGTGAACAGTCCCGATTTGCTGGCGACGTCGACGAAGATCGACGAACCCAGGATGATCGCGATCACCTCCCAGTCGACGCCGGGGATATAGACCGGCAGGCTGATCGGGTGTCCGAGGATTTCGACCGTTTCCTGGTGGACCAGCCCGAAGACGGAGGCCAGGAACAGCGCCACCATGGCGAAGACGCCGACGATCACCGACTTCTTGGCGTGGATTTTCTCCTCCAGCGCCAGACCCAGGATCATCAGAACCAGCATCGCGGCGAACAGGGCCGTTATGTAGGGGGATACGTGATGCATGGCGCTACAGCATCAACAGCGGAATCTGGCGCAATTCAACGGCCAGCGGATAGGTCCGCCCGTGCATCGCCAGCTGGTCGTCGTCGCGGGCATACATGACCAGAAGGTCGATCTCCTGCTCTTCGATAAGCCGGCGGTATTCCGACATGCGGTGGCCCGTGGTTACAAGTTCTTCGACAGTCAGGGGGAGCTTCTGCGCCTCGACCGCCTTGCGGCAGCGCCCGATGAAATCGCGGGGTTCCTTCAGAAGCTGCGCCTTGATCGTCTCGCGCGCATCCTCGGTATCGATCGAGGGAATTTTCGAGATCACCTCGATATAGCGCTCGAAATCATGGTCGCTCTCCACATGGGTCAGCCAGCATTGGCCGCCCGCATGGGTGAAAGCCAGGGCGGCGTTGACCAGGCGGCTGTCGCCGGCCAGATGGTCGGTCATCGCCATCACCCGGTCGGTATTCGTGACGGAGTGGGGCAGGGCATGGCCGGCGTCCGGGTGCGGCAGGATAATCACCGGCGAGGTCGTGGCCTGTATCAAAACGTCCAGATACTCACCCAGGCTGAACGGCCATTTCCAGCCCTCGGACAACAGGTGCCGCCAGCTCAGGATCAGGTCGGGCCGGTACTGTTCCACCCGGTCGAGCAATTCCCTGACGTTGGCGAAGTCGCCGGCGCCCAGCACCTTCCACTCACAATGCCCGTCATCGACAGCGGCCAGGAATTCCCGCAGTTGTGGCACCGTCGCCGCGGCCTCGTCGGCCGTCAGGTCGGTGACCAGCAATATCCGGTCGAACGTGACAGGACGGTATTCGAAGACCGGCTTGTCGGCCGCCTTGAATACGGATTCGAATGTGTTGAGGTTCGTCATGCCGCTCGCGAAAATTCGTTCAGGGCAGGATCGCCCGGAAACGTTTTACGAAGGGTAAAGCGGCGGATGTTTATTTGCCGTGCGATCGATGGTGACCGCAAGTATGAGGTCGCTCGATTCCAACCTAAACGTCCAGGTCTTCCACGAATCTCGCATGTTCCTGGATGAAGGCCAGGCGCAGTTCCGGCTTGCGGCCCATCAGGCTTTCCACCAGCTGCCTGGTCTGGCGGGCGTCGTCGGCTTCTTCCGGGCTCCGCGCGTCGGGGATGCAGACGCGCAGCATCAGCCGTTTGCCGGGCATCATGGTAGTCTCACGAAGCGATTTGTGAGGCATTTCCCCCAACCCTTTGAACCGGCTTATCTCTACCTTGCCCTTGCCCGTAAGCTCGGTCTTCATCAGTTCGTCCTTGTGGGCGTCGTCGCGGGCATAGGTGGTCTTGTTGCCCTGTACCAGTTTGTAGAGCGGCGGCAGGGCCAGAAACAGATGGCCGTTCTCGATCAGCGCCGGCATCTCGCGATAGAAGAAGGTCATCAGCAGGGCCGAAATATGCGCGCCGTCGACGTCGGCGTCGGTCATGATAATGATTTTATCGTACCGCAGTTTCGCTTCGTCATAGTCGCCCCGTGTGCCGCAGCCCAGGGCCAAAACCAGGTCGCTCAGTTCCTGGTTGGCGGCCAGCTTGTCGGTCGTGGCGCTAGCCACGTTCAGGATTTTGCCGCGAAGGGGAAGCACCGCCTGGGTTTCGCGGTTGCGCGCCTGTTTGGCCGACCCGCCCGCCGAATCGCCCTCGACGATAAACAGTTCGGTGCCGTCCTGGCCGGCGCGGCTGCAATCCGAGAGCTTGCCGGGCAGGCGCAGCCGCCGCGTTGCGGTCTTGCGAGACAGATCCTTGGCATTGCGACGGCGCAGCCGTTCCTCGGCGCGCTCGATGATGCGTTCCAGCAACAGGTTCGCCGAGGCCGGGTCTTCCGCCAGCCACAGCTCGAACCGGTCCTTGATCGCCTGCTCCACCAGGCGGGCGGCCTCCGGCGAGGCCAGCTTTTCCTTGGTCTGGCCCTGGAAACTGGGATCGCGGATGAATACCGAAAGCATGGTGCAGGCGTCGCCGACCACATCGTCGGCCAGGATCTGCGCCGCCTTCTTGTTGCCCGACATTTCGCCGAAGGTCTTCAGGCCGCGAACCAGCCCCATGCGCAGGCCGGCCTCATGGCTGCCGCCCTGCGGTGTCGGCACCGTGTTGCAATAGGTGCGCAGGAAGCCGTCTCCGTCATCTGGCCAGGTGATCGCCCATTCCACCTTGCCCACGCCGTCGGAGGCCGTCGCCTGACCGGCGAAGGCTGTTGGCGTGACCGTATGGCGCGAGGCGATCGTCGCCCGCAGGAAATCCGCCAGACCGCCGGGGAAATGCAGCGACGCGGTGGCGGGAATCTCCTCGTCCTTCGGCAGTAGCGAAGGATCGCATTTCCAGCGAATTTCGACGCCGCGATACAGATAGGCCTTGGACCGCGCCATGCGATACAGCCGCGCCGACGAAAACACCGCGCTTTCCCCGAAAATATCGGGATCGGGGTGGAAGCGCACGGTGGTGCCGCGCCGGTTGCTGACCGCGCCCTCGTCGCTGGGGGCGCCCAGGGGGGCGCCGCGGCCGTATTCCTGGCGCCACAACCGCTTGTCGCGCGCCACCTCCACGGTCAGCCTGTCGCACAGCGCATTGACCACCGAGAGGCCCACACCGTGCAGGCCGCCCGATGTGGCATAGACCTTGTCGGAAAACTTGCCGCCGGAATGCAGCGTGGTCAGAATCACCTCCAGCGCCGATTTGTCCGGAAATTTGGGATGCGGGTCGACAGGGATGCCGCGGCCGTTGTCCTGAATCGTTACCGAGCCGTCGGTATGCAGTTCCATCTCGATTCGGTTGGCGTGGCCGGCCACCGCCTCGTCCATGGAATTGTCGATGACCTCGGCCACCAGATGATGCAGCGCGCGTTCGTCGGTGCCGCCGATATACATGCCGGGGCGCCGGCGCACGGGCTCCAGCCCCTCCAGCACTTCGATATGCTTTGCCGAGTAGCTGTCGTCCTGAGGGGCGGCCTTGCCGCCGCCGGTATTCTTGAAAAGATCCGCCATGCGCGCATTATATGGACCGCCGTGGCGCTGGCAAGGTAGATACTGTGGCGATCTGGCGATTTATCGCAACATATTGTATCTATTTGGATGAATGTTTCTGGGAGTGACCGCGATGGCCGAAGATATCGAGACCCCGAAGGGCGATCTCGCCCTGCGCACCCTGGCGATGCCGGCGGACACCAACCCGTCGGGCGACATTTTCGGCGGCTGGCTGCTGTCGCAGATGGACATCGCCGGCGGCATGATGGCGCACCACAAGGCCCGCGGTCGTGTGGCGACCGTCGCCATCGATTCGATGATGTTCCACCAGCCGGTCAAGGTCGGCGACACGGTCTGCTGCTATGCCCTGCTTGAGGAGACCGGCCATAGCTCGATGACCTGGCGCATCCAGGCCTGGATCATCCGCGAGGCCGGCGGCGACCGCCTCAAGGTCACTGAAGGTATCTTCACCTACGTCGCGCTCGGCCCCGACGGCCGCCCCAGGCCGGTGGAGGCGGGGTAGGGCCCTTTCACGGCATTGTTATGCGGATCCGGCGGTCGGTTCGGTATGATAGACGCCTGATTGTACGGAGAGTTCGATATGCGGATAGCCCTTTTGGCATTTTTTCTGCTGATCCCGGCCGCTGCATGGGCCGGCGAGGTCGATGTCGTCGATGCGCGCGCGGCCAGGGCCGCGGACGGCAGCTTCACCTTCGACGTGACGCTGCGCCACGGCGACGAGGGCTGGGAGCATTATGCCGATGCCTGGGACGTGGTCGCGCCGGACGGCACGGTGCTGGGCACGCGCGTGCTCTATCATCCCCATGAAGACGAACAGCCTTTTACGCGCTCGCTGTCCGGCGTGAAAATCCCGGCCGGCATCAGCGAGGTCACGATTCGCGGCCATGACAAGTTGCATGAATATGGCGGCAAGGAATTCCTGTTGCAGCTCCGTTAACTGCGGTTTTCCTGTGTTTCTTCCGGCTCCAGTTCGTCCTCGTGGCCGGCGATCTCCGTATCGTGATATTCGCTCAGGTCCTCCGACAGCGGTTCTACCGCGCTGACGGTTTGCGCCAGACGGATGGAATCGGCGAAGTCGGCGCGGTCTTCCTCGGCTGCCCGTTCGCGCTGGGAAATGCGCCAGAAGGAAAAGGCGGCAAGCCCGGCCAGACACAGGGCGGCGAACAGGAATAGCCCGCCGGGCCCAGCAAAGTTCATGGTGATGGCGGCGACGGGTGGGCCGACCACGGCCCCGATCGCATAGAGCAGCAACAGGCTGCTGGAAGTTTCGACATAGTCGGTCGGATCGACGAAATCGTTGGTATGAGCGACCGACAGCGCATAAAGGGCGAAGGAAAAGAACCCGAAGGCCCATGCCAGGGGGTAGGTATATGTCGCGCCATGCCCCTGGAAGACCATGAGGCCGACGCCGGCCGCCGCCGCCATCAGCCCGGCCCCGAAAATCACCTTGCGCCGGTCGATTCTGTCGGACAGCATGCCCAGCGGCCACTGCCCCAGGGCGCCGGCGATGACGGTCGAACTCATGAACAACGCCACACCGGTATTGTTTGCGCCGCTTTGTTGGGCGAAAATCGGCGCGAGAGACCAGAAGGCGCCGTTGACCAGCCCGACCGTCAGGCAGCCCACGAACCCCACCGGCGACACCCGGTAGATATGCAGCGGCCGGACCCGCACGACCTGGACCGGGGCAGGGGCGGCGGCACGGCTCAGCGATACCGGCACCGCGGCGAGCGAAATCAGGATCGAGACCACGCTGAACAGCGGCAGGTCGGACGGGTTTCCGAAAGGCAGCATGAGCTGGCCCAGCGTGATCACGGTCAGGTTGATGATGGTATAGAGCGAGAACACCGAGCCCCGGGTCTCGCTCGTCGAGCGCTCGTTGAGCCAGCTCTCGATGACCATGAACAGCACCGCGAAGCAATAGCCGGTAATCCCGCGCAGCATCCACCACAGGACGGCGGAAACCGCCAGCGGATGCACCAGCGCATTGGCCGACACAATGGCCACCATGGCGGCGAACACCCTGATATGCCCGACATCGCGGATCAGGCGCGGCCCGTGGAGGCAGCCCACGCCGAAACCCAGGAAATAGACGCCGCCCAGAACGCCGAGGTCGAGCGGGCTGAAATGCTCCATACCACCCCGGATTGGCAGCAGGATACCCTGCAGGCCGTTGCCCATGAGCAGCAGGGCATTGCTCAGCAGGAGTGCGGAGATGGGGGCGATTACCGATTTCATATTGTCTGAGTCTTTTGCGGGTGCGGAAGTGCGCGGACATTATAGTGCCGGCGCGGGCAATCCGCCATGCCGGCGGCGCATATTAGCATTTGCGCGAATAGAAAACGGGCCGCCCCATCGGAGCGGCCCGCCAGTTCGGTATCCGGAGAAATCAGACGCTGTAATACATGTCGAATTCGACCGGATGCGGGGTCGTTTCGAAACGCAGGACCTCTTCCCACTTCAGCTCCATGTAGGCGTCGAGCTGGTCGTCGGTGAACACGTCGCCCTTCTTCAGGAAGTCGCGGTCGGCATCCAGGCTTTCCAGGGCCTCGCGCAGCGAACCGCAGACGGTGGGAACGTTGTAACGCTCTTCCGGCGGAAGGTCGTACAGGTTCTTGTCCATCGCGTCGCCCGGATGGATGCGGTTCTCGATGCCGTCGAGGCCGGCCATCAGCATGGCGGCGAAGGCGTAGTAGGGGTTCGCACCCGGATCGGGGAAGCGGACCTCGACGCGCTTGCCGTTGGGGCTGGAAGCGTGCGGGATGCGGCAGGAAGCCGAACGGTTGCGGGCCGAATAGGCCAGCAGCACCGGCGCCTCGAAGCCCGGGACCAGGCGCTTGTAGCTGTTGGTCAGCGGGTTGGTGAGGGCGTTCAGCGCCTTGGCATGCTTGATGATGCCGCCGATATAGAACAGGCAGGTCTCCGATAGGTCGGCATAGAGCGAGCCGGCGAAGGTGTTCTTGCCGTCCTTCCAGATCGACTGATGGGTATGCATGCCCGAGCCGTTGTCGCCATAGACCGGCTTGGGCATGAAGGTCGCCGTCTTGCCGTACTGGTGGGCGACCATGTGGGTCACGTATTTGTATGTCTGCTGGTTGTCGGCGGCGCGCACCAGCGTGTCGTACTTCATGCCCAGCTCATGCTGCGACGGGGCGACCTCGTGATGGTGCTTTTCCATCGGCAGGCCCATGTCCATCATGGTCGAGGTCATTTCCGCGCGCAGGTCATTGGCGGAATCGACCGGCGGCACGGGGAAATAGCCGCCCTTGACGCGCGGGCGATGGCCCCAGTTGCCCTCTTCGAAGTCCTTGCCGGTCGAGGACGGATCTTCGTCGGAGTCGTACGAGTAATACATGCGGTGCGGCGAGGTCTCGAAGCGCACGTCGTCGAACACGAAGAACTCGGCTTCCGAGCCGAAATACGCGGTGTCGCCGAAGCCGGCCGACTTCATGTAGGCCTCGGCGCGCTTGGCGGTCGAGCGGGGGTCGCGCTCATAGGGCTGGCCGGTCGAGGGCTCGACCACGTCGCAGGTCACGATCAGCATCGGCTGGGTCGCGAACGGATCCATCACGGCAGTGTCGCAATCGGGCATCAGGGTCATGTCGGATTCGTTGATGGCCTTCCAGCCTTCGATTGACGAACCGTCGAACATGACGCCCTCGGTCAGGAAATCTTCATCGACGGTGCTGACATGCTGCGAGATGTGCTGCCACTTGCCGCGCGGGTCGGTGAAACGGAAATCAACGTACTGCACGTCGTTTTCCTTGATCATTTCGAGAACTTTCTTGGTCATAATTCATAATCCCTGTCGTTGGGAGGTTGCGGTAAGTTCCGGGCCGCGTCGGGCCTGGCCAGTGGGTATCTTCGTTTGGGTATCAGACGGCGTCGCTGCCGCGTTCGCCGGTTCGGATGCGGATCGCCTCTTCTATCCCCGAGACGAAAATCTTGCCGTCGCCGATGCGGCCGGTGCGGGCGGCCTCGGTGATGGCCTCGACGGCGCGCTCGGCCAGCGCATCGTCGACGACGATTTCCAGTTTAACCTTGGGCAGGAAATCGACGACATATTCGGCGCCGCGGTAAAGTTCGGTATGGCCTTTCTGCCGCCCGAAGCCCTTGGCCTCGGTCACGGTGATGCCCTGTATGCCGACCTCGTGCAGCGCTTCCTTGACCTCATCGAGCTTGAACGGCTTGATGATCGCTTCGATCTTCTTCATGTCGTGCTTCGCCTCGCTGTTACAGCCGCGCATCCCTCACGAATGCACGGTGTTCATGCAGCGTAATAGCACAAGCCATGCCAAATCGAAGGGATAAAAATAACGTCATAAAAACAATAAGATGGAGACAATTGCCGGCGAGGCCGGAATCGCCATGCCGCACGAATAACAGGCATATGCCTAAAAAACAGGCAACCTATGTGCTTTATAAACAGGCAGAGCAAGGGACGCTATACCACAGAGACACAGAGGCACAGAGAATGAATCCGGAGACCAGGTCCTTCCCGATTGCGTTATGCCGCTGGAAAGGATTCAAGATTAAGGGGATGCGGGGAGCAGTTTCAATACCGGATTTTCTCCCCTCCATCTCCCTCTTATCCCCATATCTCCTTATTCTCGTTGCGCTGTGCGCGGCTTGCCGCTTCCGGGGCGCGCACGGAAACACCGCTGCCTCTGTGTCTCTGTGTCTCTGTGGTCCAACTTTTCCGTCGCCCCTTACAGGCACGCGCGTATGCGCCGAATGGCTTCCTGGATGTTGTCGATGCTGTTGGCGTAGGAGAAGCGCAGATAGCCTTCGCCCCAGGCGCCGAAGCTGGTGCCGGCGATGGTGGCGACTCCGGCGACCTCCAGGAAGCGGTCCTGCGCCTCGCGCGCGCTCAGCCCCGTGCCCTCGATATTGGGGAAGGCATAGAACGCCCCGCCCGGGTCGGCGCAGCGGAAGCCGGGAATCTGGTTCAGTTCGGACACGATGATCCGGCGCCGCTCGTCGAAGGCGGCGACCATTTCATGCACCGCATCCTGCGGCCCGGTCAGCGCCGCGATGCCGGCATATTGCGTCGCCGCGTTGACGCAGGAATGATCGTTGATGCAGAGCCGCGTGGCGTGCTCCACGAGCGGTTCCGGCCAGACCGCATAGCCCAGCCGCCAGCCGGTCATGGCATAGGTCTTCGACCATCCGTCCAGCATGATCGTCCGGTCGCGGATTTCGGGATAGGTCAGCAGGCTGACATGCTCGCGCCCCTCATACAGCATCTGGCTGTAGATCTCGTCCGACAACAGCGCCACGTTCGGGTGCGCCGTCAGGCCCGCCACCAGCTTGTCGATCTCCTCTTTCGGGGTGACGCCGCCGGTCGGGTTGGCCGGGCTGTTGATGATGATCAGCCGCGTCCTGGGCGTAATCAGGGCCAGCACCGCCTCGGCGTCGAAGGCGAACCCGTTGGCCTCCGACAGCCCGTAGGGCACCGCCCTGGCGCCGCTGTAGTTGATCACCGATTCATAGATCGGGAAACCCGGGTTGGGATACATGATCTCGGCGCCGGCCTCGCCGAACATCAAAACGGCGAAGAACATCGTCGGCTTGCCGCCCGGCACCACCACCACATGGTCGGGATCGACCGCCGCCCCGTGCCGCCGCTCCAGGTCGGCCGCCACCGCCGCGCGCAGGGCGGGGATGCCGTTAGCCGGCGTATAACCGTGATGCCCATCGCGCAAGGCCTTGATCCCGGCCTCGACGATATGGTCCGGCGTCCGGAAATCCGGCTGGCCGATGCCCAGATTGATAACGTCCTTGCCGGAAGCGGCCAGCGCCTGGGCGCGGGCCAGAACCTGGAAGGCGGACTCGGAACCGAGACGGGAGATCGATGCAGCGGGGTGGAGCATGATGGTGGGGTCCGAATTTGGAGAGGTGGAGTTCATTGGCAACGCCGCACGAATTTTTGGAAACGCCGCACGACACGCCAATATTTTTATATTGGAGACATTGCCCGAAGTAGCTGGGCTGTCAAGGACGGCCTGTCACGCGGTCATTCGAACCCATTTCGCCATCCACCGGTCAATTGGCACCGGGGAACTCCCCTCTGTTAGCTTCAACCAGTGATTTC
>Ga0210122_1000927_pt1 | contig 10244 bp, 9 predicted proteins | sample Muzzi_CordB_D2_FD_185530 | JGI IMG/M metagenome (GOLD analysis project Ga0210122, IMG submission 185530) | Wetland microbial communities from San Francisco Bay, California, USA, that impact long-term carbon sequestration - Muzzi_CordB_D2 (SPAdes) | ecosystem: Environmental > Aquatic > Marine >... | reverse complement strand
CCGTGCTCGCCGCGCAGCGTTCGGTGGTTACCGTCGAGGAGGTCGTCGACGAATTGCCGGAGCGAAGCCTTAATGCGACGGTCTTGCCGCATTGGACCGTCGGCTTCGTTGCCGAGGTGCCGGGCGGTGCCTATCCGTCCTATGCGCAGGGCTATTATCCGCGCACCAACAGTTTCTACAAGCAGTGGGACGCGGTCTCGCGCGAGCGCGACTCGTTTCTCGCCTGGATGAAGGAAAACGTGCTCGACAAAGGCCCCGAGGTCTTTGCCGAACAGGTGCGCAGGTTCCGCGCCGCGGCCGAATAGAGGACGACCATGGTCAACTACAAGCCGAACGAAATGATGACCATCGCGGCGGCGCGCGCGCTGAAGAACGACGACGTCTGCTTCGTCGGCATCGGCATGCCATCGGCGGCCGCCAATCTCGCGCGCCTTACCCACGCGCCGGAGATCACGCTGATCTATGAATCCGGCACCCTCGCCACCAAGCCCGATATCCTGCCGCTGTCGATCGGCGACGGTGAACTGTGCGAGACCGCGATCACCACGGTGTCGGTGCCGGAGATGTTCCGCTACTGGCTGCAAGGCGGCCGCATCAAGGTCGGCTTTCTCGGCGGCGCGCAGATCGACAGGTTTGCCAATCTCAACACCACGGTGGTCGGCCCCTACGACAAGCCGAAGGTGCGGCTGCCCGGCGGCGGTGGCGCGCCGGAGATCGCCACCTCGTGTGGCGAGATCTTCATCATCATGGCGCAGAGCAAGCGCAGCTTCGTCAACAAGCTCGATTTCGTGACCTCGATCGGCCACTGCAGCGGCGGCGACAGCCGCGCCAAACTGGGCGTCAGGACCAAGGGGCCGACCAAGCTGATAACCGACCTGGCGCTGCTCGAGCCGGATCGGGAAACGAAAGAAATGACGGTAGTCTCCGTCCATCCGGGTGTGACCCGCGAGCAGATCCAGGAGAACACCGGCTGGCCGGTCAGGTTCGCGGCGACGGTGGCGGAGACGCCGGCGCCGACCGCCAGGGAACTGGAGGTTCTGCGCGAATTACAGGATCGCACGGCCCGCGCGCAGGCGGCATGAATGGCCGCGGATGACCATATGAGGGCCGCGACCGCCATCCCGACGAGCGCGCGAAGCGAGCTTCAAGGGATGGCGGGCAATAACTCACGGTTCGCCCTGCGTCGATGAGCGCACGCGCGCACCTCAAGACGACGAAGAAAGGTTTGGGCACGATGCGTGATGTTTTCATTTGCGACGCGGTGCGCACGCCGATCGGGCGCTATGCCGGCGCGCTCGCCCAGGTGCGCACCGACGATCTCGCCGCCGTTCCGATCAGGGCGCTGGTCGCGCGCAACCCGAAGGCCGATTGGGAGCAGCTCGACGAAGTCTATTACGGCTGCGCCAACCAGGCTGGCGAGGACAACCGCAACGTGGCGCGCATGGCGCTGCTGCTCGCCGGCCTGCCCGGCAGCGTGCCGGGGGTGACGCTCAATCGCTTGTGCGCTTCGGGTCTGGATGCGGTCGGCACTGCGGCGCGCGCCATCCGCGCCGGCGAGTTGGAGTTCGCCATCGCCGGCGGCGTCGAGTCGATGACGCGCGCACCTTTCGTGCAGGGGAAGGCGGCGGAAGCCTTCTCGCGCAAGGCGGAGATCTACGATACCACCATCGGCTGGCGCTTCATCAATCCGCTGCTCAAGCAGCAATACGGCGTCGACTCCATGCCGGAGACCGGCGAGAACGTTGCCGAGGACTACCAGATCACCCGCGCCGACCAGGATGCCTTTGCGCTGCGCTCGCAACAGCGCGCCGCCAAAGCGCAGGCCGCCGGCTATTTCGCCGAAGAAAGCGTACCGGTGGAGATTGCGGGCCGCAAGCAGACCGTCACCGTCGACAAGGACGAGCATCCGCGCCCCGACACCACGCTGGAGCAACTCGCCAGGCTGAAGACACCGTTCCGCAACCCCGGCACTGTCACCGCCGGCAACGCCTCCGGCGTCAATGACGGTGCTGCTGCGCTAATCGTCGCGTCCGAAGCGGCGGTCAAGGCGCACGGGCTGACGCCACGCGCGCGCGTACTCGGCATGGCCTCGGCGGCGGTGCCGCCGCGCATCATGGGCATCGGCCCGGTGCCGGCGACGCGCAAGCTGATGGCGCGGCTGGGGCACAAGATCGCCGACTATGATTTGATCGAGATCAACGAAGCCTTCGCCTCGCAATCGCTGGCCTGCCTGCGTCAGCTCGGGCTTTCCGACGACGCAGAACACGTCAATCCGCATGGCGGGGCGATCGCGCTCGGTCATCCGCTCGGGATGTCGGGAGCGAGGCTGGCGCTCACGGCCGCGCACGGTCTGGAATGGCTGGGCGGCAAGCTTGGCCTTGCCACCATGTGCGTCGGCGTCGGCCAGGGCGCGTCGCTCGCGATCGAGCAGGTTCGCTGAAAAGGAAAACAATAATGTCGCTGATCTATCCGAAAGAAAGCCTCAGCGTTTATCCCAAGCACCTCAGTCCGGATTATCGCAGCACGGTCAAGCGTTCGCCGTCGAAGCCGCTGATCATCATGCCGCACACGCTGTCCGAGCTCACCGGTCCGGTTTACGGCCATGACGCGGTGCAGGAAGGCGACGCCGACCTCACCAGACAGCACAAGGGCGAGCCGCTGGGCGAGCGCATCATCGTGCATGGCCACGTTTATGACGAGGACAAGCGCCCGGTACCCGACACGCTGGTCGAGATCTGGCAGGCCAATGCCTGCGGCCGCTACGTGCACAATGTCGATCAGCATCCGGCGCCGCTCGATCCGAACTTCACCGGCGCCGGTCGCACCGTTACCGACAGGAACGGTTATTACCGCTTTATCACCGTGAAGCCGGGCGCCTATCCCTGGGGCAACCATCCCAATGCCTGGCGGCCGAACCACATCCACTTCTCGGTGTTCGGGCATTCCTTTCTGTCACGGCTGGTCACGCAGATGTATTTCCCCGGCGATCCGCTGTTCCCGTTCGATCCGATCTTCAATTCGGTCACCGACGAGAAGGCGCGGGCACGCATGGTTTCGACCTTCGACCTCGATCATACCATTCCCGACTGGGCGCTCTGCTTCCGCTTCGACATTGTGCTGCGCGGACGCGAAGCGACGCCCCAGGACAAGCATTAAGAGGGACATGCACTGATGTCGGAAATCACTCCCTCCCAAACCGTCGGCCCGTTCTTCGCCTATGGGCTCACTCCGCACAGCCGCTGCGACTGGCAGCCGAGCAAGGGCTACGACTGGAAGGACACCGTCGGCGCCAATCTGGTGACGCCGGATGCCAGCGGCACCCGCATCCGCATCGAGGGCCGTATCACCGACGGCGACGGCGCGCCGATCAACGACGCCATGATCGAGATCTGGCAGGCCGATGCCCAAGGCCGCTACGCCTCGCCTGCCGATAAACGGTCACGACCGAACGCCATGTTCAAGGGCTTCGGCCGCTCGGCCACCGACAAGGACGGGGTGTTCAGCTTCGACACCATCAAGCCCGGCGCGGTGCCGGGGCCGGACGACAGGCCGCAGGCGCCGCACATCGTGGTCTGCATCTACTCGCGCGGCATGCTGCGGCAGGTCTACACGCGACTCTACTTCTCCGACGAGAAGGCCAATGCCGACGATCCCATCCTGGCGCTGGTACCGGAGGACCGCCGCGGCAGCCTCATTGCCCACAAGGAGACCAAGGGCGGGCAGACCGTCTACCGCTTCGACATTCGGGTGCAGGGCGAGAACGAGACGGTTTTTTTCGAGATCTAGCCATTGGCTTTGCGATTTGCGGGCGGAGGCGGGCTTTTTTTGCACGCACCTCCGCCCAAATTTTTGCGCCGCCCTTGGGATTTGTCCCACGTTTTTCGCCGGCTGGCCTAGCCGCGTTGGGCGCAGTAGGTGCAAACTATTGGTTTACAATAATAATTTAAAGCTATTGCTTCCCACTCTTGCTGCCCATCTTTCCCAACTCTTGACCAAAGGGGCGGAACTTGGTTCGCTTCCCAATACAACGGCCCTTGAGAGCCGAACGGGAAACGCCATGAACGAGCAAATTCTGCAGGAGATCAGCGAGTTTTGCCGCCAGCGTGGCCTCGCCGAATCCACTTTCGGCCGCCGCGCCGTCAACGACGGCAAGCTCGCCAACCGGCTGCGCAATGGCGGCCGCATCACCACCGACACCCTGGAAAGAATCCGGTCATTCATGGCGACCAACGCTGACGTGACGCCCGGCCGCCGCCGCGTGCTGTTCGACGGCCCGCCGCCGCAGACGCTGCCCGAAGTCACACCGCCGGCGCCGCCGGTCGCCAATGGCCAGGCCGGCGACGACCCGCAGCGTAATTTTCGCTTCTTCGACAACCGGCAGAAATACCTGCTGTTCGTCAACACCTGCTCGGAAAAATGGGAGATCGCCGAGCGCGTCGGGCTGGAACTCGGCAACATTCATCCGCGGCCGCCGGCGGTGCGCGTGTTTGACGCCGGCGTCGGTGACGGGACCGTGCTCGCGCGCGTGATGCGCAATATGCACGACCGCTTCCCCACCATGCCGTTCTACATCGTGGGCAAGGAAATCAGCCTCGAGGACATCCGCCTTACATTGCACAAGATGGCCGACCGTTTCGTCGAGCATCCCTCGACCGTGCTGGTACTGACCAATCTCGCCTATGCCGACGCGCCATGGCTGGCGGCGAAGTCGCTGTCGGCCGCCACCAGCCTGGTGTGGAAGGAACTGGCGATGGACGGCTCCACGGCGCACGCCTTCGAGGACCAGATCACCGACCTGGAGCCGTTCCTGGCGGAAAACTGGAAGGCGCGGGTGTCGCCGAAGAGTGGCAACCCGGTCTATGAGCGGCCGGTCATCATGGTGATCTACCGCGCCGACCACAAATTTCTGCTCGACCAGGTGGTGCCCAAACCCGGCGGCACCGTCGCTGACTATGACCTGGTCATTGCCTCGCAGCCCTACCGCGCGCGCGCCTCGCTCGAGTTCAAGGCCAAGCGTGTGCTGAGTCCGCTCGCCCGCGCGCTCGGCGCTGGTGGCCGTATGCTGGTGATCCATTCCTACGGCCATGATCCGGGTATGGAAATCATCCAGCGCGTGTGGCCGACCGATAATCCGTTCGTGCACAGCCGTCACGACCTGCTCAAGGAAGTGAAGCACGAGCTGGGCCCGGCCGCCCGCGAACTCAATTTCAACGCTTATTCCGATCAGCGCTCGCTGTTCCGCTACGTCATGCACACGCTGCCCTCGGAAATCTCCTCACACGCGTCCTCGATTGGTACCTCCACGCTGTTCGCCGCCTGGAACGCGGCCATCTATGTGGCGCAGGTTGAGGACGACCGCTTGTCCAACGTGCAATCCGACAGCCGTTACGTCGAGGCCACGCGCGGAGTGCTGCAACGGCACGGCGGGCTGTGGTTCTACGACGAATCATTCGTGATATCGCGTCGGCGCGAGTAGCGCCTCATATTGCAACGCCTGATGTCAACCGAGCCCGGCTCCTCCCGCGATCCAACCGCCTTTGCGCGACGCTTTTCGCTCGAGGCGACGCGGCCGGACGCCGACGAGATTGCGAAGCTGTCGGCGATTCTGCCGGCTGGCACCGAGGTTTATGTCAGCGCGGTGCCGACGGTGGGTCCGGCCGAGCTGATTTCGCTTGCTGCGAACCTGCGCAAGGCCGGTCTGGAGCCGGTCGCCCATATCGCGGCGCGCCGGCTGCCGAGCGCAGAGGTCCTGCAGCGTCTGCTCGCCGGACTGCGCGACGAGGCGGGTGTGCGCCGACTGCTGGTGATCGGCGGGGATGTCGCTCCCGTCGGCCCCTTCACCGACGCGCTTGCCGTCATCCAGAAGGGTGGTCTGCGCGAGGCCGGCATCGAGGAGATCGGCATCGGCGGTTATCCGGAAGGTCATCCGCGCATTGCGCCCGGGCGGCTGGAAGGAGCCCTCGACGAGAAGCTCGCCAGCGCCGCCGCGCTCGGGCTGCGCGCGCATATTGTCAGCCAGTTCTCCTTTTCTCCGGAACACATCGTCGCCTGGCTGAAGCAACTGCGCACCTGCGGCATCGCCACCCCGGTCAAGGTCGGCCTGGCCGGCCCGACCAGCGTGCCGGCGTTGCTGCGCTTCGCCCGACGTTGCGGCGTCAACGCCTCGCTGCGTGGGCTGATGTCGGGCGTCGCCACCAGCCTGATCGGCCATGTCGGACCGGACCGCATCGTGGATACGCTTGCCGCGCGCGACGATCTGGGCGATATCGCCCCGCATTATTTTTCCTTCGGCGGCACCATTGAAACCGCGCGCTATGCGTGCCAAGCCGCTGCAGGACGGCACGACGCCCGTCGTGCTATGGCAAATCCAGAGTAATCCCGCCGCCAATAATGGCGGGCCAGTTCGCGGAGGAAACGATGACGCAACGGACCAAGCCGCCATTCCGCGCCGACCATGTCGGCAGCATTCTGCGCACCGCGCCGGTGAAGGAAGCGCGCTTGAAGCGCGAGAAGGGCGCCATCACGCCGGCTCAACTGAAAGAAGTCGAAGACCGCGAGATCGAGAAGATCATCAAGAAGCAGGAAGAGATCGGGCTCAAGGTTGCCACCGACGGCGAGTTCCGCCGCTCCTGGTGGCACTTCGATTTCTACGGCATGATGGACAATGTCGAGATTTACGAGCTCGACCACGGCATCCAGTTCCAGGGCGTGGAGACCAAGCCGCGCTCGATCCGCGTCACCGGCAAGATCGGTTTCTCCGATCACCCGATGATCGAGCACTTCAGGTTCCTCAAGGCGCACACCAGGGTGACGCCGAAGATGTGCATCCCGGCCCCTTCAACATTCCATTTCCGGCTCGAGCCCAACGCGGTGAGCAAGGACGCCTATGCGAGCCGCGACGCTATCTTCGACGATCTGGCAGTCGCCTATCAGGACGCAATCAAGGCGTTCTATGCCGCCGGCTGCCGCTACCTGCAGTTCGACGACACCGCCTGGGCCTATCTGTGTTCGCAGGAGGAACTGAAGAAAGCGCGCGACCGCGGTCTCGACGTCGATCACCTGCAGGACACCTATGCCAGGTGCATCAACAAGGCGCTGGAAGCGAAGCCCGCCGACATGACGATCTCCACCCATGTCTGCCGCGGCAACTTCCGCTCCACATTCATCTCCTCCGGCGGTTACGAGCCGGTGGCCGAGACCCTCTTGGCCAAGTGCAACTACGACGGCTATTTCCTCGAGTACGACACCGACCGGGCCGGCGGTTTCGAGCCGCTGCGGTTCCTGCCGAAGGGCAACAAGATCGTCGTGCTTGGCCTCATCACCACCAAACAGGGTCGGCTGGAAAACCGCAACGAGGTCAAGAAGCGCATCGAGGAAGCGACTAAATACGTCGCGCTAGACCAGCTTTGTCTCTCGCCGCAGTGCGGCTTTGCCTCTACCGAGGAAGGCAACGTGCTCGCCGAGGACGAGCAGTGGGCGAAGCTGCGCATGGTTGTCGAACTGGCCGAGGACGTGTGGGGCAAGTAGCCTTGCCCGACTGATGTTGTCGTCCCCGTGAAAACGGGGACCCGGAATTCTCAGCGCGCCGTCTCGATCGCGAAGCCAGCGAGTACCGGATGCCCCGCTTGCGCGGGGCATGACAGTTGGGAGCAGGGGAGGGCAACAATCATGTCCCAACGCACGTCACCGCCTTTCCGCGCCGATCACGTCGGCAGCCTGCTGCGCCCGGCGGCGCTGAAGGACGCGCGCGCCAGGCACGCCAAGGGCGAGATCGATGATGCTGCACTCAAGGCGGTCGAAGACCGCGAGATCGAGCGCGTTGTCAGGAAGCAGGAGGAGGTCGGCCTCAAGCTTGCCACCGACGGCGAGTTTCGCCGCTCCTGGTGGCACTTCGATTTCTTCAAGGGGCTGCAGGGCGTCGATCCGATCAGTGCGCCGCCGATCAAGTTCCACGGTGTCGAAACAAAGGGCGAGGCGATCAAGATCAACGGCAAAGTCGATTTCGCCGGTCATCCGCAGATTGAGCACTTCAAGTTCCTGAAGGCGCACTGCAATGTCGTGCCGAAAATGTGCATCCCGGCGCCGTCAACCTTCCACTTCCGCCAGGGTCGGCGGATGGTGAGCGAGGAGGCCTATCCCGACCTCGATCAGTTCTTTTCCGATGTCGCCGCCGCCTGGAAGAAGGCGATCCACGCCTTTTATGCCGCCGGCTGCCGCTACCTTCAGCTTGATGACACCGCCTGGGCGATGATCTGCGATCCCAAGGAGCGCGAGCAATCGAGGGCGCGCGGCGACGATCCGGACAAGCTGCCGGCGATCTACGCGAAAACCACCAACGCGGCGCTGGAAGGCAAGCCCGCCGATATGACGATCACAATGCATTCGTGCCGCGGCAATTTCCGCTCCACCTGGATCGCGCAGGGCGGCTATGAATTTGTCGCCGAGCAGTTGCTCGGCAACACCAATCTTGACGGCTATTTTCTCGAATACGACTCAGACCGGGCCGGCGGCTTCGAACCTCTGCGCTATTTCCCCAAGAGTGACAGACAGCTCGTGCTCGGCCTCGTTACCTCCAAGAGTGGCCGGCTGGAGTCGAAGGACGTCATCAAGCGCCGGATTGACGAGGCGACCAAATACGTGCCGATCGAGCAGCTTTGTCTCTCGCCGCAATGCGGCTTCGCCTCCACCGAGGAGGGCAATGTGTTGGCCGAGCGGGAGCAGTGGGCGAAGCTCAGGATGATTGTGGAAGTGGCCGAGGAAGTCTGGGCTTAGCAACAAACTCCGTTCATCCTGCGCAAGCGGGAATCCGGAAACAAACAACTGGAAACGAGCGGATGGAGACAGGGAGCACACCAATAATGAGCCAACGCACCGTGCCGCCCTTCCGCGCCGACCACGTCGGCAGCCTGTTGCGCCCGGCCGCGCTGAAAAAGGCGCGCGAGCAGCGCGCCAGGGGTGAGATCGACGCCGCCGCATTAAAGACGGTGGAAGACCGCGAAATCGAGCGGGTCATCAGCAAGCAGGAAGAGGTCGGGTTGCAGTCGATCAGCGACGGCGAATTTCGCCGCTCGTGGTGGCATCTCGATTTCCTCTGGGGCCTCGACGGCATCGACAAGCACGTGATGGATTCCGGCGTCGCCTTCGCAGGCGTCAACACGCGTAACGAGGGCGTCAAGGTTGCCGGCAAGATCGGCTTTACCGGTCATCCGATGATCGAGCATTTCAAATTCGTCGCCGCGCACACCAAGCGGACGCCCAAGATCACGATTCCGGCGCCGTCGGCGCTCTATGGCCGGCCGGTGCTGCCGCCGATTGACGAAAAGGTCTACCCTAAGCTCGACCATATGTTTGACGATCTCGGCCAGGCCTACAAGAAGGCCGTGCGCGCCTTCGCCGATACGGGCTGCCGTTATTTGCAGCTCGATGAAGTGTTCATCGCCATGCTGTGCGATCCCGGTTACCGGCAGAAGATGAAGGACCGCGGCGACGATCCGGAAAAACTCGGCGAGCTCTATGGCGATCTCATCAACACGGCGATGTCGGACATTCCCGCCGACATGCGCATCACCATGCATCTGTGCCGCGGCAACTACAAATCCACCTTCATGGGATCGGGTGGCTACGAGGCCGAGCAGGAGATCCTGTTCGATCGCATCAAGGTGCACGGCTATTTCATGGAGTACGATTCCGAGCGTGCCGGTGGCTTCGAGCCGCTCAAGCTGGTGCCGAAGGACCGCCAGGTCGTGCTCGGGCTGGTCACCACCAAGACCGGGCGGCTGGAAAACAGGGATGCCATCAAGCGCCGCATCGAGGAGGCGGCCAAATACATCCCGCTCGAGCAGCTGTGCCTGTCGCCGCAATGCGGCTTCGCTTCCACCGAGGAGGGCAATACCCTGGCCGAAGAGGAGCAGTGGGCCAAGCTGCGCATGATCGTGGAGCTGGCCGAGGAGGTTTGGGGACGATAGCCGCCGCTACAGGGCAAAATCTCCCGCGAGCTTGATCGTTTCGTCGTCGCTACCGACGGGCCCGGTTGTCCAGTTTGTTCCGGCCAAAGGCGTCACGCGAATACCCTTGATCAGGCCGAGCTGCAGCGTCGGATCGAAGTAGCGCATCGCCCGTTTGTTGAGATCGATGATACGGCCCGGCCTGAGCGGTCCGACGTCATTGATCTTGACAATGATACGTTTGTTGCCGCTCTCGACCAGCGCAAAGGTGGGCTCGTAGTTCTTGCCATAACTTACGCC
>Ga0210122_1000926_pt1 | contig 10245 bp, 5 predicted proteins | sample Muzzi_CordB_D2_FD_185530 | JGI IMG/M metagenome (GOLD analysis project Ga0210122, IMG submission 185530) | Wetland microbial communities from San Francisco Bay, California, USA, that impact long-term carbon sequestration - Muzzi_CordB_D2 (SPAdes) | ecosystem: Environmental > Aquatic > Marine >... | reverse complement strand
GGTAGCCGACCGCCACAAGGCCGTGGCCGACCTCTCGGCGACCATCGAAGGCCGCCAGCAGTTCCTCAAGGGGGGCCGCGAGCGCCTCCAGGAGATCGCCGAACGGATGACCAGCGGCCGCACGCTCGCCGAGCGGCGGAGCTCCGAGGTCGAGGAGCGCTCCGCGACGCTCACCGAGCTCGAGGAGCGGCGCTCGGCGATCGACGCCGAGCTCGCGTCGGCCGCCGACGCGGTGAGCCGCGACGCGGAGGAGGTGGCGACCGCCGAGCGCTCCCTGGCCGAGGCGGAGCGGCGGCTCGAAGCGGTGCGCGCCGAGCTGCTGGAGACGTCGACCGAGATCAACCGGCTCCGGCAGCGGCTCCACCAGGGCGAGATCGAGCTCGAGAAGGCCAACTACCGCGGTCATCGGCTGACCCAGGAGATCGACGAGCACCGCGAGGAGCTGGGCCAGGCCGCCGCAGCCCTGGAGGTCGCCGCCAACCGGGTGGCAGAGCTCGAAGCGACGATCGCCGAGCGCTCCTCCACCGTCGAGCAGATGGAGCGCCGGCTGGAGGAGATCCTCGAGCGCGAGTCGAGGGCGGCGGACCAGGTGCGGCGTCTGGAGACCCGCCTCTCGGAGAGCCGGCAACGCAGGAAGATCCTCGAAGAGCTGACCCGCGCCCACGCCGAGCGGCGGACTTCGCTAGAGGAAGCGCTCGCCGCGGCGGGCATCGACCGGCCCGCCTACCTCGCGGACCGGGTCCACGCGGTCGAAGGGTGGGAGCGCTCCCTCGACCTCTACCTGGGCGAGCTGGCCGACGCGGTGGTCCTGGACGGCGACCGGGACGCCCTGGCACTCGCCCGCGAGCTCGAGGACCAGGCCGCCGCCCAGCTCGTCCGCCCCCTGCCCCAGGGCCAGAAGGGTGACGGAGCGGAGCCGCTGGAGGTCGACGACGACGATGTCGTCCTGCCCCTGGGCCAGGCCCTCGGCCTGCCACCGGAGCTCGCCGCCGCACTCCCGCCAGCCTTCCTCGTGGCCAACGCCGACGCCGCCGCCCGCCTCGCCCTCGAGCACCGCGGCACGGCCTTCCTCGCCCCGGAGGGCCTCTGGTTCCAGGGGGGCGTGGTCCACGTGCCGGGCGTCCGGAGCGAGCCGGGCGTGCTCGAGCGGGAGCGCCAGAAGGCGGAGCTCGACCAGGAGATCCCGCGCATCGAGGCGGAGCTCGCCGAGGCCCGGAGCGAGCTGGAGCGCCAGGTGGGGCTCCGTGCCGAGACCGCCGCGGCCAAGAACGAGGAGGAGAAGGAGCTCGCCCGGCTGCGCCAGGAGCTGGCCGTCGCCCGCGCGCGCCGGGAGGACGCGGTGGCGCGCCACAAGCGCCTCGACGGCGAGGGCGAGAAGCTCGCCCGCGAGCAGAGCGACCTCGACCGGGAGACCGGCGCCGTCCGCGAGCGCCAGGCCGCGGCCCAGGCCGAGCTCCAGGCCGCCGAGGAGCGCCACGTGGGGTGTCAGGCCCGCTTCGACCGGGTCGAAGAGGAGGTGCGCGAGGCCAAGGAGCGGCGCGAGAGCCTGCGCGAGTCGAGCGCCGGCCGGCGGGGCCACCTGGAGCTGCTCAAGGAGCGTCTCGAATCCCACGACCGGGAGCTCGAGCGGCTACGCGGCGAGATCGAAGAGGGCCGCCGGCAAGCCGCCGCGTGGAACGACGAGGCGGTGCGCCTCGCCGAGCGGCGAACCGAGCTCGAGGAGGGAATGAAGCGGGCCGAGACCGAGCTTCAGGAGGCCCTGGAGGCGAAGAGCGGCGCCCAGGAGGAGGTCATCGGCCGGCAGGAGCACCTGGAGGCGCGCCGCGTCGAGATCCGCGCCATGGAGGGCTCCATCGCCGAGCTCCGGACCGTGCGCGAGACCGACCGCGAAGGGATCGAGGAGCTCCGGGTCCGGGAAGCGGAGCTCAAGCAGGAGGCCGGCCACCTGGCGACCGACTTCCGCGACGAGTTCCATCGGGAGCTGCCCGACGAGCCGGCCGCCCTCGCCGCAGAGGACGCAGGCGACGGCGGCGAGGCCGGCGACCTGGCGCAGATGGAGGCGGAGCTCGCGCGGGTCAAGGCGACCCTCGAGCGGCTCGGCCCGGTCAACGTGCTGGCGGTCGACGAGTACGAGGAGCAGAAGGAGCGCCACACCTTCCTGATCGAGCAGCGCGCGGACGTGGAGCAGTCGGTCGAGAGCCTGCGGCGGACCATCCGCGAGATCAACCAGACCTCGAGCGAGCGCTTCCGCGAGACCTTCACCGAGGTCAACCGGTCGTTCGGCGAGGTGTTCACCAAGCTGTTCCGGGGCGGCGAGGCGGAGATGCGCCTCCAGGACGACGAGGACGTGCTCGAGAGCGGCATCGAGATCGTCGCCCGCCCGCCGGGCAAGCGCCTGCAGAACCTGATGCTTCTATCCGGCGGCGAGAAGGCGCTGACCGCGGTGGCGCTTCTGTTCGCCCTCTTCCGCACCAAGCCGTCGCCCTTCTGCATCCTCGACGAGGTGGACGCCCCCCTCGACGACCCGAACACGGTCCGCTTCGTCGAGATGCTCGAGGAGATGGCGGGCGACACGCAGTTCCTGGTGATCACCCACAACAAGATCACCATGCAGGCCGCCTCCACCCTCTACGGTGTCACCATGGAGGAGCGGGGCGTCTCGAAGCTGGTCTCGGTGGAGCTCGACGAGATCCACCCCGAGGAGGAGGACCGGGCGGCCACAGCATGAAGTGATGGGGACCTCCCCCCGACCTCTCGATCCCCTTCCCACCCCCCGGGCGGAAGGGATGATCGCTCTTCGCCCGTTGCCCTGCCGGTGGCCGATCCGGTACACTCGCCTCCCTCCGAGGGCGCACCAGCGCCCCATTGAAGACACGGAACGCCGACGTAGCTCAGAGGTAGAGCAGCCGCCTCGTAAGCGGCAGGTCATCGGTTCAAATCCGATCGTCGGCTCCACACCAAAGCCCTTCAGGTCAAGAATCCAGCACCTGACGCCATGTCGGGCGTCTGCCGGGCGCGCTTGGGCTGGTAAGCGCAGGGTAACCGCGCTGGGTTGCTTCGTGGAGCTTGTCGGCTACTCCGGCCCCGGGGTGGCGGTCGAGGACCGGCGGCGTTCGGCGAGCCACTCGTCCAGGTCTTCCCGCCGGTACACGACCCTGCTGCCCTCCGTTCAAGGAAATCACCCTGACCACGGAGGAGGACATAGCTCTCACAATAGCGCTACTCCGGGGAGTTGAGGGTGACGTAACAGTCGTGCTCTCTGCGGGCAACTGTGGCATTGATGCTTGCCATGCTCCGCCGGCTCAGTTTTCTCCAGCCATCAAGGTGTCGGCCACGGATTCTACCGACACTCGATGGAAGGACGCGGGCACTTCATTGGAGGCCAACTACGGATCGTGTGTCAGCCTCTTCGCTCCGGGAGGAGGGATTAGAGTTGCCACATACAATCCCAACAACACCAATATCATTGACCTGGATACGACCACCAGCGGCACGTCATTCGCGGCTCCCCATGTCGTTGGCCTTGCGGCGCTTTACCTGGCCAACAACCAGACTGCCACTCCTGCCCAGGTCAAGTCCTTTATCCTGGACTACGCAACGGGGTCTTCCTGGTCAGGCACGACTCCCGTCGTTCAAGACACCCAAGGGTCGCCGAACCTCCTTCTCTTCTCCATCTACGGAGGCAACAACGAGTGAAGAAGCACCAAGTCGCAACCACCAAGAGACTAGCCCTCGCGATTCTCGTGCTCGCAGTCACCATCATCACTATCCCAAGGAAGGCACATGGAGGCGTTCTGACGGAGCGTCCGTGTACACGTGGCGTGGAGCCAGCGGCCACCCTGCTGGTTCCCTATTTCGAGGTCGACCTCAGAAGCGCCAACGGCTTGACGACACTCTTCGCGGTCACCAACGCTGAAGCAGAGGCTGCTCTCGCCCGCGTCGTGGTCTGGTCGGACTGGGCCTTGCCGGTAGTCTCTTTCCCAATTTACCTGACCGGCTTTGACGTCCAGACAATCAACATGCGAGATCTACTGCGCGGGGTGTTCCCGGCAACAGGGTCTGCCTCGAGCCCTCAGGGCAATCGCTCGGCTGACAACCAGCTCTTCCCCGGCTGCAACGCGGAGGATGTAGTCAGCTCACAGCCAGACACAGCCTTCATCCGAGCGGCTCTCTCGGGAGAAGAGATCGAAGGGGCCTGCTGGTCGAGCCCCCCAGAGTTTCCTGGCCAAGCGAAGGGCTATGTCACCATCGATGTGGTCAACTCCTGCTCAGCCCTCCTGCCCACAGACCAGGGGTACTTCGAGGTTGGAGGCACGGGAATCGCCAGCAACAGAAACACGCTGTTTGGCGACTATTTCTTCGTGAATCCACAGGAGAACTTCGCACAGGGAGAGGCGGCGGTGCACCTCGTGGCAGATGCTGACTTCTTCTCGCCCGGAGACACGACCTTCTACGCCCCGTATATTGGCTCCGATGCAAGCGATGCTCGCATCCCACTTGCCAGTCTGTATGCTGCCCGCTTTCTCGAGGGAGGTGCCTTCTCTGGTGGGACAGACCTGCTGGTTTGGCGGGCAGTTGGAGACGCAGCCCTGGCCTCGCCTGGGGCATGCGGCTCTGGGGGTCGGCCTTGGCTGAGCACTTTCGACTCGAAGATCCTCTTTGACGAAGAGGAGAACGCCGCGGTGCTGGACACTCCGATTCCAACACCGCTGTTCCCGCTCGCCTCCCAGAGAGTGTCCCTGGCCGGGAGGTTTCCATGGGCTGCCGGATGGCTTCAGATCGAGCTCTTCAACCAAGGCTGGGTTACTTCCGTTTTGAGCGCAGAGGAGAGGTATAGCATCGGATATTCGGCCACCCGCCTCAACGACCTGTGCTCCAAGTCGGAGTAGCAGGTCCTCGACAGTCCAAGCCTCTCGCCGCTTCCGCTTCTCTTCGGCCGGATCGATGCTGGTGCGCACTGCGGTGCGCTTGTCGGCAGCTTCGCCCTCCCCCACACCGTTCCGCCACTCCTTGGCCGGCTACTCGAGACCCAGAGCGGCCATCTTGCGGTAGAGCGTCGAGCGGCCGATGCCGAGGAGGTCGGCCGCGGCCTGCGTGTCTCCCGCGCACTGGTCGAGGGCGCGGCGGATCTCGCGGCGCTCCACCGCTTCGACCGCCTGCTTGAGGTTGCACGGCGAGGACCTCTCCGAGGCGCTCCGCCGGAGGCTCTCCCGGAGGTGGCCGGTCTCGACCAGCTCGCCCTCCTCCAGGAAGAGCGCGATCCGCGCCATCTCGCGCTCGAGCTGGCGGATGTTGCCCGGCCAGTCGTACGCGCTGAGCGCGTCCATGGCGGCGCGGGAGATCCCCACGGAGCCCAAGCTCCGCCGCCGGACCTCCCGGTCCAGGAAGTGGGCGGCCAGGTTCGGGATGTCCGCCCGCCGCCGGCACAGCGGCGGCAGCTCCACCCTCCAGTCGGCGATCCGGTGGTAGAGATCGGTGCGCAGGGCGCCCTCTGCGAGCAGTGTGTCGACATCGCGGTTCGTGGCGGAGATCACCCGCGCCCGGGCCGGCCGGGGCGACCGGCCGCCGACCCGGTAGACCTCCCCTTCCTGGAGAGCGCGGAGAATCTTGGCCTGGGTCTCCAGGGCCATGTCGCCGATCTCGTCCAGAAAGAGGGTGCCGCCGTGGGCGAGCTCGAACTTTCCCGCCCGGGCGTTGACGCCGGTCGCCGCGCCCTCCTCGACGCCGAAGAGCTCGGCCTCCAGGAGGTCGCGCGGCAGGGCGGCGCAGTTGAGGGCGACGAACTCCTTCGCGGACCGGCCCGAGGCCGCGTGGAGAAAGCGCGCGAGGACCTCCTTGCCGGTCCCCGAGACGCCGCAGACGAGGACGCTGATGTCGCCCGGGGCAACGCGTACGGCATCGGCGTAGATGGCGCGCACCTCCGGCACCACGCTCGGCGGATCCGGTGGGGACGGAGCCCGGCGCACGATCTGCCACGGCAGGTCGCTCCGGCGTGCTCCGGGACCCGCCGCGGCCCCACCACGCCTCGCAAGGGCGAGGACGCGGGCGGCGGTGTCGACCAGCGAACCGTACCCGGCCACCTGGGAGGCACTCAGAAACGCCACCCGAAGCGTCAGGTCGCCACCGGGCATCGGAACCTCGTGCCAGTCCGGGGCCCGCTCGGGCGGAGCCTCGCCGGCCCGGAAGAGCACCGCTCCCCGCGGTCCGACGATCTCGGCCGCCGAGCAGGGCAGGCAGTCGAACAGGGCGGCGCCGACCACGGGGGCGAGGGCGCGCTCGTCCGCGCCGTCGAGGGCACGGGCGAGCAGGTCCGGTAGGTGGCGGACGGTGAAGGTCTTGAGCGATCCCAGGGAGAACGTCGTCGACGCTCCCTTGCTCGGGCGGTGTGCGGCCGGGGCGTCGGGCCGGCTCCCGGGCGCGGCCCCAACGCGGACCGCGGACTCGAGCTCCTCCGCCGCGACCCGTTCGAGCACACCCTCGACGCTGCCGAACGAGAGGGGCCGTCCGGTCTCCAGATCGGTCCGTCCCTCGACCCGCGCTCCGTCGACCGTCGTGCCGTTGCTCGACTGGAGATCCGTCAAGCCCACCCGGTCGGGCGCGACGTGAAGCAGGGCATGGCGCCGCGAGACGGTGTAGTGGGGCACGCGAACGTCGCACTCCTCGGCCGAGCCGAGGCAGAGATCCCCTTCGCCGAGCGGCAGCCGTAGGACACGATCGTCGAGCTGGAGCACCAGTCGGTACGGCATCAGACCCCCTGAGGCTTGCGCTCGTCGGTGAGGAGCGCCCGGTAGTGGTCCGCCACGTCGGCGCGCCCCACCGACTCCAGGGACTCGATGATCTCGCCCACGGCGTACCAGTTCGACTTGGTGAACCGCTCCTCGCGCTCGAGACCATCGAGGCTGGACCGCACGAGGGAGGCGCCCTCGGTGTCTCGCCCCAGGCCGAACAGACAGGCGGCGAGCATGCCGCGGCCGGTTGCCACCCAGGAGTGGCCGGTCCCCAGGGCGGACTCCAGGATCTCCAGCCCTTCCCGGAGCACCGGCTCGGCCTCCGCGTACTTGCCACGTTGCGTCAGGGCACGGCCGAGGCTGGAGACCAGGCTGCTCCCCAGCCGCCAGTGCCCCGGTGGCAGGCTCGAGCGCTCGAGCTCGACCTTGAGGCGAAGGAGCCGTTCCACCTCCTCGTCATCTCCCTGGAGACTCATGACTCCGGCGAGGTTGGAGAGCACCATCAGCGTGTTGGGATGCGCCTCGCCGTGGAGGTGCCGGACGAGATCGAGGGCCTGGCGGTAGTGCGTCTCGGCGCCCGCCAGATCGCCCTCGAGCTGGAGCACGTAGGCGAGGTTGTTCTGGGTCACGGCGACGAGCGGGGCGTCCGGGCCGAGGGTGCGCTCCTGCCGCGCCAGGAGCTCGGTATAGAGGTCCGCGGCGCCCCCCAGGTCCCCACGGGACTGGAGGATCGACGCCTGGACGGCCAGGGAGTTGAGCACCGTCCGGTCGTCCGCTCCGAGCTCCCGGGTCAGCACCTCCAGGGCCTCGCGGTTCAGGCTCTCGGCCTGGGCGAGGTCGCCCTCCTCCCGGTGACAACTGGCGAGGGCGGCCTTGACCCGGGCGACGTCCACGTGATCCGGCCCCAAGTGCCCGAGGCGGATGCGCAGGGCCCGGCGCAGCACCTCGGCAGCGGCGCTGAACGAGCGCTCGGCGCGCAGTGCACCTCCCAGGGTGACGAGCGTGTCCGCGACCTCGGGGTCGTCGAGCCCCAGCTCGCGCTGGCGGATCTCGAGCGCTTCCCGCAGGATGCGCTCGGCGTCGTCGAACAGCCCCAGCTCGCCGTAGACCTGGCCCACGACGGTCATCATCGCCGCCCGGGTGAGCGGTTGGTCCGCCAGCTCGACCTCCAGGTTCGCCACGCCGCGGTCGAGGATCTGCCGCGCGGTGACCGTCTCGCCGCTCGTCTCGGCCGGGTCCGCCACCTCGAACAACCCGACCAGGAAGTCGGAGATCTCCCGGGCCTCCAGCTCCTTGGCCTCGGCCGCCCGCTGCGCCTCGAGCGCCGCGCTCCTCTCCCGCTCCAGGTCCAGGGTGTACTTGATCCAGCCGGCGGCCAGGGCGGCACCGAGGGCGATCACCGTCAGGGCGCCGGCCGCGAGCAGGCCCGCCACCAGCCGGTTGCGCCGCGCCTGCCTCCACAACCGCCCGAGGAGGCTCGTCGGCCGCGCCAGAACCGCCTCGCCCTCCAGGAACCGGCCGAGGTCCTCGGCCAGGGCACGGGCCGAAGGGTACCGCCGGTCGGGCTCGACCTCGAGACAGCGCATGACCACCGACTCGAGATCCCTGGGAACGTGCGGCAGCACCTGCCGCAGCGGCCGGGGCTCCTTGCCGAGCAAATTGACCAGGACCTCGACGCTCGAGCCCCCCTCGTGGGGCCGCTCGCCGGAGAGGAGCTCGTAGAGCACCACGCCCAGGCTGAAGATATCCGAGCGCCGGTCGAGGCCACCGACCTCGCCCCGGGCCTGCTCCGGCGAGAGGTACCCGGGGGTTCCCAGCACCTGCCCGGTCATCGTCAGGTCGGGAAGAGCGTGCTCACGGGCGATCCCGAAGTCGACCACGTACGGCTGGAGAACCCCTTCCGCGTCCTCCTCGACCAGGATGTTGGCGGGCTTGAGGTCCCGGTGGACGAGCCCCACCGCGTGGGCCGCGTGGACCGCCTCGGCGACCTTCTTGATCAGGGAGACCTTGGCTTCGAGCGGCAGAGACGCCGCGGCCCGGTCGAGGGGCTCCCCCTCGATGTACTGCATGGCGATGAACGGCCTGCCGTCCCGCTCGCCCACCTCGTAGACGCGGCACACGTTCGGATGCTCGACTCGGGCCTGGGCACGCGCTTCACGCACCATGCGGGCTTCGAGCTCCGGGTCCGGATGCCGGAGAAACTTGAGTGCCACCCATCGGCCGAGCGCGGGATCCCAGGCCTTGGCCACCTCTCCCATCGCCCCCCGGCCGATGGGGATCGCGGTCGCGTACCTCATCGTCGGTCCTGTCGGCTCACTCCTCCGCCATTGTCCCCCGGTGACTCTCGATCTCCAAACAGAACCTTCTCAAAATCGGGACGACGACCCTCAGCCCCAAGAAGGGACGACGCCGGGCGGGCAAGAGCCCCCTTTCTCGGAGAGATTCACGCTGCAATCAGGGTCCGCATCGAGCCGCGGAACGAGCTCTCCCTTCTCGTATCCGAGAACCCCAAGGAACCCCGGAGAGCCCGAGCGGACCGGGGCGGAGCGCGTTCCCGGGACCCGGCAGATTCCCCGGCAACTCCCCGTTCCACCGGCCTCTCCGGGCCCCTGTCAAGGGCCGAACCCGTGCTCCAATGGGGGGAGGTATTGCCGCCTGGCACGCCGTTCGCTAGTTGGGCTCGAAAGCGCCGCCCAGCCCTATGTAGACGTCGGGTTACCCTGTGAGAACCCTGATCGCGTTCCTCGGGGCGGGGCGGTGCGTTTCGAGCGCCCACCTGCTCGCAGAGGCATGAGCGGCCCGGCGACCGAGACCACCCCGGGAGCGGGAACGGTACGGAGCCTCAGCCGGACAGAGCGTCGATCAGGGTCGGCACCCAGGCCACGAGCAGGAGCGCTCCCAGAAGCACCACCCCCCGATCGAGGGGCCGGCCGACGGTCTCGACCAACGGCCTGGCACGCGCAAAGGCCAGCCAGGCACCGTGCCGGAGCGCCTGGCCAAGGACGTAGGCCAGCACCAGCCAGCCCAGACGGTGATGAGCCAGGCTGGCCTTCAGGTCACCGTGGAGGGCCGAGACCCACGAACGGGTGAGCCCACAGCCGGGACACGGAAGGCCGGTGGCCCGCTTGAAGCTGCAGACCTCCGGTAGCCGGAGGCCGGCGACGGAGAGGCCATCACCGCCATGGCCGGTCCCCGGAGAGACCGGGGTCAGCGCCAGGGCGGCGACCACGAGCCCCAGGCAGATCCCCAGGACGAGGAGATGGAGCCGCCAGCGGGCGACCTCCGCCTCCCGTGTCCCCTGGCCCGGAGCGGCGACCCCACCGGCCGCCGGCTGGCCGGCCTCTCCATGGGCCGCATGGGTCACGCGGTGAAGGCCGCCTTGACCTCTGGCTTCATCAGCACCACGAGGCTCCAGATTCCGATCGGGATACCGATCAGGCAGCAGGCTCCGATGCACGGAACCATGGCGAGGATGCTCGCGACCATCGCCAGCGTCCAGTTGCGGAGCTCCTTCATC
>Ga0210122_1000925_pt1 | contig 10247 bp, 5 predicted proteins | sample Muzzi_CordB_D2_FD_185530 | JGI IMG/M metagenome (GOLD analysis project Ga0210122, IMG submission 185530) | Wetland microbial communities from San Francisco Bay, California, USA, that impact long-term carbon sequestration - Muzzi_CordB_D2 (SPAdes) | ecosystem: Environmental > Aquatic > Marine >... | reverse complement strand
CCGCTTCATTTGAGGATGGAGGCGCCGAAACACGATCTCCAGATGACGCGGCCGGGTCTGTGCCGGCCGGATGTGAGCGAAGCGAACGACCCTACCCGGCGCCCCTGCCGGCCGAAGGTCTCCTCCGATCCCCTCTGCACCCCCGTTCCCCTTCTCACCGCTCGATTGGAACGGTCGGCATCTGCCGGCCCGAGGGGGGAGTCGGGGGCGCGAGCTCTCTCTTGGGTTCCGCCGTTGACGGCCGTCAGCGGCGGAACGAGCGCACCAGCACCACCAGGCAGGAGACCCAGATGAAGCCCCAGATCGTCACCAGGTAGAGCGGCCGGCCGAAGTAGCCCGGCTCGGCGGACAGGAGCGCCGGTACCGTCCTGGTGAGGCCCCAGGTGGCCAGGGCGATACCGCCCGCGAGCAGGATCCGATTCAGAGTTCGTGGCATCCGGTGTCTCCGGCAAAGCTCCACCTCGAGCCGGCGAGACCTCTCGCAGCGTCAGGGTGGGGGCGTCCCCTTCCCACCCTCAGGCCGGTGTAGACCGGCCGTGCCAGACTACCGGTGGGAAGGGGATCGAGGGGTTGGGGGGTGATCCAGTGGATCATCTCGATCGATCGGGTCGGCGTCACAAACGGTTCAGGGAAACGTGACTCAGTCGTTACGAAGTCGGGTGCAGTAGACGTCTACTGACTCGATTGGAGCTCCACCCGGGTGATCTTGTCGGCCTTCTTCCTGAGCGCCCGGGCGAGGCGCCGGGCGAGCACCTTCTGCAGTGAGCGCGGATCGCCGCCGGGAGCCCGGTCGCTGGCGATCCAGCCACCCGCGATCATGCCGTGTCCGCCCCCCTTGCCGCGCCGCCCCACGAGGCGGCGCATCAGCCCCCCCGCGTCGGCGCGCTGGTTGGTGGTGCGGATCGACAGGTAGATCCGGTCGCCGAAAAGACCGGTGCAGAGCGACCAGGTCTTGCCCTCCATCCGCAGCAGCAGGTCGGCGATCTCGGGCACGATGTCCGGCTGGTCGATGGCTCCCAGATGGCTGATCACCAGGGTGTCGACCGCCTCCAGGTTCTCCAGCGCGTCGTGGAGGTTGCGGAAGTAGGAGACCGGCAGCCGCGCGTTCTGGATGCGGGCGAGGGCGCGCCGGTTCACCTCGGGCAGCAGCCGGTCGTAGATCGCCTTGTCGGCCTTGGTGTACTCGCGCCCGAACTCCTGGGTCTCGGAGCGGATGGCGTAGATCACCGCCGTCGCCAGGGCTTTGGTCAGCGTCAGCCCGTTCGCCTCCATGTACTCGGCCAGGATGGTCGCGGTGGCGCCGTAGTCGATGCGGATGTCGACGAACGGCACGCCCTCGATCGGCAGGCGTTGCGGATGGTGGTCGAACACCAGGTCGGGTTCGATGTCCTCGGGGAGCTGGTTGTTGCCGGTGTGGGGCTGGGCGTCGACCAGGGCGAAGCGCTTGTAGTTGCGCAGGCTCAGGTGCCTGAGGTGACTGAACTTCACTCCCAGCACCTTCACCAGCTCCCGGTTCTCGGCCCGGCCGATGATGCCGCCGTAGGCCAGGGTGACCTTCTGGTGGAACGCGTGCCGCAGGATCCGTCCCAAGAGCGCTGCCGAAGCGATCGCGTCCGGGTCCGGGTTGTCGTGGGTCAACACCAGCCAACGCCCGGAGCGGACCGGATCGCGGACGAGCTCCGCGAACGCTCGGAGGAGCTCACGGGTCTGGGTGGCTGCGGGCATGCGTTGGCGATTCTACTGGAGGACGGGGTGGCGAGCCGGTTGCCGGGCGGTTTCCCCGCGGCTCAGCTCTCCAGCCACCTCTGCCGAAGTTGCCGGGTCGCCTGCCGGTGGGCGAGGAGCTCCGCCATCGAGTCGCCGCCGAAGGTCTCGAGCGCGGCGTCCGCCAGCACCAGGGCGACCATCGACTCGGCGATCACGCCGGCGGCCGGCAGGGCGGTGACGTCACTCCGCTCGTACTGGGAGGTGCGCGCCTCCTTGGTGTCGAGATCGATGCTCGGCATCCCCTTGGCCAGGGTCGAGATCGGCTTCTTGTAGGCGGTGATCACCAGGTCCTCGCCGTTGGTGATCCCCCCTTCGAGCCCGCCGGCCCGGTTGGTCGGCCGGCGGAACCGGCCCTCTTCTCCGGGCTCCGCGGGCTCCACCCACTCGATCGGGTCGTGGGCCTCGCTGCCGAAGCCGCCGGCCGCCGCCAGAGCCGCGCCGATCTCGACCCCCTTGACCGCCGGTACCGACATCACCGCCTGGGCCAGGCGCCCGTCCAGCTTGTCCGACCAGGAGACGTGGGAGCCGAGCCCTGCCGGCACGCCCCGGGCGACGACCGTCACCGAGCCGCCCAAGGTGTCCCGCTCCTCCTTCGCCCGGTCGACCAGGGCGACCATCTCGTCCTCGAGATCGCGCCAGATCGCCCGCAAAGGGGAGCCTTCGTCCACCCGGGAGACCTCCTCCCACCCCGGAACCGGCCGGTCGACTCCGATCGGTCCGAGGGAGCGCACACCGCTCCGGATCTCGACGCCGAGCTCGGCGAGGAGCATCCGGGCGAAGGCGCCGCAGGCGACCCGGGCGGTCGTCTCCCGCGCCGAGGCCCGCTCCAGGATGTCCCGCAGGTCGTGGCGCAGGTACTTCATGCCGCCGGCCAGGTCCGCATGGCCCGGACGGGGAGAGTGGACCCGGCGCTTGCCCGCCATGTGGGGATCGACCTGCCAGGGGTCCATGATCGATTCCCAGTTCTCCCAGTCCCGGTTGGTGATCCAGAGGGCGATGGGGGAGCCGAGGGTCTCGCCGCCGCGGACGCCGCCGACGACGCGGGCCTCGTCGCGCTCGATCTGCATCCTCCGGCCACGGCCGTAGCCGTGCTGGCGGCGGGCCAGGTCCCGGGCGAGGATCTCCGGATCGATGGTGAGCCCGGCAGGCATGCCGGAAAGGATGGCGGTCAGGCCGGGACCGTGGCTTTCGCCCGCGGTGGTGAGCTGTAGGCGCTTGAGCATGGGACGGCAAGTGTACAATCGGCGGCGAACGCTCGGGGCGCGGAGCGTCGCTCGCGATCGCCGCCTGTTGATTGTGGACGAACGCTCCGCTGAGATGCACCCGCCGAACCTGATCCGGTTCGTACCGGCGTAGGGAAGCGACACTCTGCGTGGCGTCAAGGTCTCTGCAGACAGCTTTCGTACCCGGGCGAGCCTCCGTTTCTGGAAGGAGGATCCGCCCATGTCCAGTCGATCTCCCCAGTCAGACGATCGATCCCACCGAACCCCCTTCGACCCGGATGCCTACCCGGCGCCGCGTCACGGAGCCCCCAACCCGGGAGCCGCCGGCACGACGCCGGGGAGCTTCGCCGCGCGTCCGGAGATCGGCGGCCCGCGCACCTACTCGTCTCCCGACACGCCCGGCATGCCGGAGCCGTCGGACAAGACCGCCTGGGACTTCAATCCGGCCCCTCGGCCGGCGGAGACGGCGGTCACCCAGCTCGAAAAGGCGCGCCTCGGCGTCGTCACCCCGGAGATGGCGCGGGTGGCGAAGCGTGAGGGTCATCTGAGCCCGGAGCAGGTGCGGGACGAGGTGGCGGCCGGGCGGATGATCGTGCCGGCCAACCGGGTGCACCTGGGCTACCGGCTCGACCCCATGGCCATAGGCCGGGCCTCCCACACCAAGGTCAACGCCAACCTGGGAGCCTCGCCGGTCTCGTCGGGGACCGAGGCGGAGGTGGAGAAGCTGGAGTGGGCGGTGCGTTGGGGTGCGGACACGGTGATGGATCTTTCGACCGGCGGAGATCTGGACGCCTGCCGCGACGCCATCATCAAGGCCTCGACGGTGCCGGTGGGGACGGTGCCGATCTACTCGATGATCGTCGGCCGCCAGATCGAGGACCTGACGGACGAGCTCATCCTCCGGACCCTCGAGCACCAGGCGCGCCAGGGGGTCGACTACTTCACGATCCACGCCGGGGTGCTTCGGGAGCACCTGCCCCTGGTCAAGGACCGGGTGATCGGCATCGTTTCCCGGGGCGGCTCGATCCTCGCCAAGTGGATGCTCCACCACGGCCGGCAGAACCCGTTCTACACGCTGTTCGACGAGGTCTGCGACATCATGCGCGAGTACGACGTCTCCTTCTCCCTGGGAGACGGCCTGCGGCCTGGTGGGCTGTCGGACGCGACCGACGCCGCCCAACTCGCGGAGCTGGAGGTGTTGGGCGAGCTGACGGAGCGGGCGTGGGCGAAGGGGGTGCAGGTGATGGTCGAGGGGCCGGGCCACGTGCCATTCGACCAGGTCGAGTACAACATGAAGGTCCAGCGGCGGATCTGCCACGGGGCGCCGTTCTACGTCCTGGGGCCGCTGGTGACGGACGTCTTCCCCGGCTACGACCACATCACGAGCTCGATCGGCGCGACGGCGGCGGCCTACCACGGAGCGGCGATGCTCTGTTACGTGACGCCGAAGGAGCACCTGGGGTTGCCGAAGCGGGACGACGTGAAGCAGGGGTGTGTGGCGTATCGGATCGCGGCGCACTCGGCGGACGTGGCGCTGGGGATTCCGGGGAGCCGGGAGTGGGACGACGAGCTCACCAAGGCCCGGGCGGCGCTCCATTGGGAGAAGCATTTCGAGCTGTCGTTCGATCCGGACACGGCCCGGGCGCTCCACGACGAGGATCTGGACGTGGATACCGATTTTTGCGCCATGTGCGGGCACGATTGGTGTGCGGTGCGGATTTCGAAGACGATCCAGGAGTTTGCGTCGGGCAAGGAGGAGGGGTATGCCTGGGACAAGCCGAAGGTGTCGGAGGCGTTGACGACGGAGCAGCGGTCGATCCTGGAGCAGCGGGGGGTGCTGTCGCCGGAGGAGGTGCACCGGTTGGCGTCGAAGACGCGGAGTGCGATGGGTGGGGAGGAGGGCAAGGCCGCCTGCCACAGCGACGTGGTCGCCGACGATCGGGCTGCGGAGGAGCTGCAGCGGCGCGAAGTGGGTTGAGGGAGGGGCCCGGCCGCGGTGGCACCGGGCCGGGGCCTCGACGATCCGCAACCTGAAGCGGCCGGACCTGTGCCGGCCGGGTGGCACGCGCCAGCATGCCGTCCTTCTTCGGATGCATGGAGGTCGGTGTCGAGGTCGGTGTCGGTGGCTTGGTGGGCGAGGTGGAGGTGGTCGGGGTAGAGGGGGCGGGTGGGTTTCCTTCGGCGGGGCGGTGCCGGGAGCGGTCCGGGGGGGCTCCGGCTCCGGGACGGCGCGCGACCTGGACGGTTGGGTGCTCAACGCACGCCTCGCCATGGCCCGCGCCGGGCCTGGCCGTCTGCTCCCACGCCCCCGAGAGCGCGGTCCATGACGCCCTTCACCGGCGCCCCCCGGACCGCTCCACAGCGGGCCGTTCGTTGCCGTGTCTGGGAGTGAGGGTTGGGGATGGAGGGGCTCAGGAGGGGACGTTGTTTGCGTCGGCGCCGGTGGGGATTGAGTGGGGCGTTTCGAGTCGGGGCCTTCCGGTCGGATGATCACCTCGTCGGCGATCAAGGGGTGGACGTGAGCGTCCTGGCTGACCGATCGACCGCCTCTGTCGCACTCGGCCACAGGCGAGGGCGTCGGGGGACAAGCCCCCGACCCACACCTTCGGTCGGGGGCGGCGAAGAGGGGTGCGGTTCTCCCACCGAGTTTGTCGGCTTCAGAGGCCGGTCCCCGGCCGGGAGGCCCCGCGACGCTCCCGGCCCTGCTCCCCGATCCCGGTGGCCCCTCCTCATCGAAGCAAGGGCCGGGAGCGGGCGTCCCTCGCCTCCCATGAGGGGGGAGAGGGATCGAGGGAGCCGGGGGGAGATCTAAGTTACTCCGCCGGAACCGCGTCCGCCGTCTCCTCCTCCGCCCGCCGCTCCGCCCGCCGGATCTGCCACTCGGCGAGCGCCGTGTAGATTGTCGGCACCAGGAAGAGCGTCACCAGGGTCGACACCGCCAAGCCGCCGACCACCACCCGCGCCATCGGCGCCTGGACCTCCGAGCCCTCACCCAGACCGATCGCGAGCGGCACCAACCCCAGGACCGTCGTCGCCGTGGTCATCAGAATCGGCCGGAGACGGCGCCGGCCACTCTCGAGCACGGCCTCGATCAACGGCAGCTCGTACTTCCTGCGCATCAGGTTCGTGTAGTCGACCAGCACGATGGCGTTGTTCACCACGATCCCCGCCAGCATCACCATGCCGATGTAGCTCTGGATGTTGAACGTCGTTCCGGTGATCCAGAGCGTCAGCAGCACCCCGATCAGCGCCATCGGGATCGAGAACATCACCACGAACGGATCGAGCAGGTTCTCGAACTGCGCCGCCATCACCATGTAGACCAGCAGGATCGCCAGCGCCATCGCCACCAGGAGCTGGAGCTTGGCCTTCTGCTGCTCCTCGTACTCACCGCCGAACACGACGGCGAACTCGTCCGGGATATCCACCTGGCGCAGGGCGAGGCGGGCGTCCTCGGCCACCGAGCCCAGGTCCCGGCCGGCGACGTTCGCGAACACGGAGAGCACCCGCTCCTGGTCCTTGCGGTCGATCACCACCGGGCCCTTGGCGAAGGTCATGTCGACCACGCTCTTGAGCGGCACCGCGTCGCCGGTCGCCGACACCAGGGAGACCCCTTCGATGTCCGAGAGCACCTCCCGGTCAGGCTCGGCCAGGCGCACGAAGATGTCGTACTCCCGGCCCGCCCGGCGGAGCACCGTCGCCCGGCTGCCGGCCAGGTTGGTTTCGATGACCTCCGCCACCCGGTTCATGGAGAGGCCCAGGCGTGCGATCTTGTCCCGGTTGATCCGGATCACCCGCTCCGGCCGCCCCGCCTCGCGGCCGAGCCGGACGTCGGAGATCCCCGGCACCGTCGCCAGCGCCTCCTTGACCTGCTCCGCCACGTCGTAGGCCCGCTCGATGTCGTGGCCGCGGATCTCCACCTCGAGCGCCTCGGAGCCGCCGCCGAAGGCGATCCGCAGCAGGAAGAGGCCCGAGCCCTCGCGGGTGCGGATGGTCGCGCCCGGGATGTGGGAGAGCTTCTTGCGCAGATCCTCGGCGATCTGGGCCGAGGTCCGCTGGCGCTCGGACTGGTCGATGAGCGAGATCCTGAGGTCCCCGGTGTGGCCGCCGGTCGCGTGCCAGCCGCCGCCGCCGATGTTGGCGAGCATGCTCTCCATCTCGGGCACCTCCTCGCGGACCACACGCTCGATCTCGCGGAAGGTCTCGTCCATCAGCTCGAGCCGCGTGCCGACCGCCATCTCGGCGTTGACCCGCACCTCGCCCTCGTCGGTCTTGGGCATCAGCTCCGAGCCGATGAGCGGCGCGAGCAGCAGGCTCGCCAGGAACAGCCCCAGCGTGCCGAAGACCACCGTCTTGCGATGCGCGAGCGCCCGGGTCAACCCGCCCTTGTAGCGTTGCTCGAGGCGGTCGAGGAAGCGCTCGCTCCGGTCGTAGAGCGGCTGGAGCTTGGTGCGCAGGGGGTGCGCGCGCCGCCCCTCGAGGATCTTCGACGACAGCACAGGGATCAGGGTCAGCGCCACCGCGAGGGAGGCGAAGAGGGCGAACGCCACCACCACCGCGAGCTGCTTGTACATCACGCCGGAGACGCCCTCCATGAAGACGATCGGCAGGAACACCGCCATCGTCGTCAGGGTGGAGGCGGTGATCGCGGTCGAGACCTCCTGGGTGCCGACCACCGCGCTCGTCTCCGCGTCCTCGCCCTGCTCGCGCTTCCGGAAGATGTTCTCGAGCACCACCACCGCGTTGTCCACCAGCATGCCGACGCCCAGGGCGAGGCCGCCGAAGGTCATGATGTTGAGCGTGTAGCCGGTGAAGTAGATGAGCGCGAAGGTGGCGATCACCGAGATCGGGATCGCCGTCGCGATGACGAAGGTGGAACGGCCCGAGCGCAGGAAGAAGAGGAGCACCACGACGGCCAGCAGGCCGCCGAGGATCGCGGCGGTCCGCACGTTCGAGATGGCCCGCTTGATGTACTCGGCGGTGTTGATGATCTCGTTGACCCGGAGGTCGGGGAAGTCGAGGCGGATGCGCTCGAGCTCGGCGAGGACGCCGTCGGCCACCTCGACGGTGTTGGCTCCGGACTGCTTGTTGACCCCCAAGCGGATGCCGGGCTCGCCGTCGATGCGGGTCAGGGTGGTGATCTCCTGGACCCCCTCCCGCACGTCGGCGATGTCCCGCAGGTAGATCGGCTTGCCGTCGCGCACCGCGACCACGGTCGAGGCGATCTGCGGCGCCGTCCGGTACTCGCCGACGGTTCGCAGATAGATGTCCATGTTGCCCTCTTCGACCTTCCCCGCCGGCCGGTTGAGGTTCTCCTCGCGCAGCAGTTGGGTGATGCGGTGGGCGGAGAGGCCGAGGGCGAGCATCTTGTCCCGGTCCAGGTTGACCTGGTACTGCCGCCGCAGGCCGCCGCGCACGTCGACCGCGGCGACGCCCGGGACCCGCTCGAGGCGGCGCTCGATCCGCTCCTCGGTGAACTCCCGGAGCGCGACCGCGTCCATGGTCGTGGAGGAGACGCCGAGGTAGAGGATCGGGAAGGACGCCAGGTCGAACTTGAAGACGGTCGGTGTCTCGGCGTCCTCGGGGAGCCGGCCGCGGATCCGGTCGACTCGGGTGCGGATCTCGTCCGCGGCCTCGTCCAGATCGGTGCCCCAGGTGAACGCCACCCGCACCGCGGACTGGCCCTCCGACGAGGTCGAGGTGATGGTCTCGACCCCGGCGATCGCCGCCACGGCCTCTTCGATCGGCCGCGTGATCAGGTCCTCGACCTCCTGCGGCCCGACGTTCGGGTAGTCGGTGCGCACCGTGAGCGTCGGGTAGACCAGCTCCGGCATGAGGTCGACCGGCAGGCGCCAGAACGCGATCGACCCCAGGAGGATCACGATCAGGAACGCCATGACCGTGGTGATGGGACGGCGGACGCTGGCGGCTGCGAGGCTCATGAGCGCTTCTCCCCTCGGTCGATGGTGCGCGGCGCCGATGCGCCGGTCGAGCCGGTGACGGCGACCGGCGCGCCGTCGGACAGGGCCTCCTGGCCGAGGACGATCACCTGGGCGCCGGCGCTGAGCGCCTGCCCTTCGACCACCTCGATGGCCGTCAGGTCGAGCGCCCGGTCGGTCTCGGACCGGCTACCCGAGCCGAGGATCCGCACCGGCACGCGGCGGGCGACCCAGCCGGCCTCCTGGGGTGCCTGGCGGGCCATCTCGCCGCCACCCGTGGGCCCGCCGGCGGCGGTACGGGGCCCGGCCTCGCCGCCGGCCGGTGCCGGCTCGGCGAGGTAGATGTAGCGGTCGGTGTCGGTCTCGATCACCGCCGAGCTCGGCACCAGCAGAGCCGTCGGCTCGGTGCGGTAGGTCACCACCACGTCGGCGAACATGCCCGGCTTGAGCAGCGCCTCCGGGTTCGTCACCTCGACCTCCGCCTCGGTGGTGTTGGTGTCCGGGTCGAAGACGGACGCGATCCTCGCCACCTGGCCGTCGAAGACCCGGCCAGGGAAGGCCTCCGTCTCGATGGTGGCCGGCTGGCCGCGGAGGATGCGGGCGGCGTCTTTCTCGGTGATCGAGATCGTGGTTTCGATGACCGACAGGTCGACGACGGAGAAGACCGGGCGGTTGGTACTCGCGAGGTTTCCCAGGTCGAGGTAGCGCTTGCCGACGAAGCCGTCGAACGGAGCGACGAGGCGGGTCTTCTCGAGCTCCAGCTCGGCCGACGCCAGGTTGACCTGGGCCTGCTCGATCTGGGCCTGGGCGAGCTCGAGCTGGGCCTCGGCGCCCACCAGGTCCGCCCGCGCGGCGTCGTCGTCCTGCTCGGAGATCAGGTCCTGCTCGTAGAGGGCCTGGGTGCGGCGGGCGGTGGCCCGGGCGATCTCCAGGTTGGCCTCGCGCTGAGAGAGGGTCGCCTCGGCGATGCGCAGGGCCGCCCGCGCCTGGCGCACCGCCTTCTCGGCCTCGTCCGGCTCGATGCGCGCCAGGAGCTGGCCTGCCCGGACCGGGTCGCCGCTGTCGGCGAACACTTCGACGATCTGCCCCGACGTCCGGGCGTAGAGATCGGCCGCCGAGGTCGCCTCGAGCACGCCGACGAACCGCGCGTCGACGGTGAACGCGCCCTGCTGGACCGCGGCGGTCGTGACCGTGGCCGGCGGCCGGCTCATGGTCCAGCCCTGGGGGCGGCCGGACGAGCCGGAGTCGCCGCCGCAGGCGACGAGGGGCAACAGCAGCCCGCCCAGGAGGCAGGGGAGCAGAACCGTTCGGAGCCGTG